>Ga0302320_10025964_pt1 | contig 11362 bp, 11 predicted proteins | sample Bog_T0_3_FD_202130 | JGI IMG/M metagenome (GOLD analysis project Ga0302320, IMG submission 202130) | Peat permafrost microbial communities from Stordalen Mire near Abisko, Sweden - Bog_T0_3 | ecosystem: Environmental > Terrestrial > Soil > Wetlands > Peat | place: Sweden: Abisko, Stordalen Mire... | reverse complement strand
CCAAACGACCCCTACTCGGACAAGATCTGATATCGTTGATGGACGACCAAATAGAAGGACCCTGAGTGCGATTCTCATTTGAGTCAACGAATCCTTCTTGGTGCGATTCTTACGTGAGTCAATACGGTCCCGCTTGAGCAGGCGCCCGACCAAATCGTTCGCGGGCTCCGCGCAACGCCCTGCAACTGGGTCAAAGCCACTGTGTGGCTCCGCCCCATCGGCGTTGCCAAGGACAACGAGCGCGGTGGGAGCCGGCCCCAATGCGAAAGAACAAACGCAATTTCATGGCCGGGTAAGACCAGCCCGTGGCAGATGAGCTTTAAGAGATCGCTTTTAGCGAGGAGTTCGTTGAAGCGATCCTGATCGAAGTCCGCTTCGACGGCTTTGCATAGCTCAAGACTTGCTCGCATCGCCAACTCTTGGGTTGCTGCTGCCGAGAAGCGAGCGGCGTCCAGGACCTGAGCGCCGTCGCCTCGCTGAAGGGCTACTCCTAAGCCGAGAACCGATCGTCCCGCTTCCCTGCCAGGCTGTGCCGAAAGTAAAGCTTGGCACCAGCTAGAAGAATAAGAGATGGGAATGCTTTCCCCGCCGAGGACGTGAAAAGGAAGTTGACGAAAGAGCTCGTGCTCGATGATGACGACACGCCGCACGTCAGAGAAAGATTTACAAAGGTCCTGAAACCAAGATTCCAGCTTCATCCACTCAGGCAGGTCGAACGGATCGCCTTTAAACAGCGACGACCACCCGTCTAAACGAGCACGGATTCTCTCACCAAGATCAGTGAGATCAATGTCCGGCATATCGATCCAACGAGTTGCAACCTCACCGTCTGCCGCAATTAAAGTAGAGCAGCCGTATAGACCTCCCTGGATTCGAATCCATTCAAGCAGTAGTAAATTCCCTTGAGCCAGCCGCAGGCCGGAGACGACCGAATCATCGAATCCAGTCTCAAGCAGACGCAGGAGGCCTACCCGATCAGCGTCGTGGTTGCTTCGGAGGAGCGTGGACTTCCAATGGAGGTCTCGGCCAATATCGGCCGAGAAGCGCAAGTGGCTCCAATGTGCGCTCTGCTTAGCAACGCCGTTTACAAGATCGTGTAGTACGGCTTCCAGCGATTTGCTAGAACTTTTCAGGCCGAGCAGGGACGATTCGCCAACGCGCTGGGCGAGGCCTTCCGGAACGGACTTTAGGTAATCCATGCCAGCTTCTGGTCGATCCTTTTGGAAGGCGTAGGTAGCGAGTCGGACTAATGCCTCCGGCGGCACGGCAAGATCATTGTTTCGCGCCACCTCAACCACCTTGCGCCAAGATTCTTCGGCAGTCGATGCATCCCTGGTTTGTGCTAGCTGCGCAGCGGTTAGTAAAGTGCCATGCAACCGGAGCAGGTCTCCGGCAGCGGCGGCTGCATCAGCCACGTTTGGCAAGGCACGGCTGAGTTCCTCAACATATTCCTGATCGTCTGGCCCAAGTTGATGGTTTGCCCATAGTCCCAGCCAAAGGTTAATCTCCTCCACCTTTTGTCCATCGAGGGTTGCCGAGGGTTCTTTTAGGAGCGCCCGAGCCTCCTCATACCTTCTAAGACCGATCAGCGCCGAGGCCCCATGCAGCACGAATCTGGGCTTGAAACCGCTGTTTCGGCCAATCGACAAATGCATCCCACGTTCAGCCGCGTCGAGTGCCCCCTGATGGTCTCCTAGGAGCCCTGACGAGATGCAGATCGAGTCGAGGTTATTAAGCTGTTCTTCAACGCTGGCATTCGACTGACGCAACTTCGAGTCAAGGCCCCAGAAGGCGGATAACGATCCTTCCGGGTCCCCGGCTTCCCGCATCGCGATCGCCAGGTTCCGCTTAGCAACCCGCTGGTCCTTTTCACTGATCTGCCCGGCCGAGGCAGCGTCAATCTTGATTGCCAATTCTAAAGCCTGCCGAGTCCGCCCACACAACCTCAAAGCGTTGAACCGCTCAGTCCACAAGCTCAGCTTTGCGCCCACTTCGAGTTCAGAGTCTCTGTCGCACTCCTTCTCGCCGAGTCGAGACAACGCAAGCAGCGGTAAGCCAAGCAACTTGAGATGGCTCGCCAACCACACGTTGACTCTGACTTCTTCCTCAAAGTTGGCATCGATGTGGCTGATGAGGGCATCAGCGAAGCTTTCAAGTTCCCGGGATTGATCGGCTGGGTCCCGGTCGGGCCGGCGCTCAGTCAAGAAGGCTAGAGCTATTGAGGAGAAGGCTAACACACCGTCGAGCGACATTTGTCCGGCGAGGAGATTCTTGGTAAAGTCCAACCAGGCCGCTGGATCGTCTTCGAAGCCGTTGAGGGACATGCCCTGCACGACCTCCTCCAACAGACCGGCGAATCCAAGGTCACCTGCAATCTCTACGATAACTGCATTGGCTTTATGACTTGCCTGCATAATCCTAGCAACCGCATCGACGGACTCTGTGTAGGAAAGTGTCGCCGCCGTTCGGCCGGGTGCTATCGCGAGCGCTCGTCGTACGCCCATCATTTGATGCAACCTCGTCGTCGCCTCGAAGCGAAAATACGAGTTAGCCCACGCGGCCTTGGAAGGATTTTCATCCTGACGTCCCGCATAGAGGCTCGCGGCACCCGCCTCGAAGACGTACTCAAACACTCTCGGAAGAGTTACATCTAGGGTGCCGTAGACGGCTGCAAGAAGCTGGTCGCGCATGCCTTCGAACCGTGCTACAGCGACCTTCGAGTTCATTCCGTTATCAAAATTTTGCTGCAGCAATTGCTCTAGGTTTTGATGGCCGCCGTCAGGATCGTCGAACGCTTTCAACGCCTCCTGTAGGGCAACAAACCAAGTGAGGGCCTGCGCTTCGGCTAGGCTCTGCTCTACTTCTGCCCGGTCGACGGGTCCCTGCCTAGATTCAACGTCAGCGCCTGGCAGCAAGCCATAGAGGGCGAGTGTCGTCGCAAGAAAATTTCTGGGAGTCAAGACTTCCAAGTTTGACCTTACGAAATCAGGCCCGCGATTTTTCGCGCTAACAACAGCTTGAATGCCGCGCCGATACATCTTCCCGTATCCCCGACGTACCTCTATCCCAGATTCACACCGAACGACCATCGGCAAACCGCCCCGGCCATCTGCGCTAGGCTGGAGTCCGCCTTCAAACTTCTCTTGGACCCGATATGATCCAGGGAAATTACCGAGTTGGACGAGGATGGTGTTGTGGTCGGGAACCAACAGAGCTATACTGCGCGTGAAGCCGGTCGGTTGACCGCAAATCATACAGTTGATAGAATCGAGGTCGCCGGCAAAAAACTGCATGATGAGATCAGCTTGCCTGCTCTCCAGGCCGTAAATGGCACGCTCTATAGGGGCGATGATCGTGTCACACGATCTGCAGCGGAAACTATCAGCGGGATCGAACCAGGTTGGGTCAAATATTAGATTCAACAGTGAACGCCCTCAAAGCTCGCCCTAATTCGGATCAAGCAACCTACATATTTTGGCCTTTTAGCGATTGCAATGGGAATTATTAATAAAACTGCTTCAAGAGAGGTCCGAAGAGTCGGCATTGGTTGATAGCAAGGAGATTATTTGAACTCCAGCCGGGCTGCGCCTTACTTACTAAAGGAAGTCGGAGCGACGAAGTCGTCGAATCGCTCGGTGTGTCGTCTGCCAGCTTCTTTTGCCTACTAGGGCATTTTCGTGGCTCGGCGACGAGGTATCCCTTGTGGACGGCCAACAGCCACGCTACGGAACCGTGTGCAGGTAAGCCTTAGCATAGTCATCGCGACCTGTCCCGGCAGTCTTCTCATCTGTTGTAAAGATTGAGCTCGGCGAGAAATTCGATAATACGTGCGGGTCTCCGGATCAGCCCAAACGAGGTTTTCGCGCATTGGCAGCGCCCGCATTGACCGGTCTCCCAGGTCCAAGCCGGGCTACCTTCGGCTTGGACCGGCTGGTCTTTGGCACAAGTTCAACGCCTAAGGCGCAAGCGTAGCTAAGGATTCGAGCGAATGAGACTCCGTCTGGGTCGTTCTCGAGTTTGACAACCGCGGACCGTGCGACGCCCATCCGGCTTGCTACTTCAGCTTGGGAGAGGCCCAATCGTATTCGCTCGTCGATCAGTTTGCTCAACAATGCAAGCGGCGCCCAAACGTCGGCAAAGCCGGGATCGTTGTCTAGGCTGTCTTGAATGAGTAGAGCGAGACCATCCTCTGCACTTTGCGCCACGTCGGCGAGGACGTTTTGGCCAGCCTGTTCCCTATGTCTATTCAGCTCGTTTGTTTCCTTCAGCGCGGTTGGTCTGGCAACCTCACCTTCCTTTTTGTTTGTCGATGTAGCGTCCGCGTCTCTCACGAGCAGTGCGGACAAGGCTTTCCGGCGCCTCATCCGACTCTTTCTTTTTAGGCCAAGAGCAACACTAGCTTTGTCCTATCCATCTCGTCGTAAGTGAAGAACAGACTTCTGCCCGAACGACCTTTCTTCTTCAGCATAAATAGATCGTCGCCATAATCCTTTAGCGTAAAACCGGCTTCGTCTCCCCGGGCAAAACGTTGCATGGCGAAGAACAGCAATCCACGATCAGGCTGTGGAATTGTCCGCATTTCAGTCACGAGAATCTCGTCGTCGAAATTTGTCCAACTGCCCCTAGGACTTTGCATCGCACTTATATTGTTCCATATTCAGAACATAATCCGAGCGAGATGTCTCCATGGTCGGGACGTGTTTGGTCACTCAATTGGCGGGCACAATCAGGGACGCCTAGGGACATGCGTAGACTCAAAATCGTGCGGTTGAATCCGCAAATTTCACCATGGGGTGGAAGAGGTCGCACGTTCGAATCGTGTCGCCCCGACCAGGTTTCCGTTTCAGACAAGAAACCTGTTCTTGATTGATATACTTAAGCGGTGTACGAGTCCCGCTTCGATGTCGCCAACTTCGCACTTCGTATCGACGTGCATGGCATTATGGACAAAATTCCAGACCGCTTGCCGAATGGCACCGGATTCCTTCTTGCAACCAAGCAAGGCCTATTCCTCGCAACCTGCTGGCACGTAGTAACTAACAAGAATCCAACGAACGGCAGGTTCATTGCTGGGGAGGGCTCACCTACGGATCTTGGCGTTTGGTTTCGGCAGGCTGGCGAAATGAATAGCAGGCTGAAGGCCTATTATCCGCTATACAACGAGGGAAGGCCAAGTTTTTACGCGCACCCAAATCCAAGGGCAGCGGATTTGGCTCTTCTTCCGATTACTTGCCCTGAAGGCACGGAACTGAACCCGATACGGCCACAAGCTTTGGGGGGAGCCGTTGCTTTACAGCCGTGCGCTCAACTAGCGGTGCCAGGTTTCCCGCTTGGGCTTCATTCAAGCGGGGATGCAATGGGCTTTGGTGGACACCCCATCTGCAAGACGGTTCATCTCGCAACCTCGATCGAAGCCAACCACAACGGCCGGCAAGTTGCCTTGGTGGATGGGACTGCTCGTGGCGGCATGTCTGGCTCGCCGGTGATGTTCATTGACGGCTCTGTGTGGATTTGTTGTGGCATCTATTCAGCACAAGACAGTGTTTCGGAATTGGGTGAGATCACAAAGATCACGGCCCTAACGGAATGTCTGCGAGAAGCCAAGCTTGAGCCTCGTTCTCCCGTCAAGCCGGATCGAATTCGCCGAACTGCGTTTGATCCAGGGCCCTAATTCGCCGTGACAGCCGTATAGGGTTTCCCTTCCACAGAACCCTTTGGACAAGGTTCGTTGTCATCCAAGATTTCCACCGCCATTGTTGAGAGAACGTGGCTTTCCCCGCATCGTGGACACTGGAATGTGAATCGTGTTCCCATTTCGTATCCAAACTTGTCTGCGGTGCAAACCTCTACCCATTCATGTTTGGTCGGGCACTGGACCGAATGAACATAAGCCATGCTTCATTATAGTCCCAGCCTTCCTGCCGATCCAATTTCTTCGCCGCATCCCTGCTACCCATCTCTTCCCTTTGACCCAAAGGCATCAGTCATAGATTTTGCCGCCGGAGCCAACGCCAAGCGCATCCTAAGACAGCAGCGAATACCACGAGGGTTATGCTAAAGACAAACACCCGTTCCAAACCCGCTGTCGGAGGGCGACCTTTAATCATCTCGAATATAGGAGAGGAGAGATTCTGCGAAATGCCTCCTACACTGGACAGCCCCAATAGCAGGCTGACCGCCACGGCAAGGCGGCGGTTACGCCTGTTCCACTCCTCTTTGAGCCGCTCCCACTGTAAATCCAAATTCGCCTTAGCACGTGACTTCACAAGGTCTAGTCGTAACTCTTCGAAGCACATTTCTAGGGCCTCGACGACCTCGTGATACGCGCATCTGGAAATGCCCTCCTCGTAGTCCACAAGCCCGCGTCTAAGGTCTGCTATCTCCTTGACGCTATGGGGATAGAGGGCGCCATGCATTTCGATTTGTCGATATCCAATAAAGCGGCTGATTGCTAAGTCCTCGAAGACCATCGCGTTCGAAATGAGGTCGGATCATAGCCAGTCCTTTTGGGTCACTGCGTTCACGGCATTCTGTCCAAATGCAATAATCGTGAGTGGCATCCGAAAGAAAACATTGTAATCGTCGGTGTCAGCGAAAAGTCTCCCGCTACGCTTTTCATCGGCAGTTTTTCTGGGCTTACTGCCACGGAAAATGAACTGGTCAATTAACGCCATACCAGCCTTTGTCAGTTCGGGCATGATCCTCGGTTGGTCGTCCCACCTCAGCAGAATAATTGTAGGTCTCGAGATAAAATGAGTTAGCGCGGAATCAATGTCGGTCCCGACCCTCCGTTCAATGTTGCGCCGATCCTTCATCGTAAATGCGAACTCGTATGTCGTATAGAGCAGAGATTCGCGTAGGTGCTCGAAGCGCAAGGCAAATCCTAGTTCACTCTCCAGGAACGGTGCAAGGAGCACCTCGACGCCATCGAGGGGAACGGGCCTGCACATTTCCGATGCGGCCAAAACTAGTGCTTCTTTTCGCTTAGAAAACTTCCGCACCCTTCTATTGGTTGATCTTTCAGCGATTCCCTTCCGTAGTCCAGTACCGTATGCAGCTGGAGGAATCCACATTTCGGAAAATTTCAGCCGGCGAATGTTCACAAATCGCCCGACATCTTCAGGTGAAATTGGAGTGTCACCGGTGCAGATCGAAACTTGGAAGGAATAGACACCGTTTGCCCTCAAGATCAGGCGGGGCCTGACTTGGATCATTCCAATGTCTGCCTGCAGTAAACAGGGGGCGTAGTTAACGATCAGATATTCGTCTTCTGGCGTCGATGGAGCGTCGACATCTGGTTCGAGCACAGTTGCTCTTGCATGAACCCAGGCCGCCGCTTGCGTGGCACAGTCGAGATGAAACTCATCGAGGTCCTTGGGCGCTGTGACCTTCATGACGTGATCAAATGGCGCTCTGTCAAATTCCAGCCGAGCCTCTGATGCTCCTTCCTTGCCCAAGTACCACATCGTTCCATCGCAGTGGACAGCGAACAAAGCGACTCCGCCGTTCACAAGGCGAGAACCTACTTCCTTCAGCGTTACCGTTCCCACCTCGAAGAACGCGCAGTACGTGTGCCAAACCTGGGCCTCTTGAATCATTGGTTCTCAATCATTTTGCTCTTTCCAGCGTTGATAATTATGTGATAGGCTTTGTCAACTCGACGGATGTGAAGTCATTTCATACGTATGACGCGGCGAGCGATCCTCGAATTCGTTGGCAGTCAGGCTGGAGGTCTGGTTGTTATGCACCAGAAGCATCGAACAGTGCTGCATTCTCGGAACGCCACTCTTGCCGCCCTCTTCCCAGCTCAGAGTAAATTATTTGCAAGCACTTTGTAATCTGACGAGAGGAGGCTTTACACTTTCACTATGTCAAGTCAGAGTCGTATTGAACCGGAGGTTGATTCGCTCGTGTCGGCGGCTGGCGGTCGCAGATGCGACGCGGTCTACTCCCCGGGCCAGGGGGAAAAGAATGCTGACTATGTTTTCCAAACAGATAATGTAATTGCTGAGCTCAAGTCGCTCGAGAAGGATCAGTTTGCCGACACCGCTGCACACTTGGAGTCGCTCGTCAAGGAGTGGATAGCTACCGATCAGTTGCCTCGACCCCAACCGGGTTTGACCGTTTATCGGACCCAGTCAGTTCCTACGGCTGAGCAGAGACGAGTTTTCAAACCGGTCGTGGCCAGAATTCGAGCAACAGTTAAGAGTACCAATACTCAAATAAAGGAGACCAAAAAGCGGCTCGGCATGAACGACGCTAAAGGGGTCCTGATTCTTGTTAATGACGGAAACACCGTTCTTGAGTTGGAATGGGCATTTTATGTTCTCGCACAGGTTTTCCGGCCAGACAACGCTGGCAAAAGGCCATTCAGCGGTATCGACAGGCTTATTTATTTCACCGTCAACATGCCCGGCGTAGCTCCGGGCTACGGCCCACAAACTCAAGTGTGGGCTACTCCCTACTTCGGACAGGAGGACAGAAGCCTCGATCCATTTCTGGAGCGTCTAAAAGAAGCTTGGTTTAGGCATCAAGAAGCGAAGAGTGCCTTGCCGATGCCTACATTCGATCTCAGCGCTGAAGAGATAGGAAAGATCCGCTTCCGCGACGCATCAATACCCCTAAACAGGGCGGGAAATCCGCTTCTGGCAAACTCCTTCACCTTTGGGGAGGGTCTCGAACAGCAACTTATAGACGCCCTCGCAGGGCAAGTAAAGCTGCTTCGGAACTCGGATCACTTACATGCGGAAATGATGAGATTAATCGTGACAGCGCAGCCAGGGTGGGATCCAGGGGCAATGTTTCCCACTTTTCAGCGCATGTGCCAAGGATTCAGAGTGCACTATTTGGCGACAGTTCACCAATTACTCAATTGGCCAGGCCAAGCGCTGGTGTCAATCCTAATCTCAAAGCAAAGAGAGCAGGATTGGCCTAAGTCAGGATCTTCTGCTACCCACGGCCGTGATTCCGTTTGCGGCTGAAGCTATATTGATTGAGGGACTTCCAAGGTCGTTTCGAGATCTTGAAGCGAGATCGGTTATCGAGTTTTGCAGGATAGATGTTGTCGCTAGCGGACCGTTCGAAATCGAAATATCGATTCCCTGCTTATGGCACCTATGCAAGGACAGAGGCTGCGTACTCCTAGCGGAAGAAGCCGAGTCCTCGGCTAATGGGCAGATAGCGATTCTCATGCGGAAGCTGTACGCTTAACATCGGTTGGTCTCTCAAAGGTCTCTCAATTGGTTGCGACAACGTGATACACCCTGAGACCTCCGTAGACTCAAAATTGTGCGGTTGTACCCGCAATTTTATCCATGGTGTGGAAGAGGTCGCTCAATTGAACCTTCCCCTATCCAGGTTCAACGGTAGAAGCGTTCACCCAATCCTTTCCCCTATGGGTTGTTTAACGGCCGTCTCGTTCGACTTAATCAGTGACGTCCACGAAGTAGCGCCTAATTTTCTCGTACTCGGCAAGAACATCTTCAAACTCGGGAAACTGACCAAAGCAAAGTGCCGAGCATTGGGCCTTGTATTCTGCACTGAATTGTCGAGCTAGGTTTTGGTTCGGAAACAATGCTCTGGAATCGTTTAGATTCATGTGCGCAGGTAATCGTTGGGCCGGGAAATACCTCTGAGTCAGTTCACGATAGCTTTTACAGATCTCAATGTGATCGTGCTGCTCAAACATCTCCTGTACGTCCTGTTGTTGGAGGAGCTGATACGTGTCGTAATAGTGCCTGGCATATGTGCCGATCGGTTTGTTCTCGTCGATCACGCCGCGCTCAACTTTGTCATGAAGAGCAAACATCTTTTCGACGACTGTCCGCCTGTAGTGCAGCAGTTGCATAGGAAATGCTTGGCAGTCTTTTCCAAGATCTTTGACTCCGGCTTCTATGAGAACCTCAGCCAGAAGTGAGCGTATCTGGCGCTCTTCGGTGGGGTACGTCCCGCTTTGGATCCCAATCTCAAGTAGCACACTCGACTGAATAGCTCCGCCTTTTTCGAAGGCAGAATCATATCTGTGACGAGTCGACCTGGCGATATTATCGATGCTAGCAATTCTCTCTGGCTCCTCAAAGCCTCCATAAGAACTCACATCGTTAGCAATTTGCTTTAGCAGCCTGCCAGTTGCGTTTGAAGTATCGGCAGGTTTGACGTAAAGGTCGATATCTTCCGAAAATCGCTCGATGAGACTCCAACCCTTTGAAAGACTGGTGCCCCCTTTGAATATTGTGTGATGACCGTGCTTCTGTGAAATGATCCGCAACGCTTCGGTGACAAAGTAGTCTTTCTCCACGATTGCAGGGTTAGCGATCCCTTTCTGTCTTGCGGTGGCCTCGACAATCTCTCGAAAGTCATCACGTCTGAATAGGTCTATCGACATTGCCATTCCTTCGCATTGTGGAGTACTGCGAACGGACCGAAATCAAACTTCGAGTGGGGATTCAAAGAAGCTTTGATGGACTTCCAGGTCTCAGGGGGAAGTTCCAAATATTCAAGCATTGCACCCAGAATGGCGCGACTTCGAGGCGGGCCTGCTTTGGCGGCAGATATCAAGCGTCCCAAACTTCGAGTTAAGGTTAGCTTGCCGGGTTCATTGGAGCTTTCGGCGATTTTTCGAAGGTGGCCGAGCATCGCTGTTAACAACCCTTCGCCGGTTAACTCGCAATACTTACCCTTATCCCATACAACCTCAAGCCACGCTCCCTCTATGGAGGTTAGAGGTAATTGAGGCATGTCCTTTCGCTTGTAGAGTTTCGCTGCTCGAATGTGTGTTGGGATCGACCGACCCACCACCAAGTGTTCAGGGCGAGCAGGTACCTGAGTCGTTAAACCAAGAAAATAGGCGGCTGTTCCTCTTGTTGGTCGCGACTGATCCGAGATGACCTCAAGGTCGATCGCCAAGCCAGACGGCTGACTAGGCCCTAACAGCGTTTGCTTAGGATAGTAATAATATCCCTTTGTGGCGCGTTTCAGAATTCCTTGGTTGGTGAGCCTGTGCAACGCGACAGTAATAGCTGACGCTTCAAATCCACGAAAATCGCTGGCTCGAAGCAGAGCTCCGGGCGTTTTTTTGGCACGCTGAAATACGGCATGCATCGCGGTGCCCTTTTTGGGCCTGAAGTGGTCACTTATTTTTCTGTTTTTCACGTCATAAAAACTTTCGATTTTAAGTTCAAATCTGTAATGTTTTTTGGCCCAAAAAACATTACAGGAAATCGTCCAAAGGATATCATCTTAGATGCAGGCGTGGTCTTCCATTCGTTCTTGCGAATCACTTTCGATATCAACCCAACCATGGGCGCGTAGGGGACACCAGCGACTGCTGTAGTATTTATAACTACAGCAGTGGCGTGGGTAG
>Ga0302320_10025961_pt1 | contig 11363 bp, 8 predicted proteins | sample Bog_T0_3_FD_202130 | JGI IMG/M metagenome (GOLD analysis project Ga0302320, IMG submission 202130) | Peat permafrost microbial communities from Stordalen Mire near Abisko, Sweden - Bog_T0_3 | ecosystem: Environmental > Terrestrial > Soil > Wetlands > Peat | place: Sweden: Abisko, Stordalen Mire... | reverse complement strand
CCGTCCATTCGCCTCGGCCAGGCCCGCGCACACCTGCGTCCAACCCACGCCGGCCGGCATGTTGGCGGCTGCAATCGGCACTCCCTGCCCGCCCCGCATCCACCGTGCGGCCCAGGTGTGCTGCGCCATGTCGAAGTGGAACGCCGTGAAATACGTGTCAGGCGAGCACTCGGTGCAACTGTCGTAGAGCACCGGGATCTCCTGCGGGGCGCCCTCCTTGAAGGTCATCGGGTCGATCCAGCGCAGGTTGTATCCCTTGAGCAGGGGCGTAATGGCATGGTTCGTCAGCGAAACGCTCCACACCTGGAAGGAATCCCGGTTGGCGCCCGACTCCGGCGTGGCGCGATCCGCGGTCACCACCAACGCCGCGTCGTACTGCACGCCGATCTCCCGGATCGCGGTCCACTTCTCCACATTCAGCGCGCGCGTCACCCAGACGATCACATCCTGGTCCTTCTGGGAGTGAAAATCCATCCAGCGAAAAGGGTCTGGCGCCTGCAGCGCACTGAGCGGTGCCGCCGCAGCCACCAGAACACACAAGAAAACGGCAATCCGCCATGAGAAAACAACCCGCATGAATTCAGATATACCAGAGCGCTGCGCACACAGAGAACCGGCGGCCATTGCCGGGTTTGGTTCAGGAACAGCTTGATCCGAAGCCCCCAATTCCTGCACCGGGGCCAAGTTCACAACCCCAACTTCTCCCACAGCGCATCCACCCTCGCCTTGGTCCCCCGGTCCATCTCGATCATCGCCGGCCACGGCCGCTCGAATCCCTCCGCCTTCCACTTCCGCGTAGCGTCGATGCCCATCTTGCTGCCGTAGTTGGGCAGGCGGCTCGCATGATCGAGCGAGTCGATCGGCCCCAGCGTGAACTGAATGTCGCGCTCCGGGTCGATGTTGTTGGTCACGCGCAGTACCACCTCGCCCACATCCTGCACGTAGCAGTCCTCGTCCACCACCACAATGCATTTGGTAAACATCGCCTGCCCTAGCGACCAGATGGCGCTCATCACCTTGCGCGCCTGGCCCGGATAGCTCTTTCGGATCGACACCAGCATCAGGTTGTGGAACACTCCCTCCACCGGCAAATGAATGTCGACAATCTCCGGTATCTGCATCCGCATCGCCGGCAGAAAAATCCGCTCCACCGCCTTGCCCATCCACGCATCTTCCATCGGCGGCTTGCCCACGATGGTCGCGGCATAGATCGGGTCCTTGCGATGCGTAATGCAGGTCAGGTGGAAGACAGGGTATTGATCGGTCATCGTGTAGAAACCGGTGTGGTCGCCGAAGGGGCCTTCGCTGCGCAGCTCGCCCAGTTCCACGTAGCCTTCCAGCACAATCTCCGCGTGCGCCGGAACTTCCAAGTCCACCGTCTCGCACTTCACAACCTCCACCGATTTCCCGCGCAGAAATCCGGCGATCATGAACTCTTCCACCTCAGGCGGTGCAGGCACAATCGCGGAAAACGTCGTCGCCGGATCGGTGCCGATGGCCACCGCTACTTCGAGCCGCGAGCCCTTCAAATTGCCCAGCGCCACCTGCGGCAGCCCGCCAACAGGCCCGTCTGGAATGGTGACCGCTCCCCCGGACGACTCGGCCATCGCCGCCACGCCCGCCGTTCTCGCGTCGAATTCGGAGGCCGAAGCTGCCGCGCTGCGCAGCAGTTGCCGGTAGTGTTCCGCCGCAACCTTCTGCCGCTGCCAGTGCATCCCGGTGGTCTGCCCGTCGTAGACTTGCATCCGGTACATCCCGATGTTCCGCTTGCCCGACTTCGGGTCGCGCGTATGCACGCAAGGCAGAGTGATAAATCGCCCACCGTCGTGCGGCCAGCACTTCAGAATGGGAAACTGGTCGAGGTCGAAGTTCTCCCGCAGAATCACTTCCTTGCAGCGCGCTTCCTTCGTGCTCACCGTCTTCGGAAACGCGGCCGTCAGCGCGCCCAGTTGCGGCAGCATCTTCAGCTTGTCCATCATCCCCGTCGGCGGCTTCAGGTTCATCAGCCCCTTGATCCGCTCGGCAATCTCATCCAAGCGCTCGACATTCAGCGCCATCGCCATGCGCCGCTCGCTGCCGAACTGGTTGATAAGAACCTTCTGCCCCGGATGCCCCTTGATGTTCTCAAACAGCAGCGCCGGGCCGCCTGGGGAGTAGCTGCCGCGTGTCTTCGCAGTCCCTTTGGGATGGGAAGCCCCCGCGGCGCCGATCTTGCTCACGCGGTCGGTGATCTCGGTGATTTCCAGTTCCGGCGAAACTTCTTCGGTGATGCGCTTCAGCTCGCCAGCTTTTTCGAGGGTCTTGATCCAGTCGCGCAAATCGTCGTAGGCCAATGGGTTACTCCGTGAGCCCCTGAGCGAGGGCCACACTCATGATACCGGCCCGAGCGCGGAGTCCGTCACTGGCTTGAGTCGGGAAGCGGATCGCTGGCGATCACCTTCAGCGTGGACGAGTAGCGATGGAAGTTGGAAAATGTGGCTGTCATGCGCTTTTCGTTCTGGTCGTTATGCGCCTCAAAGCGCACCGGGAGCCAGAACGTCTCCTCGCCTAGCTTCTGCGGGCCATAGTCCAGTGAGAGAAAAAATATCTCGTGGTGTTCCTTGGCTGCCCGCGCCGACATGCTGCGCGTTACATGCAGGATCCTTCCACTGGCCGCGTCCACCACCAGGGTCTTGCGATAGTCCTCAAAAACATCCTTGCACGCCGGTAGCGGATTCCCTGGCTTTACCCACATCTCCAATTGCACCGATCCGTCTACATCGCCCGGGCCCAAGCGATAGTCGTAGCATCCTTCGTCGCCCATGCGCACAAAGCCAACCGCATTGGAAAAGACTCCCTGCGCAAACCAGGGGAGCTTGAAGTGCGACTTTGGCGACTGTCCATCGACCAATCGAAATGTGTACTTGTCCGTGAATGGTACCGGCTTGGAGTCGTCTCGAAGTACACGCAGTGTCGCCTCCAGCCGAACCTCCCATTTCACCTTGCCGCCCTTCAGTTGCTGGGTGACCGCCGACTCATCGGCTTCGAATGCAGGCACACGTTCTCGATACTCCCGCGCGTAGGCGACAACGCGCGGCAGAATTTGCTCGACGGTCGGCTGCTGCTGCCCTCCGGCATCTCCCGAAGCCACCAGGAGAAGCGTAAATACCAGCACATTTTTCATGGCGTGAAGGGATTGTAGCACTGGTTCAGATCGCGTCTTTCTGCGCCATTTGCACTTCGTCCAGCGGAAATCCCAGCCGCTTCCACTCGTCGTATCCCCCGCGCAGCGGGCGCACCCGCTCAATGCCCAGCTTGTGCAGCGTCATCGCGGTCTTGGCTGCGGTTGCCTCGCTCGGGCAGGTGCAAAACAGCACAATATCCCGGTCGCGCGGAATCTCCAGGTGCCGCGCGGCAATCGAATCGGGCGAAAAGTGCTGCGCCCCCGGCAGGGTGAACGGATCGGGCAGCAGCTCCAGCGGATGGCGCAGATCGACGATATACACCGGATCTCCCGCGTCGAGCTGGCGCTTCAGCTCTTCGGGCTCCATGCGGGCAGCGACCAGTTCTTTCAGCACCATGCGGCGGCGCAGAACGCGCGCGGCAAAAAAGCCAAGGACACCCAGAATCAGCAACGCCCCGGAAAAACGTCCAGCCCAGTCCAGCAGGCTCGGGTCGCGCTTCAGCGCGTCGCCAAACAGCCTGCCCACGGCCAGCAGAGCGCCCACCCACACCGTCGCGCCGATGCCGTCAAAGAGCAGGAATTCGCCATAGTGCATTCCATGCTGCCCGGCCACCGGCGCGGCCAGTGTGGCCAGTCCCGGCACAAACTTGGCAAACATCAGCATCGCCTGCCTCCGCCGGCTGAATGAATCTTGTGTCTTTCGCACGCAGATGGTGGGCTCCATCGAGAGCTTGCACAGCAGCCGCAGAACCACATGTCCATACCGGCGTCCAATGAAAAACCAGCTCGTGTCCGAAGCCAGCGACCCGGCCACCCCGGCCAGCAGCGCCAGCGCAAAGCTGAGCTGCCCCTCCGCGGTGAGCGCGCCTGCGGCCAGCAGCAGCGGCGTGGCCGGCAGCGGAACCCCAAACTGCTCGATCAAAACCCAGCCGAACAGCAGAATGTATCCGTAAGTGAGCAAAATGTGTTCCGGCAAGGCCATGAAAGGGTTCCTGATTTCGTTTGCGGGGAATCGGATCGCTTGGTCCAGCCAGACGGCCACAGGCTGCCGAAGAAGGCTGGGAAGGGTCTCATTCTATCGGATGACGCAGCTGCGATTTCGCTTCACCCAATCGAATATCCGTCGGTCCAAGCGAGAAAAGCCGCCCGAAGGCGGCTTTTCTCGCTGAATCGTGAACCAATCGACAGAACTTACCGGGAAACAGCCGGCTGCGTGTTGGCCGTCTGCGCATCCGCGGGCTGTCCGGCAGGTGCGGGCAGAATCGCCTGTGCTTCCTGGGGCCCCTTGGCGGCAAAGTAGTTGCGGTCCGCCAGGTTCTTGTAGAACTCGCCGGTCAGTTCCGCGGCGCGGGGGCCAAATGTCGGCCGTCCGCCCTCCAGGAAGAAAACCGTCACCAGCTTGCCCTGCGGCGCCTCGGAATAGGAGGCAAACCAGCCGAACCGGGTTCCGTGGTCGGAGCAGGTACCCGTCTTGCCGAAGACAGGAAAATCGTGGAAGTTCGCGCGAAGCCGCCGCGCGGTTCCATATTCGACCGCCCCAGCCATCCCGTCCTGCATCTCGGGAACATACCTGGCGATGTCGAGCGTCCGCTTCACCCTGGGTTCCAGAACGGCAACCTCTTCCGGCGTCGTGGGGTGCTGCAGGTAGTAGAGCGTTCCGCCATTCGCCAGTGCGGCAACATACGCGCCCAGTTGCAGCGGGGTCAGCGAGACGCCCTGCCCAAAGCTGCACATGCGCCCAACTCCGCCTTCCGAAGCAGGCAATTCCTGGTCGGGATAAACGCCAAGCTGTTCGCCTTCAATGTTGTATCCGGCCAGTTCGCCCAGGCCAAACTGGTTGGCGTAGTGGCGAACCCGGTCAAAGCCCAGCTCCCTGCCCAGCTCCTCAAAGTAAAGGTTGTTACTTTTGGCCAGCGCATCGGTCATGTTCATCCGGAACCCGGCCAACTGCACCATGGTGTCCCGCGTCACAATGCCTTCCGACAGCGCGGCCATGGCTACAGTGATCTTGATCGTGGAGCACGGCTCGGCTCCGGGCGAAAGCGCCAGCTTCTGGTTGACCATCGCCAGGATGCGCCCGTTCGAGGGGTCGATCACCACGGCCGTGCCGTTCATGTCGCCCAGCGCGTCAATCGCCGCCTGCCGGACAATCGGGTCTTCCCCGCCCGTCACGTCGCCCGCAAAGATATCTCCGCTTGCGAAGGAACTGGCCGTAAAGCGCTCGTTGAAACGGTGCTTGCGCGTTGTCAGCGCAGCGCGGCGAAGGCTGGCTCTCCCCCGGCCCCGCGGGGTCAGCCTGGCTTCCTCCGCAGGAGCAGCAGCCTTGGACGAAGAGCGGCCTGCCTTCGTGTGAGCGGCCTTCGATTTCGCTTCCGGCGCCGCGGCGTGTGCGGCCGGGCGGGTTGCGGCGCGATGCCGGTGAGGCTCCGCAAGATGGGGAGCTCCCTGCCGCGTGCGATGTAGCGTGTGCGGCAGATCCAAAGCCGCTGCCCCAACTGAGCCCAGACCAAATCCGGCCACGACCAAAGCAGGTACCAATCCAATTGCCCAAATGCGCGAAATCTTCATTCAGCCTGCATCCTCTCAAACATGAAGTTCGTGCCATGCGTCCAGCCGGAGTTGGAGCACTTCGTGCTTATCGGCCATTCCTTGGAACTTTTTCAGTCTCTTTTTGGAATGGAGTAACATTACCTTTCGCGCCGGACCTCGGATGTGATGTCAGTCACCCAGGAGTCAACACCATGATTCCTTGCACATTAACTGGAACGACAACAATGCAGCCATTCCACCTTCGCGGCATAGGCTCAATCCTCGGGACTCTCTTGCACTATAACGCCCTGTGCCACACCGCTCCAACGGGGAGAGCCCGCAAACTGGCCCTCCCCATCCCAATTCAGAACCGGAACCGGCGCAGGAATGTGGGCGTATCCAAATCCCTCTGCGACGCCTCGTCCGGTTCGGTGAACACAGCCGTAGCTGGTTGAGCGCGATGCTCTTCCACCTCCGCCGTGCCCCTCACGCCGCTCCCAAAGTCCGAAGCGTAGTCCCTGGGCAACGGAGTGTAAGCCGGCTCTTCGCCCAGCTCGGCAAACTTCGGCTTGGCTGAGGTCGCAGCCATCATCTCCGGCTCCCCTGGCCCAAACCCGGAAGCAAACCCGGATCCGAAATCCTCGTCGAAATCGGCCTTGGAATTCGGCGCAGCCGCCTGGACCGGAACAGTAACGGTGCTCCGGCTTGCAGCCGAAGGAGCTGAGGACGCGGAAAAGAACCCATCTTCAGGTTCCGCGGGTTCAACCGCCTGCTCCTCTTCCTCGTCGCTCAGGAACGGCGCCACCAAGGCCGCGCGCACTTCCGGCAGAGCCGGTTCCTTCATCCAGGTTCCCGCCGATTCCACGGGCACCGAGACCACCGGCTCTTCCACCATCGCCACTTCGCCCACGCTCAGCATCCGCGCCCGCCGCTCCGGCATCTGGTCGCGGAACCCAGTGGCGATCACCGTGATCTTCACCTCGTCGCCCATCTTCTCGTCCAGAACCGCTCCGAAGATGATGTTGGCATCCTCGTGTGCGGCCGACTGAATCAGCGACGACGCCTCGTTCACCTCGGAAAGCTTCAGCGAGCTGGAGCCCGTAATGTTGATCAGAATGCCGCGCGCCCCGTCGATGGCCCCGGCATCCAGCAGCGGAGAAGCCATCGCCGCCTGCGCCGCCTCCACCGCCCGGTTCGCGCCCGAGCGGACAGCCGTGCCCATCACCGCGTGCCCCATGCCGGCCATCGTCGTCTTCACGTCGGCAAAGTCGCGGTTGATGATGCCACTGATGGTGATAATGTCGCTGATCCCCTGCACGCCCTGCCGCAGCACGTCGTCGGCAATGCGGAAACTCTCGAAGAAGCCGGCGTCCTTGGCCACCGCCAGCAGCTTCTCGTTAGGGATCACGATCATCGTGTCCACGCTCTCCAGCAGCTCCTTCAAGCCGCGCTCGGCCTGCTGCAGCCGCCGCTTGCCTTCAAAAGCGAAGGGACGCGTAATCACCGCGACCGTCAGAATGCCCATCTCGCTGGCTAGCGAGGCAATCACCGGGGCAGCGCCCGTGCCCGTGCCCCCGCCCAGGCCGGCAGTCACAAAGACCATGTCCGCGCCTTCCAACGCCTCGATGATCTTTTCCGAGTCTTCCAGAGCCGCCCGCCGGCCCACGTCGGGGTTGGCGCCCGCGCCCAGTCCCTGGGTCAGGCGTACACCGAGCTGCAGTTTGACCGGTGCCTGCGACAGCTTCAGCGCCTGCACGTCGGTGTTCGCGGCGATGAACTCCACGCCCTCCATCCGGGCCTGGATCATGCGGTTCACGGCGTTGCCGCCGCCTCCGCCCACACCGATGACCTTGATGCGAGCGCCGCGCACCGGCTCATCGTGATACTGGATGCGCAACTCTCCGGCTTGATTGTTCTCGTTTTCCATCGCCTCTGCCCTCCCGTGGCTTAACTCTACGAATCCTGTTCAGGCCCGATTCCTTCGGGTACTTCCTCAAAACCAAAAAGTCCGCTTTCCACAAACCCGTTCGAAAAGCTCCCCATCCACCTCTACCGCCCCAACAACGAAGAGCTAAAAGCTAGCAGCTAGAAGCTGTCTCTCTAAAAACTCGCCGCAAAAATGGCGCGCAGTTTGGCGCGCAAACTGTTGTTCTCCGCCGCCCGCGTCACCCGCGTCCGGTGTGCATACAAGACCATTCCAATGGCCGCAGAAAAACCCGGATGAACCAGCTCGCCGGGCATCTGCGACAGCCGCACCGGTAGCCCGGTCCGCGCCGGAACCCGCAACTGGCTCTCCGTTACGTCCAGCATACCGGGCATCATGGCGCCGCCGCCGGTCAAAACGCATCCCGCGCCCAGGGCCTCGATCACCGCACCCTGGCGCAGGCTTTCTTTCACGAAATAGAGCAATTCCCTCGCCCGCGGCTCCAGAATCTCGGCAATCGCCCGCAACCGCAGGGTCTGCGGCTGCGGATTCTGGATCTCAATCTCCGCCAGTTGCGGCACCGACGTCACCACCACATGTCCGTACTGGCGCTTCAGTTCCTCGGCCTGCGCCAGCGGCATCTGCAAGCCCACCGCCAGGTCGTTGGTAAAGTGCATGCCGCCAATCGGCACGGAGGCGGTGTGCGCCACCGCTCCCTCGAAGAAAACCACCAGGTCGCTGGAGTGCGAACCGATGTCGAGCAGGCAAACCCCCAGTTCCCGCTCGTCGGCCGAAAGCGTGGCCTCGGCCGAAGCAACGGACTCGAGCACCGCCTCGGTCACTTCCAGTCCCGCGCGGTTGGCGCAGGTCACCGTGCTTTGTAGAGCGCTGCCGGAACAGGTGGCAATGTGAAGATCCACTTCAAGCCGCGCGCCCACCATGCCCACGGGGTCGAAGATGCCCGGCTGCCCGTCGAGGATAAACTGGCGGGGCAGCAGATGGAGTATCTCACGATCCGGCGGCCGCTCCACCGCGCGGGCCCGCTCCACCGCCGTGCGCACATCCTCGCGGGTAATCTCGCGCATGCGGCTGCCCAGCTCGAAACCCCCGTTGGTATTGATGCCGCGAATATGCGGCCCGCCCACGCCCACCACGCACACGTCGATGTTGGCGCGTGCCATCCGTTCCGCCTGCTCGTTGGCGGCCTTCACGGCCTTGGCCGCTGGCGTCAGATCGCTGATCAGCCCCTTGCGCATCCCCGCCGACTCCACCACGCCGTGCCCGCGGTAGCGCAACGCGCCCTCGTTCAGGTCGCAGGCAAGAACGCGCGTACTCGCACTGCCAATGTCCAACACAACGATCATGTTGTCCTGCTTCTGGCTCATCGCGTTCACTGCCCTTCAGCCACGGCCGAAGCCGGACGGTTGGATGGAGATGGTTTGGCCTTCTTTACCGTCAGCGAGGCGTGCTGCGGCGCCGGATGCTTCTTCTCTTTGGCCGCCTTCTCATGCGCAGCCTTCTCTTTGGCCGCGTGTTCCCGCGCCTTCCGCTGGCGCGCGGCAAGCGCCTCCACCGGCTCGGCCTTGGCCTTGGGCTTCTTTGCCTTGCTCGCCGCAACCTTCTTTACGGCCGGCTGCTTCACGGCGGGCCGCTTGGCGGATGGCTGAGGCGCGGAGGCTTTCACCGGCTTCGCGCTGGCTACCGGCTTGGTGGCCGCGGGCTTGGCGGCGGGCGGCGCATCGGCAGTCCCGGTCGCCGCTGGTTTCTCCTCGCCGCCAGCCTTGCCGTCCTTCAGCGAATCGCCGTTCACCTGCGCCTGCACCGCATTCGTCCCCTGCGTCATCTCCAGAACCACCTGGCTGTCGTAGCGCAAATCCACGGCGGCCAGCTTGGGATACTGCGCCCGCCACTCGGCAATATGCGCCTTATAGCGCTGGTATCGATCCAGGAACCGGTCGTCGCCGAAGTGCCCCAGGATGTCCATTCCCTGCTCAGGCAATAAAACACGGGCATCCTGTGGATCGGTCAGATCGATCTCGGAGATTTGTTCGGAAAGGTGCTGGTTGTTCGCATCCAGTTCCCCCAGCAAACGCCCGTAGACCGCCATCTTCGTCCTGCGGACCGTCAGCGCATCGCTGGGATCAACTCCCGTCACCACCGGGAAAGAATAGTGATGCTGGGCCATCATGGCCGCCGGCATGGTCAGCAGAACCCCATCCGCGTCCACCAGGCCAATCTGCTGCCCCTGCCGGACAAACGCCACCGGCTGCCGCTCCACAAGCGATACGCGAATCTGGTCCGGGAGCAGGCGCATCACCGTCGCGCGCTCCACCCACGGTATCGCTTCCAACTGCTTGCGCCGTTCGGCCAGTGGAACAAAGAAGATATTGCGGCCAATGTCTTCGCCAAAGACCGGAAGAACCTCGGCGCGGCTCACCTGCGTCAGCCCTGTGGCCTCAATGTTGCTGGCCCCGGCAATGCGGAAGCGCGAGTCGCGGCCAAGAAAGGTCTTCAGAGCGAGCCCGCCGGCAATGCAACCGCCGAGAATGGCCAGAATCCCCACTCCCAGAAAGACGCGTCCCACGGTGCTCGACGGGCGCCACCACGGGCCCTCCGGCGCATCGAACCGTTCCCCTCCGAAACGCGGGCTCCTCAGACGCGGCGAGTCGTCGGCGTCCGGGTCCGGCATCTCCAGCGGCATGCCAGGAAGTGTGCGCCCGTTCGGGGGCACACCCGTCTGCACGCGCCGGAAGCGGGATTCGCCGGACGCTTCATCCTCCCAAATCAGAGGCCGGGATTGGTTCCTACCTTGGTTATTCACGCCTGAGCAGGGTCGTGAGGATCGCCAGCTTTCACTATAGGCCGAGCCCTCTCCGCATTTTTCCGCAGCGAGGCCGGGGGAACCCAGAGGGTAACCAAAAAAGCAGCGCCCAGGGATCGCTCCCCCACCGGCTCCGCCCGCCCATGGCAGCCTGTTTCCCTCCATGCGCTAGCCTTGTATTGGGTAACCATCCACGGCCTCGCCAGCCTGCGGAGGCGGAAAACCATCGTGGATGGTAGCCCCCCGCTGACTCGCTGCAGTTTGTACCAACCCACGTTCCACCTTTTCATGAACTTGGGTTCCAGGCCAAGAAAGAGACTTCACGGTCGTCGAGTATCCTCCCATCATGCCCCGCGGAATCCATCGCAACCCACCCGCCCTGCGCCACTCCCGCCGTCTCGCGCCCGCCCTGTTGCTCCTGAGCCTCGTCGTCGCGGCCGCGGCGTCGGCGCAAACCGCCCCCGCCTACCGCTATTTCCGCGTTGGCAATCCAACCAACGCTGCGGCGACGCCGCGACCCGGCTACGCCCTCATGGGCGGCGGCTCCGATCTCGACGAAGCCTTCCAATGGCTCTGCGCCCGTGCCGGCGGCGGCGACCTCCTCGTGCTCCGCGCCACCGGCGACGACGACTACAACCCCTACATCCAGAAGCTCTGTCCCCTGAACTCCGTCGCCACGGTGCTGATCCCCAACCGCGCCGCGGCTGCGGACCCCTTCGTAGCCCAGGCCATCGGCCACGCCAGCGCCCTGTTCCTCTCCGGCGGCGATCAGTCCAACTACGTCAATTTCTGGCAGGGAACGCCCGTCCAAGCCTCGCTCAACGACGCCATCCGCCGCGGCATACCCATCGGCGGCACGAGCGCCGGCCTGGCTGTCCTCGGCGAGTATGCCTACACCGCGCAAGGCGACAAGCCTGACGACCCGG
>Ga0302320_10025958_pt1 | contig 11365 bp, 10 predicted proteins | sample Bog_T0_3_FD_202130 | JGI IMG/M metagenome (GOLD analysis project Ga0302320, IMG submission 202130) | Peat permafrost microbial communities from Stordalen Mire near Abisko, Sweden - Bog_T0_3 | ecosystem: Environmental > Terrestrial > Soil > Wetlands > Peat | place: Sweden: Abisko, Stordalen Mire... | reverse complement strand
CAAAAAGCCGACCGTGTAACTCTGTACGCAAGACGTAAAGCTGAGGACCACGCCAGCAGAGAGGGCGCTCATCAGAAGTGCCTTGCCGAATTTCGTAAACTTCATGCGATTCCTTCATCCTGGTCAGCGTGCGCCGCCAAGTTTGCTAGTTCCACAGCAGAGCTGGGTTGGGACGGGTCCCTGATGCATTGTAAAAGCCAAGGGTAGGTTGTGCCTAGTTTACGCCGGAGACTGGGCAAAACAGCCCGATTTTCCATGCTGTCCCGCCGAGGCGAGACCCAATCCAGTGACCGGCAGCCCTGGCTTTCCAGATTTCAAGCACACTTGCGGTTTGGACGCGGCAGCGTCGGTAAAGGTCAACGCGCGGTCATGGGAAAGATCGGAACGGGCCGCGATCTCGACACACCGCAGCCCTCTGGCTGGAACCTGCTCTACCAAACGCGGCAGGAGTTGATCGGGTACATTGGCTGTCCCTTCGTGCAGCCAAACGCCTTGCCGAATGCGTCGAAATTCTGCACCGTACCATCCACCCGCCACTTCCCAGGCGAGTGCGGGTCGGTAAGCGCCGCCTGGCGGGCGAACTGCTCGGTATGGTTCACACACCACACCTGCGCAAAACCGAGAAAATACCGCTGCGCTTCCGTGTAGCCGTCAATTTTCTCATCGATGGATTTGCCTTGCGCCTTCAGCGTATCCAGCAGCGCCATGTAGGCAATGCGCAAGCCGCCATTATCCGCCGTATTCTCGCCGAGCGTCAGCTTGCCATTCAGCAACTGTGCTGGTACATCCCCATGCGCCGGTGCTGCTTCAAAACCGCCGTACTCCTTCACTTCGCAGTCGGTTCGCTCCACAAAAGCTTTGCGGTCGTCGGCGGTCTGCCACTCGCGCAAGTTCCCCTTGCCGTCGAACTTCGATCCCTGGTCGTCGAATCCATGCGTCATCTCGTGCCCGATCACCACGCCAATGCCGCCGAAGTTCACCGCGGGATCCACTTTGAAGTCGAAAAAGGGCGGCTGCAGGATTCCCGCAGGGAAGTTGATGTCGTTGAACGACTGGCTGTAATAGGCGTTCACCGTGGGCGGCGACATTCCCCACTCCTTCTCATCCACCGGCTTGCCCAGCTTGTTGAAGTTGTACTGATCCTGGTAAATCTCCACCTGGTGCATGTTGCCGATCAGGTCACTCCGCTCAATCTTGATGCTCGAGTAGTCGCGCCACTTCTCTGGATAGCCGATCTTGTTGCGGATCATTGCCAGCTTTTGCTCCGCCTCCTTCTTGGTTGCGTCGCTCATCCACGGCAACTCCTTGATGTCGTCGGCAAGAGACTTCTCCAGCGCGGCAACCAGCTTATCCATACTTTCCTTGGCCGCGGGTGGAAAATGATTCTTCACCCAGTCCTGCCCCACCGCTTCGCCCAGCGCCCCATCGGCATCCCACGTGCATTGCTTCCAGCGCGGCGTCGGTTCTTCCTGCCCGGCAAGTGTCTTGTGAAAGAAGGCGAAGTCTTCATCGAAAATCGCTTTCGGCAAATCTGACGCCTGCCCATGCAGCGTTTGCCAGCGCAGATAGGCTTTCCATGAGTCGACCGGCTCGCTCTCGACAAGCCCGTTGAGCGCTTTGAAGAATTCGGGTGTCGCCACGTTCAGCGTGTCGAAATGCCGAATGCCGACCGACCCGAAATACGCGCCCCAATCAAAATTGGGCGACATCTTCTCAAAGTCCGCCACCGTATAGATGTGGTACCTGTTCTCCGGCTGGCGCATTTCCGTGCGGCTGATTGCTGCCTTCGCGAACGCTGTTTCAATCTCCATCACCGCAGCGGCCTCTTTCGCCGCCTGCTCCGGCGTATCTCCGGCCAGTGCGAACATCTTCTTTACATGCGCAATGTATTGAGCCCGTATCGTCTTGAAGCGCTCCGAGTCGACAAGGTAGTAATCGCGGTCAGGTAGCGACAGCCCGCCCTGGATCAGCTGCGCAATCTGTTGACTCGAATCTTTCTGGTCCTGGCCCACATAGAATCCGAAAACCCCGTAGGGACTCCCCTCGTTCTCAAGCTGGCTTAAAAGCGACGCTAGTTGCTTCCCGCTTGAGAGTTGGTCAATCTGCGCGAATGCAGGTTTCAGCGGATCGAGTCCCCGCTTTTCCACCAGGTCCGTATTGATGCAAGCGGCATAGAAATCGCCATACTGCTTCTGCAGCGGGCTATCGGCATGCTTCGCCGCGGCGTCGAGCGTCTGCCACAACAGGTACACATTTCGCTCGTCGACTACGGCGAAGGAGCGCGCCCAACTCACCTGGTCGGCAGGAATGGGATTGTTCTTGATCCAGTTGCCGCATGCGTATTGATAAAAATCCGTGCATGGGTCCGCAGTCTTATCAATGGCCGCCAGATCAAAGCTATTCGAAGCCGGAGGCGCCGAAGGCACGGACAAGTCAGCTTTGGCGGCAGTGGTTTCCTGTGCCAGCAACGCTCCGGCGGTAAGCAGCAGCCCAGCAGTAAGCAGAAGCCGCGCGGCAAAACGAATCGGGTTCATTGAGACTCCTTATGGAGGATTTCGCGACGGCGGCGGTCCGCCTGATTTGGGACACAGTGTCTGGATTAGAAACGAAGACTGGAGGTTCCGGGGAATCAACAAAATCGGTATATGGGAGGCTATCACGCGGATCGCACAGCAACCAATCCTCCCCTACCATCAGCCCCCGAGCCACCACCCCCAAAAAACGAAAGGCCCGGACACTCAGCCTCATTCGGCGGAGCACCCGGGCCTTTCGCGATTCGCTCTACCAAACGCGACAGGAGTTAGCCGGGTACATCGGCTGTCCCTTGGTGCAGCCGAAAGCCTTGCCGAACTCATCGAAGTTCTGCACCGTGCCGTTCACCCTCCACCTGCCCGGAGAGTGCGGATCGGTAAGCGCCGCCTGCCGCGCAGCTTTTTCCGTCCGATTTTCGCACCATACCTGCGCGAACCCCAGGAAGTAGCGCTGCGACTCGGTATATCCGTCGATCTTGTCGCTGATTGATTTGCCTTCCGCCGCCAGCGTGTCCAGCAGCGCAAGGTAAGCAATGCGCAACCCACCGTTGTCCGCCGTATTCTCACCCAGCGTGAGCTTGCCATTCAGCTTTTGCTCCGGCTGGTCATCGTGCGCCGGAGCCGTCTCAAAGCCGCTGTATTCGGTGGCTTCGCAATCGGTCCGCTCGGTGAACGCCTTGCGATCCTCGGGGCTCTGCCACTCGCGCAGGTTGCCCTTGCCATCGTACTTCGAACCCTGGTCGTCAAATCCGTGCGTCATCTCGTGGCCAATGACTACACCAATGCCGCCAAAGTTCACCGCCGGGTCAATGGTGAAGTCAAAGAACGGCGGCTGCAGAATCCCGGCAGGGAAGTTGATGTCGTTCATCGACGGATCATAGTAGGCGTTCACCGTCGGCGGCGTCATGCCCCATTCCTTCTCGTCAACGGGCTTGCCCAGGTGATTCAGGTTGTAGTCGCGGGCGAAGACCGCATCGCGATGCAGGTTGCCAATCAGGTCGTCGCGCTTCACCTTCAGCGCTGAGTAATCCCGCCACTTCTCCGGATAGCCAATCTTGTTGCGGATCATCGACAACTTCTCTTCCGCTGCCTTCTTGGTTGCATCCGTCATCCAGGGCAGCGTCTTGATGTCGTCGCCCAGTGACTTCTCGAGCGCCGCCACCAGCTTATCCATGCTGTCCTTGGCCGCCGGCGGAAAGTTCTGCTTCACCCAGTCCTGGCCAACCGCTTCGCCCAGTGCGCGATCGGTCATCGCCGTGCATTGCTTCCAGCGCGGCGTAGGCTCTTTCTGCCCGGCAAGCGTCTTGCCAAAGAATTCAAAGTTCTCCTCGAAGAATGCCTTGGGCAGGTTGTCTGCCGATGCGTGCAGCGTGTGCCACCGGAAGTACGACTTCCATGCGTCCACAGGCTCTTTGGCCATCAGGTCGTTCAGCCCCTTGAAGAAGTTTGGCGTTGTCACATTTAGCGTATCGAACGGCCGAATCTTCACGTCTTTGAAATAGACCGCGAAATCGAAGGCCGGCGTCAGCTTCTGAAAGTCCGCCACGGTGTAAATGTGATACACATTCTCCGGGTCGCGCATCTCGGTCCGGTCGGTTGACGCGGTTGCCAGCGCGGTCTCAATCTCCATCACTGCCGCGGCTTCCTTGGCGGCCTGCTCAGGCGTATCGCCGGCCAGCGTGAACATCTTTGTCACATGTTCCACATACTGCTTGCGGATCTCAATAAACCGCTTCGTGTCCTTGATGTAGTAGTCGCGGTCCGGCAGCGAAAGCCCGCCCTGGCTGATCTGCGCAATCTGCTTGCTCGAATCCTTGTCGTCCTGACTCACGCCAAAGCGGAACAACGGCGCAGGACTGCCTTCCTCCGCAAGTGCCCCAATCAGCGTAGCCAGTTGCCTGCCATCTTTCAGTTCTGTAATCCGCTTCAGCGCCGGCTCCAGCGGCTCTAATCCCTTTTTCTCCACAAGATCGGTATTCATGCACGCGGCGAAGTAGTCGCCGAATTGCTTTTCAAGCGGCGTCTTTGGATTGGCCGTGGCACTGTCCAGTTCCTTCCATAGCAGGTAGCGATTCCGTTCGCCCAGCAGCGAGAACGACCGCGCCCACCGTATCTGGTCCCCAGGAATCGGATTGTTCTTGACCCAGTTTCCGCAAGCGTATTGGTAGAAATCGGTACAGGGATCGGCCGTCTTGTCGATGGCCGCGAGATCGAAGCTCTTGCTCACCTGAGGGGCCGTCGGTTTTTGTGTGTCCGATTGCGAGGCGGTCTGCGCCTGCGCAATTGCTGTTCCAGCGGCCAGAATCAGAACGGATAGAAAGCGGAAACAATTCATGAATTGTCCTTTTTGGAGTGGGTCTGGATTCCCGGCGCTCACGGCGCACATGGGAGTGGCCGGGTCGAAATCACAGCAGCCAATCCGTAGGGGCTGCGTTTCTTAGGAGGCTATCACGGCCCGACCGGCCTCTGCCCAGTCGAGCGACAATTCAACTTTCTTTCCAATGCTCCGATAAACCATTTGTCGGCATTTTGCCGCGGGGGGAACAATGGCCTTACTCACCTGGAATGACAAGCTCTCTGTTGGAATTCCATCCATCGACGATCAGCACATGGTCCTGTTCGAAAGTCTCAATGACCTGCACGCTGCCATGATGAAAGGCAACGCGAATGGCCAGACAAAAACGCTACTCCGGAATCTTGTTGCCTACACCCACGACCACTTCAAATCCGAAGAGGCGATGATGTCCGCTGCACACTATCCGGGATTCCTTGCGCACCGCACCAAACACATCGAGTTGACACGCCAGGTGGAAGACTACGCGGCCCGTTTTGAGCGCGGCGAGATCATGTTAAGCGTGCATCTGCTCAACTTCCTGCGTGACTGGCTCACCACCCACATCCAGGTTGAAGACCACCAATACAGCCCCTGGATGAAAGAACACGGCGCCCGCTGAAGCGCACAACCGCCTTGGGCCGGTTTTTAGAAACCGTCCCACCAACTTCCACGGTCTCTTTCACCTTCCGGTTTCACGCGGTTGCACCGGATTGACTTCCAGAGGAGGACGGCAATGTTCATGACGACAGGGAGTGGGGAAGGCAGCGCAAAAGATAGCGCAAGCCTCAGGTTAAGTGTCAGAATTCTCGATCGCGATCATTTGGAAATGTCGGAAACCCTCAAGAGTCTTCAGGCGGACATGTTTGCCGGAAAAGATCGCGGCCAGACGGTTCCTCTGCTGCGCAAGTTCTCCCGCTTCACTCTTGCCCATTTCGCATTGGAAGAAGGGATGATGGCTGCCGGCGCGTTCCCAGGATTCGCCCAGCACTCCGTCAGACACCAGGCCATGACCCGGCAGTTGAGGGCATTCATCTCCAGCTATAACAGGGGCTGCTCAAACCTGGGAGCCAATCTGCCGTGCTTCCTTTACGAATGGCACGGCGCTCACGTTCGGAATGAAGACCTTCAGCTCGGCCGCTGGCTCAATGGATACGACGATCTCGAACCCAAAGAGTGCGATTAGCCCCGTTCCATACCCAATCATCAAACCGCCTCACCGCACATTGAATGGGAGGCAGTACGCCAGTGCGAACGACCACTTTGCCGAAGCCCACGGCGGCGCTCGCGGCTTTGGGCAACTCCGGTGATGCGTCCGATTCGCGGCAATTGAACTTTAATCTTCAATCCGCCGATGAATAATTCGCCGGCGACAGCGGAATCAGACTCGCTGCCCCTGGGAGAAAGAAACCAGGAAGCATTTGCTTAAGTAAATGCCGCCTGGCACAATTTCGCCAAGGTGCTTCCACTCTGATCCAGTTCTCACGCCGGGAAAGGGAACGAAAATGGCGTTAATGACGTGGGATGAGAAGCTTTCTGTAGGGATACCATCCATCGACGATCAGCACATGGTACTGGTCGAAACCCTGAACGATCTGCATGCCGCCATGATGAAGGGCAATGCACGAGCTATAACCGAAACATTACTGCGGAACCTTGTTGCCTACACTCGTGACCACTTCGCGTCCGAGGAATCTATGATGGCCGCGTCGGGATATCCCGGCCTGGCCGCCCACCGCAACAAGCACACAGAACTCACACGCCAGGTGAGCGAATACGTTGCCCGTTATGAGCGCGGCGAGATTTCACTCAGCATCGATTTGTTCAATTTTCTGCGCGGCTGGCTTACCAACCACATCCTGGTAGAAGACCATGAGTACGGCCCTTGGATCAGAGAACACGGCGGCCGCTGAAGGTTTTCTTCAGCATCCTGACTCACCTCGTCAAGTTCACGGCTCGTATGTCCCCGGGCCGACCCCCCCACAGACGCCCCTTACCTCATTCATCGCGCAGCCTCAAAGCGCGATGAATGGGAAGCAGTAAACCAGTGCGAGCGTCTGCCGCACCGCAGGCGCCTAACCCTCAAACGACAACTGCGCCGAAGCCCACGACGGCAGAGGCGCCTTCGGCTCCGACGCCAACTCGTACACCAGCCGCTCCAGCACCAGCCGCTTGTCCGGCGGGGACGAGCGCAGCTCCAGATCCGCCCGCGCCACCAACCGCAGTGCCCGCGTCAGTTCGCGTCGGCTCTTGTAGCGCCGCGCCTGCTTGATCAGGTCGTCAGCGGCGAATGGCGGCATCCTGAATCCCTGCCACAACGCCTGCCAAATCGCCCGCGAGTCGCGCACATTCTTCTCCAGAATCACCAGCATCTGCCGGAACGTCCGCGCCAGCATGTAAAGATGCCCGATCGCCGCGTCCTCGCCTCCGTCTGAACTGTTCAACAACCCCTGCAGCAAGGCCAGCGCCCGCACCCTATCCCGCGCGCTGATGGCGTCCGTGAGCTCGTACAGCGACCGCTGCTTCGCACCCAGCACCATCGTCTCCACGTCGCCCAGCGTGATCCGCCCCTTGCCCAGCGTGTACAGCAGCAGCTTTTCCATTTCAGACGAGATCAGCATCATGTCCGCGGACAGCGCATCGGCCAGTTCGCGCGCCGCGTCCGGGTCCATGCGCGATCCGGCTTCGGTCGCCGTAGAAGCAATCCAGCGCATAGCGTCTTCCTCGTTCACCCGCGCCAGTTCCACCATGCCGCAGTGCTCACCCAGCGTCTCCGTCAGACGCTCAAAGCGGTTCTTGTCATCCAGGTCCATCCGTCGAAGATCCGACGGAATCCGCACAAAGTCGGCCACAAAAACCAGCAGAGCCTGCGGGTTCGGCGACTTGAAATACCGGTCCAGCGCCGCAAACTCTTCCTTCTTCGCCCCGCGTGTGTAAAGCTGCTTCACGTTGCGGATAAAGATCACCTGGAACGGAGCCATCAGCGACGGCGTCTGCGCACGGTCCAGCACCTCGAAGATCGGTGTGCCGCCCAGGTCGAACTCCGACAGGCAAAAATCCCGAAACTCCGCCGGCACAAACCCCTTCATCACCGCGGCGCGGCAACGGTCCAGCAGAAACGCCTCTTCGCCCACCAGCACATACCCTGGTCTCAACGGCCCTTTGCCGGCCGCCGCAGCCTCAATCTCCGCCACAAAGCGGCCCGCCGCAGCAAATCCCGCCCCCCACCGCGCGGTGCTCACAGGCTTAAGCTCCGGCAAAAAAGCGAATGCATCATGACGCTCCAGAATAACTTCCCATCGGTGGCCGCGCCACTCCGATGCGTCCGCAGCCCGGTGCAAAACCGGTCAGGAACTCGCCGCGCGCCGACGGGTGTCTCAAGTCCTTCGTCGCCGAGGTGGAGGGACTGGGAAATGGAAGAGTCAGCGCCCACAAACCCCGCCAACCCCGCTAACTCCGCCAACCCCGCCGGGTGCCCCATCCATCGTGCATCTTTAGCGCGATGGGGTGGGAAGCATGCAAACTAACCACTAACCACTATCCACTAACCACTGCTCTACAGCCCTTCCAGCACATCCGCCACCAGTTGCCGCGCAAAGTCCCGCGAAAGCCGCTGCACTGCCGCCGGATTTTCCTGGATAAACGTAGGCAGGTCGGTAGTCGATTCGAACTGCTGCCGGTAAACGTAGTTCTTGTTCTCGTAGAGCACGTTCCCGTCGCGTCCCGTCAGCGTTACGGAAGCGACGATCGTAATCAGAAAGCTCGACGACTCCTGCGTGGCCGCGTTGTAAGTCAACGGCGTCACCGCCTCTTTCAGAATTGTCCCGTGCAGCACCGCATCGGCATCCTCGGTCGTGCTCGGCGTCACGCGGAATCGAGACCTCGCCATGAGCTCGCGGATCACCGCCTCCGTCATCACCGTCTCGGTATGGTAAGCATCCGTCTTCGACGCAAACAGCGGAACCGAGAGCGTATGCACATCCGGAGGCAGGTGCGAAGCCGCGCCCAGCGTGTGATACCCGCAGCCAGCAAGGGCAGCAAGCGGAGCGGCGAAGACCAGCAAAACAAAACGACGCATCATCCTGTCGCTATTGTAGCGGCGCGAGCGCATGGTTGAGAGACGGCGCCGTGCCTATCGCTCCAGTGATTATTGATAGATGAGCACGTTCACCAGCGCCGACGCCCACATGAAGGAAAGTTGCTTGCGCAGGCCCGGGTCCCCCCAGCCAGGGGTAATGTTCTTCTTCTGAATGTCTCTGAATTGGAACTGGTGCGAACTGGGCCAAGGGACGCTCCAAAGAATCTGTCCTTTTTTGCCGGTCAATTTGACGTCGAATTTCGCTTGAAATTGCCACAATGCAGAGTCCTGCTTCGGGTCCGTCCAGACCTCCCGTCCATCTTCATCCAGAACATTCAAACTGAGGACGCAATCGGCGTCTCCGGCGCTAACTGCCTCCAGGCGAATCCTTCCCTTTTGCGCATTAATCTCCCGTATCAGCGCATCGCGCAGCGATTCTGTGTCCAACTGGTGAGTCGCGGTCTGGTTGGTCACTTCGACACGTACAGTGTGAATCCCAACAAACCGCGTCATCGGCGGCGGAGTCGGGGAAGGTTCGAACATCAGCCCGCACGCGCCGCAAACCAGAATTCCCACGACACATGCGAGCGTGACCAGTTGTCTTTTGAACATGGTGGAATTCTACCCCGCAGTTTGATAGCCATCGCCGTGCCTTGTGGCACTCTCCTCGGCTGTCACAATGCGATGAATTCGGCCGGATGCTTTGCCGATTAATTCACCCCAAACACGCACAATCGAAGTTGTGATGACGACTTCAAACCCCGCAGGCAAGCTCTTTGGCATTGCTCTCCTGCTCAAAATGTCAGGCATGTGCCCCGTCTGGAAAATTAAATACCCCCACCCCTCCCCCCCAAAAACACCACTTTCCGGCCCGCCCCTCTCCAGGAACTTGATGCAAACAAACATGTTACTTAAAACACCTATATACCAACCAGTAAACTTACACCCTCAAAAAACGTGGCTTTTCGCCACAAAACGCGTCAAAAACAGAAGTCTTATGGCATTTTCGGAAGGTTTTTTCAACTCATAACGGCCCTTTGATCCGGCTTGTTCAAACCCACGCTGTAGCCAGCATCGCAAGCTTCACCGCCGACAGCTTCAGCCCATCCGCCCGGTCCTTGAAATACCGTTCGTTGATCTGCTCATAATCCAACTGCTCAACGCGACTGAATCCCGCCCGCCGCAACTCCGCCTCAAGCCCCTCCGCCGTAAAGAAAAGTTGAAACGGCTCGCCCGCCGCCGCAACCCGCTCCGCCAGCCGGTCGAACGCCAAACGTCCCACCGGTCCCAGCGTCTCCGGCGAAATCGCGTAATCGAAGCTGACAGCCGTCCCCGCAGGCAAACTCGCAATCGCGGACAGCGTGGAACGAAACGCCTCCAATGTCAGGTAAGGCACCACGCCCAACCAACCGAAAAACGCCGGCCTCGTCGCATCGAACCCCGCCTCCGCCAGCCCTTCAGCCAGGGTACGGTGCTCGAAGTCCAGCGGCACAAACGTCAGGCACGGCGGCAGCGCAATCTCCGCCTCGGCCAGCATCACGCGCTTCCACTCCTGTGTAGCCGGAAAGTCAACCTCAAACACCCGCAGGGCAGGGAAGGGATTGCGATAGGCGAACGTATCGAGCCCCGCGCCGAGCACGACGTACTGCGTAACGCCCTGCGCCACGGCGACGGCCAGTTGGTCTTCCGTGTACCGGCTGCGCACCGCCATAAACGCGCGGAAGTCGCGCCCCACCGGGTGCATCGCGCGCTCCATCAGCCGTGGATGCCCTCTCCCGACCAGCGGTAAAGCAATCGGATCCACAAGAACCGGAGGATTTTCCATCAACTGGTGCGCGGCCCGCCGAATCGCCACTCCCAATGCAGTTTTGCTCGGCCGCCCCGTCTCCATGCGGTGAAGTCTAAACCATCGGGTTCCTCCGGCAGGCGTTCCCGCGTACCATGAATCATGACCTGGGTTGGTTGGGCTCTTCTCTCCGCCGTCTTCGCCGCCGCCACGGCCCTGCTGGCCAAAGTAGGCGTCGCGCATGTCGATTCAAACCTGGCCACCGCCGTACGCACCACCGTCGTCGTCATCTTTGCCTGGGGCATCGCGCTCGCTCTTGGCAAGCACAACGAGCTGCGCACTCTCGACCGCCGCACCCTGCTCTTCCTCACGCTCTCCGGCTTGGCCACCGGCCTGTCGTGGCTCTGCTACTTCCGCGCCCTGCAACTGGGCCCGGCCTCGCGTGTTGCGCCGCTCGACAAGCTCAGCGTGCCCCTCGTCATGCTCTTCGCCTGGCTGCTGCTCGGCGAAACGCTCACCGCCGCATCCCTGATAGGCGGCCTGCTCATCACCGCCGGCGCTGTCGTCATCGTCCTCGGCTAGTCCGCAGCGCCAACTCCTATACTGGAAGCAAAGAAGGCCCGGCAAATACATCCGAA
>Ga0302320_10025957_pt1 | contig 11366 bp, 10 predicted proteins | sample Bog_T0_3_FD_202130 | JGI IMG/M metagenome (GOLD analysis project Ga0302320, IMG submission 202130) | Peat permafrost microbial communities from Stordalen Mire near Abisko, Sweden - Bog_T0_3 | ecosystem: Environmental > Terrestrial > Soil > Wetlands > Peat | place: Sweden: Abisko, Stordalen Mire... | reverse complement strand
CGAACTTGAAGGCGCTCTCGTTGGATTCCGCGCCGCTGGTGGTGAAATACACGGCCGCCATGTTGTCGTAGGCGAGGCTGACGAGTTTCTCGGCCAGGCGGATGGCGGGTTCGTTGGTGAAACCGGCGTAGGCCGAAGCGTAGGCCAAAGTCTCCATCTGTGCGGCGGCGGCGGCGGCGAGTTCACGGCGGCCGTGGCCGATGTTGACGTTCCAGAGGGAGGAGAGGGCGTCGATATACTCGCGCCCGTCGGCGGTGCGCAGCATGGCGCCCTTGCCGGAGACGTAGACTTTTGGGGAGGCGTGGTCCTTGGCGAAATGCAGCGGGTGGATCAAATGGCGCTGGTCGGTTGCCACCAGCAGGTCACTCGCCGGCATGAAGTCGTTCATAATTCCGCCCTTCCTGAGGTTGGCGGAAGGTTAGAGCATTCGCTGCCAGGTTTGAAGCGGCGGCCCGGAGCAAGAAAGCGCGGGGCTCCGCCCCGGACCCCGCGTCATGCGAAGCGTGCAGGCGCACGACGAGCGGACCGCCCTTGGAACCCCGGGATTGGGTGGGTGGTCAGGAGGGGGCTACTCAGACCTGTCAACCGCCGCGGTTGCCCCTCCTGACCACCCACCCATTAATGGGATCAAAGGGCCGCCGGCCCTTTGCGGGTTCGGGCAGAGCCCGGCTCCTACGCGCCGTGCGCCTCGATCTGGCCGGCCTTTATCGCCTCCTGGAACAGGCGCCAGTCGGCCTGGGTCTGCGCCGCGTAGGCCAGAGCGAACGCCGATATCGCGGTGTCGAATGCCGTGCCCGTGCCGATATACCCCGAGATCCGCGCCGGGTCCCCCGACCGAGCGTGGGCCCGGGCGAGCGTTACGCCGCACAGGGTGGCATGGTAGGGCAGCGCGCCCTCGGCCAGGTCGACGCCGATCAGGGCGAGGCGGCTGTCCTTCAACTGACGGACGTAGCAGTGCTGGTCGTCGCCGCGATCTTCCGTCCAGCCGAGGAAAATATCCGGCACTGTCTGCATGATCCGCTGACCCACCACCACACGCTGGCCTTGGTTCCGATAGGCGCTGGGGCCGCCATAGGGTGCCAGCACGGAGGTCTGTGCTTCCTTCAGTTGCAGCAGAAGGGTCTGGTCGTCACGCGTGACGAACAAGCCGATGGCGCAGAACGTGCCGACGCTGCCGACGCCGACAACCTTGAAGGCGACGTCGGCCAGGTTGTAACGGTCCAGCAGGATGCGGCGTTCTTCGGGGAGCGACAGCTTGTAGGACTCGAACGCGGTACGAGCGACGATCTCGTGCGTGTCGTCGCGTTGGCCGGACAACGGGAAAATCAGCGGCGGTTTTTCCTTGATCCGCCACTCGCCCCTGGATCGCTCGATCAGCTTTGGGTAGCCGCCGTGCCCGGCTTCGACAGCGGTGTGCAGCCGCTTCAGTTCGCGGTCGCGCAGTTTGTCGTCCTCGATCCCGTCCAGCACCGCGGTGACGTCGACGCGGGAGCGCCACGAGTCCAGCGGCGCCAGCCGCGCGAGTTCGTGCATATGGTGCCGGTAGGCCTGCACCACGACACCGGCGAGGTGACGTGCCGTCCGCTCGCCGAGGTCGCGCGACAGGGCGTCCACGGCGAAGCTGGCGGCGAGGCGCTTGACGTCCCACTCGAACGGGGCGGGAAGGGTTTCATCGAAATCGTTGACGTCGAAGACCGGGGTGCCCTCGGGCGAGGAGAACGTGCCGAAATTCGCCAGATGGCAGTCGCCGCACGCCTGCACCCAGAGGCCGGTCGACGGCGTATCCGCCAGATCCGCTGCCATGATGGCGGCGGCGCCGCGGAGGAACGCAAACGGAGAGGCGCGCATCCGGTCGTAGCGGATCGGCAGCACGCTCGCGATGCGGTGGCGGCCGGATTCGATCAGGATGTCGACGGGATCGCGGCGGGCTGGCGAAGATATCCAACGCGCGTGCGCACTGCGCGGCACGATCTTGCGAAGTGCCTGGCCAGCCTGACGACGCTCCGCCGCGGGCAGGACGGCGGCCGTTTGTATGTGCTCCAAGGGCATGGGGCGTTTCCGGTGCGATGCAGCATACCACACCCTGACGTGGAAAAACCGCAAGTGTCAAAATGACTGAAAGGCACCATTCTCGTGGACTTTCAGCTGACTGCGTCTTGATGTTGTCACATTAACAATTCCGGGCGCGACAGGCGAATCAGGATCAGCAGGGCCGCCGCGATGCAGCCGGCGATCACGTCGTCGGCCATGATGCCGAAGGGGCCGTGGCGGCGGTCGGCCCAGCCGACCGGTCCCAGCTTGGTGATATCGAGCAGGCGAAACAGGGTGAAGGCCGCGAAGAGGCCGGCGATCGTTGGGCGGCCCAGGGCGAGCAGCGTGATCCACTGGCCAGCGAACTCGTCGATGACGACCCAGCCGGGGTCGCCTTCGATGGCGGCTCGTTTGATCGCCAGATAACCGCCGAAGGTCGCGAGCAGCGCTGCCATCGCGAGCACCCATGGGGACAGAAGCTGCAACCCCGCGCCGGTGACGACGGCGGCGGCGGACGCGACGGATCCGGCGGCGAGCGGGGCGTAACCGGTCCCGAAGCCGGCGGCGATGAAGCGGGCGATCCTCATGGTGTTGTTTCCGGCCGGCCTGATGCGTGGCTCGCCAGAAAGGTCTGAATGGCGCCGAGCGCAGGCGGTTCGGTGAGGATCGGCGCGTGGCCGATGCCGGGGAGCGTCACCACGGTGAGGTGCGGATGGTCGGCCTGCATCCGGGTCACGGTGCCGGAGAGCAGGATGTTGCTGACCGCGCCGCGGACGAGCAGGACGGGGACGGCGGAGAGCGCGCCGAACAACGGCCACAGATCGGGGGGCGGGCGGTTCAGAAGCTGGGCGATGCGCGTGTCCCAGAGCGGGTGGAACCGGCCGTCCGGTCCGGCTTTGTAGGTGAGTTCGGCCATGCGGCGCCAGGCGGCGTCGGTGTCCAGCGACAGCGGCGGCAGACGGGCCTGCAGGAAGGCGACGACGGCCTCCAGGCTTTCCAGCGCCGGATCGTTGCCGACGAAGTCGCGGACAAAATCGGCGCCCTCCGACCCGATGTCGGGGCCGATATCGTTCAGGATCGCGGCGCGGACCAGGCTCGGGCGGGCGGCAGCCAGGCCCATGGCGAGCAGGCCGCCGAAGCTGGTGCCGATCACGACGGCATCGTGGATGTGAAGTGCGGCGCAGGCGTCCATGACGTCGCGCAGGCAGGGCTCCGGCGCATAGCGGGCGACGTCGCGGGAGCGGCCGGAGTCGCCGCGCCCGGCGTAGTCGATGGCGATCACGCGGCGGCCCGGGGCGATCGCGGGTGCCAGGGTTTCGAAGTCGGCACCGGTGCGGATGATGCCAGGGAGGCATAGCGCCGGCGGCAGAGCGTCGCCGCCACGCCATTCCGTGATGTGGAGTTTCAGGCCGTCCCAGGCGCTGATGCGGTGGATCAGCGTGTCCACGGCGTGTTCGTCAGGATCGGTGCGGGATCGTTCCGGGCGGCGCGGTACATCACCGCGTTCTCGGTCACGCGCTGGACATAGTTGCGGGTTTCGCCAACGGGGATCAGCTCGATCCAGTCGACCATGTCGATCGGGCCGGTGCGCGGATCGCCGTTTTCGTCGAGCCACTGGGCCACGCGGTGCGGGCCGGCGTTGTAAGCAGCGGCGGCGAGCGGCAGGCAGTTGTCGAAACGGGTCAGCATGTCCTGAAGATAGGCAGTTCCGAGGCGAATGTTATGGCTGGCATCCGCGGTCAGCGACGGCAGCGCGACCTGGATGCCGAGTTGTTTGGCCACCGCGCTCGCTGTGGGCGGCATCAACTGCATGAGACCGCGTGCGCCCGACGAGCTGACGGCGCCGATATCGAAACTGCTCTCCTGGCGCATGATGCCGAGGGAGAAAGCGGGGTCGGGCGGCGCGGCCAGAGTGTAAGGCACGGGCCAGCCGGCGTGCGGCAATGCGAGCCCGTCGCGTCCCATGCGGCGGGCGACGAAGACCGCCCCGTCCGGCATGCCGACGCTCAGGGCAAAGGCGGCGGTGAGGGCACGTTCGGCGGCGATCGGCGCCAGTTCATCCATACGCGAGAGGAACGACCGAGCGCGCTGGGGGTCGCCCCAGGCGACGAGCCAGGCGGCGGCGCGGAGGACCTCGTGTTCGGTGAAGGCGAAGGCGGTGTCCTGGGTCCAGGTTGGATCAGTCAGTTTGGCGATTCTGGCGGCGGGGGTCTCGCCGAGCGCGAGGATGGCGAGCTGGCCGTAGAAGGTGGTGGGCCAGGTCGCGGCTGTTTGGTACTCCGGCTTTGGGTCCTTCCCGGCCGCCGCGGCGGTGCGTGCCAGCCAGTAGTGCGCCCGGCTTTGGGTGATGACCGCGTGCGAGGCGGCCAGCGTGTGGAAATGTTTCTGAGCGGTCGTGGGGTCGTGCAGCAGGCGCAGGGCGATGAAGCCGGCGAGGAACTCGGCCTCGGCGCGCGGTTCGTCGGCGATCTCGCCGTGGGCGGCGGCCACCGTGTAGGCCGTTTTGGGATCGCTGTCGTGCAGCAGTTTGCGGGCGAGCTGATTTCGTTCGGGCCAGACATCCGGAGCGTTCCCGGCGTTGGCGCTCTGACCGAGCAGGGCGGCGGCCTCGGCGTCGTGGTCGGTGTGACGAAGCGCGCGCGCGCGGTCCAGGGTCAGGCCGGGATCGGTCTGGAAAGCGGGGGGCAGCGAGGCGACCAGCGCCTCGGTCTGCGGGTCGTCGCGTTTGGCGGCGAGACGGGCCTCGGCCGCGGCATGGTAGGCCGGATCGAGGCGGGTGATCTGGCGCGCGGCGGCGGCCGAATCGGAGAGCGCGGCCAGGCGTTGAAACCGAGCCCACTGGTCGTCGGCGGTGGCGATGCCGGCCCAGCGGCGGAGGAAAGCGGCCTCTCCGTTTGCGGAGTCGATGGCGCTGACCCAGGCCTGGCGGGCGAGCGCGTCGGCGACCGCCGTGCGGCCGGCATTTGCGATGGCTTCGGCGCAACGGAGCATGGCCGTGGCAAGCGTTGGCGGCGGGCTGCACTGGGCGAGCACCGCGGCGTCGTCTGGATCGGACGCCACGGCTTCCTGGCGACGGCGCTCCAGCTTGTCCTGGGCGGGCCAGTCGGGGTTGTGCTGCATGAAGTCGGCGATCTCGGCCGACGTGGCGGCGCCGGGCGCGCGCAGGCGCAGATAGAGGATTAATTTTTCCGCCACCGGGTCGGCGAAGCGGGCGGCCGCGGCCTCGGCCTTGGACCAGCGGTCGGCTTTCACCGCGTCCAGGGGGTTTGCTTCCTGGGCGCAAAGGCCGCTAAGCAAAACGAGGTTGGCCAGAAACGTGGCAAGGCCCGCCAGAACGGAGCGAATCGGATCGCGCATGAGTCATTCTACCAAAGTCAGCCTTGCGGCGCATCAATCTCGCGCCTAGGTTCCGCCTCTTCGCTGGAAAACCGGTTCGGGAGAGGGAAATGTTCAAGGGATCGCTCGTCGCGTTGATCACGCCCATGCGGGAAGACGGGTCCGTTGATGAGAAAGCTTTTTCCGAATTTGTCGACTGGCAGATCAAGGAGGGGACCCACGGGATCGTTCCTGTCGGCACGACCGGGGAGAGCCCGACCCTTTCGCATAAGGAACACCGCCGGGTGGTGGAGATTGCGATCGAGGTGGCGGCGGGGCGGGTGCCGGTGATTGCCGGGGCGGGGTCGAACAGCACGGAAGAGGCGATTGCGCTGACGCGCCATGCCAAAGAGGCGGGGGCGGATGCGGCGCTGGTCGTTACGCCCTATTATAACAAGCCGACGCAGGAAGGCATGTTCCTGCATTACACGGCAATTGCCGACGCGGTGGATCTGCCGGTTATCATCTACAATATTCCGCCTCGGTCCGTGGTCGATATGAGCGTCGAGACGATGGCGCGGCTGGCTCGGCACCGCAACATCATCGGGGTTAAGGATGCGACGGCCAATCTGGCGCGGCCGCTGCACACACGGCGGGCTTGCGGCGACGATTTTTGCCAGTTGTCGGGCGAGGATCATACGGCGCTGGCGTTCAATGCGGCGGGCGGGCATGGCTGCATCAGCGTGACGGCGAATGTGGCGCCCCGGTTGTGCAGCGAGATGCAGACGGCCTGGGCGGAGGGGCGGCTGAAGGACGCGATGGCGGTGCAGAACCGGTTGGTGCCGCTGCACGATGCGCTGTTCAGCGAGACCAGTCCGGGGCCGGTGAAGTATGCGGCGTCCCTATTGGGCAAGACGTCGGAGCGGTGCCGGCTCCCGTTGGCGCCGCTGATGGGGCCGACGCGGGAGCGGGTGAAGGCGGCGATGTCCGAGGTTGGGCTGCTGAACTGAGCTTATGGCTGAGGCGAAGAAGAAGGGCCTGATCTCGCACGGCGTTGCGGCGCAGAACCGCAAGGCGCGATACGACTATACGATCAAGGACACGGTGGAAGCCGGGATCGTGCTGAAGGGGCCCGAGGTGAAGTCGCTGCGACTCGGGCGGGCGACGCTGACCGAGGCGTGGGCGGGCGAGCGCGAGGGAGAGATGTGGCTGTTCAGTTGCTACATCCCCGAATACCAGGGCGGCGTGCTGTCGCGGTTCGAGCCGCGGGCACCGCGGAAATTGTTACTGAAGAAGAAGCAGATCACGCAGTTGCTGGGGGCGGTGTCGAAGCAGGGTGCGACGCTGGTGCCGTTGCAGATCCATTTCAACGACCGGGGGCGGGCGAAGGTGCTGCTTGGGGTTGGGCTGGGGCGGCAGAAGCAGGACAAGCGGGAGGCGATCAAGGACCGGGACTGGAAGCGGGACAAGGCGCGGTTGATGAGTCACCGGAACTGAACCGCGCACATCGGCGTGACGACGGGGTCCTGCCACAAAGTCACCACGGCATGACCAGAAACCAATCTCATCTCTCCTTGATCCAACCAAGGAGGATGTATCATGCGGATTTTGCCGGCTTTGGCCGCAGTGGCTTTTCTGGCGGCATCGCCTTGCCTGGCGCAAGGTTATGGCGACAACGATGGTGCCCGACGCGAACACCGCGTGGAGCAGCGGGAGCATACTGTGCGCCATGATGCCGGGGAGCCGAGGCACGATGCGGCGAGAGGTGATGATCGCGATGTCACCCGCGAGCAGGCCGAGGCCCGACAGCACGAAGCGGCAGCCCAGCATCATGAAACGCGCGCCTACGAGGAAGGCCCAGGTGGCACGCGGCACGATTACGACCGTTAGGTATATGTGAAGTATCCGATTCACGCGGCGAATCGTGGCCGCTTCGCGTCTCACGCTTCTCTGCGTTCGGATACTAAACTAAAACGTTCGCTCTTATCGGCCTTTGCCAACTGGGACATCGGCTGGCCAGTGGGTTTTGTGGATGGCCCGTCGAATTCGGCGGGACTTTCCCGGCCCTGTTTGATGGCGCAGGCGGATCGCATCGAGATATTGCTGATCGTCGAACCAGTGATTTCCCTCGACCCGCACGCGGCCGGTTTTCGTTTCGTTTACGTTGAGCAGCAACGTGCTGTCATCGACCTCCTGGTCTGGAACGTCGACAGAAACGAACGGCCGTCCGATCGAGTTACGGATATCGGCCCGTAAGGCATCGCCCACGCCTTCGGCTCTGTCGGGCCGGAGCGGCTGCACGTCGAACGCGAAGATCCTGCTGGGCCGCCGCGCGGAAACAGGCCAGGTTAAAGAGCAGCGGCGAGCAAAGCCTGCTGATCGGACCGCGAGACGGTAACCCGCCGAAATATGCGCTCCTGTGCGAAAGTGGATCGGCACGGAGCGAGATCATTGCGTATCTTGTCTATGAGCTTCTTTCGGCCCCCCTCTGGTCAGCCACACCAGGCCGGGTACAATCCGGCGCCTGATCCGGGAGACTGAACGATGCCCTTCGCCATGACCGATGATACGGTGCGCCTGCATTATGAAGAGTCAGGCTCCGGCGCGCCGGTGATCTTCGTGCATGAGTTCGCCGGCGACCACCGCGCCTGGGAAGCGCAGATGCGGCATTTCGGCCAGCGCTACAGAGCGATCACGTTTGCCGCGAGGGGGTATCCGCCGTCGGATGTGCCGGATGACGTGGCGGCCTATTCACAGGCGCGGGCGGCGGACGATATCGCTGCGGTGCTCAATCACCTGGGAATCGAGAAGGCCCATGTCGTCGGGCTGTCGATGGGCGGGTTCGCCACGCTGCACTTCGGCTTCCGTCAGCCCGGACGCGCGTTGTCGCTTTGCGTGGCGGGCTGCGGCTATGGCGCGGAAAAGCGACAGCGGGAGAAGTTCCGGTCCGAGGTGGCAGCGGTTGCAGCGTTTCTGGACGAACATGGCATCGAGGCGTTTGCAGCGAAATACGCCTACGGGCCGACGCGTGTGCAGTTCGAGAACAAGGACCCTCGTGGGTTCGACGAGTTCAGACGGCAACTGGCGGAGCACTCGGCGGTGGGGGCGCGGAACACGCAGCTTGGGGTGCAGGGGGAGCGGCCGTCGCTGTATGATTTGACCGAACAGATGGCGGCGCTGACGGTGCCGACGTTGATCCTGACCGGGGACGAGGACTGGCCCTGCCTGCAACCGGCCCTGCTGATGAAGCAGGCGATCCCGACGGCGGCGCTGTCGGTGATGCCGAACTGTGGGCACACGATCAATCTGGAGGACCCGGATCAGTTCAACCGGCTGGTCGGGGATTTCATTGCGCAGGTGGATGCCGGGCGCTGGCCGACGCGTGATCCGCGGGCGCTGGTGGCCTCGATCACCGGGATGAAGTAGTTTTCGACGATCCTGTGATTGGAACAGTCGAGGCGGGCGGCCAATATCGGTCCTCGACATGCTGTATCGGTATATTCTCCTGTTCGCCTGTGCGGGTGCGTTGTCGGGGTGCGGCTCCGTTCTGACGGCCAGCACTTCGGATGTCGCGGGTATTGCGGGTGCCGGCATTGCGAACGCAGTTAGCAACAGCCCCGCCGCCGCCACCGGTATTGGTCTTGGCGTGGGGGCCGGCGCCAATCTTGGGTTGCAGTATGTGGAACGCGACGTCCATCGGGCCGAACAGGATCAGATTGCGCAGGCGGCGGGTCCGCTGACGCCCGGCGCCGTTGGCCACTGGAGCGTGACGCACACCATCCCGATCGAGGACAATGAGCACGGCGATCTGGTCGTCACCCGGTTGGTGGGTGCGGACGACTTCAACTGCAAGGAGATCGTCTTCTCTGTCGATACGTTGGAGAAGCAGACGCTGAACCGAGCGTTTTACACTGCCACGGTTTGCAAGGATGGCGAGAACTGGAAGTGGGCCTCGGCCGAACCGGCGACGGCGCGGTGGGGTGCGTTGCAGTGAGATTGCTGGCTGTGGGTTGTGTCTTGCTGCTGGCGGGATGCAGTTCGACCTCGGATATCGTTGCCGTTATCAGCGGTGGCGCGGCTGGTGCGGCCACGGGCAGTCCGGCGGTCGGATTCCTTATTGGCGTGGCGGTGGATGCCGGCGCCAATTATGTCGTTCGCTATTACGGGCGGAGCCGGCAGGGGGCGGAACAGGATGCGATTGCCGAGGTGGCCGGGGACCTGCCGGTTGGCACCGCGGCGGCGTGGAAGATCGAACACACAATCCCCATCGGCGACGAACACGGGCAGCTTCGGGTGGTGCGGGCGATCGATACGCCCTTGGCGGCGTGCAAGGAGATCGCGTTCTCGGTTGACGAGGGCACGGGCGAGAAGCTGACGCGGGACTGGTACACGTCCGACGTTTGCAAGCAGGCCGAACGGTGGAAGTGGGCGACGGCGGAACCGGCGGTGGAGCGTTGGGGCTTCCTGCAGTAGGGTGGGGTGGCACGGGGAGGCCTCTATGCCCACAGACGATACCATCACCGCCGGCGGGGCCATCCTGGCTCGACTGAAGACCGTTGGTGTGGACTACATTTTTGCCAATTCGGGGACGGATTTTCCGCCGATTATCGAGGGTTTGGCGGAGGCCGCGGCGAAGGGCATTGCGCTGCCTCGGGCGCTTGTTATCCCGCACGAGCATGCCGCCATGGGAATGGCGCACGGGTATTATCTGGCGACCGGGCGGGCTCAGGCGGTGATGGCGCACACCAACGTTGGGCTGGCGAACTGCGCGACCGGTGCGATCAACATGGCGGCGGAGCATGTGCCGGTGCTGCTGTTCTCGGGGCGGACGCCGACGCTGGAGCAGGGGCGGCTTGGCGCGCGGACGGTGCCCATCGGCTGGGGTCAGGAGATGCGGGACCAGACGGCGCTGGTGCGTGAGGCGACGAAGTGGGACTACGAACTGCGGTTTCCGGAGCAGGCGCTGGAGGTGGTGGACCGGGCGTATGCCATCGCGAGTTCGACGCCGCGGGGGCCGGTTTATGTCAGCTTGCCGCGGGAGGTGCTGTGTGGGCCATGTCCGTCGGGTGGGCTGGGTGAACCGAGCCGGATGGCTCCGGTTGGGTTTGGTCCGACGGGGGCGGCTTTGGAGGCGGCGGCGGCGTTACTGGCTGGGGCTCGGCGGCCGGTGATCGTGGCGCAGCGGGGGGCGGGTTCGGCGGAGGCGTTCGCGGCGTTCGCGGCGCTGGTGAATGACTGGGGGATTCCGGTCGTTCAGTACTGGGTCAACCAGTTGGTTTTGGCTTCTGATCATCCTATGGCGGTGGGGACCGATCCGGAGCCTTGGCTGAGCGAGGCGGATGTGGTGCTGGTGCTGGATTGCCTCGCACCTTGGTCTCCGGCGCTCCATAAGTTGGCTCCGGGGTGCAAGGTGGTGCAGGCGGGGCCGGACCCGCTGTACAGCCGGTTTCCGGTGCGCAACTTCCAGGCGGATTTGTCGCTGGCGGGGGAAACGGGGGACATCGTGCTGGGGCTGGCGCGGGCGATGGGGCCGCATCTGGCGGCTCGGGCGGAGGCGTGCGCGGTTCGGCGGGCGGCGGTGGCCGGGCGGGCGGATGATATACGGGCGTCGGTGCGGCGGGCTGCGGAGGCGGGCGGCGCGGGCGCGCTGATGACCAAGGAGTGGGTCAGCCTTTGCCTGTCTCGGGCGATTGAGGGGCGGGATGCGACGGTGCTGTCCGAACTGGGGTGCCCGTTTGAGCCGATGACGCTGCGCGGGGCGGGGAGTTGGTATCAGGAGCCGCACTCGGGCGGGCTGGGCTGGTCGGCGGCCTGTGCGCTGGGGATGCAGCTGGCGCAGCCATCGCGGCTGATTGTGGCGACTATGGGGGACGGGTCGTACATGTTCGCGAACCCGGTGGCGTGTCACCAGATCGCCGAGGCTCTGGGTTTGCAGGTGCTGATGCTGGTGCTGAACAACCACGAGTGGGGGGCGGTGCGGAAGTCGGTGCTGGGGACGTATCCGGAGGGGTATGCGTCGC
>Ga0302320_10025955_pt1 | contig 11367 bp, 10 predicted proteins | sample Bog_T0_3_FD_202130 | JGI IMG/M metagenome (GOLD analysis project Ga0302320, IMG submission 202130) | Peat permafrost microbial communities from Stordalen Mire near Abisko, Sweden - Bog_T0_3 | ecosystem: Environmental > Terrestrial > Soil > Wetlands > Peat | place: Sweden: Abisko, Stordalen Mire... | reverse complement strand
ATTCCAAAACCACCACGGGAAGCAGCCTGAACGAATGGCGGCGCAAGTTCCAACCCAATGGGTGGGCGCCGCGGGTACAGGCAGTGGAAGAATTTCATGAGGACGGCGCCTATCTGGACGCGGTAGTGGACGCCGTAAACCGAACGGTAGCCGAAATCGGGGACGTGAGCGATTGCGATTTCGTCTTCAGCGCGCATAGCGTGCCGGTGGCCGTGGTGGAGCGCGGCGATCCGTACCAGCGGCAGATCGAGCGCACGGCGGAACTGGTCTGGCAGCGAGGAGGATGGGCGGGACGGCGGCACCTGTGCTACCAGAGCAAAGTGGGGGCGTCGAAATGGCTGCGGCCGTCGATGCACGAAACCGTCAAGCGATTGGCGGCGGAGGGGCGCAGACACCTGGTGGTAGTGCCGATCTCCTTCGTTTCCGATCATGTGGAGACGCTGCACGAGATCGATATCGAACATCGGGAGCAGGCCCGAGGACTGGGGATCGAGGATTTCCGCATGGTGCCCGGCCTCAACGATTCGCCGCGCTTCATTCAAGCTCTGGCCGGACTGGTGAAACGGCGTCTGGGATAAGGCGGCGCGGGCCGAAGAAACCGCTCCTTTTGGGCGCGGCTAGAGCTACACCCTCTCCTCCGAAACAGGTCATCGAGAAACCCTTCGGTCGTGTCTTGCTTTCGCAAGAGTAATAGCACTGAAAACAGCACTGCGGAAGCCACAAATATTCCTACTTTGCCTTGACATATGGCCAAACTCCTGTTGCATTACTTCCGGATCATCTGTAGAATTTGAAATCGACGAAGATTTAGGAGAATTTAGGAACACACTTAGGAGATGACACGTGCCTGGAGAGACCGCTAAGACAAAAGCGGACGAGTTTCGCGATCGGGCTATCGAGTATCCGGGGGTAAGTGCCCATGCGCAGCTCTCGGTCATCATCACTCTGGCCACACCGCTTTACGGCGGCGGGGTCGAAGCGGGGCAACTGGACAAAACGACTCCGTTTCGTGCATCCAGCATCCGGGGTAACCTACGGTACTGGTGGCGAGCCACCAGGGGTGGCGAGTTCGACAGTTGGGAGAAAATGCGGGAGGCGGAGTCTCTCATTTGGGGCGACACGGACCGGCCGTCGAGTGTCAGGGTGGACGTCCAGTTTCCCAACACGTGGGCGAATCGGCGAGTCTCTCTGCGCACATACGAGCGCGATTTGAACAGGAGATTTGCGCTGTTTCCTCCTTATAACCAAAAGGGCGTCGACCTGGACGATCGCGAGAAGGATTTTCTTGAGGCTGGCAGTTTCACGCTGACTTTGTCTGTTACTGACACAAAATGTAAAGACGATGTGGAGGCGGCACTCTGGGCATGGGTGAATTTTGGTGGCCTTGGCGCACGGACGCGGCGGGGCGCGGGCGCACTGTTTTGTCATCATTACGCCGGCTGGAATGCGAAATTTGTTTATGGCGACGGCGCACTACGCCCATGGCCCACTTTGAAGGGCGGCACAATCGTCTGGGGTCCTGCAAAGCACGCTACCAGCGCATGGGAAGACGCGTGGGATGACGTGCTTCAGTTGTACCGGGAATTCCGGCAGGATCGCCAAGGCCGAGGGCCGACCTCGTGGCCGGAGCCGGATGAAATCCGCGCGATTCGGCAGAACCGGGGCACGCCGACCAAAGAAGGATTCCCGCGCGGCGGTTTGGGTCTGCCTATCCTGGTTCATTTCAAGGACCCTCAGCGGATTGAGCCGCCAGATCAGACGTTGAGTGTGGAGAGTTATTCAGGGGGGGGCGCTGACCGGGAACCTGGCCGGATGACAAGCCCTGTGATTCTGAAGCCGCTGGCCATGGCGAAAGACCTTGCATATCCCATGATTCTGGTGATGAACACGCAGCAAGCGGGCCAGATGTACCTTTTCCAGAAAGGCGCAAAGGCAGAACCCGTGGGGGCGGGCAGGCGGGATGCAGTTGCGGAGCTGCTTTTGCGCGCCCAGCGGAAGTGGGGCGGAAACACGGCGCGAATATGAGATATCTATTTGCGGTAAGCGTGGGCCCGGTGCAGAGCTTCATCGCCGCCGCGAGGAAGGTTCGCGATTTGCACGCGGGTTCGTGGATACTTTCGGAAACAGCGAAGGCGGCGGCGAAGCGTTTGGTTGAAGCGCACGGAGAACTTGTGTTCCCCTTTGCCGGGGGAGACCTGGAGCCGCGGGCGGCGTTTACTGCCTCAAACAAGATTCTGGCCGTGGTGGAATCGGAGTCGCCCGCCGAACTGGCTGTGGCCGCGCGGGAAGCCGCAAGGTTGCGATTGATCGGCCTATGCGGCGAGTTACGAGATCATCCGCACCACGACGCGGCCAGGCTTTTGGAACATGTCGACGAGTTGCTTGAGTTCTACGCGGCGTGGGCGCCGTTTCCGGAAGGAGGCGATTACAAGGCCCTATACGCTGAAGTGGAAGCGCTGTTGAACGCTCGGAAGATGACGCGGGCCTTTCCGCAGCACGTGGGAAAGCCCGGCCTGCTGAAGTCGTCTTTGGACGGCATGCGGGAGAGCATTTTGCCGAACAAGAAGACCCGCGCCACGGATACGCGGGTTGACCCGGACGAAGAACTGGATGGCACGGGCTTCCTCAAGCGCTTTGTAAGACTCAACGACGATCTCCGGTTTGACTCCGTGAGAGACCTCGCCAGGAAGCCGTATGGAGATAACGCCAAGCGCGGCGATGATTTCTACTACGCGATTCTGGTGGCCGACGGCGACAGCATGGGCGAGGCGATCAGCGGTATGGACCGCATTCAGCAGCAGAGTTTTTCGGGACGGCTGTCGCAGTTTGCCGCCGCGCTCAGAAATCGCCTGGACGACGATCTTGAATGCATGACCGTTTTCGCCGCGGGCGATGAGTTGATCGCGATGGTTCCACTGCATCGATTGGTCCAAGCGGCGAAGACCGTGCACGATACCTTTGCGGAGATTGTCTGCACGGACGGCGCTCCGTTCACGATCAGCTCGGGCATCGCGATCGTGCATGAGATGGAACCGCTCGACGGCGCCCGAGAGATGGCGAAGAAGGCGAAACGCGATGCGAAGGATCTGAACGGCAAGAATGCGCTTTGCATCATAGAGGTACCACGCAGCGGAGCGCCGGTCAGCGTCGCCGGTAAGTGGGACTGGATGCTCCCGGCTCTCCGTGCTGTGGTAAGCGCCTATGCAGAGAAGACGCTCTCTTATGGCTTCGGACATGAATTGTGGGACCTGTTGATACGCACTCCGGACGAATTGGAAGATGCGCTGCCCAAGTTGGCGCTGGCCCTTGCGCGGCACAAGGAGGAGCAAGCGGCCGCGCGTCTGGTTGAGAGCAACGCGGACAGGCTTAACGACTTGCTGGGCGTCATGCTGGTGGCCCGAAAAATGGCGCGCGCGGGAGAGGCGACGAAGAGATGACACTGGATCTATTCATTGAGCCACGCGACCCCGCCATGTTCCGGGACGGGCGGCCATTCAGCGCGGGGCTGGGCGCCAGGAGCCTGGGATGGCCGATGCCCTCGACTGTCGCCGGGCACGTGCGAACCCGCTTGTGGCAGCCGCGAAGCTTCGATTTGCCCCAGTTTGGGAAAGCGGAAAAGAAAAACCTCCTGGATGTCCGCCAAACCGGACCGTTCCTGGCTTGCGAGACGGAGAAGGGTGAGTGGGAATTGGCATTTCCGGCGCCGGCCGATGCGGCCGTATACCGGATCGGAACATCGCACCGGATTGTGCCGCTGAGGCCCCTTCGATCTGAGCCAGCCGGCCAGGGATGCGATCTGCCAGGGGGAATGTGTGCACTACGAGGAGCGGAGAGACAAAAAGTCGACGAGAATGCCCCGGAGTTCTGGACGGCACGGCAAACGCTGCTATGGCTCAAAACGACGGACGCACAGCCGTGGACTCGTCCCGTAACAGAGTTGGGATACGCGGCGCTGCCCGAACAAGACCGGATCCACGTGGAGATTGAGGCCAACAGGAGAAACGCCAAAGAGCACATGCTGTTCCGCACGGTGAGCCGCGAATTCGATTTCAGTTCCAATTTTCACTGTCGGGGGAAAGGCAGCAGCCGGCCAGCCGTGGATCGCGGGCGTGTGAGGCGGCGGGCGGCGGTGTATTCGCACGTGGAAGGCGAGGGCTTCGTCTGGAATTCTACCGCCGGCGCTGGGCCGATGGGTGGCGAGCGCCGCGTCGCGCGGTGGAGCGAGACGACGAATCTTCTGCCCCAGGCGCCTGACACGATGCCGAAAGAGGGCCTGTTGCGCATGCAATTGGTAACGCCCGCGATCTTCGGTGGGGGCTGGAAACCGGCGTGGCTGGAAACCGGGGAGCCGCCGGGGTGCCACGGGCTGAAACTCGAACTGATTGCTGCCGCCATCCCGAGATATCAGGCGGTTTCGGGATTCGATATGACGGCTCGGGGCAACGACCGATTTCGCGCAACGCGGTTTGTCGCTCCGGCGGGCAGCGTGTATTTCTTTCGAGTGACGCACGGCGATGCGCGGACGATGTGGCTGAAGGCCGTGAGCGACGGTGAACAGGATCGACTGGACGGATTTGGAGTTGTTCTGACTGGAGGCTGGCAATGGCGGTAAGTCTTTTGTTCGTTCATGCGCTGAGTTCGCTGCACCCGGGGACGGGTCAGGGCGTGGGCGCGATCGATCTGCCGGTGGCGCGGGAGCGAGCGACGAATCTTCCATTTGTGGCGGGTTCGACGCTGAAGGGCTGTCTCAAAGCGGAGTACACCGGCAGAGACGAGGATGCCGTTTTCGGGAAGAGCGATCAACAGGGCAGGCTTCAGGTGGGCGACGCGAGGCTGTTGCTGTTGCCCGTCAGATCGCTGGGGACGACGTTCGTGTGGGCGACGAGTCCTTATGTGCTGCGGCGGTTTCAGCGAGATTGCCAGTTGCTGGAAATGGCCAAGCCGCCGGAGAAGATCGGAGTGCCCGGGGAGGACGAGGCCTTGACGGCGGGCGGTCTTGAGACGGTGGCCATAGGAGGGAAAGCGAGACTGGTTCTCGAAGACCTGGATTTCGATGTGAGACCGGAAGCGGCGAAGGAGTGGGGGAATTGGATTGCCGACAGGCTCTTTCCGGCGCCCGAAGATGCGGAGTGGCACGCGGAGTTTCTGAAGCGTTTCGTTGTGTTGCGGGATCAGGATTTCGATTTTCTGTGCGAGTTCGCGACCGAGGTGAATGCGCATATCAAAGTTGCCACGGTTGAAGATACCGAAAACAACCTTTGGTACGAGGAGACTCTACCGGCGGAGACCGTGTTGGTGTCGTTGCTGAGTACCGAAGGCGCCATGCCCGAGGGGCTGATTCGCAGGACGCTGCGTCTGGGCGGCAACGCGACAACCGGCCAGGGACTGGTGAGGCTGGTGGGAGGGGCGCAATGATCGACGGCATGATTGCGGGAATGGCGCGCGATCTGGTAGGCGAGCAACAGCAGCCGCAGGATGCCGAACACAAGACGGAAACGGCCTACCGATCGCTGTGCGAGGGCTTGCCGGTGCTGCTGCGAACGGCGGGGCTGGCCCGGACAGTGATGTTTCTTGCCGCGAAGGAGAAATCCGGAGGCGAGTACAAGGCGATTCTTGACCACATGCAGAAGCAACTCACGGAGGCCGGCATTTACAGCAATGCGAAGGAAGCGTCACTCGGTCTCGCGGTGTGGGCAACGTCAAGGCAGCGAAAGACGGCGGAGTACCGGCACGTCTCGACCTTGGCGTTCCGGGTGGCATACTGGCACAAGCGCTTGGCGCAAGCTCTGCTCCGGAAAAAGGGCGAGAAATGAGGGAAAAGCGATGACGGGCGGGAGGCTGGAAGTGGCAGCTGGTTCGGCTAGACACGCGGGACTATATCTCGACAAGTTCCTTCCCGGCGAGGATAGGAAAGGGAAAGAAGAACTGGTAAAAGCTCTCAAGGCCGTCGCCGGTAGAAGCCCGGCGTCGAAACCTTATCGGCTTGCGTTCGATCGCTGGAAGGCGCAATGGAGCGGCAGAGAGAATGTGGTATGCGTTTCAGGCACTGTGAGGGGCCGGCTGGTGACCGGCCTCGGCGCGGAGAGCGTAATGGAGAACGGGCTACGGCTGCACTTTACCTATGGGACGCCACTGATTCCGGGGTCCACGCTGAAAGGCGTGTTGCGGAAGGCAATGCCGGAGGAACACCGGGACGCGGTGAAGGCCGACAAACGGAATTTCGAGTGGTATCTGTTCGGCAGTCCGGACCATGAAGGCGCGGCGCGAATCGAAGATGCGTGGTGGGAGCCGGCCGGCGCGGGCAGTCCCCTGGCGCTCGATGTGCTGACGCCGCACCATGCATCCTACATGGCGAAGCAAGGCCCGCCGACGGATTTCGACGAGCCGGCGCCCGTACATTTCCTGACAGTTGGGGCGCATCAGAAGTTTCTGTTCGTGATCGAGGCGCCGACAGCGGTATGGAAAAAATACCTTTACGGATTGCTGAAAGAAGCACTCCGGAGTGAAGGCGTTGGCGCCAAGCGATCCTCGGGGTACGGGGTTTTGGAAATCGAGTGAGAGATGAGCGGTCAACACACCATGGGCAGGATTCTCTTCGTAACTGTTGGGACCTCGGCGATCACGAATCACGAGTTGTGGGACACGAACGGCGACTTGCCGCCCGATCTGCCTCAGGATGGCAATTGGGGCGAGTTAATCCGAGGCGCGGAGGCCGCATGCGTAAAAGACATGTTCCATAACAGGAAGGTCGAATGGAAAACCGTGGCAAAAAAGGTCGAGGCCGTTTTCACCCCCTTTGAGGAGGCACTGACCGATCTTCACCGGAAGTTCTGGGGAAAAACCAATCATCACAAACGCGAACATCGAAGGCGCACGACCGCTGAGACGATCAGCACGTGGCTGGCCGGAGCGGCGCGTCGAATGGATGGGGGGCAGTTACAGGCGGATGAAGATAAGGTGGTGCTTGTAGTTTCGCGGACATGCATCGGCCAGATGGCGGGGCGGATCAACCAAGCGTTGTTTCGAGAGCATCTTTTTGAAGGCGAAGGCGAACGCAAAGTTGTTATCGAGACCGTGGACGATTTGAGGCTGGAGGGAATCCATGAAGAAGCGGGGGAGGCAGCCTCATTATCGGAGCAGATGCGAAGGATATTCGACGGGCACGCGGGCAGCCAATGCAGAACGCCGATCTTTAACATTACCGGTGGATTCAAGGGTCTGATACCGGCGATCACAGTCATCTGCCGGGAAGGCGGCAGAACGATGCTCTACTTGCACGAGAGCATGGACGGCACGGTACGGCTACGTTTTGAGAACGGAAAACTCCAGGAAGAATACGAGAGCTGCCATGTCAACGTCGAGCACTGAAACCGGTCCCCGGCTGCCGACGGAAAAGTTCCTAGGCAGATTCCACGATCTTCACAAGGCGGCCATGGAGGAGAACCTGGAGACCGCAAACTCCCGCTCGAACGCGCGGCGCTTCCTGCTGGAGTGCCTGCGGGTGCATTCCAATCACTGGTATTGCTACCGCTACCTGAACCTCAGTATCGAGACGGATCTGAAGAAGAAGCTGGACGCGTTTAAGCCGGTGGACCGATTCGACCTGTACAAGATGGATATTCACGATCTGAAACTCCTCCGCAGAGTCGCATTTCAGCGTTACGCCTTCGATCTGGCCAACGAGATTGGGATCCGCCTGCTCGATCAGGATAAAGAGAAACGGGTGTCGCGGTTGTGGCTTGACAAGGATCGCGCGCTACCGCGAGTTCCGCTCGCTCTGGCGGTGGGATACGGCGTGGTGCTCGTCGCGTTCAAGGACTGGCTTATCGCGCTGGGAGCGAATCTGTGGTTCACAGCCGTGCTGAGCATCGTGGCGCTTGGCCTGACGTGGTTCCTGATTTACTGCAATGTCCGCGACCGCATTGGGAACGTGGCGGAAGTCCGTCGCCGGACTTCGATTGTATTTCGCCGCTGCTTGATCTGGAGCGCGGGACTTCTGGGGACTGGGCGATGGTTGGCGACCTACCACGACGGTCTCAAAAATGCGTTCGACTGGGGCGTAGCCATATCGCTGGGAGTGTCGGCGCTGTTTGTAGCGATCGTCGTGCAGTTCTTCTTCACCAAGTCGGGATCGATCGCCGATCCGCTGTAAGATCCTCATCGCCGACTTGCGCGAGGCTCCATGTCCCATCCTCTCCCGTTCACCGCCGAACAACTCTGGACCGCTTGGGAACGCGTACAGGAGAACGCCGGTTGCGCGGGGGCTGACGGCTTCACCGTTCTCGACTTCGCGCACACCGCCGCGCGGAAGATTCCGGCGTTGTTCGAGCGGCTGTGCCGTGGCGAATACCGGCCATGGCCGCTCCTGAAGATCGTGGTCGAGAAACGGCCGGGGTCAAGCGCAACACGCAAGCTGCTGGTCCCCACGGTAGCGGACCGCATCATCCAAACCGCCGTTGCGCGGCATTTGTCGCGCTCGTTTGAAGAAGAATTCCTCGAATGCAGCTACGGGTATCGTCCCGGCCGGTCGGTCGACCGCGCCATCGCCCGCATCCGCAAATGCCACGAACTCGGCTACCGGTTCATCGTGGACGCAGACATTACCGCCTACTTCGATCACGTGGACCATCGCCTGCTCCTCGACCGTCTTGCGAGCCGGCGGTTGGGGGCCGCAATCGAAACGCTAGTCCGGTCATGGGTGAAGGCGCAGGTGTGGGATGGAACCCGAGTGGCAGGGCTGTATGCCGGCGTGCCCCAGGGTTCCCCGATCTCGCCATTGCTTGCGAATTTCTATCTGGAGGATTTCGACCGGGAACTGGAGAAATCCGGCCGCAAGCTGGTGCGTTACGCCGACGATTTTCTGGTGCTGGCAAAGTCGCCCGACGAGGCCCATCAGGCACTGTTGCAAACCGAAACGCTGCTGGCCGCCGAGCACCTCAGCCTCAACGAGAAAAAAACCCATATCGTCGATTTCGAGCGGGGTTTCCAATTCCTGGGCGCGCTGTTCCAGGGGGAGGGCATCTGGGTGCCATGGAAGCATGCGCAACACAAGGGGCGAGTTCTCTTCATGGCGGGTCCGCTGCCTGCGACGTTGCGCGCGCGCTACGAATTCGCGCCGCCGAAATCGGCCATGGAACTGGCCCTGGAGCGCGCGGATTTTATACCGCCGGGCCGGCCGGAAACCTTGCTGGAATCGGGAAGAGAAAGGCGGGAAGACGTGGCGTATCTATATCTCACCGAGCAAGGCTCGATCCTGCGCAAGGCGGGCGACCGGCTGTTGGTGGAAAAGGAGGACGAGGTTCTGCTGGACGTTCCCTATCACAAGCTGGAAACCGTACTTCTGTTCGGCAATGTGCAGGTGACGACGCAGGCAATGGGGGAACTGCTGGAGAAGGGAGTCAACCTGAGCCTGTTCTCGCGGCAGGGACAGTATCGCGGGTCGCTGGCGCCGCCGCGGGGAAAGAATATCGATCTGCGCATTGCGCAATTCGAAGCCTTTCGCGATCACGCTCGCGCGCTGACGGTGGCGCGGGCGGTGGTGGCCGCAAAGATCGCGAACGGGGTTGCCGTGCTGGAGCTGTATCGCCGGCATGCGGATCAAGCGCTCACAGCCGATTTCGACCAGCGCAAGGCGGCATTGACGGCACAGGTGGAATCGTGCCGTACGGCTGCCGACATTGCGGCGCTCGACGGGACAGAGGGATCGGCGGCGCGGGAGTACTTCGCGCTGGCGATGCAGTTCAACCGGTCGGAGATGGCGTGGCCGGGCCGCGTGAAGCACCCCGCGACGGATCCGTTGAACGCGATGCTATCGCTGACGTACACGCTGCTGACGAACGAATTCGCGGCGCTGCTGGAGGGTGCGGGCCTGGATCCTTATCTGGGTTTCCTGCATCAGGTGGATTATGGGCGGCCGTCGCTGGCGCTGGATTTGGTGGAGCCGTTCCGGCACCCGGTGGCCGACAGGCTGGTGCTGATGCTGGTGAACAAGCGGATGATCGAGGCGGCGGACTTTCAATCGGGCGGGCCGGGGCACGGGATGTTTCTGACGCCGAAGGCGATGAAGCGGTATTTCGCGGAGTACGAGCATTGGATGTTGCGAAGGCCGGAGGGCGGGACGAGTTTTCGGGAGTGCGTGCGCAACGAAGTGGAGAGTTTTTGCGCGGCGCTGCGGATAGGCGCCGCGTTTGTGCCGTGGCGATTTCGGGACGAGGAGAAGGCTCTTGCCGACCAGGTGAAGGACACAGAGGTGGAGGAGCAGGAAGCGGGGCCCGCGGCACCCGCAGCAGCCGGGACGGCACAGGACGAGCCAGAGAAGGGTGGAGACTGATGCAGTATGTAGTTTGTTACGACATCGCGGACGATGCGCGGCGAAGCCGAATTTCGGCGGTGCTGCTGGATTTCGGAGTGCGGGTGCAGGAAAGCGTTTTTGTGGCGCATCTGGACGACGCGCTGGCGGCGCGTTTGCGCGACCGGTTACTACGGGTAGTAGACAATGAACGGGACCGGCTGCACATGTTTCAGTTATGCGCGGCGTGCGAAAAGAAGGGGTGGGCGGTGGGAGATGAGCCGGCGGCCACGGATCCGGAGTTCTATGTGGTCTAAGTGGCGCGGTTTCAACGATCTGGTGCGGTTGACCGAAAGGGGGCCGGGAAGGGGCAGATCCGGCAATTTCGGTAAGCGATTGTGGTGGAATGGGATAGGGATAGAATCGAATGATTGAGCAGGACCGGAAAAACCGAATTTTGAGCTTGACGCCGGGCATACGGCAAACTACTATTTTAAACAGTTGGAAACGAACGGCTTAGAGAGGGAAGAGTTGGGATAGGTGCCCCGATCAGAAGGGGATTAAAACGAAGGCTGCTGCCCGAACAACGAATGAAGCTCCGCGTAGTTGGGATAGGTGCCCCGATCAGAAGGGGATTAAAACCTTTCAATTTGGACGGTTAGCTGAATGCTCCCTTCGTTGGGATAGGTGCCCCGATCAGAAGGGGATTAAAACGTTTTTTCTCCCGTGCTATCCCTATTGGAAGTGCGTACGGTTGGGATAGGTGCCCCGATCAGAAGGGGATTGAAACTAGTAGGCGGTCATGTCGCCCGTCGATTGGCCAGTCAGTTGGGATAGGTGCCCCGATCAGAAGGGGATTGAAACCATGTCCGTCCAGACCCCGCCGTACGAAAAGCCCGGATAAGGTTGGGATAGGTGCCCCGATCAGAAGGGGATTGAAACCCACGGGATACCGCAGAGTCGATAGCGGGGATGAGTTTGGGTTGGGATAGGTGCCCCGATCAGAAGGGGATTGAAACCAGAAACGTAATGAACAGCGCCAGCGCGATGTCCTGCCGTTGGGATAGGTGCCCCGATCA
>Ga0302320_10025954_pt1 | contig 11367 bp, 9 predicted proteins | sample Bog_T0_3_FD_202130 | JGI IMG/M metagenome (GOLD analysis project Ga0302320, IMG submission 202130) | Peat permafrost microbial communities from Stordalen Mire near Abisko, Sweden - Bog_T0_3 | ecosystem: Environmental > Terrestrial > Soil > Wetlands > Peat | place: Sweden: Abisko, Stordalen Mire... | reverse complement strand
CGGGGCGGCGCCGTGAAAGGTGTCACGTTCCAGGCCGACAACACGGTGGACGGCATCAGCTGCCAGGGTCACACCGCGTTTGTCGGCCTGTTGCGCGAGACCGTAGAGGTTTCCTGCCAGCTATTCCTTGGCGGCGATCTGCTCCAGGCTCTTGCCGGCGGTGCTCATGCCCAGGATGGCCACGGCCAGGGCGCCGAGGACCAGGACACAGGTGGTGATGGTGAACACCCCTGCGAACCCGATCCGGGCGTAGGTGAAGCCGATGATCAGCGGCGCGGCCAGGCCGCCGATGCGGCCGAAGGAGGAGGCCACGCCCATGCCGGTGGAGCGGATGGAGGTTGGGTAGAGCTCAGGGGTGTAGGCGTAGATGCCCGCATAGGTGCCGTTCATAAAGAACGACAGCCAGAACCCGCAGATGGTGATCACGGCGTCGGCCCGGGCGATGGACAGGAAGTAGGCGGCGACCCCGCCCAGCAGCAGGTAGAGCACGATGGTCCACTTGCGGTCCAGCTTCTCGGTGAGGAAGGCCGCCGAGTAGTAGCCGGGGATCTGGGCCAGGTAGATGATCAGGCTGTAGCCGAAGCTCTTGGTGATGGTCATGCCCTGCTTGACCAGGAGGGTGGGGATCCAGGTGAAGAAGCCATAGTAGGAGAAGGTGATGGCGATCCAGAGGATCCACAGCATGAGCGAGGTGCGGGCGATGTCTTTGGACCACAGGGCGGCCAGGTTCTGCCAGAAAGTTCCGGCCCGGCGCACGCCCATGGATGGGATCTGCACGTCCTGGTAGGGCGCCAGGGTCTCCCCCTTGGCCACGTAGAAGGCTTCCATCTTGTCCACCACCAGCGAGGCTTCCCTGGAGCGGCCGCGCTGCATGAGCCAGCGGGGAGACTCCGGCAGTTCGCGCCGCCACCAGAGCAGCATGACGATGGGCAGGAAGGTGATCACCTGGGCGATCCGCCAGCCGTGCTGGAAGTGCGGGACGATGAAGTATCCCAGCAGGGCGGCGAACACGAAGCCGAAGGAGAAGAAGCCCGACAGGGAACCGATGAAGCGGCCCCGGAACTTGCTCTGGATGAACTCCGAGAGGAAGGGCGCGATGATGGCGCTCTCCGCGCCGATGCCGCAGCCGGCCACCACCCGGGACCAGAACAGGAACTCCCAGTTGGGGGAGAAGGCCGCCACCAGGGTGGCGAAGGTGTAGATGAACAGGGCGTACATCATCACCTTGCGCCGGCCGATGAGGTCGCCCAAGGTGCCGGCGGTGAAGGCCCCCACCAGGTAGCCGATCATCAGCGAGCTGCCCAGCACGCCGGTCTGGCTGTTGCTGAGGCTCCACAGTTTCATGGCCGGGGCCAGGATGAACGCGATCAGGGCCGCGTCCATGCCGTCGAAGGTGTAACCCAGGCCGCCCATGAACAGGAGCCGCATGTGCGGCTTGCCGAACGGCAGGCGTTCCAGCCGTTTCAAGGTGTTGAGATCGCCCTCGGTGAACCCGGGGACCATGGCCTCGGTATGGTCGGTCATATCTGGTTACCTCCCGCTCGCGATGATGTTCTTGTAGACGTTGCCTTCCTGGATGATCAGGGTGAGGTTTTCCAGGTAGTTCTGGAACAGGGCCATGTCCTTGAGCGGGTCGCCCTTGACCAGGACAAAGTCGGCCAGCTTGCCGGCCTCGATGGTGCCCAGGTCCTGCTCCCGCCGGATGATCTCGGCATTGGTCTTCGTGGTGGCCACCAGGGCGTTCATGGGGCCCATGATCCTGGCCTGCAGCGCCAGTTCCAGCCCCTTGTTGGTCTGCATGGGTCCGAGCAGGTCGCTGCCGGAGCCGATCTTCAGGCCGAAGGCCATGGCAATGGACAGGGAGTTCTCGGCCTTGTCCAGGGCCTGGTTGATCTTCCGGACGAAATTGTCCGAGCAGCCCAGTTCCTTGCCCATCCGGGAGATCATCACGTAGGTGGCCATGGTCGGCACCAGGTAGGTGCCGCACTCCTTCATGACCTTGGCCGAGGATTCGGTCATCAGGTTGCCGTGCTCGATGGTGCGGACGCCGGCCTTGCAGCAGAGCTTGATGCCGCGGTCGGAGTAGCAGTGGGCCGAGACGTACTTGCCGGCCGATTCCGCCTCGAACACTGCGGCCTCCATCTCCTCCAGCGAGTACTGGGAGGTGTCCAGCTCGTCGCTGGGCGAAGCCGCGCCGCCGCCGGCCATGATCTTGATGAAGTCCACCCCCAGGCGCAGCTGCTCCCGGGCGCCGCGGCGCACCGCGCTCACGCCGTCGAACACGCCCGAGACCACCCCGGCACCGTGGTAGAACGGCGGGCAGGTCTCGGTGCCCAGCCGCCAGTCGCCATGGCCGCCGGTCTGGGAGAGGATCCCGCCGGAGATGGACAGGCGCGATCCAGGGACCAGCCCTTCCGCCACCGCCTTGCGGAAGCCGGCGTCCACCCCGCCGCAGTCGCGGGCGGTGGTGAAGCCCTGGTCCAGGGTCTCCTTGAGCACCTTCAGGGACTTGATCACCAGGGTGGAGGTGAGGTTGTTGCGCTGCTGGTCGACGATGCTGGCCTCCACCGAACCGGTGTGCACGTGCCCGTCGATGAGGCCGGGCAACAGGGTCTGGCCGTGGCAGTCGATGACCTCGGCCTTGGCTGGCAGAACTCCGGGGCGGCCCTGCCCCACTTCCTTGATCCGCTGGTCCTCGATCACCACCCAGCCATTGGGACGGGGGTCCGCGCCTGTGCAGTCGATGATGGTAGCGTTGGTCAGTACGATGTTCCCCATATGCTCCTCCTTGTGGGTCCCGGAAGGTTCCGGGCCAGGGCTGGACTCGATGGTCTGGGCGGAAACAGGCCCGGCCGTGCCGGACGGCACGGGGAAAGACCTCTCTGCTCGACACTTTGTGGATGACTGGATGGGCTTACTCGAACATACCCACGCCCCTGTAGCGCATACAGCGAAACTTTCGACCGGGACGTTTCCAGATTGGAAAGGCTAGGGAATTTCCTCGCCGTCGAACTGCCTGCTCCTCAGCCAGCGCCGGAAGCGGGACAGCGCGGCATCATCCTGCCGATCCTCGGAGAAGACGAAATAGTAGCCCTGCGGGCCGTACCGGCTGTAATCCAGCATCCGGACCAGTTCGCCCCTGGCCAGCTCTTCCGTGACGAAGCAGAGAGGAGCCAGCGCCAGACCGTGCCCCACGCAGGCGCTGCGGATGGTCATCGAGAACAGTTCCCACCGGGTGACATTCAGCGTCTGGTCGATCTTGACCCCAAGTGCCTCGAAGGCCTCGGCCCAGTCGTTTGGAAACCAGGTGTGCCCGATCAGGGGGAATCGGGCCAGGTCGGCCGGAGACTGGATGGGCGGATGCCGGCGCAGCAGGTCCGGGCTGGCGATCATGACCTGTTGGCGGCCGCAGATATAGTCCGCCACGCAGCCCGGCCAGTAGCCGTTGCCGAGGCGGATGTACGCATCGTAGGCGAACGGGATGGCCTCGTCGCGCAGGGTGCTGGTGTCGAAGTGGATCTTCAGATCCGGGTTGGCGTCGGCGAATTCGGAGTAGCGGGGCAGCAGCCAGCGCTCGGCGAACGCCACCAGCACACGCACGTCCAGATCCTGCAGGTGGAGTTGGTGCCGGGCCACCCGGGCCCCCGCTTCCTCCAGCTTGGCCATGACCGGCTTGATGCAGTCCCAGTATATGTGTCCGGCCTCGGTGAGCTTCAGGCCATGCTTGCTCCGGATGAACAGCTCGACCCCCAGATGGTCCTCCAGGGACTGCAACTGCTTGCTCACCGCGCTGGCCGTCAGGCACAGCTCCTTCCCAGCCTGGGCGCAATTCAAGGACCGGGCTGCCGTCTCGAACACTCGCAGTGATTGGGTCGAAGGAAGCTGGGGCTTCATCAGAAGACAACAATACCTGATCATCGTGAAACTCCGGGGGAAGCTGCCCGGGTTTTCAGAAAGAAATCGGTGTCTGATTTTTCTGGATTTTTTGTTTTTCCCAGAAAGGGCGTGGAAATGGTTACAACTCTGGTTCAGGCATGGCGAAGATAGCCATGGCATCTCAACCACCTTGATAGCCGGACCCGAGGCCCAGCAGACCCATTTGACCTATCTCCAGTCAATCCAGGAGACCGGACGCCCCCTGTGCTGAGATTCAGTCTCTACGAGATCAGCGGGGAGCTGTTTTTTTAGCGAGTGTTCGTTTATGGCCTGGGACTGCTTCAGAGTGCCCCTTCAGCCTGCAGGTCCTTGACGAGGTTAAGGACAAGGCCTTCAACCACCCGGCTGAAGGCCGTATGCATGTCCAATGGTTCGAGCCCCTCCGGTCCCTTTTTGTTGCCGATGGTGGTGTGGATGGCATGCTTGTAAATCTTCTGTATGGGCGGAAGTCCCGGGCGCTCTAGGGTCGCGGTGAAGGTGTAGCCGTCCGTCACCATAGATCCAACCAGCCCGAAGGTGAGGCCAGTGCCAAAGCCCTTGGCCGCTGCGCTGCCGACATCTCCCACGTTGTCCAGCTGGACCTTCAGGATCATCTTCGCTGGGTCTGGGGCGGCCAGTATGGTCTTCACCGCTCCAGAAGCGAGCAGATGTAGACGCACTTGGTCGCGGACCTGATTATCTCCCTTTGGCAACCTATCCCCATGCCGGAAAAACTGGACATCCAGGGCTAACTCTTTGGGGTCGCTCCGGTTGATGGTGGAAGCTTCGACCTTGGGAAGAGCCGGGTCGACATAACTCTTGGGAGAAATACATCCAATTCCCGTAAATAGAGCCGCTGCAAGGAGGCCCTTGATCCAAAGACTCTTGATCATATCAACTCCTTTTTGTTGTTGGGTAATTAATTATAATTTCACGCTACTCCGGTGCAAGAAAACTTGCTGAAAGCCTCCACCCGCTTACCATCCGGCCCTCCCCCCCGAAGCGCATGGTCTTAGGAGGTCAGATGGCCACTTCACAATGCATTTCCAGATTCAGGAAACTGTCGCTACATTCCCTGAGGCAGGCTCTCAGGCTGGGATTCCTGGTCAAAGCCCCGGCGTAGCGGCAAGTGATGGTTTTTCAGATACATCGGATACCCGGCCGATCCAGAGGCACTATGGGCCCACCGTCAATTTGCCCGGGTGACTGATGGCGGTGCCAAGACTGTTGCTTGCGGTAGACTGAAATTGGGCACCGTTGTCAGCGGGTTGGGCCGTGATGACGCAGGTGGCGGAATGAGCGGAATCAATCATGGACCAGGTCGTCCCGCCATCATCGCTACGGAACCATGTGAAAGCGAGTGGGGGATTCCCGCTTGCTGCAATCCTGAAGGTCGCACTGTCTCCCGGGTTGACTCGTAGATCGGCCGGATGGGTTGTTATGACAGGAAATTCAGTTTGGGGCATCACTGTGACCACGCATGTTCGACTAACCGCTTCAAAACTGGGACCTTGGACGACTAGTTCGTACGTGTTCGTCGCAGAAGGAGTGACTTCCACCGCCTTCCCGCTGGTAACATAAAAGTAGCCCGGGACGACGAGCCCGTTCCCGTTGTCGAAGATGGCGGTGAGTTCGGAGGTTTCCCCATTCTTGATTGTTGTGGGATCCGCCTGAAAACTGCTGATGCTGGGACGATCTTGATTACTGCCATAGCACCCGATAGGCAATATTAAAATGCCGAGAATGAGAGCATTCCTTATTCCACCCAGAACACGGTCTACGGAAGCCATAAGCATAATCTGCATGATAAGACTCCTTGAAGATGTCGGCATTACACCCGCATTGCCAAGGTCTATCAATTTTGGAATTCTCTTCGCGATAGAGTCAGTCAGCAGAGCAATGGAGGACCTCGTCGCTGCCCTGGTCCTCGATCCAGATAAGATCCCCGGTCGTGTGATACCCGGTGATGTAGTGGTGACTCCTAATGTAGTAGGACCGTCCCGGCAGCATTTTGATCACGCCGTGGCCGCGGGTCAGCCCCACAGAGTAGTCCACCGTATGGGGTCCCGGCTCCAGTTTGGCCTGGTGCCCCTTGAGGGGGCTGCCGTCGACCTCCACCTTGGTCAACAATTCTCGTTCTAGGATGGTGATCTGCCCTGCAGGATCACTCTGCCGAGGCTGGGGAACCGGACGTGCGAGTTCAGGAATGTTGGCTTCCTTCGGCAGGACTGAGCGCATGCGGCGGAGAGGCCCAGGCGTGTCCACGAGCCACTCCTTGGATACAAAACGGACCATGTCCTGGTCGTCGTACCCCACGGCAACCTGTTTGACGGGTTTGAAATCGTTCGCGTCCCTCAGGCCAATTTCCATTGAGCCGAACGACAGGGCATCGACAGCAAGGATCACTGCACCAAGGACGGGACGCGACGGTTGAGCCGCCCGGAACTGATAGATCTCGTAGGTCAGCCCGTCCGCCGAACCCGGAGTCCACTCGCGTCTGCCGAGCACCTTCTCGACCTGGACGCGCCGCTCGGCGTGCTGAAGGAAGGTGAGGTCCGGTTCCCGAACGCCGGTCGTGGTTGAGACCGCCTTGCAGCCGAACAGGACCGGGATCAGGATCAGTGACAACCATTTTCCGAACGCCATGGCTTCCTCCTCATCTGGGGGCCATCCCGGTGGCCGCTGAAAGGGTGCGTCGCCGCCGCGGCGCAGGGAAGGCGCGGCGTCCCCGGTGGCGCACTTTGCCGCACTTTGCCGACCCTTGTCGTCGGGCTGCAGCCCCATGGGCAGCGGCAGGCCATGCCGCAGCTCTGAAGCGGCCACAAACCCTCTGGACAGGGTCGCCCTGTGCGATACCTCACCGGAAGCGCCGCACGGTGGAGTCGTGCTGCTGCCTTAGGGTGATAGCTGGCGGTGCGGTGAGCGGGACAATGCCGGGCGGCCACTGGGAAGGGTCATTCGATAAACGCGATGATTTGGCGTTCCTTATTCTGCGAGGTGAGAAAGACGGTTGGCAGGCTAAGGAAAGGATTGAAGTGCTCTTCTGGCGCCCGCGGTTCGGTGGCAAATCCCTTTGGTTGCTTTGCCCAGGGTGTGGGCAGAAGTGCCGGAAACTCTACACGCCGCCGGGTGTGGCAAAGTATCGGTGCCGCCGGTGCTGGAAACTGGCCTACACAAGTTCCCAGGAAGCGCACAAATGGGATAGAGGCGCCGCGGCAGCCATGCTGGCACCCATGTATGCCCAGCAGGGAATCTCAATGCGCCAGGTTGAGAAGGCGATGCGGGCGAATTTCAAGGCCCAGCGGGCGGCCCAAAATGGCCGATAGTTTCCGATCAGGTTTCGGGAAAGGGAAATAACCTTCGGGCCGCGTCTGGTGCGGATCTTCGCCCGTGTGGCCGGGGAGTTTCTGAACAGTTTCTGATAGGCGGTTCGAACCTGGGTTCGAATTGATCCCTTCGAACCTGGCGGAACTGAACCATCTCACACAGTGCCGTGAAGTTACCCAGCAAAGTGCTGGCAAGTGTTTCCTTATGACGCAGGGCCATCCTCCCGGGTGCCATCGCATGGCCGCCGCCCTTCCGAACGTCCTGGGGCATGAATTGACGATGGGGAATATTCTATTCACTCCCTGACTGTTACGATGTTCTGATCCCCAAAAAAAGGAGCCATGATGAGGCCATTTCTCTTTTCTCTGGTGGTCCTTGGCCTGCTGGGGTGCCAATCCCCAATGACGAAGCGGAAAGAGGCATGGGAAGAGAGACTGAATAGCTGGGTTGGGGCGGATGTGAACAACCTCATCGGTTCATGGGGGCCTCCCACCAGTACCTACGACCTACCCAACGGGAACCGGATCTACACCTGGGAACGGAGTTCTCAAGGGGCCGTCGCAATGCCCTTGTATGGCGGTGGGGCGGTTGCCAGATCCTTCACCCGCGGATGTTCGACCAACATGACGGCGGATACGTCTGGCAGGATCGTGAACTGGCAATACAGCGGGAACGCTTGCTTTTAGACGACCCAACACGACAAGGCCAGGAGACTGGCAAACACCCGTGACATTCGTTCATGTCTTGGCCGATGCTGGCCGCCCGATTTTCAGCGTTCACTGACCCCCATTGCCATCGCCAAGCCGAACCCATCTAACCCTGAACACCCGCCCGCGCCGGGAAAGCCCGCGAATGCTGGTTTTTCTGGGTGGCTTTCTGAACGGATCCCTGAACACCGGGTGGCATTCCGCCGCGGGCATGAAATTCCGCCGAGCGGGACAAAGGTGGGACAACAACGAAAAGAGCCATCTGGTTGGATGGCTCTAAGTGTTGCATTGATTGGAGGCGACGGCCGGAATCGAACCGGCGAATGGCAGATTTGCAGTCTGCGGCCTTACCACTTGGCTACGTCGCCCTGGTTTTCATAAAACGGAAGCAGGGAGGCCCATGAAGAGGGCTGAGGCTTACTCTACCGGAGTTCCGGGGGCGTGGCTACAGGATCTTGGCCACGGTATCGGCCAGGGCCAATGGCCAGCCCGGACCTGATGGGTGAAGAGGCTGGCCGGCCTTGGCGCAAGGACCGGGTGGCCGCCTGGTTCATCACCATGACGAAGGGCCCCTTTCGGGGCCCTGGTCAAGTGGAGCGGGTGAAGGGATTTGAACCCTCGACTTCAACCTTGGCAAGGTTGCACTCTACCACTGAGTTACACCCGCTTTGAAGAGACAATCTTAGCACGCGGGAAGGGGCGGTCAACCCTCATTTTGCGGCCTGGCAGGCGGGGCAGATGCCGAACACGTGCAGCTGGTGGCGGGTGACGCGGAATCCGGAGGTCTTTTCCATGTCCGCCAGGCTGGGCTCGATGCCGCAGATCTCCACTTCCACCATGCGCCCGCACCGCTCGCAGGACAGGTGGTGGTGGTGATGGGCGGAGTGGCAGCGGACGAAGCGCATCACCTGGTCCTGGCCGAGGATGCTTTCGGCCCAGCCTTCCCGCACGAACCGCTCCAGGTTCCGGTAGACGGTGGGGATGCCGGAGCGCTGCTGGTCCATGGCGCGGCAGATCTCGTCCACGCTGAGCGGCCGGTCCGAATCCTGCAGCACCCGCAGGATGGCCTCCCGCTGGGGGGTCTGGCGCATGCCCGCGGCGCGCAGGGACGGGGTCTGGGAGGGGGCCGGCTTGGGCATGGCTCCAGCATGCCACAATCCTTCCCGATGAAAACCTGGTTCGACTGCGGCCGGCTTTCCGTCATGCTGTTCACATGTTCCCCCAGGACCCACCGCTCGACGCCGGTTCGGTGCAGAACGCCCCGTTCCTGCCCCTGGCCTTCCGCCTGGGGGCCGCTTTCGGCCTCATGGTGCTGCAGCTGGCCCTGCCCCAGGACAGCCCCGGCGGCCTGCCCGGGGAGGGGATCTACCTGGCCTGCCTTGCCCTGATGTTCGCCGAGAGCGTCTGGGAGGCCCACCGCGCCTGCCGGCTCGGGCTCTCCCCCTTCGCCACTCCGTCGGAGCGCTGGATCCGCTACAACCTGTTCCTGGACGCGGTGCTGATCACCCTGATGATCGCCTTCCACGGGGTGGACCAGTCCCAGCTGGCCACCATCTACATCTTCCCGGTGCTGGCCTCGGCCTTCTACCTGAACATCATCGAGATCGTGGCGGTGGCCGTGCTGTCCTCGGCCATGCACCTCACCACCGTGCTGCTGTTCACCTCCGGCGCCCTGCCCAGCTTCGGCCGGTCCAGCCCGGTCTCCTGGACCGACCCGCCCCGGCTGGCCTTCATCCTGGGCTTCGCCAGCCTGCAGATCTTCGCCGCGGCCCTGGTGGTGGTGGTGATCCGCAAGCACCTGGAGGGCCTGCGCCAGGACCTGAGCAAGTCGGAATCAGTGGTGGGCGAGCTCTCCACCCTGTACCAGCAGGTGTTCGAGTCCATGTTCTCCGGCCTGGTCACCGTGGACCTGGACGGCCGCATCACCTCGGCCAACCAGGCCGCCAAGAACATCCTGGGCCGCCCGCTGGAGACCGGCACGCCCATCGAGGCCCAGGGCTTCGGGCCCCTGGCCGACCTGGGCAACCGGCTCAAGGACGGGCGGTTCCAGCTGGACCTGGCCGCACCCGAAGGCGCCAAGCAGATCGTGGGCGGCAACCTGGTGGTCCTGCGCGGCGCGGGGGGCCTGGTCTCGGGGCACCTGGTGGTGTTCCAGGACCTGACCCAGATGAAGGCGCTGGAGGAGCGCACCCGCACCAGCGAGCGGCTGGCGGGGGTGGGCGAGCTGTCCGCGGAGATGGCCCACGAGCTGCGCAACCCCATGGCCTCGATCCTGGGCTGCGTGCAGATCCTCAAGCAGGGCGAGCAGCCCAGGGCCATGATGAACCGGGTGCTGACCATCCTGGGCCGGGAATCGGAGCGGGTCAGCGCACTGGTGACCGACTTCCTGGACTTCACCCGGCCCCGGCCGGTGCGGATCCAGCCGATCCGGCTGCGCACCATCGTGGATGATCTGCGCGCCAGCTGGGAGACCGACCAGCGCAGCTCCGGCCTGCCCGTGACCGGCCCGGAGCCGCCGGACCTGTGGGTCCTGGGCGACACGGTCTGGGTCCACCAGGTCTTCACCAACCTGTTGAGCAACGCAAGAAAGGCGCTAAATGGGATCCCGGAGCCGGCCATCCGGCTGAACTACAGGGCGCGCCAGGCCACCGTGGCGGTGAGCGTGGCCGACAACGGCTGCGGCATGTCCGAGGCCCGCCGGCGGATGGTGTTCATCCCCTTCTCCAGCGGCTTCGAGGAGGGCACCGGGCTCGGGATGAGCCTGGTGTTCCAGTTCGTGCAGCAGATGGGCTGGGATATCCAGATGGAAAGCACCCTCGGCCGGGGCACCACGGTCACGCTGATCCTGCCGATTTATAGGGGAACCATTCCGTCACGGGAGAATCATCAAGATGTTCCGGCACGATAATTCCCGGATCTCTTGCGGAATGTCTGGAAAGGTGGGACATTGCCATTACTTTTCGCCCCCGGGTCAGGAGCTTGGGCAGTTGCCCGAGGGTGAAGTCCATCTTCCGATCTATCAGTATTTTCAGGATTCAATATGAATCGCAAACTTATCCGCCCGGATCTCACCGCCATCAAGGAGAAGATCGGCCGAACGCCGACGGTCAAGACCACGGCGGATCCCCCCACCGTCACCCCGGTCCCGGCCGAGGCGGCACTAGCCGCGGGCGGCGCCCCCGCGGCCGGCGCGGCCAGCGCCCCCCAGGGCACCGGCAGCCCGCGGCGCAAGATCGCCCCGCCCGAGCAGACCAACGCCGAGAGCTTCTACTACCTGAAGCAGATGCAGTCCAAGACCCCCATGGTCATCGTGCTCCAGGACGACGAGAAGCTGCGAGGGGTCATCGAGTGGTACGACAAGCACTGCCTCAAGATCAACCGGATCAAGGAACCCAACGTGGTGGTGCCCAAGCACAAC
>Ga0302320_10025953_pt1 | contig 11367 bp, 13 predicted proteins | sample Bog_T0_3_FD_202130 | JGI IMG/M metagenome (GOLD analysis project Ga0302320, IMG submission 202130) | Peat permafrost microbial communities from Stordalen Mire near Abisko, Sweden - Bog_T0_3 | ecosystem: Environmental > Terrestrial > Soil > Wetlands > Peat | place: Sweden: Abisko, Stordalen Mire... | reverse complement strand
GCAACGTTGCCTCTGTCCCCGGCAAATAAATCGCGAGAGGCCGGCGAACATCATGAGGACCCTTCCGGGCTTATCATTCGCCCGGATGAATTCGGAACGAGAACACGGCAGTTCAAGATTGATACGCACTATTGAGGGAACCAACTCGCTGGCTGGTGGGCTCCGCGGACAGCGACCCCGGCGCGCCCTTTTGCCAGGCGTTTCGGCAGGGGGCAGCCGACACCGCGTGCCGCCGGCGTTGGCGGCATCCGATAGCGCGACCCGTGTCGCCCGATTAAACAATCGGGCAGGCAGCCACATGCTTCTGGTAAGCGGAGCGCCCCAGCAGACGGTCGTACCAGGCGCGCAGGTGTGCCAACGGCGGGCGTTCGAAATCCATGTTGAACCAGCGATGCGCGTGCACGCCCCAGGCAATATCGCACAGCGTGAAGGCGTTGCCCGCGATGAAGTCATGCCGTCCGAGCTGCCCATCGATCATCCCGTAGGCGCGCGCCGCGCCGGCGATCCCGGCGTGGATCGCCGCCATGTTGCGCTGTTCCGGCGGGGTGCGGATCAGCCCCTGGAACACCGCGCTGGCATGACGCCCGAGCACCGTCTGCTGCGCGTCCAGCCATTGATCGACCGTTGCCCGCGCCAGTGCCTCCTGCGGCCAAAGCGGCGAGCCGGGCGCGTGCGCGGTGCAAAGATACCGCAGGATCACGTTGCTCTCCCACAGCGCGAACGCGTCTTCCTGCAGCGTTGGGATCAGGCCGGTGGGATTCATCGCGCGATAGTCGAGTGAGTCGTTCCCGCCGAACGGTCCGCCAATATCGACCCGTTCGTACGGCAAACCCAGTTCATCGAGCAGCCAGAGCACCTTCATCACGTTGCTCGATGTGACGCGGCCCCACAGGATGCGACGCATGCTTGCCTCCCCGGCTTGTGCGGCGCGACCCTAGGGCGGCTGCTTGCGCCCCCGCAAGAACGCGGGCACACCGAAAGGAATGATGCGGCCGCGCACCTGCTCCGTTGCCCTGCTGGCCACGCTCGCGGCGGGGACGGCACTGGCGGTGGCGTTCGCGCTGGAATGGTGGGGTGGCCTGGCGCCCTGCGCGCTGTGCCTGTGGGAGCGGTGGCCGTATCGCGTGGCGATCGCGCTTGGGCTGATCGCGATGCTGCTGCCTCGCCGGGCGGCCCGTCTGGTCCTGGCGGCGCTGCTGCTTACCGTGCTGGCGGCAGCGGCACTCTCGCTGGTGCATGTCGGGGTGGAGCAGGGGCTTTGGCCCAGCCCGCTGCCGGAATGCGCGGCCCCGCCGTTGGCAACGGGCTCGATCGCCGAGCGGCTGGCGAGCCTGCCCGCCCATCCGGCCAAGCCCTGCGACGATCCCTCCTATCTTGTGCCGTGGCTGCCGGTTTCGTTGGCGACGATAAACCTCGTTTTCGCGCTGGCGTTCGCGGCGGCGCTGGCCACTTATCTAGGCCAAAGCGACAGGCGCCAAAGCGGCAAGAGAAGGAGGAGGCGATGACGGACAAGATGCGGTTTCCCGGCGATCCGGCTCCGGCGGGGCTGGTGGACCGGGTCATCCGGGTGGACCACGCCGGCGAATATGGCGCGGCACGGATCTATGCCGGCCAGCTCGCGGTGCTGCGCGGCAGCAACAAGGTGCCGGTGATCGAGCGCATGATGGCGCAAGAGCAGTATCACCTGGACACGTTCTCGGTGCTGATCGGCGAGCGCCGGGTGCGCCCGACCGCGCTGCTGCCGCTGTGGCACCTGGCCGGCTTCGCGCTGGGTGCGGCAACCGCCGCGCTCGGGGAGCGCGCCGCGATGGCATGCACCGTGGCGGTGGAGGAGGCCATCGACGCGCACTACCAGGGGCAACTCGATGCGCTGGGCGAGAGCGAGGCGCCGCTGAAAGCCACCATCGCCCGGTTCCGCGATGAGGAACTGGAGCATCGCGATATCGGCCTGGAGCACGGCGCGGAGCAGGCGCCCGGCTACCGGGTGCTGTCCTCGGTGATCAGGGCCGGCTGCCGCGTGGCGATCGCGATCAGCGAGCGGGTCTAGCCCCGCGATCGACCGATCTGGTTGGGGACCGATGGACGCGATCGACCGATCTGGTTGCGGATCAGCGGATGTAGGGCGGAGCAGCGAAGCGCCATCCGCCGCTGCGGTGCGGCGGATGCCAGTGGCGGAGGGTGCTTCGCTTCTCCACCCTACCGTCGATCGTTTCGCCAGTGTGCCGCTGGGCTCGGCCGGTTCTCGTTGGGTCCCGCCCCGCTTCGAGCAGCGGCGCCTGTTCGGCACGTTGTCCGGCTCGGCGGCGGCCCACGTTGCGGTGTTGCTGCTGGTGCTGGCGTTCGTCCGCGGCCCGCCACTGCCGGCGGAGCCGGAACAGCAAGTCGTGGAAATGGTGTTCGAGGCGCCGCCGGCTGCGTCGCCCGCCGTCGCCTCGCCGGGCGTTTCCCCGGCCGAGCCAGCCCCGCAGCCACCCGAGCAAACGCCCAAGCCCCCGCAGGCTGAGCCAGCGCAGACGGAGCCCCCAGCAGTGTCCTCTCTGCCGCAGCCCCTGCCGGCGCCGCCATTGCCGGCCGTCACAGCGCCCAGGGAGCCCCCCAAGCCATCACCGCCGCGGCAAGCGGTGCAGAAATCCCGGCCGGCGGCGGCGTCCCGTGCCCCCGTTGCACCCCCACCGACAGCCGCCACGGCCGCAAATCGTCAGGCCGCACCGTCCGCTGCGTCCCCGACCCAGACTGTGCCGTCAGCCGGCACCTCGGAACACGAGGTCTCCGCTGCCCCGGTCGATGGCGCCTGGCAGCAGGCGCTTGGCGCCTGGCTCGCCACACACAAAACCTATCCGGAGCAGGCGCGGCGTCGCGGCGAGGAGGGCAGGGTGGCAATCCGGTTCACCGTGAACCGCGCCGGCCGCGTGCTGGACGTGGACGTGGTGCGCGGCTCGGGATCGCCGCTGCTGGACGCGGCGGCGAGCACGCTGCTGCGCGGTGCCGCCCTGCCGCCATTCGCCGCGTCGATGCCCGAGGAACAGGTCACGGTCACGGTCCAGCTCCGCTATTCGCTGGCGCCCTGAAGGACCCCCGCCCCGGCGCGGATTAGCTCTCCAGCTCGGAATCCCAATACAGGTAATCCCGCCAGCTTTCGTGCAAGTAGTTGGGCGGGAACGCGCGGCCGTTATCCTGCAACTCCCACGTCGTCGGCTGGCACGGCGTGCTCCGTGGGAACATCGCGCATTCCCGCGGCAGCCGGCTGCCCTTGCGCAGATTGCAGGCACCGCACGCCGTCACGACGTTCTCCCACGTCGTGCGACCGCCGCGGCTGCGCGGGATGACGTGGTCGAAGGTCAGGTCGTGCACCGGGAAGCGCTCGCTGCAGTATTGGCAGTGGAAAGCGTCGCGCAGGAACACGTTGAACCGGGTAAAGGCCGGGCGCCGCGCCGAGGGGATATAGTCTTTGAGGGCGATCACGCTGGGCAGGCGCATCGTCAGCGACGGCGACCGTACTTCGGTCTCGTATTCGCAAATCACCGACACCCGGTCCATGAACACCGCCTTGACCGCGTCCTGCCAGGACCACAGTGACAACGGGAAATAGGACAGCGGGCGAAAGTCCGCGTTGAGGACAAGCGCGGGATAATGCTGTCCGCCGTCGGGCAACACGTCGCTCCTTCGCCACCGGAGCGCAAATCTTGGGGGTCTGTGCCGCCGGCCCGCCAGATGTTGTGCGCCGTCGAGAACCTACAGCCGTTATGTCAGACGATTCCCATTGCCGCAAGCCAAACACCCGGCAAAACCCGCCTCCGAAACCAGTCCGGCCTGCGGTTTCATGCCCCTGTCATCCGGCAAACGCCCGCTGCAGCGCCAGCGCGCCCATGGCGAGCCCGGTGTCGTCGATGCCGTGCCCGAGATGGGGCACGAACACCGCCTCCACCGGCACGCCGGCGGCGGCGAGCGCCCGCTCCGCCTGGCGCGAGCGCTCGGCGGGCACCACGTCGTCGTCCTCGCCATGCACCAGCAGCACCGGCGGGCGGCTAACTATCTCGGCTGCCAGGCTTGCGGGGGCGAGCAGTGCGCCAGAAAAAGCAAGGATCGCGCGCGGCCCCGGCGCCCGGCGCAGCCCGGTAAACAGCGCCGTCATGGCGCCCTGGCTGAACCCCATCAGCGCATAGCGGTCCGGCGGCAGGGCCAGCCGCGCCAGCTCGGCATCGATGAACGGATCGAGGCTCGCCGCCGCCTCGCGCACGCCCGCCTCCATCACCGAGGGGGTGCGGTCGGCGATGCTGAACCACTGCCGGCCGAACCCGGAATCGTGCACCGACGGCGCGTGCGGCGAGACGAAGGCGGCGTCGGGCAGGGCGCGGCCCCAGGTCGGGCCGAGGTCGATCAGGTCGAACCCGTCGGCGCCCACGCCGTGGCATAGGATCACGAGCTGCTGCGCCGGCTTGCCGGACGCGGGACCCCAGCGCGGGCCATCGAGCATGGCGGGCTCCTCCAGTTGCTCCGGCGGCACTACTCTGCGACAGGCTCGCATGTCCATCGTCACCCGCTTCGCCCCCAGCCCGACCGGGTTTCTTCACCTCGGTCACGCCAACGCCGCGCTGTTCGCCGGGCGGCTGGCGCGACAGGCAGGCGGGCGGTTCCTGCTGCGGATCGAGGACATCGACCCCGGCCGCTGCCGCCCCGATTTCACCGCCGCAATCCTGGAGGACCTGGCGTGGCTCGGGTTGGAGTGGGATGGCGCGGTGCGGGAACAGTCGCGACACCTGCCTGACTACCGGACGGCCTTGGATACGCTGGCGGCGCGAGGCCTGGTCTACCCGTGCTTTTGCACCCGTGCCGAGATCGCCCGTGAGGTGGCGCTATCAGCCTCGGCGCCGCACGCGCCGGACGGCAGCGCACTGTATCCGGGAACGTGTCGGATGGTGTCCGAGGCCGAGCGGGCCGACCGCATCGCCGCCGGTGTCCCGCATGCGCTGCGGCTGGACATGGCACGCGCGGTTGCGGCCGTGGGGCAGGGTCTGCGTTTCCATGAGGCCGGCGAGGGCTGGCGCACCTGCAACCCGGCGCGATTCGGCGACGTGGTACTGGCACGCAAGGACGCGCCCGCCAGCTATCACCTTTGCGTCACCCATGACGACGCGCTGCAGGACGTGACGCTGGTCACCCGCGGGGACGACCTGAAGGCCGCGACCGACCTGCACCGGCTGATACAGGCGCTGATGGGCTGGCCTGCGCCCGCTTACGCGCATCACCCTTTGCTGACCGATGCCGGCGGCCGGCGGCTGGCCAAGCGCGATGGCGCGGCGACCTTGCGGGCGCTGCGCGCCGCCGGGCGCTCGGCCCCGGAGGTTCGTGCCATGGCGGGGTTCCCGGACTGATCCGGCGGCGAATTGATGCCATCCACCACTTGCGGTGCCCCTCGCGACAATGGTGGGTGGCGCAAGGGCTCGTCCGTCCAACCGTCGGTGGTCACGGACGCGACGGGCGCGCTGGCTGGCCTATCAGGCGCCAGATCGCTCTATTTGCTTTATTTTCTGCCACGTAGCTTCCATATCTTCCAGCGATATCTCAGCCAATGTCTTTCCTTCAAATTCAGTAGCTTGTTCCATGCTATTAAACCGTCGGCTGAACTTCTGGTTGGCGCCGCGCAGGCAGGTTTCCGGGTCGAGATGCAGCTTCCGCGCGAGGTTGGCCAGCACGAAGAGTAAGTCCCCGACCTCGTCGGCGAGGCGTGCCGGGTCTGCCCCCGGCAGTTCGGCGCGCAGTTCGGCGACCTCCTCATCGAGCTTTGCCAGCACTGCTTCGGCGTCGGGCCAGTCGAAGCCGACGCGGCTGGCGCGGGCCGTCAGCTTGGCGGCACGGGTCAACGCGGGCAGGGCGGACGGCACCCCGGCGAGTGTGCCCGTCTCGGCGCGGGTGGCCCGCTCGGCCGATTTCTGTGCCTCCCACGCGGCGGTCTGGGCGCTCGGGTCCCGCGCGGCGGCGTCGGCGAACACGTGGGGGTGGCGACGGACCATCTTGTCGGCGATCGTGCGGGCGACGTCGGTGAAGGCGAAACGCCCGTCCTCCTCGGCGATGCGGGCGTGGTAGACGACCTGGAACAGCAGGTCGCCCAGCTCGTCCGGCAAGTGCGCGAAGTCGCGCCGGGCGATCGCGTCCGCCACCTCATAGGCTTCCTCGATGGTGTAGGGCGCAATGGTGGCGAAGCTCTGCTGCTTGTCCCAGGGACAGCCGCGGTCCGGGTCGCGCAGCGCGGCCATGATGTCGAGCAGGCGACGAAGTTCGGCTTCGGCGGCCAGGGGAGCGTTTGATGGGGGAGCGTCGGGTGGCGTGTCCATCCGGGGCGCATAGGCCGATGAATGGCGGTTCCGCAAGCACGACCGCAGCCGGGGGTTCAGCCTGGGAAAGGATCGGATTACCGACCGAACGACCCGCCACCGGGGCCGGTTGAGCCCGTGGGGGCTACACTCGGACGGCACCCGTACCACCGGCGTGTCGGCAAATCGGCCGGCGTTTCGCGGGCATCCGTGCCGATGCCCGGGCCCCCGAACTGATTGACCAGGTTAAGCCGGCGGAGCCGCGGCCTGGGTGGCGACGGCATCCACTGCCTGAGCCGGTGGCGTTGCCCGACCGGGTTCTTCCATCGCAACGGGGTCGACGGTAACCGGCGCCTGGGCACTTCGCACGGGGATTTGCGGCGCGCGCGGGAGTGCCAGGTAAAACCAGGCTCCCCCCCAGGCGATTGCGATCGCGGCGACAAGATAACGCAGCGATCCGATTACATCAGGGTTCGCCAGCACATAAGCAGCAACGGCAAAACCGATCAGACCGACAATGAATTTTCCCAACTTGGTCAGGGCCTCGGCCACCAGGACCTTGAGCCCCCGGCCGCGGTGCTGGGTTGGTTCAACAGAGTGTGGCACCGAACTTATCCTCCGACGGGCAGCCTGATCATGCCTGTCGGAACGCATACACGCTTCCGTGACATCGCGGCAACCGGCTCTTTCAAACACCGAGCCGGACGGCGGGGCGGGACGCGCCTTAGCGTCCCGCCGCCAATCTCAACGGGCGTGCGTCTTCAGTTGCCACTCCTCCCGCGTGATCCACGCCTCGAGGACCTTCACGTGCTCGGCCTCCTCGTGGACGAACTCCTTGGCCGCCGCGGCGATCTCGGGATTGGTCGAGGTGCCGGCAACGGCATAGTAGAACTCGTAGCCGCGCTTCTCGCCCTGCAAAGCCGCCCGCAGTGCGTCCAGCCGCGACAGCGACGGATCGCCGGCCCACAGCGCGGTCCGTTCCGGCGTCACGTGGTCGGGCCAGATGTAGTCAGGCGGAATGTACTTCGCGACATCGATCGCGCCGGCGCGTTCCCGGGCCGCGGCGAGATGCAGGCGCGAGAAGCCCGCGAGCTGCGCAAACAGCCGGGCGACCTCCTGGTTGCCAACCACCTCCATCGCCTTGGCCAGTTCGTCGAAATGGATCGCGGCGTCCTCCTCGACCTTGACGGCATAGCCGAAGAAATCGTTCACGGAGGGAATGCTGATGCCGCCCTTGAAGATCTTGGCGGCATTCGACAAATGCGGTGGCTGGACCGGCAGCGTCTGGTCGCCTTCGAACGAAACCAGAATATCCTCATTCCGGATGAAGCACTGGCACGCCAGCCGATAGCGCGGCGGCATGTCGTTGACTTCGGCGTCCTCGATCTCCTTGCGGGTGATCTTGCCGAGCTGGCGAAGGACTTCCTTTTCTTTCTCGGTCAGCGAGATGCCGCATTTCTGGCTGGGCGACAGGTGCTTGACCTCGACCAGGCACGAGCCGCACTCGCCGTCCTGGCAGTCGAACGGGATCGGGATCTTGTGCTCTTTGGCGACGGCCAGGATGGTGCCGCGGTCGCCGGCGACGGCGTAGACCGTCACGTCCCGCGCCATCACGGGCGATGAAAATGTCACATTGGTCACTAAAGCGTGCTCCTGTCGTTGCGCCTGGGTTAGCCACATGCGTCGTCGTCCCGGGCCGCCGGCCAGGGCGCTCCGTGCCGCGAGGCTTTCCTTCCGCCGCAAGGCCGCGCAGGTCGGCGCCGCCGCGCGGTGGTCGTTGAGAAGGTCAAAGCAAGGCGCGGGCCAAGTCAGGAATGTCGGAAGACGCACGCAAGGGGCGTCGATGCGCTGTAGCGAACGATACAGGATCGTTGATTCGGGAACATCGCAGTCGGCTTCCAGACAGCCGGAAGCGCGCTAGGGCCGTCAACCGGATGACGGGCAGGGGTGCAGCACCGGCGGCGGCGCGGGAGATTGCGTGTCGCGTATGCGCAGCCAAAGCTCGGAGGCGACCGCGGCATCGAACGAGCCGAGCTTGTCGTAGACTCCGAACCGCGCCCGTTCCACGGCCGCTCGCCAGGCAGCCGGCTCGACCCAGCCACGGGCGACCAGCTGCGCGTTCCGCGTCAGCCGCTCCAACAGATCGACCCGCCGCAGGTCGGCCTGTTCGCGCGCTTGCTGGTCGGAGCCCTTCGTCTGCCGTCCAGCAACACGCAAGGGCAGCCGGTCCGCCAGCGCTGCGCGTTGCAGCACACGATCGCCCGCAACGTCGCCGCGCACCCCGCTGTCGCGCAGCGCCCAGTTCAGGCCCAGCATGAACTCGACCAGCGGCCGGTGGAACAGCGGGAAGCGGGTATCGGCGGCAAGATGCTGGCGGAAGCCGGATGATGCTTCCAGCGTCGCGATCCGGTAAGCGCCCTCCCACAGGAATTGGGTGCTGGGTGTCGTGAGTCGCGGCGCCTGCTGCCGGGCCGGAGCCCGGTCCAACCCGTATTGCCGCGCGAAGCTGCCCGCAAGCCAGCGCGGCGGCCGCCAATCCCGGTCGGTGAACATGCTTTGCCGCCGCAGATGCCGCCAGGCCGGTTGCACGCCGTACCGCGCGAAGAAATGCGTCCAAGGCCTTGTTCCGCCTTGCTGGCCGGACCAGGTGCAAGCGCCGTTGATGGCGCCCAGAAGATGCCCGGCGCGCAGGGGGTCTGCCAGGTGGATCGGCGGTATGCCGCGATAGCCGAACATGAGGTCGCCGCCGCCACCCGTTAGCATCACGGCGATCCGCTCGCGTTCCAGGATGTCCCGGTAGGCCGATTGCCGCATCGCCAGTCGCTCGTCGCCGGGCTCGCCAACCAGCAGCGCGGGCAACCCGGCGTGGGGCGGGTAATGGTCGATGTCGAGGCAGTGCCACCGGCCGCCCGATGTTTCGACGACGTGTCCCGCATAGGCCTCGTCGTCCCCGGCGAGGCCGCTTCCGCTGACCAGTGTGATGGCGTGCGCGTCCGGGCGAGTGCGCATCAAGGTGGTATAGACGCTGGTCGAATCCAGGCCGCCGGACAACTCGCATCCCACCTCGCCGGATTGCGGCAGGCAGGCGTCGACGGCCTCATCCAACAGCGCGCGAAGCCGTTCGGCATCGTCCCGGTTGGGCGCGATTTGCGCCGGCGTCGGCGACCAGGGGCGGAGCGACTGTTGGCGCTCGCCGTCGAACCGCTGCGTGGTGCCGAGCGACAGGCGTTGTACGCCTCGCAACGGCGTCACGTGGTGGGGCGGCAGGCCGTCCGTGATCAGTTGGGCGAAATAGGCGGGTTCGATCTCCGTATCACCCAGGAGCCGCGCGAGCGCACCAAGGGTCGCCGCGACGCTGAGCCGGCTTCCGTCCACGGCGTAATACAGCGTGCGCAGCCCAAGGCTGTCCTGGAACAGCAGCACGCGACGCGCTGTCGGATCAACAATGATCCCCGCATATTGGCCAAGCAGACCGGCGCTGAACGTGGCGCCTCGGGCGCGGTAGGCGCTGACCAGGCGTGCGGCCGTATCGGGCGGGTCGCCCGCCAAATGGCCCACCCAGGCGACCAGACATCCGTCTAGCGCCGATATCGGCCGGTCGGCCCACACCGTGACCTGCCGCAGGTCCACCCGCAGGCTGAAGCCGCGCTGGCTCACGTCAGGCGACGAGTACGGCGATGGGCGTGAAAGGCTCCTCCGGATTGGGCACCTGCAGCAGCTTCGTGCCCGCATGTTCCACCCAGGCGTGGGCCGCGAAGGGAAACCGCCGGACACCGATAACATGCGTCACCGACAGGCCTGAGGCCGCCAGAAAGGCGAACAGCGCGAGCGATCGCGGCAGGCAGTCGGCGAGACCGAGCGGCGAGACGAACGCGTGCTCGGCCCGGAAGAAGGTCGTGAGCGCCGGCTGAAGCGTCGCGGTTGCGGTCGGCGCCAGCAGGCGCGACGCGCTGGCCCAGCGGTAGGCGGGCAGGAAGCCGCGAACGCGCAGCATCAGGCCAGCACGAACGATGCACCAAGCTGCCCAGGCGAGGGTCGGCTTGCGCGGAGCCTGGCGCGACGGTGGCGGGAACGAGGGCGCGTCCAACAACCCCAATTGGGCGGCCTGCGTCCGCAGACGGTCAACCGCCTCATCATGGCAGCCGGTCTCAGCCGACGTCAGCAATCTGTGCCAGGTCCGGGAGTCCTCGGGCCCCAGCGCAAGATAGCTTCCCCGCCGCGCGTCGAGCAGGATCGTTGTGCCGCTTAGATCGACCCAGCGGCAGGGAGTCACGGGGACTGGGTGTCATCCTTTCGGTCGTAGTCCCTGAGCCCGGATCCATCTCCCGTATTGCCGTGGGTGAAATTCCCGGTAAGGAGCGTTACCAGCCCAAGACGCGTGAACGGAGCATTGAGATGTCCGGCGACAGTCTGGCGATCATCCCGATTTCTGCCGAAGATGGCTCGAACGGCATGGAGAATCTTCATGAAACAGCTCCGATTGCTATGGAGTGCGAGCATGGCCGAAGTGACGACATTCACGGCGACGGCGTGTCAGGCAGCCAAACAACACATGTGACAAGACTGTGCCGATTTGTACGGTGGGTGCCCGGGGTGAAGTGGGAAAGTCGCGGTAATTGTAGTCCTTTAGTTCAGACCCATCCACGGCGCTGGATGGGCCACCAGCACCGGTCAGTCGGTCGATCGCACCGAGGACCACGAATGGCTGCTTATCCAACATGGCGCCAGACCCTCCAGCAACGATCGTCTATGGCACGTTAATAACGAGGACCTTTACCGTCAACCTTGCCGCGTCGCGCCGATTTCCGCGGCCTCCGAAGCGGGGTCACAATCCAGGCCGGCGAAACCGGTGCAGGCGCGAGCGATTATCCATTTGTCGCGGGACCTGGGGTCGTGTGATCGGCCAGCGGTCTAATGCCGCAGAAGGTATATTATGTAAACTCTCTACCGTGCTAACCTAGCACCGCGGCAATCGGGAAAACCGCACCAGACAGGCCCGCCAACGCCAAAGTCGCCCCCCGTCCGAGGCGCAAAACCGACTCGTACCGATCACCAG
>Ga0302320_10025952_pt1 | contig 11367 bp, 10 predicted proteins | sample Bog_T0_3_FD_202130 | JGI IMG/M metagenome (GOLD analysis project Ga0302320, IMG submission 202130) | Peat permafrost microbial communities from Stordalen Mire near Abisko, Sweden - Bog_T0_3 | ecosystem: Environmental > Terrestrial > Soil > Wetlands > Peat | place: Sweden: Abisko, Stordalen Mire... | reverse complement strand
ACCCGCCTCGCCCGCCCCCTTCAAGCCCAGAGGGTTGGTCGTGGAGGGTACGTTCCGCGTCTCGAAATCGAACGTCGGCAGAGTATCCGCTCGCGGCATGCAGTAATCCATGAAGCTCGCGGTCAACAATTGGCCGCTGGAATCGAAGACGGCCTGCTCCATGAGCGCCTGGCCGACGCCTTGCGCGACGCCGCCATGCACCTGACCCGCAAGCAGGAGCGGATTGAGCGTATAGCCGTAATCATCGACGATCGTGTAGCGAACGATGTTCGTGACGCCTGTTTCCGGGTCGACTTCCACCTCGCAGGCGTGCGTGCCGTTCGGATAGGTCGCGTTCGGAGGATCGTAGGATTCGAATGCGGCCAGTTTGGCCGCGCTCGCGGCGGGTAGCGCGGCAATCTCCGCAAAAGAGATCGCGCGATCGGTTCCGGCGATCCGAACCTTTCCGTCGGCGATTTCCAAATCCGCGACAGCGGCCTCGAGCTTGTCGGCGGCCAATTCCTTCAAGGACGCCGCCAGCGTTTGCGCCGCGCGTGTCACCACGACCGCTCCGATCGGTATCGACTTCGATCCTCCGGTGCCATTGCCGGTCGCGACGCGAGAGGTGTCCCCCTGCACGACCTTGATTTGCTCCAGGGGAACATCGAGATATTGCGACACCACCTGGGCATAGGCGGTCTCGTGCCCTTGCCCGTTCGACTGGGTGCCGATCAGCACCGTGAAGTCGCCGTTCTTTTCCAGGGTGACTGTCGCGGCGTCGCCCGCGCCGAACGCCGTGCATTCGATGTAGCTGGAAATGCCGAAACCGCGAATGGCTCCCATTTTTCTTGATTCTGCGGCGCGCGACGCGAAACCCGCATGGTCGGCTTTCGCGAGACAAGCTCGCATGGCGGCCTCGAATTCGCCGACGTCATAATCGCGTTCCGTGCTCGTATGATACGGCATTTGCGATGGCTTGATGAAGTTGCGCGCGCGAATTTCGTCTGGCCCCAGACCCATGGTCCTGGCGCAGGCGTCGACCAACCGCTCGAGCACATAAGCGGCTTCCGGGCGGCCGGCGCCTCTATAGGCGTCCACGGGGACGGTGTGCGTGTAAACGCCGCGGACGCGAGCGTGTAGAGCCTCGATGTGATACGAGCCTGTCGCCATCGAAGCGCCGAGCCAGGGAATAAACGGCGCGAACAAATGCAAATAGGCGCCGAGGTTGCCGAGTATGTCGACTCGCATCGCGAGAAAACGGCCCTCGTCGTCCATCGCCATTTCGGCGACGGTTATGTTGTCGCGGCCTTGGGCGTCGCCGACGAAATGTTCCGTTCGATCCGCCACCCAACTGACGGATCGCCCCAATCGCCGCGCCGCCTCGAGCACCAGAGGGTGCTCGCGGTAGACGAACGCCTTCGTTCCGAATCCGCCGCCGACATCCTCGGTGATCACACGCAATTTCTCCGCCGGGATCTTCAGGATCGTCTTGGCGACGATATCGCGCACATTGTGCACGCCTTGAGTGCCCGTGTGCAGGGTGAGCAAACCCGTCGTCGCGTCGCAATCGGCCTTCACCGAGCGCGGCTCCATGTAATTGGCGACCACGCGCGGATTGACGATCCTGATCCGCGTCCTGTGCTTCGCCGAAGCGAAGACCGCGTCGGTCTTGTCCTTGTCGCCGATATGGGTGTCGTAAGCGACGTTACCGGGAGCGCCGTCGAACACCGACGGCGCGCCGGGCCGAATGGCTTCCTCGGCGTTGACCACCGCCGGAAGTTCTTCCCAAGAGATGGGAATCGATTCGGCAGCGTCGCGAGCCGAGGCATAGGTGTCTCCCACGACCATGGCGATGATGTCGCCGACATGGTCGACAAAGGAAGCGGACATGACCGGGAATGGCTTCAGCGGGGTCTGCGAACCGTCCGAGTTCTTCACGACCCCGAGGCACGGCAAACCGCCCAATTCGGCGAAATCGCCCGCCACGAAAACTCCTAGCACGCCCGGCATCGCGCGGACTTCGTCGAGGTCGCCGATTTGAAATCGCGCGTGGCCGTAGGGACTACGCAAGAAGACGGCGCGAAGGTCGGCTCCCTCGCTCGCGTCCGTGGAATATCTTCCGGCTCCCGACACCAACCGTATGTCTTCGACGCGCTTGACGCCCTGGCCCATTCCGAATTTCATGGCTTTCATGATCGTCGATTGCCCTTTCGCGGCCGAGCGCGTGTTTCCTCTGATCGCAGGATAACATGCCATGGCTCGGCCGCCACGACGACGTCGAACCTTCCCAAAGTAATTTCGCCATGAGAATTGCTCGCGAAAGACTTTTTTGGTCAAGGGTCCGTTAACGCATCCCGGTCAGAATTGATTAAACGTCATTTTCCGGACCCTCCTCCATGGACAACAGCGAACAGTCGAACTCTGAGGAATTCGCGTCGGTCAGCGCGATTTCGGGAGATGATCACGGCTCCGAACCTTCGGACGTCGCCGCAACCGCGACGCCCGAGGAAGCGCGGTCGACTCAGCCGGCCCGCGCGAACGAAAAAGCGGGGCGAGGGGCGCGCCCCGGCGCGATCACGCACCTCGAGTTCGTTCCTTTCGCGGGACCGCGCGAGCCTCCTCCGCTTCTGGAAGGCGTCGCGGGAAAACGTAGCTTCAATCTGACCGGAATCGGCATAGCGGCCGCGCTCGCACTATTGACGATTACCGCGGGGGGAGTCCTCTATGATCGCGCTCAGGAGGCGCGGCTACTGACGGCGAAAGCGCAGGAAAACCAGGCCATGGCCTCGACGTTGGCCAACCTCAAGGAGCGTCTCGACGCCATGGAAGCCGGGCGTGGTCGCGAGGAAATCGCCGACTTGCGAAAAGTCCTCAGCGAAGTCAAATCAGGCGCATCGGCGACGCGCGATTTCGGGACGACGCTCGCGCAATTGTCCTCGCGTGTCGATCACGTCGAGAAGGATCAAAGCGCGCGTTTGGACAAGCTCGGCGATCGGATAGACCATGATTCGGCGACACGCTTGGCAGAAATAGCGACCCGTCTGGATAAACTGGAAAAGAAAACGCTCGCCTCTGCCCCGGCGCCGGCCGCCGTCGTGGCCGCCGCGGTGGCGCCGACGCCGCCCCTCCCGCCCAAACCCTCGGCCGTAGCCGTCAAGCCGGACCCGATGGTTTCCAACGAAACGACGGGTTCGATCGAAAAGCCGAAGATCCGGTTGCGCGGCTTCTCCGTCGAGGAGATGCACGACGGCTACGCGGTCGTGGACGGCCGAGAAGGTCCGCAAGCCGTAGCCCCGGGCGACATCATCCCGGGGGCAGGACGAGTCCTACGCATCGATCGCCATGGCCGCGACTGGGTCATCACGACGAGCCTCGGCGTGATCACCTCGGACGGCGGACTCTACTGACGGCCCCGTCTCGCGCGTCGAACGCGAATGACGAGTTCGACGCGATCGATTTCATAGCCCTCGGGCGCCTTGGGCGCATGAAATGCGGGGAGCGCGTTCGCGGGTATGTCCAGTAACGCGCCTGTCTCCTCGATGAGGAAATGGCTGTGCGGCAAGGGATTCGTATCGAAATAAGCCTTGGCGCCTTCAACCGCGATCTCACGCAGGAACCCGGCGCGTGTGAACTGGTGAAGCGTATTGTATATCGTCGCCATGGAGACGGGCGATCTCACGGATTTGGCTTCGTCGAACAACATCTCAGCGGTCACGTGCCGGTGGCCCTTGCCGAACAGCAGCCATCCGAGGGCGACCCGTTGACGGGTCGGGCGCAGGCGCGCCGTTCTCAGCCTCTTGCGCAATGCGTGTACGGGACACCCTTCCATGCCGTCGGCTCTCGGCGCGGGTTTCGTCAGCGGCAACAGCATGGCGCGCACATCCAATCCTTCTCGTCCCTTTCCAACGCCGTTCCCAGGCGCGACATATGACCTCATGAGCTTCTTAACACAGCAATCGTCTAGCGTCAGCCTGCCCAATCGCCTCTCCGCTTCGACTAAGGAAGCGCCTCCGGCGCTTTCGAGACGTTGAGGCCTGTGCTACGAAGCCGCCGTGTGTCGGTTCGCGGACGTTCCGCGAGCCTTTCAGGGATTCCCACAATAATGTCCGAGCGGCGCTCCCAATTTGGCTTTGAAGACCTCTTGGCCTGCGGCCGCGGCGAATTGTTCGGAGCCGGGAACGCGCAATTGCCGCTGCCGCCGATGCTCATGTTCGATCGCATCTCGGAAATCACCGAAACGGGCGGCGCACATGGCAAGGGCGGCGTGCGCGCCGAATTCGACATTCACCCCGAACTCTGGTTTTTCGGCTGCCATTTCAAAGGGGACCCGGTGATGCCCGGGTGCCTCGGACTGGACGCGCTGTGGCAACTGACCGGCTTTTTTCTGGGATGGCTCGGGCTGCCCGGAAAAGGTCGCGCGCTCGGCGTGGGCGAAGTGAAATTCGCCGATCAAGTGTTACCTAGCGTCACGAAGGTCGTTTACGGCGTGGACGTGAAGCGGGTCTTCAAGGGCAAACTGAATCTGGCGATCGCCGACGGTTGGCTCGAGGCCGACGGGCGACGCATTTACGATGTCGCGAACATGCGGGTTGGACTTTTCGGGGCGGCCAAACCGAGCGCCGTTTAAGTCCGCCGCCATTTTGAGTTCGCGTGAAGGGTTGAGGAGAGCCGCATGAGACGCGTCGTCGTCACCGGGATGGGGATCGTCTCGTCGATCGGAAACAACACCCAGGAGGTGCTGGCCAGCCTGCACTCCGGACGTTCGGGGATCTCTCGCGCCGAGAAATACGCCGAACTCGGTTTCCGAAGCCAGGTCCAGGGCGCGCCGACGCTCAAGCCCGAAGAAATCATCGACCGCCGCGCCATGCGATTTCATGGCGGCGGCACGGCGTGGAACCATGTCGCCCTGGACCAGGCCATTCGCGACAGCGGGCTGGAGGCGGGTGACGTTTCGAACGAGCGAACCGGTCTGATCATGGGATCTGGCGGACCCTCGACGCGCGCCATCGTCGAGGCCGCCGATATCACGCGAACCAAGGGTCCCAAGCGAGTCGGACCTTACGCCGTTCCTAAATCCATGTGTTCCACCGCGTCGGCGACGCTGTCGACCTGGTTCAAGATCAAGGGCGTCAGCTATTCGATATCCTCCGCCTGCGCGACATCGAATCACTGCATCGGCGCGGCCTACGAACAAATATTGATGGGGAAGCAGGACGTGATGTTCGCAGGAGGCTGCGAGGATCTGGACTGGACCCTGTCGGTGCTGTTCGATGCGATGGGCGCCATGTCTTCGCAATACAACGAGACGCCGCAACGCGCCTCGCGCGCTTACGACAAGAATCGCGACGGTTTCGTCATTTCCGCTGGCGCCGGCGTTCTCGTTCTCGAGGATCTTGAGCGCGCGAAAGCGCGGGGCGCGCGCATCCATGGGGAGATCGTGGGCTATGGCGCGACGTCCGACGGCGCCGACATGGTGGCCCCGTCCGGCGAGGGCGCCGCGCGCTGCATGCGCCAGGCGCTTTCGACGGTGAAGGCTCCAATCGACTACATCAATCCGCACGCGACATCGACGCCCGTCGGCGATCTCAAGGAAATCGAGGCGCTGAGGGCGGTATTCGGCTCGGGTGAAAATTGCCCGCCCATTTCGGCGACGAAGTCGCTGACCGGGCACTCCCAGGGCGCCACCGGCGTCCACGAGGCGATCTATTCGCTTCTGATGATGCGGGACGGCTTCATCTGCGAGAGCGCTCATATCGACGAGATCGATCCGGCTTTCGCCGACATGCCGATCGTTCGCAAGCGGATCGACAACGTCCGCTTGGGCGCGGTTCTGTCGAATTCATTCGGTTTCGGCGGCACCAACGCGACTCTCGTGTTCAAACACGTCGACGCATGACCAAGACAAAAGGGAGCGAAATGACCTCGGGCCTCATGACCGGCAAACGCGGGCTCATCATGGGCGTCGCGAACGATCACTCGATCGCTTGGGGCATCGCGAGCGCGCTGTCGGCGCACGGCGCGGAGTTGGCGTTCACCTACCAGGGCGACGCGCTCGGGAAGAGGGTCAAGCCTCTGGCCGAGAGCGTTGCATCGAAACTCGTCTTGCCATGCGACGTCGAGGACATCGCCTCGGTCGACGCGGTTTTCGCCGCGTTGAAGGAAGAATGGGGCAGCCTGGATTTCATCGTCCATTGCATCGGCTTTTCCGATCGCAATGAACTGAAGGGCCGCTACGCCGATACGTCCAGGGAGAATTTCGTTCGCACGATGGTGATTTCGGCGTTTTCCTTCACCGAGATCGCCAAGCGCGCGGCGCCGCTCATGTCCGACGGCGGCGGCATGCTGACCCTCACCTTCGGCGGCTCGACGCGCGTCATGCCGAATTACAACGTGATGGGCGTCGCGAAGGCGGCGCTGGAAGCCAGCGTGCGCTACCTCGCCGCCGACTTCGGGCCCTCGGGCATTCGCGTCAACGCGATATCCGCCGGTCCTATACGCACACTGGCGGGCGCGGGAATCGGCGACGCGCGCTTCATGTTCAACTTCCAGCGCGAGCATTCGCCGTTGCGACGAACGGTCACGATCGAAGACGTGGGAGGCTCGGCGCTCTATCTTCTTTCGGATTTGTCTTCGGGCGTGACGGGGGAAGTTCATTTTGTGGATTCTGGATATAATATCATCTCCATGCCCCGACCGGAGGATATCAAAGCCGGCGGAGGATAAGCCGGCGCTTCTCGGGCGCCGTTGAATAGTGGCTTCGAGGAGCTGGTGGGAGAAGACATGACGATATCGCCTCCCTCTTCTTTCTTGGTTCTATGCGCCGCTTCGCTCTTTGCCGTGTTGCTTCTCTCGCCGGCGGAGGCGGCGCCGCCGGTCGCGAACGCGTCGATCATCAAGCCGACGCAGAGTTTTGCAAATTACGTCAAGGGCTTATGGCCGCTTGCCGAGGAGCGGGGCGTTTCCCGAAAGACCTTCGACGCGGCCTTCAAAGGCGTCACTTTTGATCCGAGGATCGTTGCGCACACCCATACGCAAGCCGAATTTGTCAAACCCATCTGGCAATACCTCTCCAGCGCGGTGTCCGCCTCGCGAATCGAGCGAGGACACGCGAAAGCGGAAAGCCAACACGCGTGGCTCGAGAAAGCGCGCGACGACTTCGGGGTCGATGATTCGGTCATCATGGGCATCTGGGGAATGGAGACCGAGTTCGGAGCTTTCGAAGGGTCCGACAACGTCATTCGCGCGCTGGCCAGTCTGGCCTATGTGCATTATCGCGGCGACTATTTTCGCGACGAACTGATATCCGCGCTGTCCATTCTCGAGGAGGGCGACATCAAACCGCGCGAAATGGTCGGCTCCTGGGCGGGCGCCATGGGGCAGACGCAATTCATGCCTTCGAGCTTTCGCGAGTTCGCGGTCGATTTCGATGGAGGGGGCCGGCGCGACATCTGGAGTAATCCCGCCGACGCGATAGGTTCGACCGCGAATTATCTGGCCAAACACGGGTGGACCCCCGGATTACCTTGGGGCTTCGAGGTTCTGCTACCGGATGGTTTCGAGCTTTCGTCCAAGGATTCGTCGGCGTTCGTTCCGTTCGGCGAATTCGCGAAGCGGAACGTGAAGCGCGCCGACGGCGACGCCTTGCCCGCGAAAGGCGACGCTCAACTGCTGATCCCGGCGGGCTTGAAGGGTCCGATCTTTCTCATCACGAGCAATTTCAAGACGATCAAATCCTACAACAATTCGACGTCTTACGCCTTGGGCGTCGCGCTTCTCGGCGACGCGATCATGGACAGGCCGGGTTTGCGAGCGACATGGCCGATTCGCGACCATTTTCTATCCCTCGCCCAAGTCAAAGACCTGCAAACCAATTTACGAAAAAGGGGCTATGATGTCGGCGAAATCGATGGTCAAGTCGGGGAGATGCTCGGGGCGGCCGTCCGAGCCTATCAGGAAAAAAAGGGCGAGGCCCCGGATGGCTACCCCAGTTTAGCGCTCCTGCGCGAAGTGAACGGACCGCATTAGCGGGTTTTGGATGAACGGATGAACCTGCGCATTTCCAAAGCGGCCTTCTCGCGAACGCTCCGGTTGGGATCGCTGGCGATTCTTTGCGTGTTGGCGGGTTCCCCGTCCGCGCCCGCCGAGGACAATGCTTTCCCTGGATTTTTTTCACATATATTCGGCGGCCCGCCGGCGCAGGACGCGGCCCCGTCGCCGCCGCCTTATTCGGCGCCGCGAAAGGCCAAGAAGAAGGTTCGAGACTTCGTACCAGTCACGGCCACACGAGCGCCCGGCGCCGTGGGTGGCGCGCCGGCGCAAGCGAGCTTCTACATAGACGTCCTCGGCGACAGCCTTGGCGTCTCGACCTCGGACGGGTTGACGGATGCTTTCGCGGACAAGCCCGAAGTCGCGGTGATCGACAAGGCCCGCGACGCCTCCGGGCTCGTCAATGACGGCTATTACGATTGGGTCAAGGCCGCGAAGGATATCGCCGTCGACAAGGGGAAAGCCGATTTCGTCGTGGTCATGGTGGGCATCAACGACATTCAAGCGTTGAGAGATGGAAACGAGGCGCTTGATCCCCTCAGCGATCGTTGGCGCGATAAATATGGGCAGCGCGTCGAGGCCGTCGTCGCTCCGTTCGTGACGGCGCATATTCCCGTGGCTTGGGTTGGATTGCCGCCGATGCGCGCGGACAAGTTCAATGCCCAGGCTATCAAACTGAACGAAATCTACAAGGAGCACGCCGAGAAAGCGGGCGCCAAATACATTGACATCTGGGACGCCTTCGCGGACCAGAATGGCCAATACGACGCCTTTGGGCCCAATATTGAAGGCCAAAATGTGAAACTGCGCGGCGGCGATGGCATACTTCTCACAAAGGCGGGGTCACGCAAAGTCGCGCACTTCCTGGAAGCGGAAATTCACAAGGCGTTGGACAAGAACAAGCCCGCCACCGAAGTCGCCAGCCTGCCGCCTGACATTGAACAAGCGGCCGACGACATCAACGCGCAGATACGCAGGGAAATGGGCGCCCCTCCGAGCATAAGCGCTGTCGGCCCAACCGGCGCGACCGCACCCGTCGCCCCCGCCAGACCCCTCGCGGGACCGATCGTTTCGCTGACGGCGCGACCGATGTCGCCCGGCGGGACGTTGATCGCGCGCGGGCCGACTCCCTTGGCCGAACCGGCCGAGATAACGCGCGTAATTCGCTTGGGCGAACCTGTCGATACGCGCGCGGGACGCGCCGACGACTTTTCGTGGCCGCGCCTTTAGGCCGGACAATCCCAAGCTCGGAATGCTTGTTAGGATCTCGGGGCTGTGGTACGCGACGGCGCCGAAAAATACGGCGTATCCGAAATCGACGTTCGTGGCCCGCTTATCCGGGGATTGCGAACGGCAGAGTGAAGCGAACGAGGAGAAAATTATGGTCGACCAAGTTGGCAATGGCGCGTCCGATCCGGCCATGCTTCCTCGTTTTTCCGTGCTCACTCAATACATCAAAGACTTCTCGTTCGAGAACCCGAACGCCCCCCGCACGTTGACGGGACAGCAACAGGGTCCGAAAATTTCCCTACAGATCAACGTCAACGCGAAGCAGCTGGGTCCGAACGACTTCGAGGTGAGCTTGATGATGGAGGGTGGCGCTGGCGAAGGCGCGGACACGCTGTTCAAATTCGAACTGAACTATTCCGGCGTCTTTCGCGTCGAGAATATTCCTGCCGAGCAGGTTCAACCTCTGGTGATGATCGAAGGCCCGAGACTCCTGTTCCCCTTCGCACGTCAGATCGTGGCCGAATCGGTTCGCTCAGGCGGCTATCCGCCGCTCTATGTCGATCCGATCGATTTCCAAGGTCTGTATGTCCAGCGCCTCGCGGCCGCCGGCGCCGGGCCTGCCGCGGTGAACGCCTAGGCTTCTTTGTCTTCGGCGCGGGCGTAGCGCGACCAAATCGCGGCTTCTCCCAGCGCCGAGACGTGTTGGATGTGTGCGCCCAGCTCCGATTCGGCGAGACGCGGAGACAGTGGCGCGGGTCGCGATTTCCGCGCCGCCGTCAAGCGCGGCGCCAGGCTGACCACCTTCGGCTCCGACGCCAAAATCAGAGATTTCTGGCGTCCGCCGGTGAGCTCGGCGTAAACTTCGACCAAAATTTCCGCATCGAGCAAGGCGCCGTGCTTGACCCGGCGCGACCTGTCGATGCGATAGCGATCACAGAGCGCGTCGAGATTGGCGGGCGCGCCGGGGTGTTTGCGCCTCGCAAGCGCGAGTGTGTCGGTGACTCGCTCCATGGAAATCGCCGGCTGTCCCATCGCCTTCAACTCGGCGTTGATGAAACGCATGTCGAACTCGGCGTTGTGGATGACCAACCGATCCGCGCCAAGGAAGCCGAGAAATTCGGCGACCACGGCGGAGAAGATGGGCTTGTCTTTCAGCGACTCCGTGGAATGGCCGTGGATGCGATAGGCCTCGTCCGGAACATCCCGCTCGGGATTGATCAGGACGTGGAATACGGCGCCCGTCGCGATCTGATTGACGATTTCGACGGCGCCGATCTCGACGAGACGATCGCCGTTGACCGGGTCCAGCCCCGTCGTTTCGGTGTCGAGGACGATTTCACGCATTTCCTATTCCCTTGCCCGGCATACCGACGATCGCGCGCACAAAGCTCGCGGCCTGAGCGCGAGACTCGTCGATGGATCCGTTTGTGTCGATCACGAAATGCGCGCGACGCCGCTTTTCCGCGTCCGGCGTTTGCCTCGATAGTAGCGCGTCGAATTTCGCCGGCGTCATGCCGTCGCGAGCCAGCGCGCGAAGGCGTTGCGTTTCTGGGCGCGCGCTGACGACCACGACGACGTCGACCGATCGATCGCCCCCCGTTTCAAACAAGAGCGGAACGTCGAGGAACGCGACCCGCCTGCCGTTCGCCCGGGCTTGATCGAGAAACCGTCTTCGCCGGCCGGCCACCGCCGGATGAACGATCGTCTCGAGCCGCTTCATGGCGTCGGCGTGGCCGAGCGCGAGCGCGGCAAGGCGCTCGCGACTGACCACGCCATCGACGACCACCCCTGGGAAAGCCGCCTCCATGACGCCGACGCCCTCGGTCCTGTAGTAGTCCCGAACAGCGGCGTCCGCGTCGAAAACCGGGCAGCCCAACGCGGCGAACATGTCCGCGACCGTCGACTTGCCCATCGCGATGGACCCGGTGAGACCGGCGATGATCATGCTGTCGCCTTTCTCGCGCCGCGGTCTCGTTTGGCGGGGAGGTGTCCCCTCATAGCAGGATCGCGCCCCGCGAACGCAACCAAGCCAACAACGGAAGGATCGGCAGGCCCAGGATCGTCGAGTGATCGCCCTGGACGCGCTCGAAGAGATGCGCGCCGATAGCCTCG
>Ga0302320_10025950_pt1 | contig 11367 bp, 10 predicted proteins | sample Bog_T0_3_FD_202130 | JGI IMG/M metagenome (GOLD analysis project Ga0302320, IMG submission 202130) | Peat permafrost microbial communities from Stordalen Mire near Abisko, Sweden - Bog_T0_3 | ecosystem: Environmental > Terrestrial > Soil > Wetlands > Peat | place: Sweden: Abisko, Stordalen Mire... | reverse complement strand
GACGCGTCCCCCGTTATAATCAAGTATTCAAGGCCGGATTTGCCTAATTCCGCTTTGGCCTGGCGAGGAGTTTTCAAATGCCAATAGAGACTACAAGAAATATCTGGCGGAATGGCCGCTTGATTCCGTGGGAGCAGGCACAGATCCACGTGATGTCCCATGTCGTTCACTATGGATCGTCGGTCTTCGAAGGACTGCGCTGTTACACGCCAGGCATCTTCCGCCTGCAGGACCACATGCAGCGCTTACTAGATTCCGCCAGGATCTACCGCATGCCCGTCGGCTACACGCTTGAAGAGTTGTGTTCGGCCGTGGTCGATCTGGTCGAGGCGAACGGCGTCGCGCCGTGTTACGTCCGCCCCATCGCATTTCGCGGCTATGGCGAAATTGGCGTAAACCCACTGAAGGCCCCGGTCGACGTATATATCGCGAACTTTCCGTGGGGCAAGTATGTGCCCGGCAACGATGGCGCGGACGTTTGCATTTCGAGCTGGAACCGTCTTGCGCCGAACACCATGCCGTCGCTCGCCAAAGCCGGCGCGAACTACATGAACTCCCAACTCATCCGTATGGAGGCCGAGATCAACGGCTACTCCGAGGGCATTGCGCTGGATGTGAATGGCTATCTCTCCGAGGGCTCCGGCGAGAACCTCTTCCTCGTGCGCGGTGGTGTGCTCTACACCACACCTTTGGCGAACTCAGTGTTGAGCGGAATCACGCGCAGCTCGGTGCTCACCATCGCCAAGGCACTGGACATTCCCATTGTGGAGCAGGCGCTGCCGCGCGAGATGCTCTACATCTGCGACGAAGCGTTCTTTAGCGGAACGGCCGCCGAAGTCACCCACCTGCGCTCCGTCGACCGAATCCTCGTCGCCGATGGCAAGATGGGTCCAATTACCACGGCAATACATAAAGAGTTCTTTGCCATAGTGAATGGGACTAAGCCGGACCGCTACGGCTGGCTCACCCCGGTCAAGGTTCCGGTCGCCGAACCAGTCGGCGTCTAGCAACATGAACAGGATCGGCCCCGGCAGCGATGCACGGTCGCGGGGTTGACAGCGTGCTAATAGATGACGCGCATCGCCCGGTCCCAGCGGGCGAAATCGACGAGTGCATCCGCAGGGCCTTCCTTTTGCGCCGTTCCGTCCCCTGCCAGCGCCACGGCGGAAGATTGCCCTAGCATCGACTGTTTGTCGTTCAGCGAGAAATAAATCAGGAAGGGTTTGCCGACGATAGCTGCGCGCGGAACGAAGCCCCAATAGCGGCTGTCCTCGCTGTTGTTACGGTTGTCGCCGAGTACAAAATAGCTGTCAGCCGGCACCGTCAACTCGCCATTTGCTACGAGCGAGTGCATCTCAATCCACCAGCGCGAATCGACGCCAGGATCGGCGCTGACCAGGCGCGGAAAGTCGTCGCGGTAGCTGTCCGGACCCGACGGCCGGAAGATGGCATACGGCTCGGACAATACATGTCCGTTTACGTAAACATGGCCGTCGCGCAGGTGAAGACGATCGCCGGGCAGACCGATAACGCGCTTGACCAGGTGCAGTGACGAGTCGGCCGGGTAATGGAAGACAATGAGGTCGCCGCGATGGATGATGCTCGCGGGAGCCATAACGTGGGGCGGCGCTTCCACCCCAATGTCTTTGTTGACCAGCAGGAAGTCGCCCACCAGCAGCGTTGGTTCCATCGACTCAGACGGGATGCGAAACGGCTGCATCGTGAACGTAATGATGAAGAGCGCGACAATGATGATGTTCAACAGCGATTGGCAAGCCTGCAGCAGGCCGTGATGGTGTGGTGTGAGTCCAGTGGACGCGGGTGGGCTGCTGGAGCCAGAACTCCCAACTTCGTCTACCTGCGCGCCTGGTTCGTCGCTGCGTGGCAGAGTCCCATCCACCAGCTCTTGGCTTGGCTGGTTGCCGGGTTGACTCGAGTCCCCCCCGGTCTCGACCGCCACGCTCATGGCGCGACCTCCTCCGCGGCAGGGCTGGACCGTTGCTTGCGCGCGGGTAGGTTAGCGGGACTCACGGCGCGACCTTGGGTGCCGGAGAGGAGGGTCGTCAAGGCACGGCGGGCCGCCTCTTGCTGCGCCAGTTTCTTGGTGCTGCCTTCGGCTTCGGCCAGAGTGTTGGATCCGCCCGCACCGTCGGACACGCGAACCTCGATGCGAAAGTTCTTCCGGTGATCGGGGCCGCTTTGGTCCGTCAACACGTATTTGGGCTGGCCCGAACCCACCGACTGCAGGTACTCCTGCAGGGCTGACTTGTAGTCGCCCACCGCGCCTGAAAACGGCTCCGTCGAGCGCAGCGCGTTGATCAAGTCTGCCTCAGCCGGCTCAATGATATGGCGGTGGACAAAGTCGCGTGCCGGCGCCAGGCCCCCGTCGAGATACATCGCGGCGATGACGGCTTCAAGTGCGTTCGCCATGAGCGCCGGTTTCTTGTGGCCGCCACTGTGCTCCTCGCCCCGACCCAGGCGAAGCATGGGGCCAAGCTGGATGCGCAATGCGACTTGCGCCAGGTTGCGGCTACTCACCAACGAAGCTCGCAGTCGCGTGAGGTCGCCCTCGCGCAACGCGGGAAATCGGCGATAGAGGTCCTCGGCCACCACCAGTCCCAGCACTGCGTCGCCGATAAACTCAAGTTGCTCGTTATCGGAGCCCGGGTCGGGCGTGCCCTCCGCGTTATTCTCGTAGGCAAGCGAACTGTGCGTCAGCGCAAGGGTCAGCAGGCTGGGATTCTTGAACTTGTAGTCGAAGAAACAATCATCGATCGGCATGAATCTCGCAGGCGCTCGCTCGGGGCGCCGGACGGAGTCGTTGGCTTTGGCGGGCAGCGGGACAGGTCGCGGAACCGCCGGCTGGCGAGACTGTGCCGCGATGTCATGGCGCGTCGTCAAAATCCAACCCCCGACGGTACGTCCAGCCTTCAGTTTACCGGAGTCGCCTATCGACTCTGGGTTTACTCACTGGGGCGGGGTTGGCCGGTAAGATTCCTTTTCTGCCTTGCCGCTCGGATCCAATGTATTCGAGTCATCCTGCTGGCCAGCCGGCGCAACTTCCCGCTTCGGCAGTTCGAAGGGCTGCTTGATCCCCTTTTCCGCAGCCGCCTTGGTGTCGGTTTGGCCGTCGCGGTTGGCCAGCGCGGCCCGGTACTCTGCGATGGCCTTGTCGCGCTGCGGGAGTATTGCATCAGGATTGTTCGGATCGCGGGCAATGTCGTACATCCGGCCGAGATAGATATGGGCCCAGGCGATCGTCCGTGGGTCATGGGAGAGATGGACGGTCTGGGTCAGGTGGTCGAGCGCCTCGTCGGGGCTCCCACCAATCAGGTCGATGCGACCGAGCAGAAAGTGGGCCTCCGCGTTCGCTGGGTTGGTCTTTAGAGCCGCGTCGGCCATCTCGCCGGCCCCATCCAGGTCACCCTTCATCAGCTTCGCTTCCGCCAGGTCGAGTCCCATAAGGGCCCGCGGAGTGCGTTGTACCGGATCGCGGAAGGCAAGGTCGCCGCCAGAGCCTTCCGCCAGGAAGGCTATTTGCTCGTCGCGGCGACGCTCATGATCCACATCCATGCCGTAGACCATCGGGCCGATATTGTCCTTCAGGCTGCTGCCTTCCTTTTCCATCGCGCCAAGCCTGCCGTAAAAGTAGTCGACCAGCACCCAGCCCTGACGCATGTCCAGGTCAACCGCCTTGCGTCGCACTGCCTCCGCCTTGCGGTCATAAACTGCAATTTCTGCCTGGTAACGGTCGAATTCGGAGCGGTCCTTTACGGCATTGGGTTTGGCCGGAACCGGGATGCCCACATCCATCGTCTGGGCTTCGACCGCCTTGATCAAGCACTCCGTCAGCAGCAGGTCAATGTTGGCCTTGTAGTAGAACTCCAACGGCGCATTCTGAACTGCCTTGAGCAGCGGAAGTAGTCGGTCCATGGCGCCGGGGCTGGCATACACCATAGGCTCAATGGTGAAGTGAAGGTAAGTGTGCCGAATCAGGTCCATCGGCACGTTCGCCGGAGGCTGCGTCGCCGGAGACACAACAACAACATAATCATCGCCATAAATCCGCGCGTTCGCTGCAGCCGGCGAGAGCATCGGCTCCAACAGCACCAGAAAACGCCGCCCCTCGTAACCGGTAGCGGGCTGATGCAGGTAAATGTTAGTGTTCATCACCATCTGCGTGAGGGGATCATGGATGCGGTCGACAAAACCCTCATACTCGGGATGGTGCTCAAACCAGAGCGCGTCCAGACGCACCGCTTCCGCAAAGGTCCGCAGCAGTGGAAGCATTTCTACGACTTGCGTGGCATCCGGCGGCAGATCGCTCTCGTCTACGGTCGGCGTCAGCATCGGCGGCGGCCCAAGGTAGAGGGCGAGCGAAACATACTGGGCCAGCGAACGGCCAGGATCATTCAAAGCGTGTTCACGAACGAAGGTGCATACGGCATCGCGAGCCTCGCGGGCTGGCTCCGACGCTGCCAGCTCCTCGTTGATCTCGTCGCGTATCTTCTGCCGGACTGGGCTCGAGTCAGCGAGGCCCGCGTCGTACCCGCAGGCGTTGAGTGCTACAGCAACATAAAACAGAGACTCGCTGGTCTCCAGCGTGATGGCGGAGCCGCCAGCCTCAGGCTGTGCGATGCGAGGTCGGGGAGACTGATTAACCGTCGACGATCCCGGCCCGTCGGATGACGAACTCGAAGTAGACGCTTGTGCAAACAGTATTCGCTGCGGAGCAAGCCCCGGGATCAGAAACGAAGCCGCGACAATCGCGATCGGAACTTGCCGGGATAGGGGAATTCGGTTCAGACAGACCACAATAAGGATTCGACGCTCCCCCCGAGTTTAAGAGAGCGGGGCAGGGATAGCAAGTGAAGGGAATGTGAGGCGAGACCGTTGGCAAACAGGCATCGGCGGTGATTCCAGCGGCAGCGCGCTAGCCGTGGACCGAGATCCCACCGAAAGTAACCACCGCGCGGCCGCGGATCGGCACTCCGAACGCACTGGCCGGCTGAAACACCATTCCCAGAAGCTGATCGGCCACCTGCGTGCGTACGGCCTCGTCCTGCGGGCTGGACACGATCGTGAAATCGTAAACGCGCCCGGCTGCATCCACCGCAGCCTCAACCACAATGGTTGTGTCATGCGCGGTGACGATGTCTCCCGGAGACACCGTGGAATAAAGGAGGTGCGGCGCAGTAAGCGCGCCCAGAGGCTCGTCATTGGCCAGCACCGGCTGCGGCACGGCAACCATGCCGAGCAGAAGCATAATGCTGCCCCCCAGCACGACTGTGCCAGCGAGCCCGGCCGTAAGCTGCACCATAAACGGCCGAACGGCATTATCCCAAGCCAGGCTGAGACGATCGATCAGGCGGGATTCACGCCGCGCGTGTTCGCGCGAAATGGCGACCCGCAGCTTCAGCGCGAGATCCGCGGGGGCCTTGGCCGACCCAATAGAGGCAATGGCATCCTGCGTAAGCCGCCATGCGGCCAGTTCGCCCGCGCAGTCCTCGCATCCGGCGACCAGACCTGCGCTGACTCCATCTTCAAAGCCATTGATATGCCGCGAGATCTCCAGCATCTTGTGGCCGCTCATCGCGCCGTCAAGATAGGCCGAGAAACAAGCCTGGATTTCTATGCATGGCTTCCGATTCATCGTGACGCCTCCAGACGGGACCCTGCACACGAATCGAGAGCGGAGTCGGCATGGGCCCGGGACCGGTTTCCGTCGTTAATTGAACTCTGTTGCTCCATCGAGGGATGATGGCAGGCACGCGCCGGGGCGGGTGCTTCCGCGCGATCAGCAGCAGCGACCTGTGCGTCGGCCGGATCTCTCCGCTCGGGCGCCAGTAGTTCGCGTAATGCCGCGCGGCCGCGCGTAAGCCGCGATTTGACCGTCCCCAGATTAACCTGCAGAATCTCGGCAATCTCCTCGTAGGTGAAGCCCTCAATCTCGCGCAGCACGACAACACTGCGGAATACCTCGGGCACCTGGCGCAGACAAGCTTCGACACGTACGCGAAGTTCTTCCTGGGCAGCGTAATCGAAGGGCGAGCAGCCGCCATCGGCCAGCGTGGCCCCGAACGGCTGGGACTCGCTATCCGCATCCTCCGTGCCCCGCGAACAACACGGCGCCTCCATTGCGATCTCACGGCGCTTGTGTCGCGACCACCAGCGCCGCTGGTTCGACGCCTCGTGCAGCGCTATCCGATAGATCCATGTGCGCAAACTGGACTCGCCGTGAAAGCCGCGTATATTGCGAAAAACCTTGATGAACACCTCCTGGGTAATGTCGGAGGCGTCGGCAGGGTCTTGCAGGCTGCGTGCGATCAGCGAGTATAGTGGCTGGTGGTACCGTGCAATCAACTGGGCAAAAGCAGGCTCGGAACCTGCCCGCAGTTCAGCGACAAGAGCTGCCTCTTCACTCGGAAGGTCAACTACGCTCGCCAGATTGCCCATTGCGCTGCCCGCCTGCATCCCGGGTGTCCTTTAAAAGTACGACGTTGCCGAACCTGTTGCAAACCTTATCGCAGCCTGCACCGCATAGCCTTCCCGTTGCTGGCTGGCTAAACCCCTAATAACGAGAAACCTGCGCCGCCGGCGGCCGAGTGCTCGCTCACTCTATGTCTTTAGACACCGGACCGTACCCGATAAGTTCCCAGTTATCTGGAAGAATGGCCATAAGACGCCTCTGCAGGGGGGAATGACAGTATCAGACCCAACCACGATCCTGGCCTCCCAGTCTCCACCGCGTCCATCTTGCGCCATTGGAGTTATCTGCGAGACCGTTACCAGGGACATACCAGGGTTTGACTCAAAGGGCCGCAGGTCTGAGAATAGATACAGTCCTTCCTGAGTGTGGGCCTGTGGCGCAGCTGGGAGCGCGCTTCCATGGCATGGAAGAGGTCACCGGTTCGATCCCGGTCAGGTCCACCAATCAATCCAACAATTTAGACAGGGCGAGTGCTCACAAGCGGGGCGCTTGTGTCGTCGTTTGTGTCATAACCCACCATTTTGCTGCTGTTGGCGAGGGTTTCCATGGCTGCGCGCTTGGCTTCCATGCGAACGTGGGAGTACCGCTCAAGCATCCTGCGGCTCACGTGTCCCGCAATTGCCATGATGGTGCTGTCTGCTGCCCCGCTCTCAGCGAGCGACGTGATGCTGCAATGCCGCAGGTCGTGAAACCGGAATCCCGGCAGTCCCGCTTTCTTCGTCAGGGAACGCCATGCCGTCCTCCAGCTATTGATATGCCGGGTCGGGTCGTACTTTGTAAGGTCGTACCCCACGACCTTCGTGTCGTTAAACTTGAACTTCGGAACGAACGCTGCGAAGACATAGTGCGACGGCTCTACCTGGCCGAACGATTCGGCTCTCGTCCGCAACCGCGCCAGAGCCGTGGTGGCGACGCTGGTAAGCGGAATCGTGCGCTCACCCGCCGCCGTCTTCGTCTTGCGGATCGTCACCGTGCGACCGAAGAGGTCAATATCCGACCATTGCAGCCCTTTCAATTCGCATCCCCGCGCCGTCGTGTTGAGGCACAGGATCGCGGCAAGGTACGCCGTCTCCCACTCAGGCTTCATTACAGCCGTTTTGAGGAGCCGTTGCTTGTCTTCCTCGGTCAATGCCCGTCCGATGCTGTTCGGCTCCTTCAGAGGCCGTATATCGTCAGCGACACGTGCCCAGAGCCTCGCCCGCTTCAGGATGCGGCGAAGGATGCCTAGTTCAGCGTTCAGGGTTGCAGGGCCAACGCACGGCACGTTCCGGACAGTCTCTCCAGCGCTGACTTCCTTGGTCTGGCTGGCCCGCCATGCTCGGTATTCGGTGATCCGCTTGGCGGTGATCCTCTTCAGCGGTTCCTGTGCAAAATAGGCGCGCAGTTGAACGAGCAATTGCTTTTCCTTTGCTTGGCTGGCTGGTGCCAGTTCCAACTTCCGAGCCGTGACGTAATCGTCTGCCGCCTCTGCAAATGGTTGGCGGGCCAGCGAGGATGAGGTTTGAGTGACCTTGCCCTCTCGGGCGTCCGCTATCAAGTCTTTCTCTTTGGACTGGGCCTCTCGCCAGTCCGTGGTTCCCAGACTCTGGCGGAACCTCTGACCGTTGACAACGAAATGTGTGTGCCACGTCTTACCGCGCTTTGTGAGTGCCATCTTTCACCCTCCGTCCGGTCTTGCTTGGTGAGTTGCCCTTGGCTTGTGCTGAGGTCTGCTTCGTTTGCTTGTTTTCGTGCCAGTATTTGAGCTTCGCTTGGCGCTGGCCCCACTGCCCGCACTCTACGCTGCAATACTGGGTCTTCCCGTGGTCTGCGATGAAATAAGGGGTGTATGGGCACCCCGGATTCAAACATTTCCGTAGCCTACCCGCAGCCGAAACAGCCAACAGCTTGATGACCAACGCCATGTAATGAGTCTTCGCAAGAAATATAAGGCCGCAATCTGTAAACCAAAACTCCCCTTCGGCCTGGGCCTTCACCCAAGGGGCCTGAGCCTTCCACAACTCTGGAAACCCCTTGCCGTAAGTCTCCGTAAAGTCATTCTTAATCTCCAGTCCGAGCATCCGCTCCCAACTTTCGCGGAACTGGCGTTGCGTCGTTCTCCACCTACCGCGTGTGTCGGCGTAGAGGAACTCCTCGCCCTCTCGCTCTATCAGGAAAGGAGGGCCGTACTTGTTGATGTAGCGTTGGACCGCCTCAACCTCGTCCCGGCAGTTCGCATATTCCACCAGTTCCCCATCCAAGACCTCGCTTTGTTTGCTGGGCCGTTTACCGCGAATCCGCATGAGCCAATTGTCAGACCCCTGCGGCAAGGTAACGACGTACTCAAAGCGCCCGGCTCCCCCTAGATGGAAGATTCTGGTTGTCTGCACGAGTACCCTCCAATGCTTGCATCCAAACTAGATCAATGGCACCATCATACATCGAGCGACGCCAATGAATCAATGGAGACATGATGCCGCTCGAAGAGAGAGGAAACGATGGCAAACGACAACGAATCTCTTCGGCTAATGAGTTTGCAAGAGGTCGCGACCGCCCTGCATGTCAGTCCGCACACTGTTCGATCATGGACCCGTAATGGCCGCCTCAACCCAACCCGTACACGGCAGAAATAGCGATAGGCGGGTGCCATCTCGCACTTTTAGGGTCGCTGACGCTCTGATCGGCCAACACAACTAGACCACTCGCATTGCAAGTTTTCCGCTCGATGGATGAGCCTCCACACACTAAACATCAATGATGCATAGCTTGCCGATCCCGCTTGCTGGCAACAGCCGTACAATTTCGTCATGCCAAGAGCAAGTCGCTATCTCCTGCCGAGCACAGGCGAATACATTACTTCCGGGAAAGTCAAAAAGCTCACGGAAGACCAACAGATCGAGCTGATGCGTCACTGGTTCGACGAGAATTACGACCCGCCCGATGAGCTGCCCTACGTTACCTCGGAAGGGGGCTTCCAGTGGATATGGGGTGGTCCTTACGACCCGCGTGATGCCATACAAGGAGAATTTGAGACTCACGCATCCGACGACGCTATAGAAGGGATCGTTTCTGCGCTGAACGATATGCACCCTTACTGGTCCGGCAAGCCGGAGGATAGCGGCTATTCGGACGACTACCTGTCAGATTTGATCGACAGCGGCACGGATCCATACATGACTATGATCGGAAGCCTGGCAGATATTGAGCACGCCGCCAAGGTCAAAGGGTCAGAGAAAGACCAGAAGGTTCTTCACAAGTTGCTCTTCGCGAACATAGTTGCGGCTCTTGAGACCTACCTCGCGGACTCTTTCATAAAGACGTTGGGCCGTAGCGACGAATACACGGAGAATTTCGTGCGAAAGACCGGCCATTTCCAAAACACTCCAATCAAGCTCAGCGACATCTTTGATCGATTCAGGAAGATCGATGCTGAGGTCCGCAATTTCGTGCTTTCCCATAACTGGCACAGCCTTGAAGAGTCCGGGAAGATGTACAAGCGCGCTTTCAATATAAAGTTTCCCGACGTTCCTGAGACGCTGCGACATGGGATACGTGATCGGCACGATATAGTTCACCGGAACGGCAAGACCAAAGAAGGTGTAGAAGGGACTTGGGGCTTGGTGGAGATACTTGCGCTGAGCGAAGCCGTAATGCCGTTCGCTACCGCGATCGAAGATGAAATCAGAAAGCTGGCGTTCCCCGCACCAACAATCCCGAACGAGCCAATGGAAATTTAGGCGGCGATCATCACGGCTGAGTGGCGATCACGCCGGTGGAATGAACCCGAGGTTAATCAACCGATAGGTCATCGCAATATCACTCACCATGTACTTCCGAGCGAGTAGTTGCCGAGCGCCTTCGTCCAAAACCAACTCTCCGCGAAAATCCGTGTACCGCTTCAGGTCCGCAGTGATAAAGTCTCGAGGCATCAAGAGACACGCGGCAAAAGCATTTGCTTCAATCTCCTGAACGTCAGAAGCAGTAGAGGACGTCTCATCTCGTCTCAAGATTGAGAATTGCCAATCTAGGTGGTCCTCGGTTTTGTGGTCGAGAATATAGTGGGCCAACTCGTGGGCGATTGTGAATCGCTTTCTATTTGGATGTTGTTTTGAATTCACGGCAATTCCAGATAACCCTGAACTCCTCAACAGTGCGCCGGACACATCTCCGTCGAAAGCGGATTCCACGATCTGAATCCCCTCGGCACGCGCGACCAAATCGACTCTCACAGGCGGCTCGCCAACTTCGTGTTTCCTTAGCAAGTCGAGTACCTTATCTTCGATTTCCCTACGTGTTCTCATTGTCGTCACCGGATTTCCTTAACAGCTGATTCCTAGCAAATTGCAAAAATACTTGGTCAGGATTCGGAGCTGGCAAGTACGTTACCGACACTTCGGATGGTGGGGGAAGGAACTCTGTAACTGGAGCATTGAGCGCATGGGCGATGGAAAAGACCTGATGTAATTGCACATTTTGATTACCTGCTTCAAGGTTGGCAATCGTGGCTCTGGAAAGACCGATCCTCTTACCAAGCTCCGACTGAGATACACGGCGAGCGCGTCGGGTCATCGACATTCGCTCGCCGAAGCGCCCGTTCACAAGTTGAGCATTAATCTTTTCCACAGCCGCACCGGTTTTCCACAGTTATGATGCACTAAGGTCGATGCAATGTCAAGTATCATTGGCGTTCTGTCTAGTCATGCCCTGCAATTTTTCGACTTGACGATTTTACTTGCGCATCGTGTCCGATCCATGAATACTGGAAAGGCAATGTCGTTTTCTTAACTGAGAAGGTCGGCAACGGTTTCCGCCCGCGGCCGACCTAGGTGGCGACTAGGCATCGCCCGCTACCTCGCAGAGCGAAGCAGCTAACCCAATCGCAGACTACCAACAGTAGT
>Ga0302320_10025947_pt1 | contig 11368 bp, 7 predicted proteins | sample Bog_T0_3_FD_202130 | JGI IMG/M metagenome (GOLD analysis project Ga0302320, IMG submission 202130) | Peat permafrost microbial communities from Stordalen Mire near Abisko, Sweden - Bog_T0_3 | ecosystem: Environmental > Terrestrial > Soil > Wetlands > Peat | place: Sweden: Abisko, Stordalen Mire... | reverse complement strand
GGCCGAGGCCGCGCCGCCCTGGAGGCGGCGGTTGAACAGGTCGTAGGTGCCCTGGAAGGCCTGGGTGGCCTCCTGGGCGATCTCCAGCCGGGCGTCCAGGTTCCTAAGCTCGAAGTAGGCCTGGGCCACCTGGGCCGCTGTGGCCAGGAAGACCCCGCGCTGGGTCTCCTGGGTGGCCAGGTACTGGGCCAGGGAAGCTTCGTTCAGCCGCCGGAGCCGGCCCCAGAGGTCGATCTCCCAGGAGAGGGCGGCCTGGGCGTTGATGATGTTGCCGGTGACGCCGCCGTCGGCGGCATAGTCGGAATAGCGGCCCCGGGTGTACCCGGCGCCCACGTCGATCTCGGGATAGTAGACGCTGCGCTCGATCCCGGCCCGGGCCCGGTACTCCTCCACCCGCTGCGCGGCGACGCGCGCATCGAAATTGCTGGCCAGGGCCTGGCCGATGAGGGTCTTCAGGACCGGGTCGCCGAACACTTCCCACCAGGGCTGGTCCGCGAAGGAGGCCGCCTCCGCCTGGGCCTGGGCGCGGAACTGCCCGGTGAGCTCAAACTGCGGCCGCCGGTAGTTGGGGCCCACTTCGCAGCCGGTCAGGAGCAGGGCGAGGAGGGGAAGCGCCAGCCGTTTCATCGGATTGTCCAGGAAACCCCGTCCTTCAGGTCGGGGAGGAATGGATGCTTGACACCCATTCGGATTGACGAAAAAATAGCGAAATGAAACGAACCGCTTCCCTCAAACTCCTGGCGACACCTCGGCAAACGGAGGCGTTCTCGGCTCTGGCGAATCTCTTCGTGGAGGCCTGCGAGGCCATCGTTCCGTTCGTTCTGGCACACCGCTGCTGGAACCGTGTTGCGCTCCACCATCTGGTCTATTACCCGTTGCGGGAACGCTTCCCTGCCCTCGGAAGCCAGATGGTCTGTCAGGCCATCCATCGGGTGGCCGATGCCTACAAGACCCTTCGCGCCAACGAAGGGATACCCAAGGACCAGCCCGTCCCTGCGCTCAAATTCGCGCCCGCTTCCGTCAACTTTGATCACCGTACCTATTCGATCAAGGGAGACACCTTCACCCTCTTTACCCTTGTGGGCCGCACTTCCGTTGGCTTTGCCTGTGGCTCGCTTCAGAAGGCGCTTCTGGAGGCCGGCAAGCCGAAGGAGGCCAGGCTCATTGAGCGCAAGGGAACCTGGTATTTCAACTTGGTGTTCGACCTCCCGGACCCCACAACCCTTCCGGGCGCGGTGGCCATGGGCCTGGATGTCGGGGAAAACAACCTCGCCGCTACGAGCACCGGCAAGGTCTTTGGTGGCGAAAAACTCCGGGATAAACGGGATCGCTACCTTGCCAAACGTCGTCGCCTCCAGTCCAACGGCAGCCGTGCTTCCAAACGGAAGCTGAAGGCTATCTCTGGCCGGGAGCAGCGGCATGTCCGCCACGTCAACCATGAGGTCAGCAAAGCCGTCGTCGCTCAAGCCCTTCAAGCAGGAGCCCCCACTATCCGCATGGAGGATCTCACCCATGTCCGGGACCGCATCAAGGCCGGGCTTCGGGTGAGGACGCGGCTGCATCGCTGGGCTTTCCGTCAGCTTCAGGACTTTGTCCGGTACAAGGCAATAGCGGCAGGCATCATGGTGGAATTCGTGGATCCGGCCTATACCTCCCAGACGTGCAACGCCTGTGGAAGGCTTGGAAAACGGGTGAAGCATCGCTTTACCTGTTCCTGTGGGAACCTTGCCCACAGCGACGTCAACGCGAGTCGGAACATAGCTAGGTTTGCAAAACTTTCCAGTTCTGCAAGGGGCGTTGTAAACCGTCCTTAATTCGCGCATGGGGTAGATCCTTGTGTAGTGGAAAGCTCCTTCCTTGAGGAAGGGGTTGTTTACGTCAGCTCTCCTCATCAATGATGCCCTCGGGGTCGGGCGCGCCGTGGCCCTTGGCCTTGGTCCCCGCGATCCGTTCCACCACCACGAACAGGACCGGGATCAGGAACACCGCGATGAGGGTGGCGGCCAGCATGCCGACCACCACCACGGTGCCCAGGATGCGCCGGGACACCGCCCCGGAGCCCTCGGCGATCCACAGGGGCATACAGCCCATGATGAAGGCGAACGAAGTCATGAGGATGGGCCGCAGCCTGATCTTGGCCCCCTCCAGCGCCGCCTCCACCAGCGGCTTCCCCTTCTCCATCTCATCCCGGGCGAACTCGACGATGAGGATGGCATTCTTGGCCGAAAGGCCGATGAGCATGATCAGGCCGATCTGGGCGAAAACGCCGAAATCCATGTGGCGCATCCACAGGCCGGCGAAGGCCCCGAAGATCGCCACCGGCACCGAAAGCAGCACCGAGAAGGGCAGGGACCAGCTCTCGTAGAGCGCGGCCAGGATCAGGAACACGAACACCAGAGACAGCGCCAGCAGCAGACCGGTGGTGCCGGTCGCCTTCTTCTCTTGGTAGGACAGATCGCCCCAATCATAGCTCATATTGCTGGGTAGCACCTGCTTGGCCACCTGTTCCAGGGCGGCCATGGCTTGGCCAGAGCTGTAGCCGGGGGCGGCCTGGCCGATCACCTGGGCGGCGCGCATCAGGTTGAACCGGGTGATGTACTCCGGCCCTTGGATCCGGCGGATGGTCACCAGGGAGGAAAGGGGCACCATGACCCCATCCCGGGTGCGCACGTGGAACTTGGCGATGTCGTCCACGCCGGTGCGGTCCTCCCCCTCCGCCTGCATGTAGACCTGCCACTGCCGGCCGAAGCGGTTGAACTGGTTCAGGTAGAACCCGCCCAGGTAGGTCTGCAGGGCGAGGTACACGTCGGCCACCGGCACGCCCTGCTTGAGCGCCTTGTCCCGGTCCACGTCCGCGTAGATCTGGGGCGTGTTGGCCGTATACAGGGCGTTGACGCCGCTGAGCTCGGGCCGTTTGCGGGCCGCGGCCAGGAAGGTCGCGAGGTTCTGGGCCAGAAACGCCGGGTCCCCGCCGCTGCGGTCCTGGAGCCACAGGGAGAACCCGCTGGAACTGCCCATGCCGGGAATGGCCGGAGGCAGGAAGCCGAACACGTTGGCGTCGGGGATCTCCCGGCTGAACCGGGCGTTGAGCCGGCGCATGATGCTTTCGGCCTCCATGCCGGACTTCTTGCGATCGTCCCAGGGCTTGAGGGACACGAAGGCGAACCCGTTGTAGGAGGCGGACACCCGGGACAGCAGGCTGAACCCTTCCACGTTGCTCACGTAGCGAATGCCGTCGGTCTCTTTCAGGATCGCCTCCACCTTGCGGCCGACGGCGTCCGTGCGCTGGAGCGAGGCGGCCGGAGGCAGCTGGATGTTGAGGAAGAAATAGCCCATGTCCTCGGTGGGCACGAAGCTGGTGGGCAGATAGTGGCCCATGGCGCCGTCCACCAGGAAGAACAGGAGCAGCACCGAAAGGGCGATGGCGGCCCGGCGGATGAGCGTGTGCGAAAGGCTCACATAGCCTTTGGTGGCCTTGGCGAAGGTGGTGTTGAAGCCCTTGAACAGGCGGCCCATGCGTCCGGTCACCTGCTCCCTGGGCTTCAGGATCAGGGCCGACAGGGCCGGGGACAGGGACAGGGCGTTGAAGGCGGAGATGAGTACGGAGATGGCGATGGTGACGGCGAACTGCCGGTTGAGCCGGCCCTGGATGCCGCCCATGAGGCCCACCGGAAGGAACACGGCGGAGAGCACCAGGGCGATGCCCACCACGGGGCCGGCCACTTCCTTCATGGCCTGGAGGGTCGCCTCCCGGGGCAGCATGCCCTGCTCGATGTGATGCTCCACCGCCTCCACCACCACGATGGCGTCATCCACCACCAGGCCGATGGCCAGCACCAGGCCGAACAGGGACAAGGTGTTGATGGAAAAGCCCAGGAGCGGGAACACGGCGAAGGTGCCGATGAGGGACACCGGCACGGCGATCATGGGGATGAGGGTGGCCCGCCAGTTCTGCAGGAACACGAAGACCACCAGGATCACCAGGGTCATGGCCTCCAGCAGGGTCCAGAGGATTTCAGTGATGCCGGCGGTGATGGGCAGGGTGGTGTCGATGGAGACAACGTAGTCCATGCCGGCCGGGAAACGGGCCTTGAGGATCGCCATTTCCTTCTTCACCCCGTCGCCCACCGCCAGGGAGTTGGAACCCGGGGTTTGGAAGATGGCCAGCATGCAGCTGGGCTGTCCGTTGAGCCGGGCGATCTGCTTGTAGGCCAGGGCGCCCAGTTCCACCCGGGCCACGTCGCCCAGGCGCACCACCGAGCCGTCCCGGTTGGCCCGCACGACGATGTGCTCGAATTCCTCCGGGGTCAGCAGCCGGCCTTGGCTGCGCACCGTGTAGGTCATCTCCTGGCCCTTGGGCAGGGGCTCGGCGCCGATCTGACCGGCGGGGTTGACGGTGTTCTGCTGCTGTACCGCCTCGTTGATGTCACCGACGGTGAGGCCCAGCTTGGCCAGCAGGTCGGGCTTCAGCCAGATGCGCATGGCGTAGTCGCCCGCGCCGAACACCAGCACCTGCCCGACCCCGGGCACCCGGTAGATGGCGTCGGTCAGATTGATGGTCGCGTAGTTGGAGAGGTAGAGGGAATCGTAGCTGCTGGTGGGGGAGTACAGCGCAACCAGCAGGAGCGGCATGCCCGTGGACTTGCGCATGGTCATCCCGTACTGGTTCACGATCGGAGGCAGGAACGGCTGGGCCTGGGCCAGGCGGTTCTGGGTGTTCACCTCGTCCATGTTCGGATCGGTGCTCACGTCGAAGGTGACGATCTCCGACATGGTGCCGTCATTGGCGTTGATGGACTGCATGTAGAGCATGTTGTCCACGCCGTTGAGCTGCTGCTCCAGCGGCGCTGTCACCGACTGCTCGATGGTGAGGGCGTCGGCGCCGGTGTAGGCGGTCGATACCAGGATCTGGGGCGGAACGATCTCCGGAAACTGGGCGATGGGCAGGCCGGTCATCGACACCAGCCCGGCGATCAGGGTGATGATGGCGATGACGATCGCGACGATGGGGCGGTTGATGAAGAATTTGGGCACGGCGTTACCTGGCTGCCTGAACTGGCTTCACCAGGAGGCCGGTGCTGACTTTCTGGACGCCCTCCACCACGACCCGATCCGCTGGCTGGAGCCCCTTCTGGATCGCCATCAAGGCGCCCACGATGGGGCCGGTGGTCACCGGGCGTATCTGGACCTTGTTGTCCGTGCCCACCACGGCCACCTGGGGGACGCCCTGGATCTCCCACACGGAGCGCAGGGGCACCATGATCGCGTTCTTCTCCACCCCCAGCACGGCCCGCACCTTGGCATACTGGCCGGGACGGAGCAGGTGGTCCGGGTTGGGGAACAGTCCGGCCAGCATGATGGTGCCGGTCTTGAGATCAACGTTGCGGTCGGTCATGAAGGGATCGCCCTTGTGCGGGTACACGGTGTTGTCCGACAGGACCAGCTGCAGCGAGCCCTTGCCCCCGCCCTTGGCGCTCCAGGATTGCGCCCAGGACATGTACTCCGCTTCGCTGGCGCTGAAGTAGACCTTCACCGGATCCACGGTGGAGACGGTGGTCATGACGTTCTGGCCGTTGACCAGATCGCCCACCTGGGCCTTGGCCATGCCGGCGATGCCGTCGATGGGGGAGACCACCCGGGTCCATTCCAGGTTGAGCTGCAGCTTTTGATAGGCGGCCTGGGAGGCGTCCCGGACGGCCTGGGCCTGGCTGCGGGCGGCCAGCGCGTTGTCCAGTTCCTGCTGGGAGATGGCCCGTTCCGACGCCAGGGGGGTGTAGCGGTCCACGTCGAGCCGGGCCTTGTCCAGGGTCGCCTGGTCCCGGGCCACGGCCGCCTTGGCCTCGTTGGCGGCCGCCTGGAACTGCCGGGGATCGATCTGGAACAGCAGTTGTCCGCGTTTCACCGGGAAGCCTTCCCTGTAGGTCTGCTTGAGTACGTAGCCCTCCACCTGGGGGCGGATCTCGGCATTGACGAAGCCGTCCACCGTGCCGATCCACTCGTGGATGAGGGGAACGTCCTGCTGGACGGCCGCCGTCACCTCCACCTGCAGGGGCGGAGCCGCGGCCGGCTTAGTGCGGCCGCAGGAGACGCCCACGGCCGCGATGAGGATGAGGGCGGAGCGATGAACGCTGGTTCGGGATCTTCCGGGAATAGCCGTAGCTACCTCCATTCCATCGAAACGGGACTGATACTATCCTTACCGGTCCGGCGTTGGGCAGCAACGGAAAGCTCCTGGAAATGGCTTTCCACATGGGCTGCCCATAGCTTAAATGCCGCTTCTTTCCACTCCGGCCTGTTCCAGTTCCGGATCGTTCCTCAGCGCCAGCGAGCAGAAATCCAGGAAGGCCCGCACCGAGGCGCCGACCACGTGCTGGGGGTTCCAGACCAGGTGGGTGGCCACCTCCAGGGGCTGGTCCGCCCAGGCCAGCCGCGCCAGGCGGCCGTCACGCCGTTCTTCCGCGACGGCGATGTCCGGCAGCGGGGCGATGCCCATGCCAAGCTCCACGCAGCGCTTGATCGCCTCAATGCTCTGGAACTCCAGCCGGGTGGCGGGGTGGGCCCCGGCGGCGATCAGGGCCCGTTCGAACTGGTTGCGGTAGCTGCAGCCCGAGTCCGTGAGCAGGCACTGCTCGCCCAGGAGGTCCAGGGCCGTCACCCGCCCGGCGGCGGCCAGCCGGTGGCCGGGCGGGGCGTAGATGCCCACCGGCTCGCTGCGCAGCCATTCCACCGCCAGTCCCGAGTGGCTGAACGGCTCCTCCAGCACGAAGGCGGCGCCCAGGGCCCCCTCCAGCAGCTGGCGCTTGAAATCGCGCACCGGCATCGGCACGAACTGCAGACGCACGTGGGGGTGCAGCTTGGCAAAGGCGCTCAGGACCGCGGGCAGCCGGTAGCTGCACACCGTCTCGGCGGCGGTGAAGCGCACCAGACCTTCGGTGCCGCCGCCCTTGACCGCGCCCTGGGCCTCTTCCATGAGCGCGAGCATGCGGTCGGCGTAGTCCAGGAACTTGCGCCCGGGCTCGGTGAGCTCGATCCGGTTGCCCACCCGCTCGAACAGGGGCACGCCCAGATCCTGCTCCAGGTTCTTCATCTGGGCGGTGATGCTGGACTGGGCATAGTTCAGCAGTTCCGCCGTGCGGGTGAAGCTGAGAGTGCGGGCGGCGGTGCGGAAGGTGGCGAGGGTGCGCATGTCCATGGCCCTATTATCATCTTTTTCGATGAAGCCTAGCAAAACAATTCGTTTGCTTCGATTGATCCACCCCAGGGGCATCGCTGTCGTCTAGAATCAACCTGAACCGCACAGGTTATTCCGCTACGACCGTGGGATGGGGCGCAAGAGGCTGGATTCAACTTTCGGCAAAGAATCCCAGGCTGGCGGCAGCGCACGAACCTTACGCCACGTTATCCTACCGCTCGCCGAGGATTCCTCCCTGGTGGCGACATGGCCCCGAATCAATGGCTGGTGACCCGATGCCGAAAAAGTCCCTAGCACCCATCGAACATATCTCCACGCCATCAGCGCCCAAGCCTGGCGGCCACTATTCGCAGGCCGCCGCCTGGGGCGATCTGGTGTACGTCTCCGGTCAGTTGCCTGGCCGCACGGATGGCAGTTCCACGGCCGATCTGCCCTTCGAGGCCCAAGCCCGGCAGGCCATCGCCAACCTTCTGGCCACCCTGGCCGCCGCTGGCAGCGGTCCGGACCACACGCTGAAGGTGACCGCCTACATCGTCGGCATTGACCATTGGACCAGCTTCAACCAGGTCTACGCGGAACTCTTCGGGCAAGCCTGCCCGGCCCGCGCGGTCGTGCCTGTGCCGGCGCTTCACCATGGCTATCTGATCGAGATCGAGGCGGTGGCTGTGCGTGAGGCCATGTCCCCAAGCTAGACTGACCCGTCGCCTCTACCCCAGCTCCGCCGACTTGGGCGTGCGCGGATAGGGGATGACGTCGCGGATGTTGCCCATGCCGGTGACGAACTGGACGGTGCGCTCGAAGCCCAGGCCGAAGCCGGAGTGGGGCACGCTGCCGAAGCGGCGCGTGTCCAGGTACCAGCCGTAGGCCGCCGGGTCGATGTTCATCTCCGCCATGCGCGCCTCCAGCACGTCGAGGCGCTCCTCGCGCTGGCTGCCGCCGATGATCTCGCCCAGGCGCGGCACCAGCACGTCCATGCCGCGCACGGTGCGGCCGTCCTCGTTCATGCGCATGTAGAAGGCCTTGATGTCCTTGGGGTAGTCGGTGATGATCACCGGGCGCTTCATGCGCTTTTCCGCCAGGTAGCGCTCGTGCTCGGTCTGGATATCCATGCCCCAGCTCACCGGGTATTCGAAAGGCTCGCCGCAGGTCTCGAGGATCTTGATGGCCTCGGTGTAGGTGATGCGCTCGAAGGGGCTGGTGACGATGTGCTCCAGCGTCGTCACCGCGGACTTCTCGATGAACTCCGCGAAGAACGCCATGTCCTCGGAGCACTCGTCCAGCACCGTGCGGAACAGGTGCTTCAGGAAATCCTCGGCCAGGTCCATGTTGTCCTGGAGGTCGTAGAAGGCGGCCTCGGGCTCCACCATCCAGAACTCGGCCAGGTGCCGGGTGGTGTTGGAATTCTCGGCCCGGAAGGTGGGGCCGAAGGTGTAGATGCTGGAGAGCGCCAGGGCCAGGGTCTCGCCGGCCAGCTGGCCGGACACGGTCAGGTAGGCCGGCTTGGCGAAGAAGTCCTGGGCGTAGTCCACGGCGCCGTCCGGCAGGCAGGGCGGGTGGGCGGGGTCCAGGGTGGAGACCCGGAACATCTGGCCGGCGCCCTCGCAGTCGGAGGCGGTGATGATCGGGGTGTGGGCCCAGATGAAGCCCCGGCCCTGGTAGAAGTCGTGGATGGCCCGGGCCAGCACGTTGCGCACCCGCAGCACGGCGCCGAAGGTGCGGGTCCTGGGCCGCAGGTGGGCCACGGACTCGCGCAGAAACTCGAAGCTGTGCTGCTTCTTCTGCAGCGGGTAGGATCCGGGGTCGGCCTCGCCGTAGATGACCAGTTCCCGGGCCACCAGCTCGTAGGCCTGGCCGGAACCGGCGGAGGCCGCCAGCTCGCCCACGGCCTTCAGCCCCGCGCCCTGGCTGAGGCGGCTCAGCCGCTCGAAATCAGGGTGCGCCGCCGGCACCACCACCTGCAGGTTGGCCAGGCAGGAGCCGTCGTTCACCTGGATGAAGATCACAGCTTTCTGCGCGCGCACGGCACGGGCCCAGCCCATCACCGTGACTTCACCGCCGGCCGCGGGCCGGGCGAGGATGGATTTGATCGTGTCTCTTTTCATCATGACTTTTATTCTAGCCTCCACTGACCGGCGGCATAAGGGCCACCTCGTCCCCGTCCCTCAACATCGCGTCCCGCCCTGCGAAAGCCTGGTTCACCGCCAGCAGCGCGTCCCCGGGCAGCCCCGCCAGCCGCGGATCCTCCAGCAGGGCGGCCAGGGTGCCGGGAGGGGGCAGCGGCAGCTCCAGCCGCTGGAATCCCAGCCGTTCCCGGTAGCGGGCGAAGGCGAGCAGGACGATCATTTCGGGCTCCAGGAATGGCGGATCTCGCCCGAGGGGGAGAGGCTGTTGGCGGTGCTCTGGGTGGCACCCAGGCGCAGCACGAAATCGCCGAACCGCCACTCCACCTGGCCGCTGATGGTGGTCACTTCACCTTCCTTGTCGTGGGTGAACACCAGCGGGGCGTGGTAGCCGAACAGGTCGACGGTCTTGCCCAGGGTGATGGTGGTCTCCGGGGTGCCGACGCCGGCCAGGAACGCCACGCTCACCCGGTCCAGGCTCAGGGCCTTGCGCAGCTGCTCCTGGAAGTCGGCCAGGGCCAGGGAGGTGAGCAGGCCGGTGCTGGTGCCGGCCAGGCCGGTGTTCATGACCGCCTGGGTGGACGAGCCCGGAGCGCCGCCCACCTGCGTCACAGCGGAAGGGTTGATGAGGATGGCGAAGATCTCGTCCTGGCGCAGGGAAGGGGTGGAGTAAGGCTTGGCCTGCAGGGCGTCCAGGGGCCCGGAGATGTTCAGGGTCACCAGGTAGGGCGGGATGTCGATCTCCCCGCTGATGTCGAGGATGGGGTTGAACACGGCCGGATCCAGAAATTCCACCGTGCCCCGCTCCAGGACGATGTCCCCGGCCGGGAACAGGTTGGTCAGGCGGCCGCCGGGCAGCAGCTCCATGCGGCCCTTGAGTCCGGGCTTGACCAGGTTGCCGCGGATCCAGAACGGCCCCTTGGGCCGTCCCTGCAGCTTCAGCAGGTTGGTGTCCAGTTCCCAGGGTTCCGCCAGGTGCAGTTCCAGGTTCAGGTCGATGCGGGTCAGGGGGTCGGAGGGATCCAGGGTGGAAAGGGTGTTGCCCGAACCCAGGGCGTTGGCCAGGATCAGGTCGCCCAGATTGAACTCGGTGTGGTACAGGGTCCGCTTGGCCCAGATGCTGCCGCTGAGGACCCCGCCGTCCTGGTCGCTGCCCTTGAGGTTGGCGTCCAGGCTGCCCTGCAGCTCGAAGCCGTCCGGGAGGTCCCTGAGCTGGAAGTCCTCCAGGCTGGAGTGCAGGTCGTAGGAGGAGATGCCGCCCAGACGCCAGGTCATCTGGCCCCAGACAGTGAGCGCGCCCTGGGCCAGAGTCCCGCGCAGCGGCGCGGACTTGGGTATGAAGATGTCCCGCCCCTTGAACTGAGCGGTGAAATTCAGGTCGTTGATGCTGATCGGATAGCTGTGCACCACCGCGCTTCCGCCGGTGAGGGTCAGGGCGCCGTCCAGGGTGGTCTCCCGGAGGCTCCCGCCCAGGTTCAGGTCGAAGGTCGCCCTCCCTTCGGGGTGGAGATCCGCCAGCAGGCTGTACTGGCCCGGCTGCACCACCCGGTCCAGGATGGTCTTCAGGTTGGCCAGGTCGCAGGATCCGGCCAGGGACAGGGCCAGGGGAGCCGTCCCGGAGAAAGGCAGATGGCCGCGCAGGGCGATGCTGGTGACGGGCGCGGTGCGGCCGGGCCTGGCGCCCTCCGCGGGCGCGGCCCGGCCCTCCAGGGCCATGGCGGCCTGCAGCCCGGAGGCGTCCCCGGAGATCTGCCCGGGGCGGGACTGGACCAGGTAGAACCCTTCGAACTGGCCGGTGAACTGGTCCATCTGCCCGCGCCAGCGGAGGCCTTCGGGGGTCCAGTCGCCCTGGGCGTGGAACCGGAAGTGGGCATCCTTGAGGAAGTCCTGGGTGAGCCGGGCGGCCAGCTGCGGTGTGTCCGCGGATTCCTGCCCCAGCTCCACCGCCACGGTTCCGCGCATCTGCTTCGGGCCCTGCTGCCGGGCATCCAGGGTGAGCAGCTGCGCCGGCTTGCCGGCCACGCCCAGGCTCACGCTCAGGTTGCCGCCGCTGAAG
>Ga0302320_10025946_pt1 | contig 11368 bp, 10 predicted proteins | sample Bog_T0_3_FD_202130 | JGI IMG/M metagenome (GOLD analysis project Ga0302320, IMG submission 202130) | Peat permafrost microbial communities from Stordalen Mire near Abisko, Sweden - Bog_T0_3 | ecosystem: Environmental > Terrestrial > Soil > Wetlands > Peat | place: Sweden: Abisko, Stordalen Mire... | reverse complement strand
GCGCGTCCTGGAGGACGGCACCTTCCGCATGGTCGGCGGCACGGCGTTGCAGCGGGTCGACGTGCGGATCGTGGTCGCGACCAACAAGCAGCTCCAGGCCGCGGTGGCCGCGGGGACCTTTCGCGAAGATCTGTTCTACCGGCTCCAGGTGGTGCCGCTGGTCGTGCCGCCGCTGCGCGATCGCGCCGAGGACATTCCGCTCCTGGTCGAATCGTTCCTCGCCCAGTTCGCGGGGAAGCACCGGCGGCGCCGCCAGAAGCTCTCGGCCGACGCGCTGCAGCTCTGCCAGCGCTATCCTTGGCCGGGGAACGTGCGCCAGTTGCGCAACATGGTCGAGCGGGTGGTGATCACCTGCCCGCATGGCGAGGTGGCGGTGGCCGACCTGCCCGACTTCCTGCAGTCGCACGATCTGCGGGCCGCCACGTTCCCGATTCGCGTGGGCATGACCCTGGCGGAGGCCGAGAAGCTCCTAATCCGCCAGACGCTCTCCCATCTGACTTCAAACCGGGCGGCCGCCGCGCGCGCCTTGGGCGTGAGCCGGCGGACACTGCAATACAAGCTAAAGGGTTACGGCCTGCTGGAACCCGAGGTCAAATCCCCATGAAGCGGCTGGGGCCAATTCCTTGCGCCGATTGGGCCAGTTGGGTGCAAAGATTGCACGGACTGGCCCGACCGCGAGACGGAGAGCGGGGCTATTTGCAGCCCTAAAAACACGCAAATATATAACGAATAACATTTTACATTCTGGATGTCAGGACCGGCATCGCCGATGCAGTCAGAGGATTCCATGAGAGCCACCATCCTGAGACTTTTCGAGGCGCAGCGGGATCTGCTGTTGCTGGATCCCAAATCGGCCAAGCGGCGCCTGCTCCTGAATGCCCTCCAAGCCAGCGTGCCGGCCCCCGTGCTGGCGCATTTTCTCCGGCTGGTCGTCAACGGCGGCCGCGGCGTGGCCATCGTCCGCCACGGGGTGTGCTCCGAGTGCCACATCCGGCTGCCCTCCAGCCTGGTGGCGGAATTGGTGCAGCCGGACGAGGACCCGGTGTGCGCCTATTGCGGCCGCTTTCTCCTGTTGCCCGAGGAGGAACTGCCGGCTCCCCCGGCGCCAGTCGTGTTGAACCTGCGCCGCCGCGGGCGAAGGTGCCGCCGGCCGCTGGCCGCTTAGGGCCGGGGCTTGGGCGCCGGCTGCTCGCGCGAGCCGCGATCCCGGCGGCCCGCCGGGAGATAAGGGCTGGCCATGGGGGCGGCCAATCTGCAAGCTTCAGCGCGCCCGTCCGTCTCCCCGACGTGGCACCCCCGCTATGAAGATGCTGACCCCGGCCCCCTGTTTCTTGCTGCTCGCCTGCTTCCTCCCGGCCGCGGCGCCGGGCGCCGACGCGGGAGCGCCCGGCGGCGTGGCGGGATTCCGCCAGACGATCGGAGAGGATTCCTGGGGGCGGCTGCGCACCCGGCTGATGGCGGTCAATCGGGACATCGCCCAAAAGGGGATCCTGCCGCTGCCGGGAGGCACCGTGCCGCTGCTCACCGGCTACGCCTACCACGAGTTTTACGATTGGGACCTCTACTTCGAAAACCTCTATCTGTCCGGTTACGGCATTAGCGACTATTGCTTCACCAACCTCCAGGTCTTCCTTTCCCGCCAGCGGCCGGACGGGTTCGTCTCCCGCACGCTGTTGCGCCCGCGGCCCACCCAGATGTTCAAGCCCTTCCTCGCCCAGGTCGCGGTGCTGGGCTCTCGGCAGCGAGGCGATGACTTCGAATGGCTGCGCGCGGCCGACTACGCGGCGCTCGGCCGCTACCTCGACCGCTGGTTCGCCTACGACGCGGATGGGAACGGCTTGCCCGTCTGGGACAGCGCCGACGCCAGCGGGATGGACAACCAGGTCAGCCGCGCCGGCGCCTTGCACACGTTCCAGGATGAAGGCGTGGACCTGGCGTGCTATCTGCACCGCGAGCTCGAGGCGATGGCGCTGATCGCCGGCAAGCTGGGGAAAACCGACGATCAGAGGAATTTTCAGGCCCGGGCCGACGCGCTGGCCCGGAAGATCAACGCGGTCTTCTGGGACGAGCAGGACGGCTTTTACTACGACCGCAACGAAAAGACCGGACAGCTCACCCGGGTGAAGACGGTGACCGGCTTCACGCCGCTCTGGGCGGGCATCGCCTCGCCGGAGCAGGCCCGGCGGCTGGTGCAGGAGCACCTGACGAACCCGAAGGAATTCTGGCTCAAATATCCCGTCGCCACCTACGCGGCCAGCGAGCCGGATTATTACCAGGGCCGCCGGACCGTGGAGTGCAACTGGCGCGGACCGGCCTGGGTTCCGACCAATTACATGATCTTTCACGGCCTGCTCCGCTACGGTTACCAGGCGGTCGCGCGCGAGCTGGCGTACCGCACCTTCCGGATGGCCTTGGACGAGAATCCGGCGACCCGCGAATTCTACGATTCGGACACGGGCAAGGGCAACGGCATGAACCCGTTTTGGGGCTGGTCGGCTCTGGCCTATGTGATGCCGCTCGAGTACGAGACCGGCGCGGATCCGACCGACCTGAACCGGGAGATCAAGCCGCTGGCGGGCGTAGCCTTGGATTTGCCCGGGCCGCGGCCGGGCGCCCCGGCGCCCTGACTACCGGGCAAGCAGGGCCGCGCCGAAGACGCCGGCGCTGTCCCCGAGCGTGGGGCGGAGGAACTCGGTCCGCAGTTCGGGATTGAAGAGGTGGCGCCGGATCGCCGCGCGCGCGGGCTCGCCGTAAAGCTCGTCGAGATTGCCGACCCCGCCGCCGATCACGATCGCGTCGGGATCGAGGATATTGATGACCGCGGCGATCGCCTCGCCGAACTTGGCGACGAGCCGCTCGAGGGTGGCGGCCGCGGCCGCCTGGCCCGCCCGGGCCCGCTCCACGATCTCGGGAAGCCGGAGCGCTTCGCCCGACCGCTCGTGGTAGAACCGCTCCAGGGCCGGGCCGGCCACCACGGTTTCCACGCAGCCGCGGCGCCCGCAGTAGCACGGCGTGGTTTCGCCGCAGATCGGGTTGTGACCCCACTCGCCGGCGATGCCGTGCCGGCCCTCGAGCACGCGGCCGTCGACGACGATGCCGCTGCCCGCGCCCGTGCCGACGATCAGCCCCAGCACGACCGCGCGCCCGCGGCCCGCCCCGAAAAGGGCCTCGGCCAGGGCGAAGCAGTTGGCGTCGTTCGCCAGCCTGGCCTCCACGCCAAGCCGGCGCGAGAGATCGTCCCGCAGAGGCCGGCCGTTGAGGCAGGTGGTGTTGGAGTTTCTGAGCTCGCCGCTCGCCGGATCGGTGGTGCCCGGGGTCCCGAAGCCGATCCGCGCCGGGCGCCGCAGGCCGGAATCCTTCTCCAGCCGGGCGACGACCTTCTCGATCTGGCCGAGGACGTGCTCGTAGCCGCGTTCGCCGTCGGTCGGCAGGCGCAGGCGGAAAAGCGCCTGCTCGGGAAGCCTTGAATCGACGACCGCGCCTTCGATCTTGGTGCCGCCGACGTCCACGCCGAAGAGTATCATGGGGATTCCAACCAATGCGCTGGCCCGGTGGCGGCAAGGGATTTCAGCGTCCTTCCCGCCGCTTTTTGTTTTCTTGCTGGCCCGAGTCGCTATAACCGGCTTCCTGCCATGAGCGCGACCGCCCCGGCCCGACGCAAACGCCTGCTCCTAGCCGCGATCCTGCTGCTGGGTCTGGCCGCGGCCGCCTATTTCCTGCTCGGGCGTCCCCGCGCCATCATCCTCACCGGGATCGTCACGACCGACGACGTGATCGTCAGCTCGGAAGTGCAGGGACGCCTGGACCGGCTCCTCGTCCGCGAGGGCGACCTGGTCAAGGCCGGCCAGCTGCTGGGCTCGATCCAGGCGGCCGAGTGGAAGGCCGATCTGGACTATTATGAGAACAGTGAACGCCAGGCGGCCGCCGCCGTGGCGCAGGGGCAGGCCGAGCTGGCCTACCAGCAGGAGCTGACTGAAGGGCAGATCAAGCAGGCGGAGGCCGGGCTGGCCTCCGCCCGGGCCCAAGTCGCGGCCGCCCAGTCCGATTGCGAGAACGCCCAGCTCACGTTCAAGCGCGAGGACCAGCTCCACCGCTCCGGCACCGACTCGGAGCAGGCCTTCGACCTGGCCCGCACCAATTTTGACGGCGCCCGCGCCCGGCTGGAGTCGGCCCGGAAGGAGGCCTTGGCGGCCGCCGCCGCCGTCAACGTCGCCGCGGCCAACTTGAGCGAGGTGAAGTCGCGCCAGGCGGCGCTGGAAGGCGAGAGGAGCGGGTTGGCGGCCATGGGGGCGCAGCGGGACAAGGCGCAGGTGCAGCTCGGCTACACGGAGCTGCGCGCCCCGATCGATGGGATCGTCGACGTGCGCGCCGCGCGCCAGGGCGAGGTGGTGAACGCCGGGCAGGCGGTGGTCACCCTGGTCAATCCGGACGACCTGTGGGTCCGCGCCGACGTGGAGGAAAGCTACCTCGACTCCGTCCGCCTGGGCGACACGCTGACGGTGCGGCTGCCGTCCGGCGCCGAGCTCCCGGGCACCGTCTTCTTCCGGGGGGTGGACGCCGACTACGCGACCCAGCGCGATGTCAGCCGCACCAAGCGGGACATCAAGACCTTCGAGATCCGCCTGCGCTGCGCCAACCGCGACCGGCGCCTGGCCGTCGGCATGACGGCCTATGTCCTCTTTCCCGCGCGGCGCTGAGCGGCCCGGACCCATGGACGACATCGAAGTCGAGCACCTGACGAAGCGTTTCGGCAATTTCTGCGCGGTGGACCAGGTGAGCTTTGCCGTGGCCCACGGGGAGGTCTTCGGCTTGCTGGGGCCGAACGGCGCCGGCAAGTCCACGCTGATCCGCATGTTGACGACCCTGGTGCTGCCTTCCGCGGGCTCCGCCCGGGTCGGCGGCCACGACGTGCTGCGGGAGGCCGATGCCGTGCGGCGGTGCATCGGCGTGATCCCGCAGGCCCTGACTTCGGATCTCGACCTGAGCGCCGACGAGAACCTGCGGATCTTCGCCAAGCTCTACAGCATCCCGCGGGCGCAGTACGAGCGCTCGATCGACGAGCTGCTGGCGGCGGTGGATCTGCTGCCGTGGCGGGACAAGCCCCTGAAGATGTATTCGGGCGGCATGCGCCGCCGCCTCGAGATCGCGCGCGGGCTGGTGCACCAGCCAAAGATCTTCTTCCTGGACGAGCCGACGACGGGCCTCGACCCAGTCTCCCGGGTGGCGGTCTGGGAGATGCTCTCCCGGCTGAAGCGGGAGCGCGACCTGACGATCCTCGTCACCACCCATTACATGGACGAGGCCGACAAGCTCTGCGACCGGGTCGCGATCGTCGACCACGGCAAGCTCGCGGCCCTGGACTCTCCCGCCAAGCTCAAGGCGTCGGTGCCCGGAAAGGCCAAGGCCACGCTCGATGACGCATTCGTGCACTACACGGGCAGCGCGCTGCGCGACGCCCTGCAGACGCCGACGGGCTACCAGATGCCCGCCCGGCCCGGACGCTAGCTCCGATGATCCGCATCTGGGCCATCATCGAGCGCGACCTGCGCCGCTTTCGCCGCAGCCCCGCCCTCATGGTCATGTCCATGATCATGCCCCTGGTGCAGCTCGTGGTTCTGGGGTACGCCTTCGGCGGCAAGATCAAGAACCTCGAGATCGGCTTGGTCGACCAGGACCACGGCGTGCCGGCGATCAAGCTCCAGGAGATGTTCCAGGCGGTGGCGGCCAACGCCCGCACCTTCAACACCCGGGCTTACGTCGACGAGGCGGCCGCGCTGCGCGACTTGCGCGAGGGCCGGATCGACGGGGTGATCTCGATCCCCCCGGACTTCTCCCGCAAGGTGCTGGCCGGCGCCGCCCCCCGGGTGGCCCTGGTCGAGGACAACACCGACCAGTTCGCCTCGTCGGCGATGGAGGGGGTGTTCCCGCCGCTGCTCGCCGCCTACAGGGCGCAGCCCTCCGGCGCGCGGCTGGCCGCCTACATCACGCTCGCGACGGTCGAAGTTTACCCGTACGTTCCCTACATCCAGTACCTCCTGCCGGGCACGATCGTGCTGGCGATCTTCGTCTCGGCGATGATCGGCGGAGGCATCATCTTCATCGACGACAAGGCCCGCGGCCTGCACGAAGGCTACCTGGTGACGCCGATCACCAAATTTGAGCTCATCCTCGGGTTCAACCTTTCCGGCGCGGCCAAGGCGGTGCTCTCCGGCTTCATCCTGGTCACCCTGGGTTCCATCATCGCCGGCATCCCCGATCCGCTGAACCTCCTGCGCCTCGCCCGGATGATGGTGCTGGTCGTCTGCACGGCGCTGGCCCTGATCAGCATGATGTTTCTGCTGGTCGTGCGCGTCAGCGACCCCTTGCTTCCCCGGGCTCTCTTCGGGGTCCTCAATACGCTGCTTTTCTTTCCCAGCGGCGCGGTCTATCCGATCAAGGCTTTTCCGGGCTGGATGCGCGTGATTACGGCGGTCGATCCGTTCACCTACGCCGTGGGGGGCTTCAAGTCGCTTGTGCTCAAGAACACGGGCCTGCTCGCGATCGCCCCGGACCTGGCGTTCCTGCTCGGCTTCACGGTGATCGCGCTGGGCGCGGCGACCGCGCTGTTCCGCCGCACCCTCTGACCCCGGGGTTTATCTTCTTTTGACGGTTTTGGAGCGGTCTTTGATTAGGGGATTCGCCGATCGGAAGCTACCCTGGGGTCATGAAAGGCATCCGATGCATCCTGGTCGCCGCCGGCCTGGCCGCGGCGCTTGCGGGGGCGCCGCGGGCCGCGGCCGTCTGGCCGCCGGGAGTCGGTTCCGCGCCGCCGGCCGCGGAAGTGGCGAAGCTGGTGGCGGCGATTGGGAATTCCGATCTCACCGCTTTCGTCGCCGACGGCGACGCGGGCTTCACGGCGGGCGCGCGGGCGGCATTCGATTGCGCCGCGAGCCGGCTGCGCGGGCGGCTGCAAAAAGGATACGGGGTCGTTCCCCTCGGGGAATTGAAGCAGGGCGGCAGGCAGGTCACGCTCTGGAAAGTCGCATTCAAGGACGGCGGCGACGACGCGCTGGCGACGCTCACCCTGGCCGCGGGCAAAGTCGCCGCGTTCGCGTTGAACTGACTCGCCTCGGTCAGATCACTTGGTCAGGTAGCCATTCAGCTTCAGCCACTCCTCCAAGCGATCCATGAAATGGTCGGCTCCGCCGCCCCGCGTGCGGAAGCCGTGGCGGCCGGTCTGGAATACGTGCAGTTCGGCGAGTAGGCCGGCTTTGCGCCAGGCATCGAACATTTCGAGCGATCGCATGTAGCCCTCCGACTGATCGTCGGCCGCGACTGCAATGAAGACCGGAGGGCCGCCAGCGGGCGGAGCGGCTCCGTTCGCGTCGGCGGCGTAGATTGCGGCGGCAAAGTCGGGGCGGGTGGCGGCCGGTCCCCAGATCGTGCGCACGAGCACTGCGCCGCCGGCCGAGAAGCCGATGATGCCGATACGATCGGGCCTGACGCCGTAGGCCGCGGCGTTTTCGCGGATCAGGCCGATCGCCTGCCGTCCGTCGGCGCCGGCCATGGCGCGGATGTCCTGACCGGCCTGAGGCCCCGTCTTGGGTAAAGGGGCCGGGGGGCGATTGACGGTATTCGGAGCATTGAGCGCGGCCGCCGCAGCGGGTTTTGCCGCGGGCGGGGCCGAACCGCGGGCGGCAGGACGGGGTTCGAGGAACCGCAGGCGGTATTTCAGCACAAAAGCGTCCACGCCCATGGCGTTGAGGCGCTTGGCGATGTCCACGCCTTCGTACGACATCATCAGGTTTTGAAATCCGCCTCCCGGGGCCACGATCATCGCGGTGCCGACCGCCTTGGCTTTATCGGCCGGGTAGTACAAAAGCTCGGGATGCACCACCTCCTGAATGGTGGGATTGCTGGGCGATCCCGCGGGGCGCTCGGTCCAGGTCCAGTTCTCCGAGCCGGGCGCTGCCCCGGGATAGAGCGGGATCACCTGGGCCGGGGGTGCATACGGAAGGTCGGCGGCCGAAGCTAAGGTTGCCGCGGCGAACAAGCCGAGGAGGGGCAGGCGGGGCAGATTCATGGGTATAACGTCAGTGGCAGACTTGACGCAGGGATGGAGGGCCAGGGTTCGATTTTTTTTTCGGCGGCGCGGCCAAGATCCGATCGTTTGGTTCCCGGCGCCAAACGGTGCCGGAACAAGCGGTGCCGGCGGGGGGACTGGAGAAACGCCCGGCCGGGGCCGGCCGATTTCACTTCCGGCCCAGGGCGCGGCAGGCGCGAAACAACTCCCGCAGGTAGGCGTTCATCGGCGCGAGGACGGCCCGGCCGTTGGGCGTGAGCCCGTAATATTTCCGGATCGGCCCTGCGGACGACTCCTGCGGGCGAATCTTCACCAAGCCCTCCGTCCACAAGCGCGAGAGGAGAGGATAGAGCGTTCCTTCCGTGATGCCGACGCCGGGTAGCGCGGAGAGAACCTGGACAAGTTCATAGCCATAGCGCTCGCGCCGCGCGACCGCGTTGAGGATGCAGAGTTCGAGGACGCCCTTGCGCGTCTGCACCGCCCAGCGTGCGTCGACCTTGGCCTTCGGCATGACGGTACCTCGGTAAACATAGTAGCTGGGCGATCAAGACCAAACCGCCGAAACCGGGCCGACGGCCGGCCCCGGTCGGAGCGCTTAAGCCGCTGGTGACGAAGTGGAAAAAATATGGGGAGAAGCGCCCAGGCAAGGGCGGTTCGAGCCGCCCGCATTTATGCTTTTTTGAGGGGATTTGCCCGACCATTTACTACCGGGATCCGACGGAATCGCGATAATGGCGCCGCTTCAACCAGCGCGCCATGAACTCTCTCGAAATCATCCAAATCGTTCTTTTCTTCGGCCTCGGAATCGCCCTGACGCCGGTCGTGGGCGGCTACATGGCCCGCGTGTTCAAGGGTGAGCGGACCTTCCTCTCGCCGATTCTTTCGCCCCTTGAGCGCCTCACGTACCGGGTCACCGGCGTCAATCCCGAGGCCGAGATGTCGTGGCTCACTTATCTTTGGGCGGTGGTGATCATGGCGATCCTCGGGTTTCTGATGATCTTCACGATCCTGAGCACGCAGCAATGGCTGCCGCTCAATCCGCAGGGGCTGCCGAACCTGAGCTGGCACCTGGCCTTCAACACGGCCTGGAGCTTCACCTGCAACGCCGATTGGCAGTCCTACTCGGGCGAAGGGGTGATGAGCAATTTTTCGCAGACGGTCGCGCTTTCTGCGCATCAGTTCATGAGCGGAGCCGTTGGACTCGCGGTCTTGGTGGCGGTTGGCCGCGCTTTGAAGCGCGCGACGGTAAAGTCGATCGGAAATTTCTGGGCGGATCTGACCCGCAGCCTGATCTACATTGTGCTCCCGCTCTCCATTCTCTGGGCGGTGCCGCTGGCCTGGCAGGGCGTGCCCCAGAGCTGGAAGGCCTACCCGGCCGCGCACCTGGTCGAGCCGTACACGACCCAGATCCCGAAGACGGACGACAAGGGAAATCCGGTCAACGGGACGGATGGCAAGCCGGTGATGGTGGATGCCAAGGTCGACACGCAATTGATCCCGATCGGACCGGTCGCCTCGTTCGAATCCTGCAAGCAGCTTTTCACCAACGGCGGCGGCTGGTACGGGGTGAACAGCGCCCATCCGCTCGAGAATCCGACCCCGCTTTCGGGCTTCCTGGAGATGCTGGCGATTATCGTCGTGCCGATGGCCCAGGTTTACATGTTCGGACTGCTGGTCGGCAACAAGCGGCATGCCTGGACGATCTTCGCGGTCATGCTTTCGCTCTTTGTGCTCACTTTCATCGTCGCTTGGTGGGCGGAATCGCAGCCCAATCCGGTGACCGCGGGCTTCCACCCGAATCTCGAGGGCAAGGAAACGCGCTTCGGAGTGATGAACAGCGTCCTGTGGGGGATCTCTTGCACGGCGATCGACAACGGCTCGGTCAATTCGATGCACGATAGCTGGATGCCCCTGGCCGGCCTGATGCCGATGTGGAACATCCTGGTCGGGGAAATCTTCTTCGGGGGGATCGGCTGCGGGATGTACTGCATGCTGTTCCATATCCTCATCACGGTGTTCATCGCCGGACTGATGATCGGGCGAACGCCGGAGTACCTGGGCAAGAAACTGGGAGCCTGGGAGGCCACCTGGGCGGTGATCGGGGTGCTCGGGCCGAATGCGGCCTGCCTCATCCCAACCGCGATCTCCTGCCTGATCCCGTCCGTGATCAGCGGCACCCTGGGCAACAACGGCCCCCACGGCCTGAGCGAGATCATCTACGCCTACGGGGAGGCGGCCAACAACAACGGCAGCGCCTTCGCCGGCCTGAACGCCAACGTGCCCTGGCACGACGTGGCGCTCGGCGTGGCGATCATCATCGGCCGGTTTGCGCCGATCGCGGCCGCCCTGGCGATTGTCGGGCGCCTGGCCTCGAAGAAGACCGTCGAGGCGTCCGCCGGGACGCTGCCCACCCACGGCTGGACCTTCGGCTTCACGCTCACCGGCGTCATCGTGATCGTCGCCGCGCTGACGTTTTTCCCCGCCATCTGCCTCGGGCCGCTGGTCGAGCACGGCCTGATGTTGGCGGGCCGAACCTTTTAACCTTGCCGGAGACCTTACGCCATGAGCGCAAAATTCGAGATCAACTACAGCTCGCTGGTCCGCCAGGCGGTCATCGATGCCTTCAAGAAACTCAACCCGAGGGACGAGATCAAGAACCTGGTCATGTTCGTCGTCTGGCTCGGGTCGATCTGGACCACGGTGATCCTGTTCCTCCCGGGCCAGTGCAACCGGTTCAACGTCCAGATCTGCGTCTGGCTGTGGTTCACGTGCGTCTTCGCCAACTTCGCCGAGGCGATGGCCGAGGGCCGCGGCAAGGCGCACGCGGACGCGCTGAAGAAAATGCGGACCAAGACGACCGCCAAGAAGCTCGTGAACGGCCAGGAGGTGCAGGTGGCCAGCAGCGAGCTCAAGGTCGGCGACCGCTATGTCTGCGTGGCCGGCGACACCATCGCCGCCGACGGCGAGATCGTCGAGGGCATCGCGACCGTCGACGAATCGGCCATCACCGGGGAATCGGCGCCGGTCGTCCGGGAAAGCGGCGGCGACCGCAGCGCCGTCACCGGCGGCACCAAGGTGACGAGCGACCGGATCGTCGTGCGGGTCACCGCGGAGGAAGGCAGCTCCTTCCTCGACCGGATGATCGAGATGATCGAGGGGGCCCGCCGGCAGAAGACCCCCAACGAGATCGCGCTCAACATCGTCCTCGTCAGCCTGACCGCGCTTTTCATCATCGTGGTCTTCACGCTGCCGCCGATGGCCCATTACAACGAGGGGCAGGCCCAGCAGACGGGCGTCGTCCTCACG
>Ga0302320_10025945_pt1 | contig 11368 bp, 11 predicted proteins | sample Bog_T0_3_FD_202130 | JGI IMG/M metagenome (GOLD analysis project Ga0302320, IMG submission 202130) | Peat permafrost microbial communities from Stordalen Mire near Abisko, Sweden - Bog_T0_3 | ecosystem: Environmental > Terrestrial > Soil > Wetlands > Peat | place: Sweden: Abisko, Stordalen Mire... | reverse complement strand
TTCCACAAGGCCGACCTTTCCATCCAAAGCATCATCCAACTGCTCGAAGCCGCATGATTTTGTTGAAGTATTTCTATTTACGAGTGAAACGGTAAGAATCTATGAGCGACTTTTAGGGCTGCCAGCACATAACGATTGCAACCGAAGGGCGTTAGAACGGATTGTGTTATCGACTTCGTGCAGTCGGACAATTCGTATTTTAGGAACGTAGCAAGTGTGCCAGAGGGTCCCAGATCGAAATAACGCCGTGGTTTTTCGCGCTCCAGCCGCTTCACCGTTTCGCGGAATTGAACCGGACGACGCAGCACCTTCCAGAAGTACGACTGGGGCAACTCCGATACCTTAGCCATCGCCTGACAGCAGACCATTGGGAGGTCGCCGGGTTTGTCGTGGACCGCGTTCATGAACGACTCGAAGGGATGTCTCGCCGCCTCGATCCATCTGGAGTGAAAGGCAAAGGAGACAGGCAGGCGCTGATAACCTACATTTTCCCTTTTCAACGCGGCCTCAATTTCTCCAAGTTCCTGTTGTCTTGCCGACACAACAAAGTGAGAAGAAAAGTTGACAGCCGCTAAGTCGGAGTAGGCACATAGACAACTCTCGAACAGACCCGGATCGGCGAGTACGGCGATCATTCCACCGGGCTCACAACACTCCTCCAAAACCCTCGCCTGCCGAACGACGGCAGTTAGAGCATCTTCGACAGATAAGAAACCGCCGATAGCCGCGGCGGCAAAGGATCCCAGACTAGCGCCAAGAACCAGATCCGGCCTTATCCCAGCCTGAACCAAGGTCTGTGCCAATGCATATTCCACCATGAAGATTGCGGGGTGGCTCAGCAACGTGCGGTCAAGCGGATCGCCGAGGCTGTGACCATCGTTGTAGATTGCTGCAACTACTGAACGGCCACAGAACGGACGGGCAATCTCATCCATCTGAAGCATCCATCCGCGGAAGGTTGCGTCGCCTTCATACAGTTCCCGTCCCATCTGGAAATATTGCGACCCCTGGCCGGAGAACATGAATACGGTCTCGAGCGGTTCCGCCGCCGCTCCCCGCTCGTTAGACGTCTGCACATCGCTCATCTTGAACCCGCCCCGCAACGATCTCCCATGGGAACACGCCCTCGCGGACATATCGTGTGATTCCCCGCAGATTGTCCGGATCCGAAAAGACTTCTACGTTGGCAGCCACCGCCGGTGCTTGCAACTCACGCAATGGCATACAGATTTCGCTCATGTAGCTCTTGTAACGACGGATCGCTGTTCTCGACAATCGGCGAAGCTTCTGCAGATGACGGCTTAACAGAACATCACTTGCTGGCTCGCAGGCGTCGACCAATCCCCATTCGCAAGCCTGTCTAGCGGAGATGGGCTGCGCAGTCAGGGAGAGATAGTGAGCCCTTTGATATCCGATTCGCCGCACCAAGAATGGCAGCACGCAGGCCGGGTAGAGTCCAAAGAGTATCTCAGACAAGCTGAATTGTGCCGTCTCATTGGCTAGCACGATATCGCTGGCTGCCACAAACCCGACTCCGCCGGCATTGGTTCTTCCGCGCACATGCGACACCGTGACGTAGGGACCCGTGGCGAGACGCAGCCACAGTTCGTAGAGCTTGTCCGCTCCTCTATCCTGCGTGGCCGCCGCTACCCCAGTGGCGGCAATCGCCTGAAAGTCGGCACCGAGACAGAACACATCCGGCGTACCGCTCAGAACCACGACGGTCGCGGACTGTTCGCAGTCGTCCAGGACTTTGTGGCACTCGGCGATCAGTTCGTTGCTGATCGTGTTATTCGCATCAGGCCGGTGAAACTGCAGGAACCAGATTGGTTCTCGGACCTCGACCTTAATTGTCTGATAGTTCATTGTTATTCTCTTCACGCTGCCGTATCCGCGCATCACCCCGGAGCTTATCTGTCCGCCAAGTCGCTATATCGCTCCAAGCACAAGGCAGTGTTAATTCCTCCAAAGCCCATACTCAGAGTAAGTGCCTTCCGAATCTGGTGATCCACCGCGCGGCTAGTCACCCAATTGAATGTCGGGTCGATCGGGTTCTCCAAATTGCGCGTGGGATGCAGTCGTCCTGTCTGCATCTGGAGCACGGTGGCGACTACTTCGACAGTACCGGCTGCGCTCAAGCCATGTCCGATCAGCGACTTGGTCGCATTCAGGTACACGTTGGTCAGGCCGCAGCGGTGTAGAGCCTCGAGTTCCGTCCGGTCCCCCGCTGTTGAACCAGTGCCGTGCGGGTTAACATAGTCCACGTCGGCCGCAGTCCACCCCGACGCACACAGCGCATTTTGAATGGCCCGGGTCTCACCTTCCAGAGAAGGATCGGGATTCCTGTTGGCATCCATCGCAATTCCCCATCCGCGCAAAACGGCGAGCGGAGTGACAGACCGAAGGCTGCTTGACTCCAGCGATTCCACCACCAGCGCGCCGCATGACTCGCCAAATATAAACCCGTCGTGGTTGCGGTCGAAAGGGCGGCACGCGAGCGAAGGCTCATTGGCATAGCGATCCGACCCCATCGCACCCAGCGCGCGCAATGCGCGGCATTCCCAATGTGAGAGATCCATCAACGCGCCCAACGCTATGCATACGTCCACCTGCCCGGTCAATATCGCCTGAGCGGCCTGAATGATCGCCAACTGCCCGCTCGCCGACGCTCCGCCCACCGTGCAAGCCAATCCGCGGATTCCGAATTGCGCCGTGCAAAATCCGCAAACGTCCGAGTCCATGAATGAAAGACTGTAACTTGGGCGCAGGAACACGGAACACTCGCGATACCTCTCATGAACTTGGGCGATCTCGCGCTGCTGGATGTTCGATCCGCCCACGATAAGTCCGATACGGCACCCATCTACCCCGGACAACCGCGACTCACACCATGCTTCCTGTACGGCGATCAATGCGGCCTGTGCCGAGAGTGACGCTGAGCGCGCTGAGCGCGCGCCGATTTCCGCGGGGAATGCCATGTCCCGGATCTCCGCGCCGAGATAAGCCGACTCTTGCTGCCGTCCCGGGCGGCGCATTACATCAAACGCGCAGCTGCCGCGGAGCAGACCGGCGCTGAAAGCATCTTTTCCTTGGCCGATGGCCGAAAGCACGCCCAACCCTGTAATGACAAGTTTTGGCCGCATGGGTCTGAAACCACCTAGGTCAACGCATTGCTCTCTGCGCTCCATCACCTGCATTCACCATCGCAACAAAAGTGATCCGGTTCCAGAAATTCGGACAGGTGGATGAGTGGAAAGGTTGTTCCCAAGTCAGCCATTATGTTGGCAGAAAGAGGGGCAGCGACAGCTCGATGTCCAGGTGCTCTGCAGAAGTTCAAGCGCTCAGATGATGCGTGCCACGATGGGAATGCGACGGAGCTGGATCGCGCTTCCCCAACTGAGCGATAGCGCGCCGATAAAAACGAGTCCAAACTTCGCGATGGCGGACAAATGGAACCCCAGCAAGGCATACTGCAGCCAAATAACAAAGCCATAGTGGAAAAGATAAATTCCATAAGAATTCGCGCTCAGACTGTCCGTGACACGAAAACGCGAGCGGACAAAACGGGTAAACAGCGCCAGCAGCGCGAAACATGTGGCCGCGCAAGAACCAGCCGAAAGCATGCTCACCTCCCAGGATCGAGTCACCACTTGGCCGTCCCGTAGCGCCATCATAGTTCCAGCCGCGGAGACCGCGAGAACAACGAGCGCCGTCAACACCCACACGTACCAGCTTTGCGCCAGCTTGCCATCAGAAGCAATAAGGCCGCGTTCCAGGCCCCATGCTCCGACGCTTATGCCGATCAGAAAGTAAGCAAGATAGTAAAGTATCCGGGTGGGTTGAAACGCGAATGGGCCGTAGTTTATCCACCGCATGGAGTCGAGCACAACGACCAGAGGCACATACAAGAGGGCAGAGATTGCAGCCAATACCGCAAAATAACGAGCGGGATACCTAATCGCTCTGCTGATGAAACGACCTAACTCTTCAGCCCAGTTCGGCGAGACCAGAAACAATATTACGGCGATCGAGTCGAATGCGAGCAGCACCCAGAGGAACCATGCCGGACCGGCCGGCCAATTGCTCAGCCTTAGCCATTGCCGAATATAGCTGCGCGGACCCGCGTGCCCTGCCATCTGCAGGTATGCTGGGTAATAGCCAAGCGGCGCGAGAGCGACAGCCACCAAGAATGGAATTCCCAACCTCAGCAAGCGGCTGCGGAGAAATCGAACTGCGCCCTTTCGCTTTACTGCTCGCGAGACGAATAGGCCTGAAATGAAGAATAACAGCGCCATCCGGAAAATATCGTTTACTCCTGTGAGGATTGCGGCCCACATACCGCGTTGGGTATCGACCACCGGGATGACTTGCCACCACGCAGGAACAGCCGCCATCGACGCGGGCAGTGGTGGGGCAAAAGGGTGATACGCCAATGCCGAATGGAACGCCACCACCATCGCAATCAGAAAGGCACGCAGATATCCGATGGAGTAGTTGTATTGCGAGACCGATCTTTCATGTTTGGCTGGCGCGCATTCAGGCGAGACTAAACTGACTGTGTTCAAGGGGCACCCACTTCTGTCCAGATATTTTTCTAAGAGATTTCAGTCGAGCAGGGCGTGGATGTTCAGGGCGACGACCTTCCCGCCCCCGAAGGTACCATCACGGGGACAAACTCGCCCTCGCGCACGGCGAATCCGATGCGACGCAATCCTCGGGCCTGTGTGTAGCCGGTCCTATAACTACGTTCCACGTTTTTCAGTTCGACCATCTTCTTGGGTGCCTTGAATCTCGATGCCGATTCTTCCCGGCAGGGTTATTCATGGCGCAGAGCCTGCATGGGGCCAATCGAAGCAGCGCGGCGCGGCCCTACAAACGACCCGGACGGACAGTATGGTGCCGCGCAAATCTTGATCCGCAAGTTCACTCCTCGCGCAGCAGATCCATTGGATTCGCGGCAAGCGCGCGCTGCGCCGGAATCCATGTAGCCACAAGCCCCAGCAGAGACATTGCCAGGACAACGCCGGCCAATACCAGCGGATCGCGGGGCGTGGCCTGATACACGATGAAAGCCAATACTCGGCTGGCGAGAATCCCAAGGATCAAACCCCCGACTGAACCAATGGCCAGCAATTTAACCGCGCGCCCCAGCGCTGCCCACAACACTTCCAATCGCCGCGCGCCGAGGGCGACGCGAATTCCGAACTCCCGCATTCGCTTACTCACAGAGTAGGCCGCCATGCCAAACAGGCCGGTGATCGAGAGCATGGCGCCCATGATGCCCAGTACACCCAGAGATACGGTGGCAACACGCACAGGGAAGAGAGCGCCGTCCATCCCTTTAGTCCATGGCTGGATAAAGACCGGCAATCCCGGATCAAGCCCATGCAGTTTCTCTCGAATGGCCTCTGCCAACAGCAGCGAGTCGCTTTGCGACCGCACCACCAGCCATGTCTGGCTCAAGGGCGCCTGCAAAATCGGCAGAAACATCGCCGCATGAGGCGCCTCGGTTAAACTGAAATATTTCCCGTTTTCCGCCACGCCTACCACTTCCAAGCGCGTTCCGTCCTGCAGCTTGAAATACTTCCCCACTGCTGCGCGGTCGGAGCCAAACAGTTCCCTCGCTAGCTGTTGATTGACGACCGCCACACGTGGCTGGTTCTTGTCGTCATCGAGCGAAAAGCTTCTTCCTGACAGCAGGACGGTGGCTGCAGCCTGGAAATAGCCGGGCGATATGTCGTACTGGTACGCCGAGTCCACAGCATTGGCTGGTTTCAGGTCTGTCGTCGTCTCGCGGAACACACTGGACATCAGTCCGCCCATCGCCAGAGGCTGAAACGGACCCACCAAAGCCACTGCTTTCACCCCCGGGATCTCCCGAACCGCGTCCAGCATTTGCTTCTGCATCTGCGGAATCGCGTCGCGTGTATATCCGGCCATGTTCAGATCTGTATTGACCAGGAACGTGTCGCGCGGTTCGAAACCGAAGTCGTTATGCAGCGACCGCACCAGTCCGCGGACGGCAACCATGGAAGAGGTGACCAGCACAGCGCAGATGGCGATCTGCACGACCAGCATAATATCGCGGACCGTAACCCTGCGGCCAACTCTGGCCGTGGAACCAGCCTTGACGATCTCATAAGGATTTGCAGCAAGAACTTGCCTCACGGGTACGACACCAAAGAGGAATCCGCTGGCCAGGGTCAACAGAAGAGCAACCAGATAAACATTGGCGTCCGGGCTCAGGGGCACATTGATTGGGAATTGGGGAACAGGCCGCCAGGCGCTCAGGTTATGCAACAGGATCACGCTCCCGGCAAGCCCCACTGCGCCTCCGGCGAAGGAAATGAGCGCAGCTTCGGTCATCAGTTGCCACAGGATGCGCGCGCGGCTCGATCCCAAGGCAAGGCGCAACGCGACTTCGCGACCGCGGTCAGCGGCGCGGGCGGCAAACAGGCTGCCGAGGTTGGCGCAGGCGGCCAGCAAGATTAGCGCCGCCAAGAGCATCAGTCCCGCGAGGAATGCGCGTATGGCAGGTGTGAAGAGATTGCCGTGCAAAGCGGGACTCACCAGGATGAAGCTGCTCTGGTCATCATCTTTCGGATATGTCCGATGCAGCCAGGCGCCAATCGAGCTTAGATCGGCATCGGCCTGCGCCGGAGTAACTCCCGGCTTTAAATGCCCCAGTACCTCGAAGACTCCCCGTTGGCTGCGATCGTTCAGTAAATGCGCCCCGTCAATCATTTCGCCGTTCACCATCGGCACATAGATATCGGGTGAGAAGAACATCAAAGTTCCGTGGAACTTGGGCGGCGCTACGCCGATGACGGTGAAGGGATGTTTGTTGAGCCGGACCACTTTGCCCAGAACCCCTTGATCTCCCTGAAAGTGCGTGTGCCAATAGGCCCAGCTGAGCACGACATAAGGAGCACTGTTCAAGCCATGCTCGTCGGAGGCGTGAAAAAAGCGGCCAAGATAAGGCTGAATGCTCAAGGCGTCAAAGTAGTTTCCGCTTGTGCTGTAGCCCCAGATCGAGGCCGGGTTCTTGCCGGTGTCCATCCCCACCAGAACCAAGCTATAGGCCGCGAGAGAGTCGAAGCTGTGATTGCCGTCGCGCAGATCGAGATAGTCGGGATAGGATTGTGCGATGTAAGTGTCGCTGCCCCGCTGAATGGCGTAAAGGCTCTCAACCTGAGGGACATTCAGAGGGCGCAGGAAGAGCGCATTCACGACGGCAAAGACCATGGCATTGGCGCCGATGGCCAGCGCCAAGGTCAAAACGACGGTGACAACGAAACCGGGAGACTTACTTAACTTGCGGATGGCGAAGCGGATATCCTGGAGCATGTCTTGTTTCAACATGATTACACCATTGCCTCTTCTTCTAGCTTCTGTTCCTGTTCGCTGACCACCTTACCGTCGAAAAGATGCACTTCGCGGGCGGCATGGCGTGCAAAGCGCTGATCGTGCGTCACCATGCATATCGTGGAGCCTTCTCGATGTAAATCGGCCAGGAGACGCATCACGGCCTCGCCGTTTTTAGAGTCCAGGTTACCGGTGGGCTCATCGGCCAGCAGGATCGACGGTGACCCAGCGAGCGCGCGGGCCACGGCGACGCGCTGCTGCTGACCGCCGGAGAGCTGCGCGGGATAATGCTTCATGCGGTGCGCCATGTTCACACGCTCCAGAGCGTCCTTGACGCGCTTTTTGCGCTCGGCCGACGGCATACCGACGCGGTAGGTGAGCGGCAACTCGACGTTCTCCTCCACGGTCAGGTCGCCAATAAGATTGAAGCTTTGGAAGATGAAACCGATCTCTTGGTTGCGGATGCGCGAGCGCTCGCCGAAGCTCAGCTTCTCGACCGGTTTGCCGTGGAGCATATAGCGACCCCCAGTGGGCGTGTCGAGCAGGCCCAGGATCGAGAGCAGCGTGGATTTGCCGCAGCCGGACGGGCCGGACATGGCGAGGTACTCGCCGCGCTCGATGGTGAGGTGAACGCCGGAGAGCGCGTGCGTCTCTACTTCATCCGTGTAAAAAACCTTGGTCAGGTCCTCGATCTCAATCAATCTTCCATTCGCTGTTCCGTCTGCTGCCATCTCGGCCCCCCTTTCGGTTTTCAATGGCCAGTGTTGAGTTCACAGTGAGTAGGCAAAGACTTGTAGCCGCACTGTGGAAGTCTTTCCCTATTCCCTCGCGTCGATCGAGCGCAAGAGCGGAGAGCCTATGTCCGCGCGGCTAGCTCCCGGCAAATTGCGCCGGATGCACCGGTCGCTGCACCGCATCGCGGCCGAGACGGCCTGAAGCGATGATGCGCTTCTCAAGCAAGTACGCATAAGGTTCTACCTTTCCCGCTCGCTACTACATCAGCTCTCTACAGGAAACGTAATGCGCGGGCCAAGGTCAGGTTTTATCGAGGTTCGTCATGATGCGACTAGACCACCGCTTTCGCGATACAAGGGTCGGAGCGAACGACTGATTACCCTTGTCCAGAGGCATCGAAACAACGCTGCGTATTAGGCGCTGAATTACCTAACTACCACCATAAGTTCGGGTGTAGAGAAAACATCTTCCGCTTTCCCTCTTTGAAGGCAGACTGCCGTCATGTCCGGCCACATGGATGGGAAAACATTCCTGTGGCGGATTCCCATGGAAGGGAAATTAATAGATTGATGTTCTTAAGTCTACTCAACTTTAGACCACAATTGCATCTGCGTGTCAACCGATAACTCGTTAAATTCATCGCACGTGTGACTGCCATCACGTACGGCTATTTTAAGGTTGGTGTCTGGCGCGCTCTTAAGAGCATTTTCACTAGTGGGGTAGCTGCCGGTCGTCCTTTACGATGCCCCGATAGCGCACCTTGGTATGACCAAAGACGCGCTTCAGAATGCGAAACTGCCACTCCACCTTGGCTCTCACTCGGGACTTCGTCCGGTTCTTGCGCTTCTGCTCTTCATTCACACCCTGTCTGGTCTTCACGCACCGATTGGTCATGTCCTGCGCCTCGGGCGCGGCCTCGTGGATCACCTTCGTTTGTCCTTGATACCCGGTGTCGCCCAGACCTTCTTCCCTTCGCCGTGCAGCAGGTCGGGCGGCATATGCTTGTCATGCACCGTAGCCGCCGACGCGCAGACCGAGTGCACCACGCCTTCTTTGCTGGCGACACCGATATGCGCCTTGGCGCCGAAGCAGTATTGGTTTCCCTTCTTGGTCTGACGCATCTCGGGATCGCGTTCCTTGTTCTCGTTCTTGATAGAGGAGGGCGCTGCGATGATCGTTGCATCCACAATGGTGCCGGTAGAGATGCGAATGCTCCTGCTCGCCAGATAAAGGTTCACCACGTCGAGTATCTGGCCGCACAGATCATGGGCTTCCAGCTGGTGTCGGAAATTCAGAAGAGTGGTCTCGTCGGGCGCAGCTGCCCGGCCCAGTTCAACTCCGGCAAAACTCCCCGGCACAGGAGACTCACAGAGAGCATCCTCGGTGCCAGGGTCCGACAGGTTGGACTACGAACGACTCTCCCAAACTCTGGCCGGGCTCCATGACTTGGCCCTTGCCATCCTCATGCTCGGAAATTTGACCAGATCGCTCAAGCATAGTTAATAACAGGATCTAGGCTGTGCTTGCGGCACAGAAGAACCTTCGCTTGACTGATGGTTATCCCGACAAGTTGTGTATTGTCTGCCGATCTTGAGAAACGTCCGGTTGTCTGGGCCTTTGATCAGGCCCCTCGTCGATCATGTGTTTGGTCGTACGCATAACTCGATTTAACGCTGCCGTGAGTTTCTATATGTTGGCAAATTGATTGACAAGCACCTCTTCCAGCCGTGACTTATGCACATGAATGCGGTTCTTGTACTGGATCAAGCCCATTGTCCTGAAACGGTTCATGAAGAAACTGCAGCGGGATCGGGTGGTTCCAATCATCTCCGCGAGTGTTTCCTGTGTAATCGGCGGCATGACGCCTCGCGGTTCATCCGGCTTGGCGAATTCTGCCATTAGAAGCAAGGTGCGCGCCAGGCGCATTTCGCTGCAGTTCAACTTCTGATCGACAAGATCGGCCTGGTTGCGTATTCCACGCGCGACCAGAAGCGAGAGGAACTGCGCAGAGAATGCAGACTCGCGGCGCATCACGTCAATAATGTCGTCCCTCTTGATCTTGAATGCAATGCATGGAGTGATGGCGCTGGCTGTTGCCAAGCGATGTTCTGGTCCCGGAGCGAGCGACTCTTCTCCAAAAAACTCGCCCGCGGAAAAAAGTGCGAGCGTCGTCTGTTTGCCATTCGGCGTAACGACTTGAAGTATTGCGCGGCCGCTCTGAAGACAAAAGACATAATCGGCAGGATCTCCCTGAAAGAAAAACACCTGCCCTGGTTGTGCTTCGACGATTTTTTGACCAAGACCGACGCGGGTAAAGAAAGCTGTTGGGTCTGATGAATTGAAATCCGTGTCATGCATCTGGATTGTCCTCCTTTTTCGACCTGCCAAACCTGAATGATTCTTCTCTGGTTGATCCAATCTCTGTAGTTGGGTCGGCGGTTGCGGGCCTTTGACCGCAGTGTGTTGCGAACGCTCTAAAATGAATCGATGACTCTACAACGACCGCGTAAGTTGGCAATCTCCACATCTTTTCGGTAGCCATGGGCTGGTTAAGACACCATCAACGCTTGGAAACTTGCGCGGTCGGAGTAGAAGTAGTTCTGCTGGAAGGTGGTCCGCCCGGCGCTCTAACCTAGCGACGCGGCGCAGAATGCTCGACCGTGTCCTTCTTCTGCTCTTTCTCGGCATCGTGGTGAGCATCCCGAAGTGCATCCTTCACGTGGCCCACGACCTTTTCGGTCTTACCCTTAATCTGTTGCGCGGCGCCTTCGGCCTGCGTGTTAGTGTTGCCGGTCCACTCACCAACCTGGCGCTTTGCGCGGCCAGCCGCGTCGTCAATTGTGCCCTTCACAGTGTTCTTATCCATTTCTCAACCTCTCGGTGTCATAGGTTGGGGTAGATTCCCCCGAGATCCCAAACAGCAGATGTTTATGACGGGTTGACAAGCTCCGTAAACTCTACCGTCCGCCCGTCGGCTGGACTGTACAGTACCCGTTGTCGCTCGACACAATTGACAGTACATTTGCGCGATTCCGCCTAGAATCCGAAAGAATGCGTAAGCGGGCGTAGAAAACCCTGTAGGACGCGCACCCCGAACCCTTAGAACCATGTCGTCGAACGCGCCCCAGCGTGATTAGACCAAAAATACGCTCAACGACCACCACCTTAAAGGTGGTGGGTTGACGTTGCGACTGAAAGTCGCCTGTTTGCGGCTGAAGCCGCTTGAAAGCTTTCCGGCTGAGAGCCGTCTTAAGGCTCGCTCGGCGCT
>Ga0302320_10025942_pt1 | contig 11369 bp, 18 predicted proteins | sample Bog_T0_3_FD_202130 | JGI IMG/M metagenome (GOLD analysis project Ga0302320, IMG submission 202130) | Peat permafrost microbial communities from Stordalen Mire near Abisko, Sweden - Bog_T0_3 | ecosystem: Environmental > Terrestrial > Soil > Wetlands > Peat | place: Sweden: Abisko, Stordalen Mire... | reverse complement strand
CCTCCTGCGGCTTGCGCGATTTTCCTTTGGGCCATGCCATGAGAACTCCATTCAACGAAATCGTATCACGACAGGACTTCATACCACCGCTGCGAGTCGCGTCCCTTGGAAATGGCGAACTCGCGCTCGGCGCCTTCGATGGTGATAAGCCGCTCTTTGATGAGCCGCTGGAGCACCATCCGCCACCCGCGAATCTGCCCAACCATGCGCTTGACGCCGAACCTGTCATCGGCTACCTTGCGCACCGTGAATTCGGGGCTTAGCCCGGTCCATTCCATCCCGACGATGTGACGAAGGCCAGAATAGATCAAGTCGTCCAGATTCGTCACTCCGTCGTAGTGGTAAACCGCGCCGATGGTGGGATATTTAATCGACTGGAAGAACCGTAGATTCGGATTCAGTCGGGTGAGCCGGTCGATGATCTGCTGGCGGGTGAGCGGTCGGCCCAACTGCTCTTGCGCCGACGTCGTATCAACGCCGCCGTCCTTGCCCTCAACCGCGGCGAGGCGCTTGGATTCGGCATCCTGCAAGGCGTCGGCTTGGCGCTCAATCTCGCTATCGTGGATGGCGCGTTCGATCTGCCGGTCCAGTTTCGCGCTGTCGATTACCTGCGGTGAACTCATGCAACTATCCTAATGCAAGAACGGCCTCCCGAAAGAGGCCGCTTTGCTTGCTACGGGAGAAAATTATAAACCAATCTGCCCGCGATTGATGGTGTTGGCGTAGAGCGTGAACGGAATCGTCGGGGTTGCAGTGCCCCCAACGGTATAAGCCAGCCGCACAAACTTGACGCTGACGGGCGTATTGGTTGCGGTCGCGCCTCCGGTCGCAGCCGTTACGCCAGCCGAGGCCGCATCCGAAATCGAGACCATCTTGAAGATAATCCAAGGATCGGTTGCAGCGGTGCCGGTCGCCGTAACCTGCGTGAACCGCAAAGGCAGGTTGACCCAGGTGGTGCCGCCGTCGGGCGAGTCCTGAAGAACCGCGTCAAAGGTCGGGTTAGTGCCGCTCACGGTGCCAATGGCCAGCAAGAGGCGATAGGCGTCCGCATAGGGCAGCACGAAAGATGCGGTGTTTCCGGTCGCCAGGGCGGTGCCGCTGGTGAGCTTCGTGTAGCCGGGTTGAATCATTCCTGCGCTTGGCATGAATTACTCCTAGACCGCTTCGGTCTGTAGAACGTCCTGAATCGCGACGTTGTTCGCGTTGCTGGTATTGAAAATACCTGAAATCGCGAAGAAGAGGGCGAGTTCCGCTGTGGGTGCCGGGATAGCCACCACCGTGGTATTGGACTGGGTTGAAACCGCCTGCGTGGTCAGGTAGCCGGTCAGCGGGGTGATCGCAGCCGATGCCGTCAAGGTCGTCGCCGCCGAGCCCGCCACGAGGGTCGTCTCCGAACCGGAGATGGTTCCCGAGATAACGCCGGTATTGGGGTCCCAGTAGAGATTAGCCGCAATCTGCCAGATCCCCGTACCTGCGGCGGATGCCGTGGCAGCACTGAGCGCGCCGACGTTGTTGGTCGAAGTGGCGGCGAGAAAGTTCGGCCCCGTCCCAACCGCGCCGATAACCAGCGTCGGAATGAAGGTGCCGGACACGCCGTAGGTCACGCGGCCAGCCGCCCGAACGATCAATTCCACCAGGTCGATCTGATTCGACACGCCAGAGCCGGTCTGGTTATAGCCGCGATAAGTGGCGTAGGCCACCTTCAGGACTTGGGTTGACGCGACGGTAGCGATGGGCGACGGAGCCTGAAGGAAAAGCGTTCCCGAGGTCGGGTTGACGAGATTCCCTGCGGCTTTTGCGATATAAGGACTGTTGCCGTTTGCCATAGGGTCTCCTTTAGACCAAGCTCGCATCGCAAGTGATGATGCGCATACGCTGAGGATCGGTGATCTTGGACGCCATCACGAAGCGGTAGCTTGCAATGGTGCCGATTTCGCCGGTTGGATTGCTGGGGCCGATTCCGGGCTTGACCACCGAAACCTTAAACCGCTGATTCTTGGGGTCGGTGACGGTCGAGGGGCCAGAGCCTGCCAGCGGAATCACGCAGAAGCTCTGATAGCCGAAGACATACGCCGAGAAAAGCTGGTTCGGGGCGGTGCCTGTGATGTTGACGTTGGTGGAAGACATGATGCGGCAACCGGCCACCTTGCCGATCTCGCCATTCAGCAACTTCATGCCGTTCTGGTACTTCATGCAGTCGATGAATCCGCCCGCCGTGTTGTCCGACATAATGTCGTATTCGACGTATGGATGAATGACCGCCATCCAGTCGCCCGAACCGTAGGGCCGCACATTTGAGCCTTTCATCAGGCTCGTGTTCGCCTTGAAGTCGGCAACCGAGAGGTTCGCGCCGATGGTCGGCACGGTGTAGGCGGTATTGGAATCAATCTCCGCGCGGGTGATCGAATCGGTCGAGAGCGCAGCGCGGAAGGACAAATCCTCAACCATCTGCGCAGCCGCACCGATGGAGTTGATGTCCGTCTCGTCGTAGAGGGTGGAGGAGTCCATGTAATCCGAATATTGCTCGACAATCGAGGTAATCGGATAGCTGGACTGTGGCACTGGGTTGGGGTTCACGCCTTCTGCCGCCGGTACTGTGTTCTGGCCGGGGAGATTGAAGCGGAACATCTGAATCGTGCGCCCCACATTGCGGGGCAGGGGAACCTTGAAGCCGAGTTGCCAGAAGTAAAGCTCCGGCATGAGGCGGTCAAGTCCCTTTTTCACGAAGTAGATCGCGGATGCCTGATGCAACAGGCCCGGATTGTTCGTAGTTGTTCCAACGGGAACTGCGGGCATAGCATATCTCCGAGGTGAGGAATGATGGTCAGCGTTTTACCGCAAATCCACTTCCGGGGGTCACTCGGAGTGCTTAGCTCGGTGGCGGGGTCGCCTTCACTTCGCTGTGCTAAAGATAAACACAATTCCCGCAATTCTGCAAACTTTATTTACTGCGTGCTCCCCCCTGTCAGCAATTCCTGCAACTGATCGGCGCTCATTGCCCAGAGATCAGTCTCAGTTGGCGCACCTTTCCCTGTGTTGGCGGGGGCAGTCCCGGCGGGAGGCGGGGGCATCGCATTCCTGGGCGCGGCCGGGCGAGCCGGGGAAGCAAGAGCAACACTCATCTCGCCCTTGGCCTTGAGCGTGTAGTAGGCCATTTCCGCCGTCTTTGCATTGAAGGGAAGCTGATTCGATTGCAGGAACTGGTCAATTTTGTCGGCATCGGCCTGTGATTTCGAGAACTCGGGCACGGCGCGGAAGAAGTTAGCTGCCTCGAAGTTGGCTTGCTGCGCTGCCATGAACTCCTGCTGAGCCTGCGCCGTTTCCTGTTGTTTGGCAAATGCGGCCACCAATTCTGCGCCATTCTTGACGCCAAACGCCGGGGCCATCAAGTCGGCAATGGCGAGGGCTGTTGGATCAACGGTGGGAGCGGCAACCGGGGCCACTGGCGCAACGGGTTCAGGAGTTCGGGAAAGCTCGGTGATGCGCCGGGAAGCGGCAACCTGGGCCTTGGCAAGCTGCGCGTATAGCTCGGTATCGTCCTTGCCGCGATAGACCTGCCCGGTAGCGAGGCGCATCTCGCGCTGCCCATTTTCGAGCGTGGCGAAGGTAAAGTCGGGGTCCGGTGCCGGAGAGTCCATAGTCGCTGGGTCGGCAGCGGGAGGGTCAGCAACGGGCTCAGGTTCGGCGGGTGCGCCAGCTTCCAAGAGTGCTGCGTCAAAATCTGCGTCTCCGCTACCAGCCGGAACGGTCGGTTCTGCTTGGATCGGGTCGGGCATCTTCATTCTCCAGTTCTGCTGATTTTAGCGCAAAGGCCGAATCCATCACGGTCTGCTCAAGGGTTTTGATTACCAATCGCCGCTGCTGCCAGGCAATGATCGCCGAGCGACAAGCCTCGAAGTCAGTAGCGGGGGCGTTCAATGCCGCCAATTCCAGCCGTTCGCACTCCGCTGCCTGAAATTGCAGGAAATCGCGGAAGGCTAATGAATTGGCGAGGTCGGCGTAGCTGATGGCCAGTTGCATTTCGTCCGGCTGCATTTTATCCCAACTTCGCACGGACGAAACAATCCTTGGCCTCCAGCAGTTTGCGAAGTCCAGCAGACTTCTCCGCTCCGTCTGGAAGGGTGGTGTCGAATGCGACGGCCATCTCTCCGATAGGTTTTGATACTTCCTGCAAATGTGAGGGCAAGTGGTCGAAAGCGAAATACTTGAGAATTGGCGATGCCATTTTTGTTTCCTCCTTATTGGCCTTCTAAAATCTGCGATGCCTTGATCTCCGCATCCCGCGCAATGCCCAGCACTTCATTCAGCGCCCCGATCTGCGCCAGAGCGTTCAAGGTCGCCACGATGATCTGCGTTTCATCCCGCTCATGGGCATCTTGCGACATGGCGCCAAGGCGCTGCTGCTGAAGCGCCATCTTCTCTTGGCCGGCCTGTTGCGAGCGCTGCTGCTGGGCCTGCATCTCCTGCGGGGTCATGGGCCGGAAAAGGTTGAACGCCTTCACGTTGTAAACATCCAGATAGAACTCGGTGAATTGCTCAATATCGAGCGTCTTCTGCTGCTGCTCGCCCATCGCGGTGATGATTTCAGGGTTGAGCACGTACTGCGTCAAAGTCTGAAGGCCACCGCCCTGCATCGCCGCCCGCATTTTCATGTTGTTCGCGGTCTTGAGCTTGAACTTGGGGTCTGCATTGAGAATGTCCACTGGGTCAACCTGGAAGTTCTGCCCATCGGGTCCGAGGATCGTCAGAATCTGCTGGGGGTCCATGAACATACAGATCAACTGCCAGAGTTGGGTGAGCATTGGGCTTAAGGTCTGATCCTCGATATTCGCCACGAGGCCATGAACGCGCGTATTGCTCGCATTAGTCTGCGCCTGAACGCCAGTCGCTGTTCGGTTGGCAGAATTACCGCCAGATGAAGGCGAACCAAGAACGGCGAGGTCCGTGATCCCGGTAACTTTCTGGTCGTTGTTTTCGACAATCTGCACCTCCGTAAACGCCTGCTGGGTGACGTTGCCCATTTCGAGCCGCACCACATCCTTGCTGGGGTCTTCCGCTTCCCAGTTCGCACCTGGCCGCAATTTCATCTTGCTCTGCGTCCGCGCCATGCCCAGTTTGGTGATGAATGGAGGGTGCAGGATAAGGTTCAACTCGTCCAGGCGGCCGTCAATGAGCGTTTTCTTGAGCTTCTGCCCAGATTCCAGCAATTCGGGGATCGAGTATCCGTAGAAGCTGCCCAGGGCGTTGACATAGCACCAGTTGAGAAATGGCATCGCCTGATACTGATTCGGCATGTTTCTCGCCACATGCTCGCGGCCAATCAGCCAGACATGATGATCGCGCTGCCAATATCGCAGCACTTCTACCCGCGCCAGTCTCGGATCAACCGACTGATCCTGTCCGGGCTGATAATTGACCCCTCGATAGCTCTGAATTGCCTGCCGGGTGGTGTCGCCGTCCGTGAAAGTCTTTTGCTGCGAGAGACGATATAGCGTCACATCGTGGGGGATATCGAAGCCATCCTGCCCGCGATAACTGGCCAGCTCCGCAATCGTCATCATCTTGCGGCGAATCGTAAAACCTGCCTGCTGGGGATTAGTTGACCGGCAATTCGGGTCGATGTAGAAGTCCATCAAATCAACCGGATCGAGAAAGAACTGGCTTACCGTCTCCGGCTTATAAAACTGCTTCGCATAGCTTACCGTGCGCCCGGTGTGCATGGGAATCTGGACCCCCGGCAGCATGGGATGCTCGCCCATTGCCACTTCCGGCTCAACCATGCGCTGCCAGTTGATCGCCATCTCTGTGCGCGGCCCGTCCCATCCCCATTCCCAGATGCCATTGCCGAGAACGACGCCATCCTCCGTCATTCGGTCCACACAGGAGCGGAAGCTCTGGAACTTTACCATTCCTCCCAAAGACTTCAACTGATCCTGCATGAGAGCGCGGACCTGGTGCAACTGGGTGATGGTCGTACCGCTTGACGCCGCTTCCACGTCGAAATCAAGGTCAGCCCCGCAGATCGCGTCAATCAACTGCGGTCGTAGGGCGTTGACCTGCGTAAATGCGTGCCAGATGTGCATGTTGGCGCGCGGAGTCCGTGACCCGTCCCAGTATTTCTCGCCGTTCCGCACTGCCGCATAGATACTTGCTGCATTCTGCCATTTGGTCTCGTAGTTGGTCGCTCGGTCGCTCGCCGCGCGATTGAAGTCGCCCAGTACGATGCGCTTGGCTTCCTCCGCCGACCACTCGCCGCCGCCAATCGGGATGCCTTCGCTGGTTCGCTGCTCATACCCGCCAAGAGGGGGAGCAGAATTGGCGTCCGATGCCGGACTTGGGACCATCGGAGGCGGGGCATTCGCGTCTACAGTGACCATTGGCTCACTTTACCACCATTCAGGTTCAAGGCAGATATCAACGCACGGAAGACACATATAGGAGGTACCGAAGTGGCCTTCACATTTTCCTGATTCTCGAAAAGCTCTCGTGCCTGCTGGAATTGGGTGTTGCATGTCGCCCTTCCAGCCGAAACAGGTATGCTCCTTGCGGGTCGTGACGAGCTTCGTTTTTCGCGCTTCGACCTCTGCGGGGAAGTCGTCGGCCGCACCGGGATCGAAAGCCAAATATTCATCATCTGTATGGGCAGGAGCGGGACCTTTCCTATGCGCCATCACCATTCGATAAACCTCTTCAATCCAAACGGTATCACGCCGGGAACCCTGTGTCATGGTCCACCTTTGGGTAAAACTGGTCCTCGTCCTGATAATGCTCGGCCAAAAGCAGCGAAATCGGGTCTCGAAGCGCGCTCGGGACGTTATATTCCTCGGTTCGGCTCGACAGCACCCCGGAATTCACGCCTTTGCCCTCCAGCATCAAATCTGTCAGCGTATCCAGGATGTCGTCGTGCCGGTATTTCGGGAAGCCCTTGATTTCGGTCTCGATCGCGGTACGATACGGCAATGAATCTGAAAAACGAATATTCCCCGCCTGAAACCAGGGGCGAAGTCCCCGAATTTTCGACTTTTTGGACTGCTGATTGTCCGCAGGTTCGGCTTGAATGGGCAGGAATCGCCCGCGCTTCGACATCTCCCGCCGAAGGGATGCCAGCAACACTCTTTCGAGCGCTTGCTTTTGAATCTTCAACTTCACGATACCGGGGAACATGTCGAACACCCTGAAAATCCATTCGATAACCTCCTCAACAGGCGGACGCCCATACAGCATGAACGGCACGTACAGCCGCGCATTGGCAAACCCGCCCACCGTCAGCACAGTAAAGTCCGAATCATGCCCCTTCACGTCTTCCATGCCTGCCACGTCGAGCGCAGCATAGAGGCTCATCCTCGGCAAAAGCTGATCCATCACTTTTTCAGGCGTCCAGATCAACTGCTTCACGTCGTCAATGAGCCCCTGGCCGGCCACAATCGGATTCATCAGGTACTGGGCGGCCAATTGCGCCGGCCCCTTCATGGGATCGTCCTCAATCTCCTTCAGCGCCGCATATCCCATCCGCTCGGGCCACAGGAAGGGTCCTTCTGGCCAATTAGGAGCCGCACTCCGCACCACCAAGTTGAACGCATCCGGAAGCCCCTTCGTCCGCCGCGCCGCGTGATCGTTCCGCCGCACCTGGTACAAATCCGAGAAATCCCAAGGAGTGCCCACCATGTCCGTCCAGCCCTTCAGCGGCTTCTCCACATCCTCCGTGTTGTACTTCTCCAGCAGATCGCCCATCGAACCCGCGTGCCGGATTACCTCATCAATCCCATTCTGCGAGCTCGAATTGATCTTCTCCACCAGATCATCCGACTTCTGCACATCCCCGTGATACCCGGTGATCGCCGAGCCCACCGTGGATGCAAGAACAGTCGGCTCCTTGCCGCCCGGACCCAGTTTCTTGTTGTTGTTGTCCCGCGCCGGACACGTAAACCCGCTCAAATTCCCCAAATCCGGCACCTTCCCGTCCTTCGCCACCGGGCACAACTCAGGGAAAAGCAGCCGCAACTGATCGTTCAGAATGAAGTGGTTGCGAATCTCGATGATGATGCTTGTGACCAGCGTCTCTGTTGCGGTGGTCAGGAGAATTCGGACATTCGGGTAATTCAAAATCCACATGATGCTGTGAGCGATCGTAACCAGTGTCGACTTGATATGCCCGCGAGGAAACAGAATCAGATTGTCCCGGCTCTGCTCGAACCCCTCGTTCGGTGGCAGCAAATCCATCTTGCACTTTGGCTCCCATAGAACCTTGCCCTCCATCGCAGCCCTGTAATCGTCCACCGTCTTATGGAACTCAGTCGCCCCCGGAAACTTCTGCAACGCCGCCAGAATCGGCCCATGCACCCGCTCGGACACATCCGGGTACCCAAGAACCACATTCGACAGCCACACGAGGTCTATGCGCGCCTTGTGCCGCTCTGCGTGCCACCATTCGAGGTAGCGGCCTACGTTCTTATCAGTGATCTGCACTAGCGCAACCGATCAGCTATTTTCCCCGCGATATTCGAGGCTATGCCAGCGAGAATCAGTCCCACAAAGCCAAGGATGCACGCCGCCACTATCAACTCGGCTAGATAAATCATTTCTTCATGCTCCGCACAGCGTCGCCAAGGCCTGGGAACTTCTTCGCAACCTTTGCGTCAATGCTTGCCCTCAATTGCGGACTCGGGCGTCCCATACGCTCCGCGGCTATACCGTGGCTCTTGTCTGGAATCGGATATGTGCGATTCGGTCCCGCGAATGCTGAATCGGGGAGTGCGTTACGCCGCGCTGCTGTCAATCTTGCCATGCGTCACCTCAAGAGCATCATAACCGCTCCCGGTTTTGGTGGTAATTTTTTTGTGGCGCGCGTGGAGCTAGAATGGCGAGGCGTTTCTATGAAGTTTCCTCCAAGCCTCTTGTTCTACATCCCGAAGTCCCTTATACGTGCGGTCGCCATTCATGCAGCCCGACTCGTCATGCCCCGGCGAACCACACTTCACACAACCATTCTTAGGCTCCTCGTGGATAATCACCGCGGTGCGCAGCGACGATAGGCAGAAGTCGCGAAGAGTCAGATCGCGCGACAATGCGAAAGCCTTCAGCGCCTTCACTAGATCAGGGTCAACGTTGCGAATATTTAGGTCCATGTGACAAGTGTAACACCGCCTCAGTTTTTGTCCAGAATTTTCTATGTCGCGGGCGTGACCATGTGCCGCCGACTCCCGCCACCAGTACCCCCGCCAGGGTCGGGCCACCCCGGCGCCTCGGCTTGGGACTCCAACCTTCCGCGCAAACGCAGTCGCGCCGCCGCTCAGTTCGAGCGTAGCTGTGGTGTTGAGTGGTGGAGGATTGGAGGAGCGAGGGTGGATTAGCTAGACAGGCTTGAGGCAGCGTGCGCAAACAGGCTTGTCGCCGTGCAGGACGCGTCCGGTGGCTCCGCAGTGCCGACAGGACCATTCAGCCTTGGCCGGCGCAGCAGCAGGCACGTGAGGCGTGCTGGGCTTTGCACCCTTATCCCATCTGCGAGATCGGCAGGCCCTGGACGCGCAATGCGACGGGTACAGCTCGGTCATAATCCACGAGTAGCCGCATTGATCACATCGCCACGCCGGAACGCTTGTCTTGCCCATGTGAGCATTGTACACAGAGGGTGTGTACAATGCTCACATTACTACTCACCCAGCATAGCCGCCAGGCGCTCAGCAGCTGGCCCAGATACGCTCAGCGTGATACTCGATCCGGCATGCATCGCCTTAGCCGCATCCTGCATTCCAAGCAGCCCGGTGAGCTGATCTATAGCCTTTTGCTGCACCTTGTAATCAGGCGCGTCCGACTGCACAACCTCTTTGCCCTCAAGCGTTTGGTTCGCTCGGGCGTCCAAATGTTCAACTATCTTATTTCCGATGCGATCAAGCGTAAGACCTTGCCTTTCAGCGATTTGCTGGAATCTTGCCCGCATCTCGTCTGGAGGGATCAATTTCCAAGGAGTTCTGCTTGCCCCGGAGCCGAAACCAGCCTCGAGCGCTGCTTGAGAGGCCGTCTTCCCATCGACTATGCCCTCAACGAGGCGTGTCTTTCGGAGTTCTAGGACTGATTCGGGTCCTAATTTCTCTTCATCCATAGCATTCAGCATATCGTCGTAGCTCAAGCCATCCTCCTGATCGTTATATATATCTAGAGATAGCATAAACCTTTAAGAGCCTTGTACCCCTTGTATTCAACGTGTCAAGCCCTTTCATATGTGCATGTTTGTGATAGTTTGATAACATTTGCATATTTTACTTTACATTGGAATACATATAGATTATAGTGGATTCAGTTCAGAGGAGAAACGGCGATGCAGACAGCGATCAGGAATCCTTATACCGGGCTGAGCAAGTCAGAACTTGAATCCAAACTGGATGATATGCTCCGGCGCCAATTTGAGCACACGGCTAATCTCCGCATCAACTTCGCCCGTTATGCAGTCCGCTAACGATTCGCAGTTCAACCGCAGTGCAATATCACACTAAACGCGCACATGAACCGCTCACGGAGATGTGGGGCAGGAGATCTGGCAAATGGAATACGGAATCTTGATTGCAACTGGAGCGGATGGCGTCTTTCAAATCCTTGGAGCGGTCTATTCACAGCTTGAAGCACTACAGCTTGCCGATGATTACATTCGGCTGGGACCTGATAACGATTACCTCGCGCCGGAACGGTTCGAGATTCATCGCCGGGGAGACCGGGGAGGATACACACTCATCGAGCCTCTTACCGATGGGGAGTGGCTCATGGAAGGCAGGAAAGCACCCTAAACCACCACGGCTCCCAGATGCCTCACAGCGCGTCGGCAACATGAAAGGTACCCCATGATCACCAAACCTCAGGAATGGATGACTGTAGCCCAATCCGCAGAGCTTTTGCAGCTCAATCCCATGACGATATTGCGCTGGATCAAGGCCGGAAAGCTGCCGAGGCGCAAGATCGGGAAAAGCTACCGACTCTCCAGGACGGAAATAACAACGTTTCTCAATAACAGGAAGGTGAAGCTATGAATTGCGCGAATTGCGGTAAAGAAATCGAGCAGGCTGATTGGTTCGGCCTTTGGACGCACGTCACAAGCAAACTATACGGCTGCGGGCCCGGCGCCCAATACGGCGGCAAGATGGCCGAACCCACCCGCCCCGAAACTGAGGATGTAGTGGCCGCGACTAAGCTGGAGAAGGCAAGCCAATGAACACCAGGATGCAGTTTGACCCTTACGTGCTGGCCGTCCTCATCGTGGCCGGGCTCGTCATCGGATGGTGCCTATGATTGATTTTCTCGCAGGCTCTTGTCGAAACGACAATAAGACCGAAGATGTGTATCCAGGTTCCGTCCTAACGGTTGTCTTTAGGCAGGGCGAA
>Ga0302320_10025936_pt1 | contig 11370 bp, 13 predicted proteins | sample Bog_T0_3_FD_202130 | JGI IMG/M metagenome (GOLD analysis project Ga0302320, IMG submission 202130) | Peat permafrost microbial communities from Stordalen Mire near Abisko, Sweden - Bog_T0_3 | ecosystem: Environmental > Terrestrial > Soil > Wetlands > Peat | place: Sweden: Abisko, Stordalen Mire... | reverse complement strand
ATGGCTTATTTGAAAATTAAAATGATATGATACGGTGGTATTAAACAACTGTCATGTATCCAGAGAGGGGTGTATACGTAATCAAAGAAGCGCGATCCTAGTTCTAAAATACAAATTCCTAAGCTACATAAAAATCTAATCAAGGATTGCTCTCATTTAAAGTCTCTAAAAGGGGGGCCCTCAAGCTCAAGCTCTAGAATAGCGTCAAACCCAAACAAAAGAGACTTTGAAAAACGCATTTAGGGGAAACGGCTTCTTGTCTAATAGGGAAATAGGTATCATGAAAAGCGTCAAGGCTCGTATCTCATCCGTCTGATCCTCCATCCCAACGTCTACACTACCGCAAACTCCATAAAAACGCCTTCGCTATGCTGTTTGATTTCGCTGCTAAAATGTACCTTATCACCGTGTCCAATTGCAAGCATGCTCATTCCTTTCTCGATATGTAGTGTAGCTCTCGTCAGATCCGGTCTGAGGATAGTTTTGTGTGTACACCGAGCGAAGGAGCGAGAGTCTACGACAACATTGCAAGTTTTTGCAAGACAGTCAAGACGCCTAAAAGATATCAGAAATTAACCCCTCTCGATGAAGAATCCTCAACTTACCAGTCACGCCTTGAGTAAGAGTTGTCATGGCCTCTGTGTTCCTGCTACCCAAACTGACGGTCGTAACATTTTTCACCATCGCATCCTTTCCTAATTCGTTTGCCCAGCGAAAGATAACCTCATCATCTCTGCCGTCACCTACAACCATGAGGAAGTCGACTGGCGACTCGTGAGTAGCATCAGGTGCCATTTTATTCTTGAGGCCCTGAAAAATTGTCATTGCTGCTGTACCTTTAGACCAGTCAATGGGCTCAACTGCTACAGCACCTAAAAATAATGTTAATGACTCCTGAAAATACGGAATTTCATGGGGTCGCACCTTCTAGAGGGATAGCCCTGACTCTCTGCTCTTCACAAGCATCATTGATATGACTCGCACAGTCTCCAGCTTGTCGGCTAGCACTCTCGAAATCTTCAGCATTCTTATAATGGAATATCAGACTGCAATGTCTTGTTTCAATCCAAGAACCTGGAGTACGTTCCTGATAATATTTCATAATCCCCTCAACGGAATCTTTCCAGGCGCGCATTTTTTCTGGGTCTGCCATTGTAGTCCAAGTTGTAGATCCGAAATCTTTGAGGAAACAGCCGTTTTCTGCAATGAGCCCTAAATTAGGAACTCTTTTAAAAAGTCGGTCAAGTTCCTCAGGTTGTCGACTAGACATTACGTAAACAGTGTTACGTTCGTCTTGAAGGACGTCGTTTAGAACATCAAGAGTGCGCTAGAACGATGAGCAATGGGCTGCAAAGGGATATCAAGAGTCGACTTACTTGAGGACTTGTTAGAATAATGCTGGTGGGAGATCCCCAGGAAGCTAGAGTGCCTTCGTAGTCTAAAATGAAAAGTCTTCTTTCCGAGGCCTGGTATCGTTTCCCAAGAGCGTTAACTGAAAGGCGAGGAACCGAGGTGGTGTCACGACGGTGCTGCTCATCGTAGACCTTGTCAAGTCTTTGGAGAAATCCAGTGAACCAGTGCTCTGCGGTATGATGCATGACTGCTGCATAAAGTTTTTCCCATCTGACCTCTTTTTCCTCATTGTCCATTGCAAGGGCTTGCTTGATTGCATCAGCAGATTGACGGTAGTCCCAAGGATTAACAGAAAGCTCATTTCCTCCAAAAACCGAAGCGCTCCCAGTGAATTCGCTCAGGATGAGTGATCCATACTTGTTGCGACCTTCAACTTTCCCATCTTGACAGAACAAGTATTCGTGACAGGTCAGGTTCATACCTTCACGTTGACTTGAAATCATGAGAGCATCAGCAACGGTGAGTAAGGCTAAGTATTGCGCATAGCTAATATCCTGCTTCAGATAGACCAGAGGTTGGTATGCAAGGTTGGCCCAAGACGAATTGACTCTCGTGACAATATCCGAAACAGTAGCATCAAGCTCGACTTGTTCAGTCGTTGATGTAGCAACTTGAATCATAACAACTCTATCGCGCCATTCCGGATGCATGTTGAGGAACAGCTCGTATGACAGAAGCTTTTGACGGACACCTCTGACATGATCCAACTTGTCTCGGGCTACAATCAACTTCTTACCACGGTATCGATCCTGCATCGTGGCTATCCATTCTGCAACATCAGGATCTGTGCGATTCATGTCCAGGGCTACAGGATCGATACCAATAGCAAGATTGATAACATCAACGAATCGGTCCTCGAGTTGAACGCCATCATTTGTAGCTTCCACACAAAGTAGCCTGCTGCAGGTCTGGAGGAAATGACGTGCATACTCATGGATCTGGAAACCAATCAAGTTGGCGCCAAGCATGCCTTCGAGTAGCTCTTTTCGTACAGCTAAGCATCGAAAGACTTCTGATGAAGGGAATGCCACATGGAGGAAGAAACCAATTTTTGCATCCGGAAGCTTTTTTCGAACCATTGAAGGTACCAAGAGTAGATGATAGTCGTGTACCCAGATGACATCTCCACGTTTCCAATCTTTAACAATGGCATCTGCAAAAGCCTGGTTGACCTTCACATAGTATACCCATGAGTGATCCTCATACGCCTTGCTCTTCGGGTTATCAGGGATCTGATAATGGAAGACAGGCCAGAGGATCTGTTTGCAGTAATGCGTGTAACATCCATCAAAGTCGCTGTCCTTGCAAAATACGGTCAAAGAGTCGTACTCGGTGGCCAAACGATCCGCAATATCTGTTTTCGTTGCAGTATCTAGAGCGTCAGTTGGCATTCCTAGAGTTCCGACCCATATCTTGTCCTGGAGGTGACCATTCCTGACAGAAGCTTGCACGGCATTCCGAAGGCCTCCATTGCCTTGATCCGCGGGTTCAACGGTCCAGTCCGCATGAGCAAAGACTCGGTCATGACTATCACTCCGTCCCAGTTGAGGTTGACGAATGCCGGCTCTCCCAAGAGCAGCTGCCTTCTCTGCAATCTTGTTGTGTTTCAAAATGTCGGCGGGAGGTGGAGAGCTAGCTCTAGACCGGGGCTGATTGAACAAACGTCCAGTACCCCATGCTGGTGAGTGAGGATCGTTCGGGGCGACGGTGGAGCGGGGTCCTTCTTGCTTTGGGAAATGGGGACGTAATTCTGTGCCATCGTTCTGAGCAAAGAAATCAACAAAATCCTCTTTAACTGGGGTTGCTGGAGGTGTAATTTCTCGTGGCGCGAAAAGACTGGGCTTTTTGGCCTGGTCAATCCTGGTCGTCGATCGCCTAAGGGCGCTGGGTCGGCGGGATCGCGATGACGACGATGAGGTAGAAGTAGGAAGATTGAAGTTGATGGTGTTAGGGAGGAAACTAGGGAACGGCTTCCTGTTAGTGGTTGCTAGGAAGAAAAAGCTAGAGAGGATTTGCGACACCAATGGAATGAAACAGGCATTGTCAAATCCTGCAGCGCAAGCAACATAGCTTACAAACAAGCTTTTGAAGGGCAGGAATAGGGGCAGGTAGAGATGGATTGGAATTGAAAGAACTCCTCTGAAGCTGTAGAAAAGGGATTGCTTACAGTGATACAACGTAGACCGTCATCGTGAAGGATTGTGGAGGGTTTTAAGGGATCCGGGACAAGAGCTCGAGGGAGACGAAGTTTGCTATCAAGGTTGGAAATTGCGCAACCATGAGCTTAGCTTTTGGGATTGGAGGTGTCTCAGAGGATGGAAGATGTTGGGTGAATAGTAACTAATAAAAAGAACGTAGGTCGATTGTAGGGTGGGCTGACTGACTGTAGTCTGATCTGCTCCGTATATATTAGGTGGTGCAAACCTAAACCTAATAATGTAGGAGGAAGAGAGGGAAGGAGGGGAAGAGGGGAAGAAAGGTGTGGAGGGGTGGAGGGGTGTGGAGGGGTAAGAGTCTTGTTGGCCGGGTTTCCTGGGTTGGGAAAGGCAATGAAGATATCGACCAAATATTTGAGTTGAATCGCTTTGAGGAAGTCCGGAATGAAACGGAGAAATCTGGCAAGAGACAAGAGACAAACCGCCGAGGGGGGTTGTTGACTGTTGCCTCTGGGATTGGAGGACTGATAAAATGGTAGGGGGGTTGGATGGCTATTGTTATACAACAAGATCATCCGGTATTATGTTTACCATATGAATATGGGAGAATAAAATTTGTTGCGTGACGATAACCTTTGGCATGTTCTAGATATTTCTTACTATAGTTGTTTTTTAAAAAAAAAAACCATATACGTCAGGCCCATGGACCGGGGGCCAGGGCATGGGCATGGGCCTGGGCATATGGGCATCCAACATGGAGACCAGGATTCATGCAGGTTTCAAAAAGCCGGCAGAAAACAAAATCAACTTTTTGGCAGCAGCCATGACCTGCAGGTGCCCGGATAAATTATCCAGAAGTACATGCGTGTTATCTACAGTATATGGTGATGGTGAGTGCTGGTTCTTTTTGGGGGTCATTTTCTGCGGGGAAGGTCGCCGTCGAGCAGGCGACGACGACCCATCCATCCTCAGGACATTAACACATCATCAGATGCCCTGTCACCCCGCTCGAGTACGAGTACACAAGTACTCTGGTGGAACCACGCACGATATCGATATCTATGCGATATCTATGTGATGGTACCCCATTTCCTAAAGCATTAGCCACACTTTCACCGCTTTGGACAAGGAATACAAAGCAGGAAAAACAGGCAGCCGACGGGGAGACGCAAGACAGATCTCCAGCGCTAGACTTCTTCCTGCCCGGAGCATTTTGAACGTGGCCATTCATCTGTCAGAGCTCCACTCGTGCTTCATCTGAATGGAATTTCGATGAAGAAAAATGCTTTCACATTTTCACAATTTCATATTAACCTTTTTCCACACCCACTGCTAACGAGAGAATAAAAAATTTCATTCCAACCAACCTTTCAACCCCAGGTTTGAGCCGATTATTTCCGACAAGGTGTTTGTGTTCATCTTGCAGCCGGGCGCCTGGAAGAGTCTGCATCATCTGGCTGCATATGAACAACCACAACACAATATAATCTAGAGGAGTCATAACAGCGTTGCAGCATCACATCTCACGTCCCAGAGCAACGGCGGGACATCTACGGCTCGAAATTGGGATGAGCACAATAACCCTCCTTGTTTTTTTTCCCCCATGAGGTGGTGTAACTCATTCGCTGTCAGTTCAACGAGGAGGAAAGCACCCATGGCTTCCTCCTCGAAGATGGAACATCAACGGACGGGAATGCAGTGTAACGTGATCTGGATCATGCGGGCATGTTCGTGGAGAAGCATAAAGGGTCCTTTTGATGCCCAACGGCCATGGCAGTTGATGAAGAAAAAGAACCGGAGGAACTCCGGATACGCATTTGGTGAAGATATTGAAGATATTCGGACAAGCGGATCTAGACAATCTATTGGAAGGAAGCAAGATAGACTGGCTGGCCTCGACAACACTCGGCGACCCGGTACACCTTCCCGTCCTTCCATCCCCCCGAGAGAAATTTGTCTTTTGTTGCAAGGGCAACCTGTGCTGCGCCATTTTTCTTATTCATTGCAAGCTTCCAAGGCGAAATCTTGACTAGGATTCTGTTGGCTGGGAATAGAAACTTTATTCAATCCCTCGCTAGCTTTAGAATTTCGGCACTTGCCTATTCAAGAGAAGGCCTTTTACTCGTCAAGTTAATTACCAAAGTTTTGTTCACGCTGTCGATCATGGTCGATAATGGCTGCCAAAGTTAGCTCTTCATTCGAGGTGCATTTTGTCCTTTCTTGGCTCTTCAAATGCATGCAATAATTTTCGACTTCTAATCCGAACAAACCACGGTGACCCTTCTGTGTCTAGCTGCAAATTCATATCTCTGACTCTTGCTCGATATCTATTCTGTTCCTCTCCAGCACCAATCGGTCTAAAGTCTCTCGTTTGTACTATGAGAAGACGCCCCCAAGGGAGACTCGTGCTTTGCTTTGACTTTGTCGTCAGACTGGGCATTGGCGATCCGCTCGACGTAGTCTAAAGCCATAGCCAGAGAGCAGCTGTCGTTTTCCATATATTGCATAATCCCCAATTCTGGCAATTGGGATAAGAAGCGTCCACTGACAACGATTCTACATTCTTGACCTGCAGAATTGGAGTTCAGACGTCTCACGATGCGCAACAGTCTCGTTCCAGGATCGTCCAGAGTAACGAGTGTTTCGTAAGTTGAAGCCTCCGTATATGAAGGAATCACAGCTGTCCAATCGAACATTTCAACTCCATCGGCCTTGATAATGTTGGACTTGATAAGACCGAGGAAACACCGTCTTAGTATCTTGTACTGAGTTACGATGGCTGAGGGCGGACTGATTTCAAGTTTGAGGCCACATCTATCGACAAAAGCTGAGTCGAGATGGTCGATCATATTAGTAGTGGCAAGGACTATGATATTAGGTTGAAATTTCAACTTGTCAAAGCCCGTTAGAAAAGCATTTGTTGCGCGTAGATTATCCTGTGAGCCTCCGTTAGTGCTCCCTGAAAGTCTAGAACCTGCAATGCTTTCCACTTCATCGATGAGAACACAGATTAAGTGCTTACGATCCTTCTGGCACATTTGCTCGATCGCTGTGAAAAGGCAATCTACTTGCTTCGCACTCTCGCTGAACCACTTGGAAAAAAACATAGAAGTCTTGATTTGAACCAGTGTTGTTCGTGGATAGTAGTTGTTGAGACGAATGGAAATCTTCTGGACCAGAGCTCGGCATAGTGTCGATTTTCCAGTTCCTGGTAATCCGTGAAGTAATATCATTGGATTCAGTCTCCGCTTTTTCAGTTCCTTGTGCATGGAAGAGAAGCGAACTATTGGTATATCAATCTCTATAAGTGTGATCAAGTGATTGTGCGATTACGTACGCATATTGGTAGTCATTTGGAGAACTCGACTTTTGAGATCTTGATCGAATATCAGTCTTTGAAATGTCAGTCATGAATCCATTCATACCACAAGAGAGATGAAACTACTTGACTCACTCGTCCCATTCTCCCGCAAACAAGCTGTGAGGCATCGAATAGTTTGCGGCTGCCAGCAGTGCTTCATCTACATCTGGGGTTGTATTGTTGTTCATCCGATAAACACTGATTTTGATATCCACAGACTTGAGGAAGAACGAGCTATTGTCCTCGTCCCCGTCCTTTCCGGTCATGGCTGCGCCAACATAATCCACAGGTATGATAGACAAGAGGTGAGTCTTCCATTGAGTTTTGAATGGTTCCAGATCTATTCATATCAGTCTCTACGCGAATATATAGTGGTGCTGCATTGTATGCATACCTGCGAGAATAGGCCACAGATCTACCGAAATCTCACCTACTAAGCCATCCAGCATGAGCGAAGAGAGATCTCTTTCCAAAGCGTCGCTCAACTAGAGGCGCGTCAGCGAGATTGAAAACTAAAAGCAGCGTCAGTGATTCTACCTGTTGAAAAGCAAAACGCGTGACATGATCTGCGAGGAGGGCCTCCAAAAAGACACGGCCAGTCTTGGTTGTTGCAGGGGCATTATTTTCTTTTATGATGGATTGTGGTAATGGTGCATCGATCTCCATCTTGCTGGCCGTCTTGTCCGGCGTTCCAGGAGAAATCAGACGGAAAGTGTGACGATGAAGATGAAGATGAGAGAGTGTTTTTCGGGTTAGAAAAGAATTGGAATTGGCTTGAATGCTAAGAGAACGCGAAATTACCTTAACGATCGAGACGAGGCTGAAGGGGAAGGGGAAGGGGAAGGGGAAGGGGAAGGGATATTAGGCATGAAGTAAATATATATGAGGGCTAGTGAAATACGGATATGTAGAGTGCGTCTTGTGGAGTGAGATTACAGCATGTAATTGGTGGCCATAAAGGGAATCAAAAGTATGGAAAGCGGTGAAGATGAAGAGATGAAGAGATGAAGAGATGAAAGTAGAAAGAGTGAATAAGTAAATAATTAAATAAGTGAATAAATGAATGCTGCAGCACTGCACTATTCACTCATTAGATGCATATATGCATATATGCATATGTAGTAGTAATCTTACATCCATCCATATAGCTATCGATATGGACCAATGGGCCAGCCATGGAAAGGAACTAGAACTATCAAACTAGAGGGTGCGCACTTACAAACATACAGGGGTAACAAACATCCGTTTCGTCATATTGCATGCATGCTGGTAATCGATAATGCCCAAGGCATGGATGGTAGGTAGTAGGTAATAGGTAGTAGGTAGTAGGTAGTAGGATTGGCTTTGACAACAAAAACAGGTCCATCGATGAAATGCAAACCCTTCAACCCAATACAACATCTCCTCCAAGACACCCATAATGAGCGACTTCGGCATCGCAGAGCAGAAATGCCCAGATTCATATAACCCTACTGATCCAGCCGAATCCTCGGGCCAAATATACGTGCAGTTGGTGCTCTCTCTTGCCCTGGGCGTCTCCGCTTTCCTCACCTTTTGCGTTTGTGCTACTCTACATCTGGCTGCAATTTCTGGCTAACTTTGCTACTGTAGATACTTCGTCCGAGATGGAAGGGACTGTATGCCGCCCGCAAGAAGCATGTAGATGCTGGCATGGATCTGCCAGAGCTTCCCGACACCTTCTTCGGTTGGATGCCCGTCCTCTATAAAGTGACAGAAGAGCAGGTTCTGGCATCTGCGGGTCTTGATGCTTATGTAGTAAGTTTCGTTCAGTAAAGGATCTCTACAGACATTAAGTGCATGAAGTTCCTGTCTTTTTTTAAGATGTCAATCAAGCTATTTGGAGTCATGTTCCTCATGACAGCAGCAATACTTGCCCCTATCAACAACCACTTTGTTGGCCTTCCCTCCTGGAGTGATGACGACAGAAACAAAACAAGCTTATCAAGCGCTTTCCTACCTCACAGACCGCCGCCTATCGATTTTGCTTCAGCAGGCTTGCCGAAGTCCACCAATATTTTGGAACCCGAAGACACCGACAACAGCTATCTTTGGGCATATCTTGTTTTCACCTACGTCTTTACCGGCTTAGCCATATATTTTATGACAGACCAGACTCGAAAAATAATCAAGCTCCGGCAAGATTATCTGGGCGGTCAGTCAACCATCACCGATCGCACAATCAAACTTTCAGGCATACCAGAAGAGCTCAGATCAGAAGACAAGATAAAGGAATTTCTGGAAAAACTCGAAATCGGGAAAGTAAAGAACGTTACTATCTGCCGCTACTGGAACAAGCTTGATGATTTGATGGATAAACGAGCGTATCTCCTGCGGCGGCTCGAGGAGGCTTGGACAGTACATCTTGGCCAACAGTCAAAGAAGCAAAACGCCGAACCCAGAAATGGAGCTCAGGGAGCAGAATCTGGAGTAGAAGATGGCGAAGAAAACAACAATGGCGAAGGGCACAATCTCCTCGGGGCAAGTCATATGACCTCCTATGATATCACACGCCCGACCACGCGATTGTGGTATGGATTTCTGAATTTGCAAAGCAGAAAGATCGATGCTATCGATTATTACGAAGAGGAGCTTCGGAAAGTAGACGACAAAGTCACCAGGGCGAGGAAATTTTTTTACGAAGCCACTCCTCTAGCATTCGTCACGATGGATTCGATTCCAGCTTGCCAAATGGCTGTACAAGCTATACTTGACCCTTCGCCAATGCAACTTGTCGCAAAGCTTGCTCCCGCTCCTTCAGACATCATCTGGACAAATACTTATCTATCTCGATCAAGCCGCATGATACGTTCTTGGAGCATCACGGTCTTCATTCTCATCCTGACAGTTATCTGGCTTATTCCTGTCGCATCTCTTGCTGGTCTATTAGATCTTTGCACGATTCGACAGGTTGCGCCTCAGCTTGCAGACTACCTGCAGTCCCACACTATTCCGAAAGCTCTAATACAGATTGGTCTGCCGACGCTTATTGTGTCGCTTTTAAATGTCGCCGTCCCATTTCTTTACGATTATCTGGCAAACATGCAGGGTTCAATATCGCAGGGCGATGTAGAACTTTCGGTAATATCCAAGAACTTCTTTTTCACGTTCTTCAATGTTTTCCTCGTCTTAACCGTTTTTGGGACTGCCGCAAGCTTTTGGCCAGTTTTGCAAGAATCTCTACAAGACACAACGAAGATTGCCTACCAGCTGGCACAATCTTTAGAAGTCCTTGCTAAATTCTACATCAATTTCATACTTCTTCAAGGTATCGGCTTGCTGCCATTCAGACTCTTAGAATTTGGAAGCGTCACACTTTATCCTATCACTCTTATGGGAGCGAAAACACCAAGAGACTATGCAGAATTGGTGCAGCCGCCAATTTTCAAGTATGGCTTCTACCTTCCTTCAGCGCTTCTCGTTTACATCCTCTGTATCGTCTATAGCATTCTGCCCGCTGGCTACCTCGTCCTATTGTTCGGTTTAATATACTTTGTTTTTGGGTACTACACGTACAAATACCAGCTGCTTTACGCGATGGATCACCCACAGCATGCAACTGGCGGTGCATGGCCTATGATATGCTATCGCCTTATGGTTGGTTTGGGAGTGTTTCAGCTAGCAATGGCGGGCGTGATGGCTTTGAAAAAAGGGTTTGAGGCTGCCGCAATTGCTGTACCTTTGATCCCTTTCACAATCTGGTATAGCTATTATTTTAGTCGGACCTTTGAGCCCTTAACGAAATTTATTGCTCTGAGAAGCATTCGGCGAGAAAGTAACGCCGATGAGGATGTCGGGACGGATCGACCGTCTGGACATATTCGACGAGGGAGTACAATCGATGAGTCGAGGGAAAGGGGACTTCAATATGTGAATCCAAGCTTGACCGTTCCGTAAGTACCAATCCTGCCTTTGTTAAATGCGGTCGGCTAAAACAAAAGTAGTTTGGAAAAGCTTTGGATTGGGAAAAAGCCACACGATATCAGCACTCCACAATTGCCCCAAGAGGAAAGCAATACAAGTTCCGTAAGTCTTGGGGATACCCACGTGTGGCGCAATAATAGCGATAGCAATGTATAGAAAGTCACCCTTGCGCTAAAAAAAAAAAAAATTGTTATTTTCGGAACCCCAGGCGTTTTAGAGCATTGGTTCGACTTTCCCATTTTGTAGGAGGTCCTGAGAATGCAGTTACAACTATAACCAACGGTACCTGCTTCAAAGGGACTATCTTACCGTCTGTATCTACTTTCCTAAACAATGACCGTTCATTCAAACACACTTCATTATATTTGTATTCATCAACCAGCTCTATCATTACCTATCACTCACTCTCAAGCACTGTCTGTTGTGCCATCAACTCCTTCATATTTAGACTAATAAGTTTGCGAACCGCGCGCAATCATTTGAGGCCCATGACCATTG
>Ga0302320_10025930_pt1 | contig 11373 bp, 9 predicted proteins | sample Bog_T0_3_FD_202130 | JGI IMG/M metagenome (GOLD analysis project Ga0302320, IMG submission 202130) | Peat permafrost microbial communities from Stordalen Mire near Abisko, Sweden - Bog_T0_3 | ecosystem: Environmental > Terrestrial > Soil > Wetlands > Peat | place: Sweden: Abisko, Stordalen Mire... | reverse complement strand
TGTCGATCCAGATGTCCTCGATGGCGCCGCTGGTCGCCCGCATGCCGCTCTCGACGCCGCCGCCCTCGAAGGCCGGACCGGCCGAGCAGGCGCAGCAGATGAGCCAGTCGCGGTTGCCCAGCACGATCTCGCCGTTGGTGCCGACGTCCATGAACAGGGTGAGCTTGTCGGTGGCGAACATGCCGCTCGACAGCACGCCGGCGACGACGTCGCCGCCCACGTAGCTGCCCACCGACGGCATGAGGAAGACCTGAGCCTGCGGATTGACGCGCAGGCCGAGCTGACCGGCGAGCATGGGGGGCATGCCGGTCACGGTCGGCACGTAGGGCTCCTCGCGCAGGTACTTGGGGTCGAGACCGACCAGCAGATGGGTCATCACCGTGTTGCCGGCGAGGTTCATCGTGTGGATCTCGGTGCGCTCGATGCCGGTGCGCTTGACGAGCTCGTCAATGAGCTCGTTGATGGTGCCCACGACGAGCTTCTGCAGGCGTTCCAGGCCGTTGCCGCGCTGTGAGTAGACGATGCGGCTGATCACGTCGTCGCCGCAGGAGATCTGCGCGTTGTAGGCGCCGGCCGAGTCCATGACCTTGCCCGAGTCGAGCTCGACCAGGTAGGCCACGACACTCGTGGTGCCGACGTCGACGGCCAAGCCGTAGGCGCCGCGCTCGGCGTGCGCCGGGTCGACCGCCACGACACGTGGCGAGAGCCGATCCTCGCCGTCGAACTCGGCGGTCTCGAGCTTGACCGAGACCTTCCAGTCGGCGGCGCGCAGGGTGTGGCCGAGGCTGCGGACCACGTCGAGCGGCGCCCTCACTCCGGAGATGCCGGACTGACGGGCCAGCTCGCGGGTGAGGCGATCGAGGTCGCTCGTGTTGTCGGCCAGCGACGGCGGCTCGACGACGATCGTCTCGGTGCGGATGGGCGGGTCGTTCTGCCAGTCGCCGTAGGCGTCGAGCAGGTCGGGCTGCGCGTGGCTGTGCCCCATCTGACGGAGCTTCTTCTTGCCCCGCCGGGGCACCACCACGGTGACCTGCTGCTCTTGGCCTTCGACCGCGCCGTCAGCGGCGTCGCCGCTCGGCTCGACGAAGGTCTGACAGCAGAGCGCGTAGCCGTCGGCCTCTTCGTCGGGGGTGAGCCGGGCGTTGTTGCGGGCGCGCAGCGGGCCATCTTCGGCGGCGTCGCCGAGCTGGACCTTGCAGCGCCCGCAGCGGCCCTGGCCGCCGCAGGGGGCGTCGATCTCGACGCCCGCCTCGGCGGCCACGTCGAGCAGGCTGGCGCCCTGCTCGGCCAGGACCGTGATTCCCGCAGGTTCGAACTCAACCAGCAGCGACACTGTCGGCCTCCGCGCTCAATGCACGACCGCTCTTGTGTGTGCCGCCGTTGCTCACGACGCGGCCCAGGCTGTCTTCAGGTAGCTCGGGATGTCGGCCGCTTCGCGAGGTCCGACCATGATCTGCCAGCCGGGGAGCTCCTCTTCGCACTCGCCGGAAAGGCTGGCGACGTGGCCCGGGATGACGAGCTTCTTGTGGGAGAGCTTCGCCTCGATGCCCGAGTCCTTGACCGTCTTGGCGATCTTCAGGGCGTCGAACTTGCCGGCTGCCCAGGCGGTGAGCACCGACTGGCCGTCGGCGTCGGCGACGAGCAGCCAACACGGCTTGCCGCTGCCTTCGACCTCGCCCGACACGCTGAAGTACGTGAGCGAGAAGTTGGTCGTCATGAGCAGCGGGCTGTCGGGGCCGGGGGTACCGACCTGATAGAGCTTGGGCTCCACCTGGATCGGCTTCTGGGGATCGGTGTAGATGTTCTGGCGCAGGGTGATGAGCGGGTAGAAGAGCGCCGGATCGACGTGGTCGAGGACCACGAGGCCGGCGTACTTGCAGATCGCCGAGCTGGCCTGCGCGGCCTCGTCGTAGAGATCGTCGCGGCCCACGTAGGCCATGATCGGGAAGCCGAGAGCGCGCATGTTCTTCTTGAGCGCGAGACGGCGCAGCAGCGTGGCCATGGCAAGGCCGTCACGCAGGTTGTGGGTAGCCGGATCGACGACGATGTCGAGCACGCCGGCGCCGCTCACCTGGGCGGAGAGCTCCGCCAGCCCGTCGAGGCTGTCGGCACGGATGGCCAGCGGGCACTCGGCCTTCTTGGCGAGGTCGGCCATGGCCTGCCAGTTGTCGGCGGTGGCGGCGTGGATGAGGGGCTTCTCGGCGCCGACGATGGCCAGCGCGCCTTCGATGGCGGCGGGATCGCCGGAGCTCAAGACGAGCGGCGTGCCGGGACAGGCCGCATGGACCGTCTCGACGGCTTTGACGAAGGTGGCGGCGTCGCCGGCGTGGGCCTCGATCAGCAGGCCGTTCAGGGCCAGCGTCATGCCGACGCGCTCGACGGCGTACTCAGAGGCCGCCTTGGCGCGCTCGGCGAGGTCGGTCGCATCGTCGCGGACGCGGACGAGCAGAGCCGTCTCGTGGACGAACGTCTTCTCGTGACGGAACAGCACGGTCTCGTTGCCGACCGCGAAGGCGCGGTCGCCGGTGCCGACCGTGACCAGGCGGATGGGCGGCGCGGAAGCCGCGTCGAGCTGGGTCCGCGTCTCTTCGGTCACGTAGGGGCACTTAGCGAGCTCGGTGCCCTTCTGGGCGAGCTTCATCGCAAAGGCGAGACAGGTAGGAAAGCCGCACTCCTTGCAGTTGGTCTGCGGGAGGAGCTTGTAGATTTGAAGACCACTCAGCGCCATGTCGGATCACCTCTCCTTTCAGATTGCCGGGGCGGCGGCGAGCGCGTCGGGGATGCCGGCGCTCATGAGCTCGTCGATTGCCTGCTTGACCCGGTCGATAGCGGCGGGATGGCGCAGCGTGACGATGTCGGCGCCCGATTGCAGCAGCGTGATGGCGGTCGAGATCTCCCAGATGACTGCCCTGGTCTCGAAGTCGCCCCACTCCGCCGGCACGCCGTCGGGAGAGCGTGATTCCTTCTGGCGCCACGACTCTTCGCCGACCGTGCAGATCATGGGCTGCTGGGTCATCGAGTCGCCCGTGAGGGCGGCGAGGCGCAGACGCTCCATCACCGAGTAGGTGTACTCAAGGCCGTAGCCGAGGGCGCCGGTCGTGGGGTCGACCAGGACGCGCTCGAGGTCGAGGCCCATGTCGTTGATGAGGATGTTCAGCTGCTTGGCCATGTTGACGTCGATCGGCGACTGGCCGATCACGACGTGACCGTTACCCAGCGCGCCGGCGACGATCGTGCGGTAGTTCTTGTCGACGCAGTTGGCGAGGGCGATGCGCTCGCCCTTGGTCGCGTCGGCGACCGCTACGAGGACCTCGTTGTCCTTGTCGGCCACGCCGGGACCGTAGACGATCAGCGGCACGCCGACGGCGCCAAGGACGGCCTTGACGGTCGCCACGGCGTCGGCGGCGGTACGGTCGCCACGGTCGGGGTGACAGGCGCGCAGCTGCAAGGCGAGCAGCTCGGCGCCGGCCGCGACGGCCTTGACGGCCCAGGAGGCCGGGTCACGTGCTTCGTCGCCCCAGGCCGCGAGCAGCGCCGGCGACCAGTCTTCGGGGTAGCAGTCGTGGATCTCGACGGCGACCGCCGGCTTGTTGGGCATAGCTCCTTCGAACTGCAGGAAGGGCAGTGTGGCCTCTCCGCCGACCGTGACGGTCGAGGTGCGCGTGCCGCCGTCGCTCGTTGCGCCCAGCGTCACCTCGCGGACCGTCCCCGACCACTTCTCCCTGGGAATCTCGACTGTTGCCATTTTCTGTTGCTCCTTCTTCTGCTCGAACGCTTAAAAGAGGGGATCCATTGCGAGGGCCGGGTGGCTCTTTTCCTCGAGGTAGGGCAGCAACTCCTCGACCGAGGTCGCCACGCGCTCGTCGGCGATCTTGTCGAGAAGGTCTGGCACGCCCTCGCGCTCGCAGACTTCCTGAAGCTCAGCAGCCATCGATTCCTTGAGGAAGCTGCTCATCCAGACGATGCGCTTGAGACCGCCGTCGGCCGGAATGAACTTCTTGCTGGTCAGGTAGAACTTGCCCATGCCCATCATGCCTGGGGTCTGCATGCCGCCGCCGGCGGTGCCGGCGAGGGTCGAGAAGGTCATGCCGCAGGGGGTCATGCTGGGGTCTTCGCGGCTGACGAGCATGAAGCCGTTCGCCTCGGGCACGAGCACCATGATGCATTCGAAGCAGCCGCACGAGGTCATCGGGGCTTCCATGATCGAGTAGAACGTCACGCGCTCGACCGTCTGGTTGGAGTGCTGGTAGATGAACTCGTTGGGGCCCGAGAACTCGCCGGTCACCGCATCGATGCAGGTGCCCTTGGGCACCGGCTGGTTGGGGCCGGTCGGGTTGATCTCGTACGAAGCCTTGCAGTCCAGCCAGTTGTAGGCGCCGCACAGGCCGACCCGCTCGGGGTTGACCACGCAGACGTGGCTCGGTGCGAAGCTCTGACAGAGCAGGCAGCTGTAGAAGGTGTCGACCGATTCGTCGGTCAGGGTGGCGATGCGCTCGTTGCGCTCGCGGTAGGCCGCCCTGGAGGCGTCGAGGAGCTCGTCCAACTGCTCGTCTTCGGTGACCAGCGTGACCTGCACCTTGTCGACGATGTTGCCGAACACGTCGTGGATACGGGCGTGGATGAGCTTGCCGAAGTGCTCCAGGCGGAAGCCCTTGTCGAAGGCGGCGCTGCTCACGCGGATCCAGGTGATGTCGCGCTGACCGGCGTGCTGGACGCCTTCGGCCATGTTCAGGAAGTAGTGGAACTGGCGCTCGATGATCGACTCGAAGTCGGTCTGCATCTTGCGTCCGGCCACGTCGACCACGATGCCCAGCGACATGGCGCCGCCGACCTCGCAGGTGTCGAGGTCCTTGCCCACGATGGTGACCTTGCCGTCCTCGACTTCGTCGGAGGGCTTCATGCGCAGGAACTCGAAGCAGCGCGCACGCTTGCCGCCGAACTCCATGCGCAGGCCTTCCTTGCGCACACGCTCGCCCTCGAAGGCCGAGCCGAAGGCGACGGGGATCGGCACCTTGTTCATCTTGATCTTGACGCCGCGCACTTCGATGCAGCGCTGGATGAGCTTCTCGGCGCGCTCCATGTCGTCGGCGCCGGGGATCTCGTCGAAGGGCATCGAGACGACGTGCTCGTACTGGGTGACGCCGGTCGGCAGGATCTGCGGGATACGGGTGTCGGCCACCACGGGGAAGCCGTACGAGATGGCGCCGGCCGCCGTGGCGTACTTGAGGTCGTCGACCTCACCGAGCGCCAGCACCCAGGCGAACACGCGGTTCTTGTTATAGAGCATGATGTCGCGCGCCTTGCCGGCTTCCATGCCGCCGAAGGTGAGCGCCGAGCGGGCCGCGAAGCCCAGGGCGTAGATCGCCGACACCGTGTCGGTGCCGAAGGGCACCGTGAAGGTGTCGTAGCCGAGCTGGATGCCCTCTTCCATCAACTGATGGATGATGCTGCGGCCGTTCACGTTGCCCGACAGGAAGATCAGGATGCCGCGGCTCTGCAGCTCGCGCACGATCTTGACGGCCACTTCGTTGCTCTTGGCACAGCCCACGATGGCGCAGAACCCGGGCATGCGGCCGTCGACCAGCTGGATGCCCCAGGTGCGCAGCTGGATGTCGTCGATGGGGCCGTTCAGCAGGGCCTGGTCGCCGTGCACGAAGGTGCTCGCGTCGGCGCCCACGCGCTCGGCGCCGGACTGGAAGCCGCCGAGCTTGATGCGCTGCGGCTCGAGGCCCTCGGCGAAGCGCACGCCCTCGAGCGCCTCTTCGGCGAACAGCGTGGCGATACCCGAGTCGAGCGTCTCGCCCAGGTAGGGCAGCCACATCTTCTCGGCGGGCGTCGGGTGCAGGAGCGACTTTGCGCGATCGATGACCGCGGGCAGGTCGCCGAGCTTCTCGACCTTCTGGCCGGTGAAGGCGTAGATCACCGGCAGGAAGTAGGCGGTGTTGGTAAAGGCGACCGGCGCGTCGGGACCGAGGCGTTCGAGCGCCCCTTGCAGGGCCTCCTCAGCCTCGCCGACCATACGGGCGGCCCCTCTGATGGCGCTTGTCGCGACGAAGCGGGACATGTCAGGCCTCCGTAGCGTCGACGTGGGCGTGATCGTGATCGTGGTCGTGGTCGTGCGTGAGGTCGTGCGTGCCGTCGGCGGGCTTGCCGCCGCGACCGGCGAGCTGGTTCTTGACGGCCTCGAAGTAGAGCGTGTCGCCGCTGGCACCGAACTGCGTGGGGTCGTAGACCGGCAGCTTGAGGTCAGCGCGCTTGCCATCGATCAGCTCGAGCGAACGGTCGAGCATCTTCTCCCAGTCGGGCTCGAACTCGAGGGCGCCGCCGACGAGCTCCTCCCAGCCGGTGGTCATGAGGCGGGTGACTTCGCTCGAGGCGCGCACCGGGCTGCCGACGCCGAAGATGACGTGGGCGCCGGAGGCGGCGAAGTAGGTGCCGATGGCGACGGCCTTCTCACACATCCACTCGGGGCACAGGCCGACGGCCGGCAGGTCGTCGATGTCTTCGCCCAGGCCGCCTTCGGTGGCCACCTGGGTGAGCACCGTGAGGATGCGCGAGTTGTCGACGCACGAACCGAGGTGGAGCACCGGCGGAATACCGATGGCCTCCATGACCTCGCGCAGGCCGGGGCCCGCGGCGTCGAGGATCTCGGGGGAGAGGTAGCCGGCCTTGGCGCCGGCGGTGGCGGCGCAACCGGTCACCACGACCATCACGTCGCGCGCGATGAAGCTCTTGATGAGCTCGACGATGGCGAGGTCCTGAGGCACGCGGGCGTTGTTGCAACCCACGATGCCGGCCAGACCGCGCACGCGACCGGCGATGATGGCTTCGTTCAGCGGCTTGAAGGAGGCGCGGTGGAAACCGCCCTGCATGTAGTTCAGGTACTCGTGGCTGAAGCCGGCGACCAGCGGCTCGTGATAGTCGGGAATATGGATGGGGCCGCGGTTGGCGTAGTTGTCGATCGCCATGCGCACCAGCGTCTTGGCGGTCTCGAGCGCCGTGTCTTCGCTGAACTCGACGTGCTCGGCGCCGGCGATGCGCGCCTTCGGCGAGGTCGTGACCAGCTTGGTGTGGAAGCGCTTGGTGAGCGGCGACAGCGCCTGCATGATGCACTGCACGTCGACCACCATGAGCTCGACGGCGCCGGTCAGCACGGCCAGCTCCTGATGCAGGAAGTTGCCCGCCGGCGGAATGCCGTAGCGCATGAGGATCTCGTTGGCGGTGCAGCAGATGCCGGCGAGCTGGATGCCCTCGGCGCCCTTGGACTTGGCGTACGCGACGAGCTCGGGGTCGCGCGACGCCTGCACCATCATGGACGACAGCGTGGGCTCGTGGCCGTGCACGACGACGTTGACGTGGTCGGCCTTGAGCACGCCCAGATTGACCTCGGAGGTCAGAGGCGACGGTGTGCCGAAGAGGATGTCGGAGATGTCGGTCGAGAGCATCGCCCCGCCCCAGCCGTCGGCCAGGGAGCAGCGCATGGCGCTCTTCAGGATGTTCTCGGCGTCGAGGTCGACGCCCTCGTGAGTGCGGTGCATGACCTCGGTGACCTCGCGGTCCACGGCGCGCGGCGTAAGACCGAGCTTCTTCCAGATGGCCTGACGCTTGGCCGTGGCGCGGTGGGTGTAGATGATCTCGCCGTGCTGCTGTCCGAACTGCGACAGCGCGACCTCGGCGACCTCGGCGGCGATCTCGTTGACCGTCTTGCCGGCGGTGGCGACGTTCAGGTACCCGGCGACGACCATGAGCTTCTGCTCGTCCTTGATGGCGAAATCGCTCTCGCCGCTGGCGGCGGCAAGCAGTGTGAGGGCCATGTCGCGGCCGTGGTCGGAGTGAGCGGCGGTGCCGCCGGCGACCTGACGCGCGAAGTGGCGCGCCGCGATGGTGCCCATGTCGGCGCCGCAGACGCCGGTCTTGCTCTCGGCGTCCTTACCGACCAGACGGCAGGGGCCCATGCTGCAGATACGGCAGCAGGCGCCCGACTCGCCGATCGGACAGGGCTTCATGTGCTCGGCGCGCGAGAAGGCTGTCTCGATGCCAGAGTCTTCGGCGACCTGCAACATCTCCAGCGCGGCCGGGTCGATGCTCTTGGGAGGGGTCGGCTCGGCACCACCAGGTGCAGCCGGATCGACGGTCTTCACTTCTCCCATCAGTCAACTCCTTGCAGTCAGAGTGGGCGACCGGTAGCCGGCCGCGCACGGGCGCGATCAGTACTTGCGATGGTCTCCGGACATGGCGAGGTCGACCGGGTTGGTGGCCGTGACGCGCGAGCCGCTGGCGGCCCAGGAGCGCGCCGCTTCGACGGCCGGCGGCACGACGGGCGCGTCGTCATCGTCGCCGACGGCATAACCCGCTTGGCTGAGTGCCGCGACGATGGCCTCAGGAGCCGTCTTGGTAGGATCGTAGGCGATCGTCGCCGTGTGCTGCAGCGCCGACACCTCAAGCTTCCCGATTCCTTCGACCGACAAGATCGCACCCCGGACGGCCAGCACGTGATGGTCGGCCCACAACAAGGGGATGTTGAGCACTGTCTCCTCCACGACTTCTCCTCCTTACTCGCGGCGATCGCCGCCGACGGCGGGGGTTCCCTTACCGTCGACGGTCGGGCCATGAAAATTGGTTACGTCATTCACAGTGAACCTGTTCACAGTAGTGGCGAAAAAAAGCCGCCCCGCGTGTGGCGGGCAGGCCGACTCGGGCGTTTCCGGGCACGTCTGACGGCCGTCGTTCGTGCGCGGTCCCGTCCCTGGACGCGTGGTGCCACCCGTTTCGGTCTTCTGGTTCAACGATACTCTCCATGCTTCGTGCTGTGATTCTATTCACAGTTAGGCCGTTGTCAACCCGGTTTCGGTGATTCGAGCCTGAGCGGCGCGAAAGGACTTCAAATCGACCATAGTGTGCATTTCGTCACAGGTCTGACCGGCGGCGGCGCGTCCGGCGCCTCGCGCGCCTCGCGCGGGCGGCAAGACAAGTGAACGGCGGTGCGGCAGACGGGGCAAGGCTGGCGGGCATCGGTCAGGCCTTCGCGCCGCAGACGGTCAGGCGCGGGCCGCTCTGCCGCGCCGCGCGCCGGTCGGCGGCGCTCGTCAGACTGTGGTTGTAGTCGCTGTAGACCTCGCCACGGCCGGCGACGCCGGCGACGTTGGCCAACGCCTCCGCCAGCGGCAGATCGAACCACGCCGAGGCGGCGAGACCGATGTCGGGGGGCAACAACACCCGGGCAGTCTACTGTGTGCGCGCCCTGCCGGCATCCCGGCCACCGAGCCGGTGTGATGACTAGCCCTTCACGGCGACCAGTGAGACACCCAGCGCGGTCTCGACGTCTTTGATGCGTGCGACCTGCTCGTCGCCGATCGTGGCAGGCTCGGCGGCATGACAGGCGAAGGCCAGCAGGGGGACTCCCAGGTCCTTCTCGAGCGCGCCGATCTCGTCGAGCTGCTTCTGGTCGAGCTTGGTGGCAAGGCTGCACAGCATGGTCGCGGCTCCTTCTTGGTCAGAATCACCGGTCGCCGACTTGGCTACCCACAGGGGGCACAACGTACGCCGGTGACTCCGAGCGGCGCGCGCACAGGTCGGCCGCGTGCGCGAACGCCCCGGTAGGCGCGCAGGCGAGTCAGCCGCGCGCGAGAGCGCCCCCGTAGGCGCGCGTCGCGAGACCCTCGCCGTCGAGGCGCTCGAGGTCGCGGCGGATCGTCATCTGCGACACGCCGAGCGCGACGCTGAGCGAAGAGACGCGCACCGAACGGCGCTCGCGAAGCAGCTCGACGATGCGCGCCCGGCGCTCGGCGGCGCGGGCCTGCCGCAGGCCGCGGGTGCGGCGCGCCCGATCGGCGCGGGCGCGACCATCGTGGCCGGGCGCCGGCGACTGCGCGGAGCGGGCCATCAGAACTCGATCCCGGCGCGGGCCTGCACGCCCTGGCGGTAGTAGTGCTTGACCTCGCGCATCTCGGTGACCAGGTCGGCGCGGTCGAGCACCGCCCGTGGCGCGCAGCGGCCGGTGATCACGAGCTCGACCGCCGGCGGCCGCGCCTCGATCAGGGCCACGCACTCGGCCTCAGTGAGCAGGCCGAACCAGAGGGCGACGTCGAGCTCGTCGAGCACGACCAGGGCGTTGGCGCCCGAGGTGAGCGCGGCCGTCGAGCGCGCCAGACCGTCGTCGGCGTGGTCGCGATGCCGCTCAGTGACCTGGTCGCGACGGATGCAGCCGGGGTCGCCGAACTGCTCGACGACGACGAAGGGGTTGTCGCGCAGCGCGGCGATCTCACCGTAGGGGCTGCCCTTCATGAACTGGCCGACGTAGACGTGCCGGCCGTGACCGGCGACCCGCAGGGCAAGGCCGAAGGCCGCCGTCGTCTTGCCTTTGCCCTCACCCGTGTAGACGTGCACGTAGCCGCGCCCGGTGGCGGCCGGCGCAGCGCCGCCCGCGCCCGCCTCGTCGAGCCGCATGGGGGAGTCGTTCCTGTCCATGGTCGCGCGCATCTCGTCTCCTTCGTCGAGGGCTTTGGCGCCCGGGGGCCGTGCAGCGACGCGGAACGGCAGGCGAGACGAGGGGGGCCACAGCCACAGCCGTGGTCGTGGCCACGACGAAAGCCCGGCCGCAGAGGCCCAGGCCGCGGCTGGTCGACCAAAAGGTGATGGCACGCCGGTCCTCCCGCGAGGTCTGCCGTCAGCGTCTCCCTGGGGGCCCGTCTCCTGGCTTGCCGCTTGGTAGCCTACTAGCCGCGCCTTCCCGTCTTCGCGTGCGACGCCTTGCGGCGAAAAGACAGTGGCGTACCGGCGACGTTCGTCAGCGGTCACAGTTGCGGGGCAGCACCGGTCTTGCACCGGTTTCCGTGCGCCTCCAAGGCAGTTACATGAGAAAGATTATCAACTGATGGTCGAGATAGTCAAGCTCCGCTTTCGACGGCGCTCCGGCTCCCGCGGTTTCGCAGCGGGTATGCTTCCCTCATCGATGAAGACCTTCTGGCGCATCACCAAACTCCTGGCCGACTACCCGTGGCTTGTGTTCGTGGGCTTCAGCACGGCCCTGTTGCAGACGGCGGCGACGCTCGTCATACCGTGGCTCACGCGTGGCGTCATCAACAAGGCGCTCGTGCCCGGCAAGACGAGCCTGCTGATCGAGTACGGGCTGGCGTTGCTCGCCGTCGGCATCCTGCGCTTCGGCTTTGCCATAGCCCGCCGCCTGTCGACCGGCAAGATCAGCCTTGCCATCGAGTACGACCTGCGCAATCGCATGTGGGCCCACCTGCTGCGCCAGCCCTTCGGCTACTTCGACCGCTGGCCCACCGGCCAGCTCATGTCGCGCGCCATGGCCGACATCCAGAACGTGCGCATGTTCCTGGGCTACGGCCTGATCTTCTTCACCACCAACGT
>Ga0302320_10025929_pt1 | contig 11373 bp, 7 predicted proteins | sample Bog_T0_3_FD_202130 | JGI IMG/M metagenome (GOLD analysis project Ga0302320, IMG submission 202130) | Peat permafrost microbial communities from Stordalen Mire near Abisko, Sweden - Bog_T0_3 | ecosystem: Environmental > Terrestrial > Soil > Wetlands > Peat | place: Sweden: Abisko, Stordalen Mire... | reverse complement strand
GCGCTGGGGCGGAAAGGCAATACAAACTACATGTCTGCAAATGTGGAGCAGCTTGAATCGGCAAAGGCATCGGCGCTCGACCAACTCTGTGTAAACACCATCCGTACGCTTTCCATCGACGCAATTCAGAAGGCAAACAGCGGCCATCCCGGAGCCCCAATGGGTCTTGCTCCCGTGGCCTATGTACTATGGGATCGCATCCTCCGCTACAATCCTGTAAATCCGCACTGGGCCAATCGTGACCGCGTGGTGCTCTCCGCCGGACACGCTTCCATGCTGCTGTATTCCATCCTGCACCTGACCGGCTATGACCTGCCGCTCTCGGAAATCGAAAAATTCCGTCAGCTCGGCTCCAAGTGTCCCGGCCATCCGGAGTACAACATCACCCCCGGTGTAGAGACCACCACCGGTCCGCTCGGCCAGGGCATTGCCAACTCCGTGGGCATGGCGATCACCGAGCGCTGGCTGGCGGCGCACTTCAATCAGGGCGATGACAAGATCGTGGACTACAGTGTCTACTCCATCTGCTCAGACGGCGACATGATGGAAGGCATCTCGCACGAGTCCGCCGCGCTGGCCGGTCATCTGAAGCTCTCCAACCTGATCTGGCTGTATGACTCCAACCACGTCAGCCTCGATGGCCCAACCACCCTCGCCTACAGTGACGACGTGGAATCGCGCTTCAAGGGCTATCACTGGAACGTGCTGACCGTCGAGGATGCCAACGATCTGCAATCCGTGGAGGCGGCGATTCGCGCGGCCCAAAGCGAGACTGAGCGGCCCACGTTGATCATCGTCCACAGCCACATTGGCTACGGCTCACCCAACAAGCATGACAAGAGCGCGGCTCACGGCGAACCCCTGGGTGTAGAGGAAGTAAAGCTCACCAAGCGTTTTTATGGATGGCCGGAAGACGCACAATTCCTGATTCCCAAGGAAGCCGGAGACCATCTCGGTCAGGCTGTCGCACGCGGCAAGAAGCTGGAAGCCGACTGGAATTCGCGTCATCAGGCATGGGCAAAGAAGAGTCCCGAGCTGACAAAGGAGTGGGATGGCATCATGACCGGCAAGTTGCCTGAAGGCTGGGACAAGGACGTTCCCACCTTTCCTGCCGACGCAAAAGGCATTGCCACTCGCGAGGCGGGCTACAAGGTAATGAACTCCATTGCCAGGAACCTGCCGTGGCTCATCGGCGGCTCTGCCGATCTTGAATCTTCAAACAAGACGAAGATTGATGGTGAGACCAGCTTCGAAGCCGGAAGCTACGCAGGACGCGTTCTGCGCTTCGGCGTTCGCGAAATGGGCATGGGCGGAATTCTCAATGGCATTGCCGCCAGCGGTCTGCGAGCCTTCGGTGGAACCTTCATGGTTTTCAGCGACTACATGCGCGGCGCGATTCGGTTGGCCTGCATCATGGAGTTGCCGGTGACCTACGTCTTCACCCATGACTCCATCGCCGTCGGCGAAGATGGCCCCACACACGAGCCGGTCGAGCAGGTTATGTCGCTTCGACTGATACCTCACATGCGGGTCATTCGCCCGGCCGACGCCAACGAGACCGCAGTGGCCTGGAAGCTAGCGGTTGAGAGCAAGCAGCATCCCACCACTCTCGCCCTCACTCGCCAGGCTGTGCCGACCTTTGACCGCACCAAGTACGCGAGCGCCGAAGGCCTCCGCAAAGGCGCATACGTCCTCAGTGATGTCGCAGGCACGCCCGATGTGATCCTGATCGGCACGGGCAGCGAGTTGCAACTTGCCATGGAAGCCCAGGAAAAGCTTGCCGCTGAAGGCGTGAAGGCGCGCGTCGTCAGCATGCCTTGCTGGGATCTCTTCGAGGAACAGAGCGCCGAATACAAGGAGAGTGTGTTGCCCAGCGCCGTCCGCGCACGTGTCGCCGTGGAAGCTGGCACTCCCATTGGCTGGGAGCGTTATGTTGGATTGGAAGGCAAAGTCGTAGGACAGAACCAGTTTGGCGCATCCGGTCCGGCGAAAGATGTTTTCAAGTACTTCGGCTTCACCGTGGAAAACGTGGTGGCGCACGCCAAAGAATCAATTGCCGTGGTGAAGGGACTGGGAAAGAAGTAATGAAAGTTGCCGTCGCCGCAGATCACGCAGGTTCCATCCTGCTGACGCCCGTGCTGGAGCAAATTCGCCGCCTGGGGCATGAGGCGTTGGACCTCGGCACTCACGACGCCGTGACGCCGGACGACTATCCGGACCGCGCCGCCGATGTTGCCAAGGCACTCACCTCGGGCCAGGCCGAACGCGGAGTTCTGATCTGCGGCAGCGGCGTAGGTGCATCGGTGGCGGCAAACAAGGTGCGCGGTATTCGTGCCGCGGTCTGTCACGATACCTACTCCGCCCATCAGGGCGTGGAGCACGACAACATGAACGTGCTCTGCCTTGGCTCCCGCGTGATCGGCGAAGCTCTGGCCGTGGAACTGGTGCGAGCTTTTGTTGGAGCCACGTTCAGCGGCGAAGCGCGGCATCGACGGCGGCTTGAGAAAATAGCCGTTATGGAATCCAGCTTTTAACGCAGTGAAAGAAGGCATCGAAGTAACGAGGAGACAAGAATGACCAGCAATCCTTTAGCGCAGTTAAGCCAGTTGGGACAAAGCCCGTGGTATGACCAGATGACGCGTTCACTCGTCTCTCAGGGAACACTCAAGCGGATGATCGACGAAGACGGGCTTCGCGGGTTAACCTCGAATCCTACCATCTTCGAAAAAGCGATTTCCGGCAGCAAGGATTACGAAGACGCCCTGCGCGCCATGGTATCCAAAGGCGCGGAACTCCCAGAGATCTACGATGGCCTGGTGGTCGGGGACATTGCCAGCGCCGCCGACGTCTTCCGCCCGGTTTACGAGAGCACGAAAGGCACAGACGGATTCGTCAGCATCGAGGTTTCTCCGCTTCTCGCGCTGAATACTGATGCCACCGTGCAGGAAGCCAAGCGCCTGCACGCCAAACTCGCGCGTCCCAATGTGATGATAAAAGTTCCGGCAACCGCCCAGGGACTGCCCGCCATCGAGGAACTCATCTCCGAAGGCATCAGCGTAAACGTCACCCTGATTTTTTCGGTTCAGGTTTACGAAAAGGTCGTAGAGGCTTATCTCAAGGGCCTTGAAAAACGCATCGCTAAAGGTGGAGCAGTGGACCGCGTTGCCTCCGTTGCCAGCTTCTTTGTCAGCCGTATTGACTCGGCGGTGGACAAGAAACTCGAAGAGATTGCCAAAGCAGGCCGTCCTGAAGCCGCCGAACTCGCCGGAAAAGCCGCCATCGCCAACGCCAAACTCGCCTATGAGAAGTTCCAGCAACTCTTCAGCGGCCCGCGCTGGGAAAAACTGGCAGCCGCCGGCGCGCATGTGCAGCGGCCGCTCTGGGCATCCACCGGAACCAAGAATCCCAAATACTCCGATGTGCTCTACATTGACACGCTGATTGGGCCGCACACCGTAAACACGATGCCGCCCGCTACCTATGACGCATTCCGCGATCATGGCAAGGCAGTCGTCACCATCACGCACGACCTCGAAGGCGCTCGCCAAATCTTCGACAAACTGAAAGAGTTCGGAATCGATCTGGCGGCTGTGACCGAAGAACTCACCGTCGCCGGCGTCAAGAGCTTCGCGGACTCCTACAACAATCTGATCGCGGTCATCGAGCGGCGTCGGCACGAGGTTGCACATGTCTAAGACAACAGAATCCAAGACAACAGAAGTTGTGCAGGGCACCTACCAGGCGGACTTCGAAGCCGCGCTGGCAACGTTGAAGGCCAACAGTACCGTCGCGCGCATCTGGAACAAAGATGCGAGCGTATGGTCTGACAAGCCCGAGCATCACAAGATCATCGCAAACTCGCTCGGATGGCTAAGCGTTCCGGGGCAGGTGTTGTCCCGCGTGGCAGAGCTAACTTCGTTTGCGAAGGAGATTCGCGCTGCGGGATTCACTCACGCCGTAGTGCTCGGCATGGGTGGCTCAAGCCTCTGTCCCGAGGTCCTGCGGCACAGCTTCGGCGCGCAGAAAGGCTATCCCGAACTCCTCGTGCTTGACTCCACGGTACCCGCGGCGGTGGCGCACCTTGAAGCTCAGTTGAAGTTGGAGAGCACGCTCTTCATCGTCGCTTCCAAGTCAGGCTCTACCACCGAGCCGCAAATGTTTGAGCGTTACTTCTACGAGCGCGTCAAGCAGGTGAAGGGCGCGAAAGTCGGCGAGAATTTCGTCGCCGTCACCGATCCCGGAACCTTGCTGGAAAATCAGGCGAAGGAACTCGGCTATCGCAAGACGTTTCTGAACTGGCCAGATATCGGTGGCCGCTACTCGGCCCTGAGCTTCTTTGGAATGGTCCCATTCGCGGTGATGGGCGGAGACGTGGCGACCCTTCTTGAGCGCGCTGTGGCGGCCGCAAAGGCATGCCAGAATGAAGACGCGCCCGCCAATCCCGGAGCCACTCTCGGTGCGCTTCTTGGCGCTCTTGCCAGTAAGGGAACGGATAAGCTCACGCTTGTGGCATCGAAGGAAATCGCCTCGCTCGGCCTCTGGATCGAGCAGTTGGTCGCCGAGAGCACGGGCAAAGAAGGCAAGGGAATTGTGCCGATTGCCGGAGAAGCTCTCGGAGACGTAAGCGACTACGGCAAAGATCGCATCTTTGCCTCCATTGCCTTGGGTGAAGGTGATGCTGGCGTGCCCGCAAAGCTCGTCGTTCTTGAGAGTGCCGGGTTCCCGGTGATCCACCAGCAGTTGAGCGGCCCGCTCGATCTCGGCGCAACGTTTTTCGTCTGGGAATTTGCAACTGCGGTGGCAAGCTCAATCTTGAACATCGACGCCTTCGATCAGCCCAACGTGCAGGAGTCCAAGGACAACACCAAGCGAATTCTCGGCGAGTTTGTCGCCAAAGGTGCGCTGCCGCAACAAGAGCCCGTGGTCACCGACGGTGTACTGAAAATCTACGGCGAAGACAAGACGCTGGGATCGACCTTTGACGCGGCCATCGCTGCTCACCTGAAAAAAGTTCACGCCGGCGATTACGTAGCTATCACGCAATACTTTCTTGAAACTCCCGAGGTTGAAGCCCTGGTGCAGCAACTGCGCCTTGCCGTGCGTGCAAAGACTCATGCCGCAGCCACTACCGGCTACGGTCCGCGTTTTCTGCACTCCACCGGGCAGTTGCACAAAGGAGGCGGCAATAATGGTGTCTTTATTCAACTGACTTCGCAGGATGTCAAAGACGTGGCCATTCCCCGTGAGCCCTTCGGCTTCAGCGTGCTGAAACAGGCGCAATCGCTGGGTGATCTGGAGTCTCTCGTGAAGCACGGGCGCCGCGCCATTCGCGTGGACCTCGGTACTGACGTGGTTGCCGGATTGAAGCGATTGCTCAAGGCCGTGCATCAGGCGTAAGACAAATGGCGCAGCCTTCCTGGGCTGCGCCAAAACGCTGCGCCAAAACGCTGCGCCAAATCGCTAGGCCAAATCGTTGCGCCAATTCTTTGCGGCCTAAGGCCCTCCTGCAGCATCTACCACTACAGAATCTTTGTACGCGCACTACTCGCGGAGCCGTGTCGGGCTCGTGGCGACGAACCGCATTCGTTGGCATCACAGGACAGATCAAATACACATGAGCACAGTGATTCCCGCGACTACTACCGCGCATTTCGAAGCGCAGCCTCTGCCTACCGCGGAGCCATGCATCCTGATTATTTATGGCGGCTCCGGAGACCTGACTCGCCGTAAACTTCTGCCCGCTGTCTTCGACCTCTCATCCGTGGGCTGCCTTGAGCGTGGCTTTGACATTGTCGGCGTGGGACTGCCTGCCATGAACGACGACGAGTTCAAGACCGCCATGCGGCAGTCGGTTGAGATGTCAAACGATGCCCGCACCTTCAACGAAGAAAACTGGCGGAAGTTTGCCGGAAAGCTCAACTATATTTCCGGCGACCTCGACGTCCCTGAAACCTACTCGGGGCTGGCGAAAAAGCTGGAGGAAATGCGCGCCGCCGGTGCCAGCGGAAATCATCTTTTCTATCTTTCCGTGCCCGCCTCCGTCGCACCCAAGGTAATCCTCGGACTCGGTGGAGCCGGGCTGAACCACAATGAAAATGGCTGGTCGCGCATTGTGGTGGAAAAACCATTCGGGCGCGATCTGGAGTCCGCGCAGTCCCTGAACAAAACGGTTTTGAGCGTCTTTGAAGAGGGCTCGGTCTACCGCATCGACCACTACCTCGGCAAAGAGACGGTGCAGAACATCCTGATGTTCCGCTTCGGTAATTCGCTTTTCGAGCCGCTCTGGAATCGTAACTTTGTTGATTATGTAGAGATCACGGCAGCCGAGCCCTTGGGCGTGGAGAACCGCGCAAGGTTCTATGAGGAGACGGGCGCGCTGCGTGACATGGTAGCCAACCACCTGCTGCAGTTGCTCGCACTCACCGCCATGGAGCCTCCCTTCAGCCTCGAAGCCAACGCCGTGCGCGAGCAGAAGGTGCAGGTACTGAAAGCGGTTCGCCCCATGACCGTTGAGGAAGTGGCGCGCCGCACCGTGCGCGGGCAGTATGGCCCCGGAGTACTGGAAGGAAGCCTGGTGCGCGGCTATCGGCAGGAGCCCGGTGTCGCCGCGAGTTCGCTCACTGAAACCTTCGTCGCGCTTGAATTGCGCGTCGACAACTGGCGGTGGTCCGGCGTGCCTTTCTATATCCGCACCGGCAAGCGTCTGGCCGCGCACATGACCGAGATTCGCGTCCACTTCAAAGCCACGCCTGAGGCGCTATTCGTTGCTGGCCAGAACCGCCAGCCTGAACCAAACATCATCAGCATCCGCATTCAGCCCGACGAAGGTATTTGTATCGCTTTTGGAGCCAAGCGGCCGGGACTCGGCATGAACGGAATCACCGTCAAGGCGGACTTCAGCTATCGGGAGAGTTTCGGAATGAACACTCCCGTCGCCTATGAGACCTTGCTGCTCGACGTAATGATGGGCGACGCAACCCTCTTCACCCGCGGTGACGAGGTCGAAGCCGAGTGGCGCATCGTTACCCCCATCGAGCAGGCTTGGACCCAGCTGCCGAAGCCGCAATTTCCCAACTACGCTGCCGGAAGCGATGGACCGGAGATCGCCGACGCCCTGATGTGGGGAGAGCGGCGCTGGAACAACATAAATAAATCGCCGCGCTGATTCGCGGCAACTTCGTCGGAAAGGATTCAGATTGTCCTGGACATTATTCTTGATTCTGCTCGCCGGATGGACCGCGGGAGTAATCTCCGGAAACTCTTTCGGCGGAGCCCTGCACCTGCTTCTCCTGGGAGCAATCGCAATGTTATTTATGGAAACCTTGAATGCTAGGCCGCGCGTGCGTAGTTGATACCGCGCACTGACTTTCCGCCGCCCCGCCGCAGCGTTTGACAGTGTAACGGAGGCCCAATAGAATCAGTGTTGTCGGTCGCACTTTGGCCGCACCCTGTCTGCCGCCTGCATCCCCAGGCCCTGCCCGCAGACGCCCGTGGCGGCGTAGCTCAGCCGGTTAGAGCGACGGTCTCATAATCCGTAGGTCCGTGGTTCGAGTCCACGCGCCGCCACCAGAGTCTAATTTCTAGTGCTTGTAAGCATTCCAGAAGCTAGGCCGGATGCAATAGTCAGATCGTCCTCGCATTGTCTGGCGATTTTTCCCGCGGCTGGTTTCGCCCTTGGCAATTCCTCGCAGAGCAACTCCGAAGGCTCGTTTTTCTTCATTTGTCATACCCCCAGGACCCCACAACAAGCATCCAATTCTGGAAATAGGAACTCCGGAAGGAGAACACGATCGGTGTATGGAGACACCAGTATTCCTGCTTACCCATACATGAGCGTGCGACGGAAGAATTCAGATTATGAAGAGCATTGTCGAAGTGTTGAAGCAAAAAGAATCGGAATTGCAGCAAGTCCAGCTCGAACTGGATGCCTTGCGGTTGGTCATGCGACTCATGTCAGAGGATGGCGAAGCTTCTGGCAGCTCGCTCGCACCAACCGGAACTTCGTCCGAATCTCGCGTCAAAGAGATCAGCGCGAGCCCTGCTGCGAAACGTCAGTTTCCATAACAACAACAGGCTGGGAAATGAAGGTGCTGCACTCCAGAACCGAGCAGCGTCGCGAACGGCGTAACGAATTACTCGCGGGACAGTTGTTTGTTGTTGACCTGACCTCTGGCAGCCAGGCCCCGCGAACTCAAGGCGTCATCCTCAACATCAGCAAAGGTGGAATGGCAGTCCAGACATTCCGCCCGTTCGGCCTGCCGCATGCCGCGGAACTCCGGCTCTCTTTTCCCAGGGCTTCTTCATCTCCTATTGCCGGGGTGCTGGCTTGGCAAAAAGCGGGAGGACTTGCCGGCATTCGGTTCCTGAACGCACCGCTCAAGAATTTGCCGAAGCTTCGCCAAGTGATCGGACAGGATGGTCCGCCGCCAATCCCTGACGCTCCGCCACTGATTACTTGCAGAACTGATTCCAGCGCGAATGAGTTGGAAGCGAGCTTGCATCTGTTTGCATGCAGCGCCATGGCTCTCACCAGTGCAACCGGGGCGGCAATCGCGCTCGGAAACAGCAGTGGGATGGAATGCCGTGCAAGCGTTGGAAATGCGCCGGAGGTCGGAACGCAGCTTCGCCCGGAAACCGGACTTTCCGGCCATAGCCTCCGCACTGGCGCAGTCAATCTCTGCGATGATGCCTGGATTGACTCCCGTGTGAACGCCACGGGTGCTCGGCAACTGAATTCACGTTCCATCATGATTGTCCCCATCACTACGGCGGGAAACATGGTGGGTTTGCTGGAGGTATTTTCACCAGACCCAAACCATTTCGACGAGCGACATGTTCGGCAGTTGCAGCCGTTGGTCAATCTTTTGGCTACCGTGCCGGAGACAGTCCCCCAGGAGGGATCGCCGGCGCATGTTCCTGAACCCATAACCGTTGTGACAGGTCAGGATGCTGCCGCCGTTGACAACCTCGGCGCCGAGCATCCTGCCGAAACGTATTTTGCCGGCTATTCGCGATTTACAGATCGTTCCCAGCCAATCGCCATCGCCATTGGAATCTTGGCGGCACTGCTCGTCTTTGCTGTCGCGTTGGCGTGGCTTGCCCATCGAAACCAAGCCAGGTTTCCGGGGAGCCGCACCCCCTCAATCACCGCGCAGGACGTCGCTCAGAACCTGAACGGCTCTGCCGCACTCCAAGCGGCATTGCAGGAAAAGCCGGTGATTAGTTTCGACCCACCACAGATAAACCAGAAAGTCGGGGACACTTTTAGAGTCGACGTGCTCCTGAAGGGAGCCAGGGACGTCGCGTCTGCTCCGGCGCAGATTCTCTACGACCCTGAGATGTTGCAGGTAATCACGGCCACAGGTGGCGGGATGCTGGATCGTGACGGACAAGCTGCGACGCTGGTTCAGCGCGTAGACCCGTCGGGCGGACGCATCGACATTTCCGTATCGCGTCCAACGTACGCGCCGGGAATCTCCGGTGACGGAGTTGTTTTTACTCTCATGTTTCGCGCAATAGCTTCGGGAAACTCAAGCTTGCACGTCAGCCAGACAAGCCTGCGAGACACATCGGCGAGGATTGTATCCGTAAACAGCTCCAATGCAACGGTGACTCTCTCCAAGGCGGCAATCCCTTCCAGGAGCTCTGGCAACCAGATCACGGCGGAAGCTCACACGCGAAAAGGCACCCACCCGGAATAGCCCTCAGAGTGGGCCATGGCGATTGCGTGCTTCACTGAGCTTGCGCTTGTGAGATTCGGAAATCGAAGATATAGTCGAGCTATTCTTCGTCGTCGGGGTTTCATTACTCAATAATTTGGAGCAGGCAAAATGAAGCTGGATAAAGCCATAAGGACAGCCTTGGAGTTTGAAGCTGGTGTTCACAAAGCTTATCGCGAGGCCATGGATAAAACCGCGGATGAAGCAGGAAAGCGTGTTTTCAAGGCTCTTGCCGACGAGGAAAAAGGTCATATCAAGTACCTGAAAGAGCGCCTGGACGAGTGGACAGAGACAGGCAAGATCACCGTAAAAAAGCTGGGAACCTCCATTCCCACAAAAGAAGTGATCAATAAAGGCCTCAAGGACGTGCGCAAGTCCGTCAAGTCCAAAACCACCAAACTGACCCTCGAACTTGAATTGCTGAAGAAAGCCCTCGACGCCGAAAGAAAGACCAGCCAGTTCTACAAGGAAATGGTCAGCACCCTCGATGGCGAAGGGCAGCAGCTTTTCAGCCGCTTCGTGGAAATCGAAGAGGGGCATGAAGCCATCGTGCAGGCTGAAATAGATTGCGTGAGCAACTCCGGCATCTGGATGGACACCCTTGAGTTCGGGCTGGAGGTCGGGTAGCCTCCGGATCAACTTCTCTCCACGAATGCTTCGCTTCAGGGGGGCTACGCCGCAATGTCCCTCTTGGTCGCGTCCTTCGGCTTCGCTTTCTCGGGAGGAGCCTGCTTTAGCGTCAGGCTCCCATCTCCGCTCGCCTGAAGGGTTTCGCTGTTGATCGAAGCTCCCAGCAGGATTACGAAGGAGCTCCAGTAGAGCCACGTCATCAGCGCGATTGCCCCGCCCAGCGTGCCGTAGGTTCGGTTGAAGTTCGCAAATCTCTGGAAGTAGATTCCCAACGCGCAGGAGAGTGCCAGCCAGGCTGCCACCGCAAACACCGCGCCCAACAGCGTGTGGACAAACCGTTGTTTCACGTTCGGGCCAAAGAAGTACATGCTCTCCACCGCAACCACAATGAACGCGCCGGAAACCGCCCAGCGCACCATCGGCCAGATGCGCACCCACAAATCACTGGCGTGCAACGCGCTCGCCAGCCAATTGCCGAACCCCGGTCCCACCAGCATCATTCCCAGGGCCACCACCAGCAGGCCGCCTATCAGGAAGGTCATCACCACCGCCAGGCCGCGCGTCTTCCAGTAAGGGCGCGTCTCCGGAACGTTATAGGCCACATTCAGCGCCTCGATCATTCCGGCAAAGCCGCTGGAGGCGGTCCACAGCGCGCCGATTAGTCCAAACGAGAGTAGAGCGCCGCTATGTGGGTTGACCACGTCGTTCAGAATCTGCCGTACCACGCCCATGCTGTCCGCTGGAACGTAGCGCGCCACCAAACCCAGTATCTGGCCGAACAGATTAGGGAAAGGGAGAAAACTCATCAGCGCGGACATTGCAATCAGCGCCGGGAACAGGCTCAGCACAAAGTAGTAAGAGAGCCCGGCTGCGAACGCCATCGTATGATTCCTCTCCATGCCCGTCGCAGTATTGCTCAGCACCCTTACCCATTTTCCTACGCGCATCGCCTACCTCGTCGCACCCGCCGATACAGCATCTTCGTCCGTTACCATTCTTGGATGACTTTTTTTCGTCTCCAGGA
>Ga0302320_10025927_pt1 | contig 11374 bp, 11 predicted proteins | sample Bog_T0_3_FD_202130 | JGI IMG/M metagenome (GOLD analysis project Ga0302320, IMG submission 202130) | Peat permafrost microbial communities from Stordalen Mire near Abisko, Sweden - Bog_T0_3 | ecosystem: Environmental > Terrestrial > Soil > Wetlands > Peat | place: Sweden: Abisko, Stordalen Mire... | reverse complement strand
CCGCCAAGACGCGGCGCGGTGCTGACCTGCAGCCGCAATCATCTGGCAAACCGGCGGCGGCGGCTGAAATGAAAACGGCGGGGTGATGCCCCGCCGCTTCCGTTGTTGGGTGATACCAGTAAGCCCTTCGGACCGCTGATATTACCAGGTCAGAACCGTTCCCAAAATCACGCCCTGGCCTTGCGCGTCGGCCGTTCTTCCCAAGGTGGTCGCGGTGGCGCCGGCACCCAGCGCACCGGTGTGGAAGTCATAGCCACCCTGGTGGCTGTATTCATACAGATACTCGGCCATGACCTGGAAGCCTGGCGCAAGCTTGTAAGCACCACCGAAGGCGACTTCGTATTGATGGCGCTGCGACAGGCCGACCAGTCGTGCATCGCCCTGGGTTTCAATAAGGCCGACTTCGGCACCCAACGCGAGCGGGCCATTGGCGTAGGTCAGACCGGTCACCACCGCGTTGGTGGGCGCACCGCCGGTCGGATCCAGGGCGAGCTGACCATTGACCCGGCCGCCGATGTAGTCGGCCGCGGCGGTGACGTTGAACGCGGTCACAGCGACACCGGCCTTGTAGAAGCTCAGGTCGTCATAGCGCACCGTCAGCGCGCTGGACGTCACGCCGCCGACCACCGTCCCAAGCCGGGCCTGGTTCGTGGTCGAGTAAGCCGAGGTCGACAGGTTTTCCTTGCCGGAGGTCTCATAGAAGCCGTACGCCTTGAAGTCCACCGGCCCGAACGCCTGCTGGTAGCGCAGGCCGAAGCCGACCTGATTGATCCAGCGGGTCGCGTCGTTGCCGGACGTGAGGCCTTCGCAGTTCGGCGCCGCCTGGCCGCAGGCAACGCCGCTAGCGGTTTGCTGGAACGAGCTGCCCTGGTTGGGCGCATACTGCACGCCGAAGTCAAAGCCGTAGAATTGCGGACTCAGGTAGACGACCTTGTCGTTGTCATATTCAGCACCGGCCTGCGCCAGCCAGACGAACGGCGGGGATTGGTTGGTCGGGGCGAATTCCTGTGTCCCGCCGCCGCCGTTGAACTGACCGATACCCGCGTCCCAGCACTGCGTGGTGAATATGCAAGGATCGAACAGCCCGATGACGCCATCCGTCTGACCGAGACGGAGCAGACCGATCTGATCCGCGGCGACATACGTGAAAGCGCGGCGGACAAACAGGGTTTCCTGCGACGACGTGGTGCTCGGGCCGGTCGCTGCCCCGGTGGCCGTGCCAGGTCCGGTCAACCCGTTGGCGAAGGTGCCGTTGTTGGACGTGCCACCGCCAAAATTCTCGCGGATTTCGACCGCTGCACCGTAGCGCAAGCCGTTTGCGGCGAGGCCGTCGAAACCGGGATAGATGCGGAAGTATGCGCCAAATTCGATGGGACTGATCTTGTACCCGGTCGGTGCGCCTGTGGCGGTGAGACCCTTGTCGAGGTTGGTGAACTCGAAGGCAACATCGGACTCGACACGAACGTTCAGGCGGATGACGACGGTGCCAGGAGCCGGGACGGCGTCAACGTTGGGCGGATAAATCACGCTGCTGAGCGGGCCGGCGGCGGCGGACCCGGTCGGTGTGTTGGCGACGCCCCAGGCGTTGTTGTTGTTGTTCGCGGACGGGCCGGCGCCGTACGGGGCGGCCAACTGGCCTTGGTTCGGGTTCGCCGTCACGGGGACGGGCGGCACCTGTGCATGAGCCAGACCCCCGGACGCTCCCAGAATGGCGGCACTGGCCATGAGAAGCTTACGCATGAAAATCCTCCTGTTTACACCGGTTTGCCGGCGATCTCCTCAGGCCCCGCCCATTTCTGTCCCGCGTCGAGGCGGGAGAGCAGCCAGACCTGACGTATTTTAATGGACAGAAATTTATTGTTCCGCAATCCGGATCGATGCCGTTGCATGGCATTTCCGAAACACTGTGGCCTGTGCGCCACAAACTGCGAACGGGAGGGACGGAAGCCGCGTTTCGGGCGCGTTTCCCCGGCGTTTCCGTTTCGTGACGGTTTCAAGCATCGCCGGAACAGCGCCGCTTGTGGTATCAGGATGCTCAGTCAGACGGCGCAAGGTGATCACCGCGTAGGCACTGCTCAGGCTGGTGGGCGCCGAGTCGGTGCCCTCCCGTCATGGCGGGCCCAGCCCTCCCTCGCGTGTCTCGGTCGCCTTTCATCCACGACTTTCAGCTTGCATCAGCAAAGTCCTAGATGCCGACCCCGGCCTCTGTTTGGGGCTGGCTGTTCGTCGGCAAGCTTTTCGCCGGTTGGCTCAACGCGCCGATCGCGCCGATCGCCCGTACCCGGCGCGGCGGGAGCCTGGCGACGCTCCATCCATCAATGCCGCCGAGCGCTGCGACTGCGACGGCTGGCTTCGCGTCAACAAAGCCCCGCGCCATGGCGGCCCAACGCAACGGTCCCAGGCCAGGCGCGCCGGCATGGCTCGCGGTCGGGAACGCCGGCGACAGAAACACCAGTCCCGCCCCCGCCGCGCCCGCTCGTCGCAGATCGGGGATCGCGTGGGCCGAACTGGTCACCAGACCGAAGCGGCGCAGCGGTCCCGGCCAGAATCCCCCGCGCAGGTGCACGCCGGCACCAAGCCGAACCGCGAGCCGGACATCGCCTGCCACCACCAGCAACAGCCGCCGCTCCCGGCAGATCCGCGCCAGATCCCGGCCGAGCGCGGCGCGGGCGGGGTCATGGTCGTGGCGCAGCACGACGCCGGCGCGGCCACGCGGCAGCGCGGCAACCGATTGACGCGGGTCAGGCAGCCGCTGCGCATCGGTGAACAGCCACAGCCGCGGCAACCCGCTCGGCCTGCCACGCAGGCCCCACGCCAGGAGTTTCCTGTCCATTCAGCAATTCTCATTATGGTCTGGATATGCGCAGCTGATGCCAACTGGTCATTGCGAGACGCGAAGCGACGCGGCAATCTCAGCCCGAAAAGACTCCGAATGCTCGGGCTTCCTGCTTCGCTTCGCTCCTCGCCCCCGCTCGCAAACTCAGATCTGCTGCGGTCCACTCGCCTGGCCGCCAGCGCCTACGCCTTCAGGTAATGATCCTTGTAATGGCTGCGCAGGCTGGTCTTCAGCAGCTTGCCGGTCGCCGTATGCGGCAGTTCCGGCACCACCACCACGTCATCCGGCAGCCACCATTTGGCGACTTTGCCCTCATACAAAGCCAGCACCGATGCAGGATCGACCGTCTTCCCGGGCGCGGCGACCACCAGCAGCAACGGCCGCTCGTCCCACTTCGCATGCGTCGCCGCGATCACCGCCGCCTCGGCGACGTCGGGATGCGACACGGCGATGTTCTCCAGCGTGATCGAACTGATCCACTCGCCGCCCGACTTGATCACGTCCTTCGACCGGTCGGTGATCTCCATGAAGCCATCGGCATCGATCGTCGCCACATCCCCGGTCGCGAACCAGCCGTCCTTGTCCACCGCGCTGCCCGGTTCCTCGCCGAAATAGGCGCTGGCGATCCAGGGGCCCTTCACCATCAGGTCGCCGAACGCCACGCCATCCCACGGCAACTCCGCACCGTCCCCATCGACGATCTTCATGTCGATGCCCGGCAGGATGCGTCCCTGCTTCAGCATGTGCGCCGCCGCCTCGTCCTTCGTCAGCCCCGCCTGAGCCGGTTTCGGCGCATTATACGTGCCGACCGGGCTGAGTTCGGTCATCCCCCAGCCATGCTCGACCGCGATGCCGTACTCATCCCGGAACGCCTCGATCAGCAGTGGTGGCGCCGCCGACCCGCCCGTCATGATCCGCTCCACCGTCTCCAGCCGCGACCCGCTGGCGCGCAGATATTGCAGCAGACCCAGCCACACCGTCGGCACCCCGGCGGTGAACGTCACCCGCTCCGAGTTCAGGATCGCCGCCATGCTCGCCCCGTCCAGATGCCGCCCCGGCAGGATCAATGAGGCGCCCGTCAGCGCCGCGGCATACGGCATGCCCCACGCGTTGACATGGAACATCGGCACCACCGGCAATACCCGGCTGGTGGAGCGGATCGCCAGCACGTCGGGCAGCGACGTCGCATAAGCGTGCAGCCAGGTCGAGCGGTGCGAGTACAGCACGCCCTTCGGCCGCCCGGTGGTGCCGGACGTATAACACAGCGCGCTCGCAGTATTCTCGTCGAACGACGGCCAGACATAGTCCTCGTCCGCCGCGTCCATCAGCGTGTCGTAGCAGGCCAGCGTCATACCAGGGGCGAGGCTCACCTCCGGCATGTGTTCCGGCGCGCACAGCATGACGACTGTCCTGACATTGGCCGCAATCGCCGGCGCGATGGCGGTGATCAGCGTCGCGAAACTGCTGTCCACGAACAGCACTTTGTCCTGCGCGTGATTGACGATGTAGGCAACATCGTCGGGGTGCAGCCGGGGATTGATGGTGTGGCAGATCGCCCCCATCCCCGGCGCCGCATAATACACCTCCAGGTGTCGAAACCCGTTCCAGGCCAGCGTCCCGACCCGGTCACCGGCGCCGACACCCAGCTTTTCCAGCACCCGCACCAGCCGCCGCGACCGGGCTTCCACGTCGCGCCAGGTATAGCGGTGAGTGGTGTTCTCGTGCGTGCGCGACACCACCTCGGCCGACCCGTGATGCCGCGCGGCATGGGTCAGGATTGAGGAGATCATCAGTCCTTGGGTCTGCATCAAACCGAGCACAGGCGTCACCCTTCCTTGTTGTTCTTTTCGCGATTGTGGGATGATACGGGAACGGCGGGGCTTGAGTAGAGGTATTGTTCAGGGCGCACTGGCCGGCTCGCCCGTCATCTGCCGGACGATAGCGCGGAAACGGGACAGCACCGGCGGCAGCACGGCGCGGCGCATCGCCAGGTGCAGCGGGGCGGACAGGCCGGGCGCCCCGGCGATGGTTCGATATCCAATCATCTCCCCGCCCAGCCGGCGCATCGACGCCGGGACGATGGACACGCCAAGCCCCGCCGCGACCAGGCTCAGGGTTCCCGGCAGGCGCGGCGCCTCCTGCGCGACGGTGGGGCTGAAGCCAGCCGCGCGGCAGGCAGCCAGGATCGTGTCATACAGCCCAGGACCAGCCGGGCGCCGGTAGAGCACGAAATCCTCGGTGGCAAGGTCCGCCAAGTCCAACGACCCGTCAGACCCGTCCGCCAGGCGGTGGCCGGCCGGCAGCGCAACCAGCATCGGCTCATCCAGGATCGGATCGACCAGCAGGCTGGTCATGCTGGCAACGGGTGAGCGGACAAATGCGGCGTCGAGCCGTCCGTGCAGCAACCCGTCCACCAGTTCGCCCGTGCCGGCCTCCTCCAGCGCAATCGCGACTCCCGGCAGGGTTTGGCGCAACGCCCGCAGCGCATTTGGAACGAACGGGTGCAGCACAGCGGACGGGGTAAAACCCAGCACAAGCCGTCCCTGTTCGCCCCGAGCGGCCCGCCGCACCGCATCCTGCACCCCTTCCGCTCTGGCCAGCACCGCTCTTGCCTCCGCCAGCAGGGCCTTGCCGGCTTCGGTCGGGCGCACGCCGCGCGGCAACCGATGCACCAGCAGCACGCCGCAATCCGCCTCCAGCCCGCGCAGCAGCCGGGTCAACGGCGGCTGCTGCATACCCAGGCGTTCGGCAGCCCGCGTGATGTGCCCTTCCTCGACAACAGCGACAAAGGCGCGCAAGCGCCGGAGTTCGATCAGCGACATACCGTCAGGGTATCGCAGTTCCGCCCATCATGCATTGGACAACATGGCATGCCGGACGCATGTGGGTTGCCGCAGCGTCATGCGGGACGCATGCGGGATGTTGGAGGGCAGCGATGCAGACCGAACGGGAACCGCCGTCGATCGGGGCGTTGTTTGTGGGGTTTCTCGGGCTGGGGCTGATCGGGTTCGGCGGCGTGCTGCCGCTGGCGCGCCGGATGCTGGTCGAACGCAAGCGCTGGCTGACCCCGGACGCGTTCACCGAACTGCTCGGCCTCTGCCAGTTCCTGCCCGGCGGCAACATCATCAACCTGTCGGTGGCTGTTGGGCTGGAGTTCCGCGGAGTCGGCGGTGCAGCGGCAGCGCTGCTGGGTCTGATCGCCGCACCGACGGCGGTGGTCATCGCGCTGGGCGTGTTCTACGACCGGTTCCAGGATGTACCGGCGTTGCAGCATGTGTTCGCCGGGCTGGCAGCGGCCGCGGCGGGCCTGCTGGTGGCCACCGCGCTGAAAATGCTGGCGCCTTTGCGAACCCGCCTCCTCGCGCTGGGCATCGTCGTGGTGTGCCTCGCGGCGATCGCCTGGCTGCGGCTGCCGCTGCTGCCGACCATGCTGGTGCTGGCACCCCTGAGCATCCTGGTAACCTGGTGGAAGCCGGCATGACCGCGGTGCTGATCGCCCTGGCGGCAATCTTCGCCGAATTGTCGCTGCTGGCGTTCGGCGGCGGCAACTCGATCCTGCCGGAGATGCAGCGCCAGGTGGTGGATGTGCATCACTGGATCACCGCCCGCGAGTTCAGCGCCCTCTTTGCCCTGGCGCAGGCGGCGCCGGGTCCGAACCTGATGATCGTGCCGCTGGTCGGCTGGAGGGTCGCCGGCTGGGCCGGCCTCCTGGTGTCGTCGGTGGCAAAGTTCGGCCCGTCCTCGGTGCTGACCGGCCTGGTTCTGGGCATCTGGCGGCGGTTCAAGGACAAACCGTGGCGGCGCGTGGTGCAGGCCGGGCTGGTGCCGATGACGGTCGGGTTGGTCTCCGCCAGTGCCGCGATCATCGCCCGCGCCTCGGACCAGACACTGGGGCTGGCGGCGATCACCATCGTCACGGCGGCCGTCAGCGTCTGGGGCCGGGTCCACCCGCTATGGGTGCTGGCCGGCGGAGCGGTCGCCGGCCTCGCCGGAATCGGCCTGCTCTGAGCCGGGTTCGCACCCGCCGCGCCGGCGGTGCATGATGCGTCAAACGGGGGAGCAGAAAAGATGCAACCAGTCATGATCGTCACCGGCGGCAGCCAGGGTATCGGCGAATCAATCGCCCGCCTCGCTGCCGCACGAGGCTACGCCGTCGCGCTGACCTACCAGTCAAGCAAGGCTCTGGCCGATACCGTGGTCGCCGAAATCACCGAAGCCGGCGGCAAAGCCATCGCCGTGCAGGCCGAAATGGCCGACGAGGCCTCGATTCTCAACCTCTACCGCACCGTGGACACCCAACTCGGCCCGCTCACCGCCCTGGTGAACAATGCCGGCACGCCAGGCCCGATGGGCCGAATCGACTCCGTCACAACCGCCACCCTCGACACCGTCCTCGCCGTCAACGTGCGCGCGCCGTTCCTGATGATCCGCGAGGCGGTGGCCCGCATGGCAACCGATCGCGGCGGCGCCGGCGGCGCGATCGTCAACATCTCCTCGCGCGCGGCCGAACTCGGCGGCGCCGGCGAGTGGATCCATTACGCCGCGTCAAAAGGCGCGCTGGACAGCCTGACCATCGGCGCCGCCAAGGAACTCGCCCAGCGCGGCATCCGCGTAAACGCCGTCAGCCCCGGCCTGATCCAGACCGACCTGCACGCCCGCGCCGGCCTGCCCGATCGCCTGACGCGGCTGGTCGGCGGCGTCCCCATGGCCCGCGTCGGCAGCACCGAGGAAGTCGCCAACGCCGTCCTGTGGTTACTTTCCGCGGAAGCATCCTATATTACGGGCGTCATATTACCGATTTCCGGAGGACGTTGAAATGGAACTGAAAACCGCCTTGATCGTCGGTGTCGGACCCGGCCTGAGCGCCTCACTGGCTCGGCTTTTTTCCAAACACGGCCTGCAGGTGGCGCTAGCGTCGCGCAATCCCGACAAGCTGCAGAAGCTGGCCGAGGAAACCGCCGGGGTCACGTTTGCGTGTGAGGCGACCGAACCCGAGGAGGTCGCCGCCCTGTTCGACGTGGTGATCGCCACCCAGGGCGTCCCCGACATCGTCGTCTACAACGCCAGTGCCCGCGCCCGCGGTCCGGTCACCGATCTCGACCCCGCCGAGGTCGCCCGCGCCATCGCCGTCAGCGCCTATGGCGGCTTCCTGGTCGTGCAGCAGGCGGCGCGGCACATGGTCGCGCGCGGGTCGGGTACCATCCTGCTGACCGGCGCCTCCGCCAGCGTCAAGGGCTACCCGAACTCCTCGGCCTTCGCGATGGGCAAGTTCGCCCTGCGCGGGCTGGCGTCCAGCATGGCCCGCGAACTGTCCCCGAAAGGGGTCCATGTCGCCCACTTCGTCATCGACGGCGGCATCCGCAGCGTCAATCGCCAAGACCCCAACGACAACCCCGACAGCACGCTCGACCCCGACGCCATCGCCGAAACCTACTGGCAGGTCGCCAACCAGCCCCGCAACGCCTGGACGTGGGAGGTCGAACTGCGCCCCTGGGTCGAGAAATTCTGAGGACGAAATGAACACCCGCTTGCTTGCGGGCGCGTGCTTTTGCCGTGCCGTTCGTTACGTGGTGGCGGATGAATTCGTCTATGCCGCGTATTGCCACTGTTCGAACTGCCGGCGGACCACCGGGTCGGCGTTCAAGCCATTCGCCGGGATCGCGCGCGAGCGGCTGAGCGTCACCACGGGGGCGGACACTCTGCTGATCTTTGGCGAAGCCGATGGTCACGACGCGCACTGCCGCTTGTGCGGCTCATTGCTGTATTCCGTGGTGCGAGACGGTGCGTTCGTCCATGTGGCGATGGGCAGTCTCCTCGATGCCCCGGCCATCCGCCCGACCGCGCATATCTTCGTCGGCTCCAAAGCGCCGTGGCACAACATCACCGACGACCTGCCGCGCTATGAGGCGCATGTGACCGCCCGCGGATAAGTTTCCCTGTCCTTGGTCCACCGCCGCTCGGGCTGGCGTTCCTACAGCCGAGCGAGCAATTCAGCCTTCTTGGTGGCGAACTCGGCGTCGCTGAGAATGCCCTTGGCGCGCAAATCGGCCAGTTTCTCGATCATCGCGAAGATGTCGCCACCCATGTCCGGCGCGGCCTGACTTTGCGGCGCCGCCGGCTCGATCGGGGCGGTGAAAGCGGGCTGCTGCTGCTGATAAACGCCATTCACCGAAACCACCGGCAATGAGGCGACGTCCACCAGACCGTACTGGCTGGTAAACGAAATCGAGCCGCCATAGGATTGCTGCTGCGAGAACCCGCCGATCTGATGGTCGAGCGTGTCGTACACCGTGACCGTCCCCGCCACCTCGATCGCCAGGCGGCGTATCTGCGCGAAGTAGGCATAACGGACGTTGTTCTGTGCGCCGGTGCTGTTCGGCCATCCCAGATCACCGGGCCACCAGTTGCCCGACGCGCCGCCGCCTGGCGCCGGAACGAACAGGCTGACCGGACTCGTCCACGGGGAGGCCTGGGCGCCGAAGCCGCCCTGTTGCTGCCCGCCCTGGTATTGTCCGCCCTGGTATTGTCCCCCTTGGGACTGTGCCCCTTGGGACTGAGACTGAAAGCTGCCGCTCTGGATCAGGCCGGGCTGGTTGGCGATCAGCGCCGACAGGTCGCCGCACAGCGCATCGACGCGGTATTTCAGGCCGCTGTTGAACATGTCGCCGATCATCGTCATGCCGCCGCGCATCCATTGGCCCGAGCCGCCGAACTCCGGATGGCTGAACTGAGCCATGCCGCCATTGCCGTTTATCACGGCATCCAGCATCGTCGCCGTCGCGTCAGGGCTGAATCCGTGGCGCTGCGCAAGATCATTGACGGCCTGCTGACCGGCTGGCGAAAGCTGTCGCATTCGAATTACCTCTTCCCGAGGCGCTTACATAAACCGCCCAGGCGCCTGCGCCAACGGCCTCGTGCCGTCACACGGTGGCCGCGTTGACGGACCGGTGTAACCACGGTTGTGGAACCCGAGCAATCGGGCCAATCCCGGAAGTGAACAACGCGGATCGGTTTGGATCGCGAAGGAACCAGCCATAGGTGACTGGCTTTGCGGCGACGGCACGGCACCGCCAACGATTGCCCGAAACCAGAGGCACCCGTCTGAGATGTCACGAGTGTCGCTAACGGCGCGATCAGCGGCGCGGTCCCGTTGCTTGACATGCGGCGTCAGGTAGCGACTGAGAACCGGTTCAATTTGCCACCGGCAGGTGAGTAGGATTGACGCCCGCATCGTAGTGTGTATGATACGCACTGTGAAGAGTGCGGATCTCATCCGGGAACTAAACGCCGCAGGATGGAAGCTAGACCGTATCCGCGGCTCCCATCACGTCTTCAGACACCCCGATCGTCCCGGCCACATCGTGGCGCCGCACCCCAGGAAGGACCGCGGCAAAGGACTGGTTGCCGCGATCCGCAAACAAGCTGGCACCTAGGAGACAGGCATGCGTTACCCCATCGCAATCGAACCCGGCACCGATACCACGGCCTTCGGCGTCGTCGTCCCGGATCTTCCCGGCTGCTTCTCGGCTGGCGACACCCTGGATGAAGCCGTCGCCGGCGCCGAGGAAGCCGTGGCCGCATGGGTCGACGCCGCTCTGGACGCAGGCCAAGCGATTCCGCCGCCAACCAGCCTGGACGCGATCCGTCAGCACCTCGCATACGCCGGGTGGACGTTCGGCGTGATCGCCCTTGACCCCGCTTTGCTCGACGACACCACTCAGCGCGTAAACATCACCCTGCCACGCCGCGTTCTGAAGCGCCTTGACGCCTTGGCGCGGGCCTCAGGCGAGACCCGCTCCGGCTATATCGCGCATCTGACGCTGGAACAGCCTCGCCCCGGGGCGTAGGACAGCCCGCTGAACAGCCGAAGCCGCCTGAACCTCCGACGCCAGCCATGCCTGAACCCCGCAAACGGGGCGCATATCCGAAACAATCCGCGGGGTCGCTGCGTGCCATCGTTGGCCGTGTTTTGCGGTTACCACAAAGCAAATCACCCAGCCGCTGCCATCTCTGTCCGCCGCGGAGGCGTCCCTCCGGGTCCCTGGTCCTCGCGGGGACGACGGTGGCCGCGGCAGCCGTCCAATCGCCAATCGCTGCGGCTGGATGAAATGCTGATGATTTCAGATTGTCATTGAGTTACCTATGTGATAACGACACATTATCATATACATAGGGTCCACTCGCCTCCGGTCAAAGCACACCCACACGACTCTGCTTAACGAGCTCATAATCGCTTAGTGGGGCCGATCACGTTTGGCGGAACCAACTTACCCTGGGCGGGCGGATGCTTAACGCACGGGTAACGGACGGCAGAGGCGGCAAATGGCAACCGATTACGATAGCGTCTTTCTAACCTGATGCATGTCGATGAATAACCGGCGAAACTGGCTCGCCTCGTTTCTTATTAGGCGGCTGCATTTGGGCTTGATATGTCTCAGGAAAATGGATCCTGACTATAATTGCCGTTGTTGTCTGTCTATTTCGAGGACTTGCATGGATTCGTCACGGACACGACGTCGTTTGGGATGCAAACGGCGT
>Ga0302320_10025926_pt1 | contig 11374 bp, 11 predicted proteins | sample Bog_T0_3_FD_202130 | JGI IMG/M metagenome (GOLD analysis project Ga0302320, IMG submission 202130) | Peat permafrost microbial communities from Stordalen Mire near Abisko, Sweden - Bog_T0_3 | ecosystem: Environmental > Terrestrial > Soil > Wetlands > Peat | place: Sweden: Abisko, Stordalen Mire... | reverse complement strand
TGTCGGGCGTGATAGAGATCGACAATCTGAATTGCGCCGGGGAAGTGTTGATCGGCAATATTCCAGATCCATTCGGCTCCATCGCCGATGACGACCTTCTTTTCGGCGCGACTCCAACCTCGCTTGTAGGCTTCCAGGATGCCCCTTTCATTCTCAAATTGTGCTCCGCCGATCTCACATTGTTCCCCCTCGAGAACCGTGCGTCGTTGCGGAGGGAATTGTAGCGCCCTTCGAGCGATCTTCGCGTTTGAATGCCCAAGGCCTCCGCTCCAGGGCTTCACCAGAGAAATCCGGCAACGGCGGCTACCGTGGAGCGACGCGCTGAGGCGAATTCTCACGCTGTGGGCCCGGGAAATTATCACGACCAATTCCGCCTTCGGCGACGGCAAATAAGGTGGCCCGTTACAGTGTGTGTTCAAACTGGCTGGTCCCAGTGTGCCAAAGGCAGTGATTTCACAAGTCTCGCTCTCGACAATTCGACCAATCTGCTGGTGGATTGACCGTCTCGTCAAATGACCAAGTTCGCTCCGATCGTTCGTGGCCAGCCCTCCGAATCGGAAGCTCTGGCCTCTCGGGCTAGGACGGCGTGGTGAATCCCCACGCGGCCACGGAGGTGGGCGGCGCCCGGAACAATGGGGCTGGTGGCAGCCGCTCCGCATCGAGTACAAGCGCGGCCGGCCCCTCGTCTCTGCCAAGAAGGCGGTTCCGTGGCGCTGACGATCCTGGCCGGCGAATCCGCAGGCCGCCCATTGGAGGCGTAAGGTTAGCCAATGTCCGCTCCGTCTATTCTCTGCCCTTGATATCCTTGCGGCTATCGAATCCCTGGCCCCCCTCTTGGGAACGATCCTTGGAGTGCAACACCTCGGTCACCATTTGGACCAACTTCTCCGGCACGAACGGCTTCTGAATGTATGCCCAGCCGTAGTTAAGCACCAACAAATTTCCGGTAGCTCCTCCAGACATCAACATTACGCGCATGGTCGGGCGTGTTGTTTTTAACATCGCTCCTAGGTCCGGGCCCGACATCAGGGGCATTTCTACGTCGGAAAGAAGTAAATCAATTTTCTCCGTGGCGCCCGCGACTTGTAGTGCCGCCGCTGCGCTCGCGGAAGACAACACTTTATAGTTTGCGCGTTCCAGGATCGCCACCACGACTTCGCGCACCGTATCGTTGTCGTCGACAACAAGAACGGTTTCCAGAGTCCCTGTGAGCCTGGGTTCAGGTCCATTTGCCATTTTGTATATCCTGCCCGAAGTCCTCGTAACTATCTGAACAGGCTCGCAGTCTTACGGCCATTCTGCCGCCGCGGCGGTTTTAATGGCTTTGGGATGTGGAGAAAAGATCGATAAGTTGTTTGGTTATTGCCATTTCATGTAGTAGCTAAGCGATGAAGAATCGTGCCGTGAGCGCGGTTAGTAATTGCGAAAATGGAGATCCCGCGGCTGATGCATTGACCGCCGAATGTCAGATGGCCAAATTTCGCCTTCGGCGACGTCGTCCTCAGCTTGCCGCCAAGTGCGACTTCCGGTCCGATTTCGGTCGCTACGCCGGGTGGCGTGAACAGCACGCATCCAGGTTTCGTTATCAACTGATTTTGGAACCGGGCGGACGCGCCGACGCGGAACAGACGACGATGAATAGAGATTCCGGGCTGATGTGAATGGCGATTCCGGGGTAAAGTCGATGAAAACTTCTCCGAGTCCGGAATCGTTATTCACTCCCCCGTGCAGCACCCGATGTCCACTTGCCGCCAGCCGCCCACGCGCCACAAAGCCCCCGAGCATCAATCGTCCATCACAGCGCGCACTTGCTCGGTTACCTCTTCCACAGTCGCGTTCCATTCGAATGGCACGGGAATTGTTAGCGCCGGGATAAAGCGACCGCAATTTCGCCGGTTTGTAGTCAAAGAAATTCAGCCGTCGGCCAGGATGCGGTACGTACTCCACAGCAGTTTCTAAATCTCCCAACGTGAAAGTTGAGTCGCCCAGGTGCGACAACCGTCGGTATGGTCGCACGCCATTGCCGCTACTGTAAACGATCCTTCCAGCCATCGAAATATCAACCAGGGCAGTTGGTCTGCAGCGAACCTGCGTGCCAGCGGCAGCGTCGCGCCGATTATCGCCGCCGGAAAGTCGTGGCAGATCCGGGGAATACCCGCACGGGTTGAAGGTCTCGATCGGGGGCACGGCCACGTAGATTTCCGTTGTGCCAATGTCGATGCCGGCTGCATGCCGTCGCAGAGTCGGCAATTCGCTGGCGCCGTCTGCGGCCTTCGCCTTTCGGTTGCTTGCTCGGGACATGATAAGATCACCTCGACTTGATGTCACCGAAGGCGGCGGCCCGGGCCGTGCAAAAAGGTACTCTCCTAAACGGGATCACCAACGTCTCGGAAGGATGAGGCGCTGATGTCACCACTGTTGTGAGCACGGGACCCGGAACCATGCTTGGATAACGGGCTTGAACAGCTCTACTAATGCGGCGGTTTTCGGCTGTCGCCGCTCACGGTGCATCCAACATCATACGCCCAGATCTACCCGTGTTCCTTCCTGTTGCGACCCACGGCGGTCGGTCCCGCCGCTTGCATGAGACAAGAGTGTCGGAAACGGATTCCTGCATCATTAAGCGATACTCCCGTTCTGCCTTAAATCCGGAGGCCCGGCGCCGCTTTCACCCGATTTCGGCCGGAGCTCTTCGCGCTGTAGAGCGCCGCGTCGGCTCGGGCCATGAACTCCTCCGCCGCTTCGCCCGCCAACTGGCGACGCCAATGCTTACCGATACCGGTATCGCGCAATCCAGGCACTTTCAAGACCGCGACATCTTCCCGGATGCGCTCCGCAATGGCGATGGCCCCATCGGTTGAGGTTCCCGGCAACACCAACACAAACTCTTCGCCGCCGTATCTCGCCGCTAGATCGTATGGCCTCGAGTGGCTCTCCAGCGCCGCCGCTACCCCAGCCAGTACTTTATCCCCGGTTAGGTGGCCGTATTGATCGTTGGTCGATTTGAAATGATCTAGATCGGCGATAATCACGCCTAATTCGCCCTGCAATCTTTCCTCGCGCGCGGTCTCCCGCGCCAGGGTCTCATCCAGCGTCCGGCGACTGGCGAGCCCCGTCAGTGCATCCGTGCGCGACAGCCGCTCGATTGTAATACTCGCCTCCTTGAGCTCCCGGCTCTTTCGAGAGCTCTCCCGCATCATCGCTTGGCCGGAGGCCGGCGCGGCGCTGGATAAGTACTCTCCGCGCGAGACGCATTAGGCGATCTCGGCTTCGGCGCGCCCCTCGCTAAACCACGGCAAGCGATTACCGCACACTTGGGCAATAATAACGGTATCATCCGCGGGTGGCGCGGCAACCAATGACAGCTTGCCGGGGAGAAGGTGTGCGTGACCGGTTCTTGCGCGCGCTGGTCGTGTGTGGCGTGGCGCTGGCGGCGATCACCGAAGGGCTGGGCGCAATCGATGCGATCCGGCGCGGTCCGCTGATTCTGTGCTGGTGCGCCATTCTGTCGTCGGCGTTGGCTTGGGCGATCCGACGGCGGCTCCGATTGCGCTTCAAACCGGCGCCTCTAGGTGCCGATCCCGTGGTGCTACTCTGCTTAGCGGCCATCGTTGCCATACTCGCGCTCACCGCCGTGACGGCCGCTTTCAGTCCGCCGAACAGCGCCGACGCGATGGCTTACCATATGCCGCGGGTGGTCTACTGGGCGGAAGAACAGAGCGTACGATTCTTCCCGACGCCGTATTTCAACCAGATCATGTTACAGCCGTTCGCGGAATACACGATGCTGCAGACCTATGTGCTTTCGGGGGGCGACGGGCTGATCAATTTCGTGCAGTGGTTCGCGTCGCTTGCCAGCATCGCCGCAGTCTCATCGGTGGCGCGCGAGTTCGGCGCCGGAAAGCGGGGACAGGCCATCGCGGCGCTTTTTTGCGCGACGCTTCCGGCCGGAATACTGGCGAGTTCGGGAGCCAAGAACGACTACTGGATGGCCCTGTGGCTGATGGCCGCAGTCTATTTCGCTTTGCGCTTCACCCAGACGCGGCGGATCGGCGATTCCCTATTGCTGGGCGCGGCGCTGGGCCTGGCGCTGCTTACAAAAGCTACAGCCTATCTTTTCGCGCCATGGCTTCTGGGTGCAATCTTCCTGGCGCGGGCAGGCAAGCCTCGAAAGCGGTTGGCGGGCGGCGCTCTGATGGCGCTTGCGTGCGGCCTCGCGATCAATGCGCCGCAGTATGTTCGGAATTATGGACTGAGCGGGTCGATCATGGGTTTCGATTCGGCGCAGGGCGACGGGGCGTTCCGTTGGCGCAACGAGTCGCTGGGCTGGAAGCCGACGATATCGAACATGATGCGGAATCTCTCCGAACAACTGGGCGCGCGCGACGCCGCGTGGAACGATGGAGTCTACCGCCTCGTATTGCATGCGCACCACGACCTGGGTATCGATCCCAGCGATCCCGGGACAACTTGGCGAGGGAGTGCCTTCGCCCAACCGCAGAACGCCAATCACGAAGCGAATGCGCCGAATCGGTGGCATCTGGCTATATTGGCGGCCGCGGCGTGCATTGTGATGCTGGGAGCGATGGGCGGCCGCGAATGGGAACGGCCGTGGTATGCGCTCGGACTGGTCTGCGCGTTCGCAGCCTTCTGCGCTTATCTGAAATGGCAACCGTTTATGGGCCGGCTGTTGCTTCCGCTCTTCGTGGCGAGTGGGCCGCTGGCCGGGGCGATGGGCGGGGTCGATGGAAGCACGGGTGGGCGGGTGCGGCGATGGTCCGCCGGACTGGCTCAGCTTTCGATCTGCCTGTTCCTGTTGAGCAATGCCCGCCTTCCGCTGATGGAGAACTGGATTCGGCCACTCAAAGGACCCCGGAGCGTTCTGCACACTCCGAGGAACGTTCAGTATTTCGCGGACATGGGCCAGTGGAACAACCGGGCATCGTACTGGAAGACGGTTGACTTACTGGCCGGATTGCAGTGCGACACAGTGGGCATCGATATCACAGACTTTCAACTGGAGTATCCGCTGCAGGCGCTGTTACGGGAGCGAAGACCCGAGATCCGGTTCGTTCACGCCGGAGTGGAGAATGTGGCGGCGCGCTACGCGCAACCGATCAAAGCACGCCCGTGCGCGGTTGTTTGTTTGGATTGCGCCGGCGATCTCAAGCGGATAGGTTTGTATAGCGAGTTTCAAACCTGCGCGCGCATCGATCGGTTTGTGGTTTTCTTGCGGGATATTGGCAGGTAAGAAGACGCGGCAGGTGGGCTCGCTCCGGCTATCCAGTACCCTCCAGTTCCGGTCCGCGTCCGCAGGCTGTCGCCGGGAGCATTGCTCCGCTATAATCGTTAGCGCTAAGACCGAAACTTGAGGTTAGTCAGAAACACTCGTGGGTTGATTCGGGCTCGGGCAGTTTGCCAGGTGAGTGATAGAGCGCGAGTTCGAGGCAACGGAAGGTGCGGAACCTGTAGGATTTTCTCATGGTGACTTTGGCTTTGTTGTTCAGACCCGCGACGACGCCGCTGGAAAGCAGCTTTTGAGCCCGGAAGTAGTTGAGGATTAGTTCGCGGTGTTCGCGCAGTGAGCGGGCGATTTTCTTCATCAGCTCGATGCGGGAGCGCATCACCTGACGGCACCATTCGTCGAGGAACTTCCCAGCCCAGGTGGCGGAGTTGTAGTCCCAGAGTTGCTGAAAGGCTTCCTTAAGAAGGTAGGCGCGGACAGTCCTCAGGTTGTAGCGGAGGAGGTCGCGTAGCCGGAAGCGCTGTTCAGTCAGATTCTCTTCGCGTTTGAGCAGTAGCCAGCGTGACTTCTTCAGGACGGGAGTCCGGCCTTGCATGGCCATGCGGCGCGATTCTCCGGCGCGGATCTCATCGAGAGCCTTGTTCATCTTCGCCACGATATGGAAACGATCGAGGATATGGAGCGCCTCGGAGCACTTCTCGCGGATGACCGTCAAATAGGGCTCCCACATATCGGAACAGACGAAGACGATCTTCGAGGCCACGTCGTCACCGATCATGGTGAAGAACCCCTGAAAGGATTCGATCGTTCTTTCTTTCCGACCCCAAAGCAGGCGCGTAACGTCGAGGTCGATCCGATAAACCAGCGTCAAGTATTTGTGGCCTTTGGCGTACTAGATCTCGTCGACTCCGATGGCGTCGATCTGGCCGAGAGTGCGATGCGCCAGTCCAAAGGTGACGACATGCTCGACGGCGTCGAAGACCTTTTTCCATGAAGTATGGAATGCTTCGGCCGTTTCCTTCCACGAAAGGCGGCGGGCCCAGCGAGCCAGAAACAGCATATAAGCATTGGCCAAGGTACGCTTGCCATCGCCCCAGGGCACTTCCTCGACGACGATCGCCTCACAACGGCGGCAATCGACGCGACGCATGGAATAAAGCAAAAAAACCAGAAAGCCCCAAAAGGGAATGAACTCGAAACGGCGCTCGGGGAGGTGATCGTATCCGGGGGCCGACTGATGGCAGCGCGAACAAACCGCCGCCGAACCTTTGCGCGGACGCACCGCAAGCTCAATACTCTTATGATCGGAGCTGAAACCGGCCTGCTGGTAAACAAAACCCGGAAAGCGGTGACAGCGGTTTAGAATCGTGATGAGCTGAAGCATGAAGTGGAAGATCGTGAGGGCGAGAACTACCAAAATAACCCGCGGCGCCACCGCGGCGCGTCACGACCTTGAGCACTATTGCCGGAATCTGAACGGCTGGCCACGTTCGTGGAAGGGGCTGGAAAAAGATCTGCCGCCCGGCGAACAGTTACTGGCCCTGTTCTGCCCCTTCCTCGAACACCTGGCAGCATCACCTGTCGCCGAAGACGGTCCAGAGACATGTCGATAACATGTGGGCATTGGGTGGGGAGTTCATCCGCAATCTTCACAGCGATTCTTCTCTGAGAAAGAAGCCCGTGGAGTTGGTTCTTCGCCAGATGATCGAGTACGGCGAACCGCTGTTCTATCACGGCAGCGAAGATCAGCAGAGATCCTTCGATTCCACGTGCCGCAAGTTCCACGGGTTCCTTACCAAGACGGCTCGCTGACGCTCGCCGTCACCCACAAATTCCCCCGAGGAGGCATAAATTACTGGCGTTCCGACAAATGCGACCTGCCGAACAGCGGCGCGGCTGTCTCGCATGGTACGTTCGGAGGATTATTCCATAACGAATATGGCGAATACGATTAGACTCACGGGGACTCCGGATGGCAAGTACTGGATTCGTATCCAAGACCACGAACTGGGCAAGACAGTTCGGCAGCTTCGTGAGCAACACCATGGAGTCTGCACGACGGTAATACCGATTCCCTCCGCTGGTCCTCCGCGGCTCCAGCGGTCGCGTGTGAGTACGCAACAGGACCTAAACACTACCAGATGGCCTGTCCGTCAGCAGGGCGAGACCAGAAATACAATGATCGTCAAACACTACGCGATTGCGTCCCTCCCGCTTTGCCCGATAGAGCGCTGAGTCTGCTACTCCCAGCGCGAGGTCCGCAGTACAACCACCGGTAGTATAGCTCACGCCGATGCTAATTGTGAATGATAGGACACCGGAACGAGTCTGTATCTCGCCTTCGGCGACGCGCCGGGACAACCTGCTGAACAGCGAGACTGCCTCGCTCTCTGCCTTAAATGGAGCTATTACTAAGAACTCCTCTCCGCCGATTCGCCCCACGCCGTCGCACAACCTGAGGTTGTCAGTCAAAATCCCCGCAAAGCTACGAAGCACGTCGTCTCCGGCCAGATGACCGAAGGCGTCGTTAACCTTCTTGAAATGGTCTATGTCGCACATGGCGACCGCCAAGCTCTCACTGTTGCGGCGGGCGCGCGAGAGCTCCTCATTCAGTCTGTCGAGAATTGCGCGGCGATTCAGCAAACCCGTCAGCGGGTCGTGACAAGCGTGATAGGCCAAGGCTTCGCAACTCGCGTTGAGAGCCGCCTGCATCTCGATCATGCGGCGGCCGACTGAAATGCGGGCGCGAAGCTCTCCGGGGTCGAAGGGTTTGGCGAGATAGTCGTTAGCCCCGGCGTCGAGCCCGGCGATGATATCGGCCTTTTCACCGCGGGCGGTGACCATCAAGATATAAGGTGGCCTCTCGGTTTCTATCGCCCGGACGCGCCGCACGACCTCAGGCCCGTCTATCTCGGGCATCATCCAGTCAAGGATAACCAGTTCGGGCGAGCCAGGAGTAAGTAGCGCCCGCAACGCCTCGCCGCCATCGACCGCGGTCTTCACTTCGTGGCCTTCGTTTCTTAGCACGCCTGCCAGTACAGTGCGTGATGTAATATCGTCGTCTGCGATCAGAATCCGCATTTGGAACCTCGAGAATTATCCTGAAATGAACGGCGCGAGAATCTTTTGCCGCCGGCACCCGGTGCCGGTTCTGCGCACTGTTTCTACGTTCTTGTAGACGTCGCCGCTGCTTGCTGTTTTCAGGTACCAACCTTCTCTGTCATAGCCTCTTTCAAGCGAAGAAACTGACGTTCCAGGTCGTCCATGTGGGCAGCTAGAGCCTCCAATTTACCCGCCTTGCCGTCGTTCTCCATCTCCAACGCCAACGCGTGAAGGGCGTCGCCGCCAACGGTCGCTGCCGCGCCCTTCAGGAGGTGGGCCTGGCGCCAGGCACTGGACGCATCCGCGAGACCGAGACATCGCTTTAGGGCCTCGATCTGCCGCGGGATGTCGTTGAGGAATTCCCCGATGACTTCGCGTGCCAGGTCCTCATCACCCATGAGTCGCTCCAACATAGCCGTCCGATCAAAGACCACTGGTAACGAGGAATCAAGCATGGGAGCGGCAATCTCCAGCTCCCTCGGGGGCCCAGTTTCATCGGCATTCTTCGGCAGCCAGCGCGTTAAAACCTCGGCCAAAGCTTGCGGTGACACGGGCTTGCGCAAATAATCGTTCATGCCTGCTGCGAGGCACCGATCCCGGTCACCCTGCATCGCGTGCGCAGTCATGGCGATGATGGGGATTCGGCGGTTCAAAATGATGGAGTTTGGACCGCGAATCTGGCGGGTAGCCTCCAGGCCGTCCATCACTGGCATTTGCACATCCATCAGCACAAGGCCGTAAGGAATGGACGAGAGCGCTCTGATTGCCTCGGCGCCATTCATCACGGCGTCGGCGTTCAGGCCGAGTTTCTTGAGAATGCCCAGGGCCACTTGCTGGTTGGTGACATTGTCCTCGGCCACCAGGATGCGCACAGGCACGCCAGCGAAGGTTCGTGGCAGCCCCTGGCTCGAATGGCGATGATCGGCGAGGTGCGGGTCGGAGCCGCGAGTGCCCGACAAAACGGCGGAAAGGACGTGAAATAACTCGTCGCGGCGTAACGGCTTATCCAGACGACCCGAAAAGCCAATCTCGTCGAAACGGCGGGCGCCCTCCACGCTTCCCAGAGAAGTCAGCAATACCATTTTGGTACCGCTCAGGCGCCGGTCCGCCTTGATGGCCCGGCCGACGGCCTCGCCGTCCATACCCGGCATCTGCATATCAATCGCTGCAACCAGAAAAGGGTCGTTTTCTTCCAGAGCACGATAGCATGCCTGTAGAGCCCAAGGGCCGCTGTCTGCCTCCGATGGGCGCATGCCCCAGGAGGTCAGGAGCGTGGACAGGATCTCGCGACTAGTGGCGTTGTCGTCGACGATCAGTGCACGCACACCGCGCAGGTCGGCTAGCGTCCGACCGTCCAACTCTGTCCCCGCAGGCTGCTTAGGCAAACCCAGGCGGACGGTAAACCAGAAATCCGAGCCCTTACCCATTTCGCTTGTAACACCGATCTCTCCGCCCATCAGCTCCGCCAATTGCTTCGAGATGGCCAATCCCAGCCCGGTACCGCCATACTTTCTGGTGGTTGAGGCGTCGACTTGGGTAAACTTGTCGAAGAGCATGCTGATCTTGTCTTCGGGGATGCCGATACCCGTGTCATGCACCGAGAAGCGCAGCACGCAGTGTGATTCTCCCAACTCAGCCAGGGAGGCTCGGACGGCGACTTCGCCCTTCTCTGTGAACTTCACGGCGTTACCCGCCAGATTTGTGAGAATCTGCCTTAAACGACCCCGGTCGCCGCAGAATAGCGTAGGGATTGCGGGATCGGCGCTGCAAAGAAACTCCAGTCCTTTCGCGTACGCCGGCGCCGCAAGGGTAGATGCGAAATCTTCCAGAAGGCTGTGGAGATTGAAATCCACGATTTCCAGATCGAGCTTCTTCGCCTCTATCTTGGAGAAGTCCAGTATGTCGTTGATCAAGCGAAGCAGCGATTCTCCGCTGGCCTGCACGGTCTCGGCATAACGGCGTTGGACCTCGTTCAACTCCGTGTCCAGCAGTAGCCCCGTCATGCCGATCACGCCGTTCATGGGCGTTCGGATTTCGTGGCTCATGTTGGCCAGAAACTCGCTCTTGGCACGATTGGCAGAATCTGCGCTCACCCGAGCGTGAATTAACTCCGCCTCGTAGCGTTTCCGCTCGGTGATCTCCTCTGCAATTCCGACGATTCGAATGATTTGCCCGGCTTCATTACGAACCGGAGAGGTCCGACTTTGAATCCACTTCTCCTTGCCATCCGCTGCAAGTATGCGGAATTCCGAGGCGACCAGTTCGCCCTCGAGCTGCCGAGCCGCCAATCCATAGGCGCGTTCCTGGTCCTCTGGATGGATCACCTCCGCCCAGGACATCGGGCGTTGGAGGACGCTCTCCACCGACAGGCCCCAGACTTGTTCATAGGCCGGGCTGGCATAAATCGTCTCAGTGCCAGATGGAGTCATTACAAAAAATACCTCACGGATGTTCTCTGCCAGTTGGCGAAACTTCTCCTCGCTGCTCTGTAGAGCTTGTTCAGCTTGCTTGCGCCCGCTGATATCTCGAAAGAACCACACCCGACCCAGGTGCTGTCCTTCCTCACCCCACAAACTGCTGGAATACCGCTCGAGTATTCGGCCGTCCTTCAATTCGATCTCGCAATTGTCGACTGCATTTGGATCGCGGTAAAGTTCTTGAACCCGCTCCGAGAATGCCTCTGGATCTTTTACGCGTTCGAGGACCAAAGATAAAAGTACCTGATCCGCGAAACCCACAGCTTGGTCCCCTGGAATACTAGTCCGAGAAATCCGCCAGACATCGAGGAACCTCTTGTTATGGGAAACGACAATACCTCCGTCGTTTACTACCAAGACTCCATCGAGCGAGGCCTCCAGGATGCCGCGAATCAGCGAGTGCTGAAACTGATGCGCCTGCTCATCCTTTTTGCGCTCGGTGATGTCAAGGCTGAGACCGACGTGGCCGAGAAATTCCCCCTCCGCGGAGAAGCGCGGCTGGGCATTTGACGTGAACCAGCGCCACGTCCCATCGGCAATCCGGGCACGC
>Ga0302320_10025925_pt1 | contig 11375 bp, 8 predicted proteins | sample Bog_T0_3_FD_202130 | JGI IMG/M metagenome (GOLD analysis project Ga0302320, IMG submission 202130) | Peat permafrost microbial communities from Stordalen Mire near Abisko, Sweden - Bog_T0_3 | ecosystem: Environmental > Terrestrial > Soil > Wetlands > Peat | place: Sweden: Abisko, Stordalen Mire... | reverse complement strand
AGGCGTTTGAAAATTTCGGGGCGGGGCCGGACGATATCGATTTGATTCTTGCGACGGATGCGGAGAAAATCCTCGGGATCGGAGACTGGGGCGTCGGAGGGATTGAGGTTTCGATCGGCAAACTGGCGATCTATACGGCGGCGGGCGGGATCGACCCGACGCGGACTATTCCGGTAATGCTCGATGTCGGAACGAACCGCGAGAGCCTGAGGATGGATCCGCTTTATATCGGGAACCGGCATGCCCGAATTCAGGGGGACCGCTACGACGGGTTCATCGACTCCTATGTGGAAGTGGTAAGCCGTCTGTTTCCGCGGGCGCTGATTCAGTGGGAAGATTTCGCGCCGGGTAACGGGCGCCGCATCCTTGAGAGATACCGTCACAAGTTATGCACCTTCAACGACGACATGCAGGGCACCGGGGCAATCACTCTGGCGGCGGCGATTTCAGCGGTGCGTGTCTGCGGCACTCCGCTGCACAAACAGCGGGTGGTGATTTTCGGCGCGGGCACGGCCGGCATGGGAATCGCCAATAAGATCTGCAACGCCATGGTGCTGGAGGGCCTTTCGCGCACGGAGGCGAGCCAGCGGTTCTGGTGCGTGGACCGGCAGGGCCTGCTCACGACGGAAATGGACGAAGCGCTGCGCGACCACCAGGCCGGATATCTGCGCCCCGTGGCGGAGACCAAAGGCTGGAAGCGCGAGGAGAGCGGCATCGGGCTGGCGGAGGTGGTGCGGCGGGTGAAGCCCACCATGCTGATTGGCGCTTCCGATGCTTCGGAGAGCTTTACGGAAGCCATTATTCGCGAGATGTCGGCGCACACAGAGAGGCCCATTATTTTTGTTTTGTCTCATCCGCATGCCAACGCGGAGGCAAATCCTTCGGACCTGATTGCGTGGACGGATGGACAGGGACTGATTGCCTCAGGCACTCCCTTTCGTCCGGTGACGTGGAAGGGCATCACGCACGTAATCGGTCAGATCAATAACGCGATGATGTATCCGGGACTGGTGCTGGGCGCTATCGTTTGCCGAGCCGCCCGAATCAGCGATGGTATGTTCTCAGCGGCGGCTTCGGCGGTATCGAGCCTGGTGACCGTTCGGCAACCAGGCGCTTCGCTGCTGCCTCAGATTGAAGATCTGCGAACGGTTTCGGTTACGGTAGCGGTTGCGGTGGCCGAAGCAGCCACGCGGGAAGGATTGGCGCGAGTCCGGCTGCACGACGCAGTTCAACAGGTGCAGGATGCAATGTGGCATCCGGTGTACCGCCGTATCGAGGCGATATGAACTGCCCGGCCGTCGCGCTTTTGGCGGCAGCGGCGTGGGCGCAGCAGGCTCCTCAGCCATTTCAGATATCGGTGGACGTTAACCTGGTGGTTCTGCAGGCGACGGTGAAAGACCGCGCCGGCCGCTTCGCGCCCGATCTGAATGAAGCGGATTTTCAGATCTACGAAGACGGGGTGAAGCAGGCCACCCGGCTGTTTCGCCATGAGGACGTGCCCGTAAGCGTGGGTCTGGTGGTGGACCACAGCGGGAGCATGCAGGCGAAGCTTCCGGAGGTGGTGGCCGCCGCTCGAATGTTCGTCGAATCGAGCAATGCGGGAGACGAGTTGTTCGTGGTGAACTTCAACGACCGGGTGGCGATGGCCGGAACGCGGGATGTGGAGCACGCGATCCTCGGCATCCCCGCCATCGGGATGACGAAGCTCTACGATGCGGTGTTGGCGGCGCAGGAACGGATGCCGGACAAAACCCCGGAAAGAAAGGTATTGATCGTGATCAGCGATGGCGGGGACAACGCCAGCGCGCACACGCTCGCCGAAGTTCTGAAGAGGGCCGAGACCTCGACCGCTCTGATCTACACGATCGGCATCTTCGACGCGGACGATGCGGAACGCAACCCCGGTGTTCTTCGCCGCCTTGCGCAGTTCACCGGAGGCGAGGCGTTTTTCCCGGCTAAATTGAGCGACACGGTTGAGATCTGCCGGCAAATCGCGCACGACATCCGGAATCAATACACGCTGGGCTATGTTTCAACAGATACGGCGCAGACCGGTGCGATGCGGAGCATTCGGGTGACCGCGACGGCGCCGGGGCATGGAAAGCTCGCGGTGCGGACGCGTTCCGGCTATATAGCGGGCGCCAAGTGAAACGCGCGCTGCGCGCGACTCAGCGGGTGCTGGGGATTTCGGCGGCGCTATTGCTGGGTTACTGGTGTTATGAACTGGCTGAGAGCCGGATTTTTCAGGGCAGGGAACTCGATGAACTCAGTCAGAGTTCGGATGCGCCGGAAGCCGCGCCGCCGGTGGGCGGACTTATCGGCCGCATTGACATTCCGCGTCTGGAAGTGTCGGTGGCCGTGATGGAAGGGAGCGGCGCGGCGGTGCTTAAGCATGCGGCCGGGCACATCGCAGGGACAGCGCTGCCGGGTGAGCCGGGAAATGTCGGCATCTCCGCGCACCGCGACACGTTCTTCCGTCCGCTGCGCAACATTCGGGAGGACGATCTCATCACAATTACCACCGCATTGAAAAGCTATCGCTACCGTGTTGTATCGACCCGCATTGTGCTTCCCACCAACGTCGGAGTGCTGGATGCCGGGACAACCGAGGTGCTGACGCTGGTGACCTGCTACCCGTTCTGGTACATCGGCTCCGCACCCGACCGTTTCATCGTTCGTGCTGAAAGGGTTATATGACGGAGACATCGAGAATTCGCAGGATCGCTTTTGTGGGCGATCATCTGCCGCGCAAGTGCGGGATCGCTACCTTCACGACGGATATGCTCGCGGCGGTGGCGGCCGCGTATCCCGACAACCAGTGTTTTGCGGTGGCTGTCAACGACATTCAGGGCCACTACGAATATCCGGAGGTGGTTCGCTTCGAAATCGAAGAGCAGGATCTTTCTTCCTATCTAAGAGCCGCGGACTTTCTGAATATCGGTAACGTGGATGTGGTTTGTCTGCAGCATGAGTTCGGCATCTATGGCGGTCCCGCGGGCTCTCACATTCTGGCCCTGCTGCGCGAACTGCGAATGCCCGTGGTGACGACGCTCCATACCGTTCTGAAGGACCCTTCGCCGGAACAAAGACGGGTGATGGAAGGGCTGATCTCGCTTTCGACGCGGCTGGTGGTGATGGCGGAGCGCGGACGCCGGATGCTGATCGATGTCTACGGGGCGCCGCCGGGAAAAGTGGATCTTATCCCTCACGGCATTCCCGATGTTCCGTTCGCCGAACCGGCCACTTTCAAGAAGCAGTTCGGGGTAGAAGGCAGGACGGTGCTGCTGACCTTTGGCCTGCTTTCCCCTAATAAGGGCATTGAGTATGTACTGAACGCGCTGCCGCGCATTGTCGCGGAGTTTCCGGAAGTGGTTTACATCATTCTGGGGGCTACTCATCCCGGTGAAGTGCGCGAGCATGGCCAGGCTTATCGCCTGAGTCTCGAGATGCTGGCTAAGAAGAACGGCGTGGACCGGAACGCGATCTTCTGCAATCAGTTCGTGGACCTGGAGAGTCTGAAAGAATTTATAGGCGCGGCGGACATCTACATCACGCCTTATCTCAATGAAGCCCAGATCACTTCGGGCACTCTCGCGTATACGTTTGGCTCCGGCAAGGTGGTTGTTTCAACGCCATACTGGCATGCGGCTGAGTTGCTGGCGGAGGACCGCGGGGTGCTGGTGCCTTTCGCCGATGCGGGGGCGATCGCGGTTCAGGTGGCGGGCCTGCTGCGGGATGAGAAGCGCCGCAATACGATGCGCCGCAACGCTTACCGGATCGGGCGCGAGATGGTGTGGAGCAATGTGGCGCACGTGTATGGGCAGTCGTTCGAACAGGCCCGGAGCGAGATGGCCGCGCAGCCCCGCAAGACCGCCATCAGAACGCTCGATCAGAAATCCCGGGAATTGCCCGCGCTTAATTTCGGCCATCTGCGCCGCATGACCGATTCCGCCGGAATCTATCAGCATGCGCTGTTCAGCGTGCCGGATTTCAGCGAAGGGCACTGCACGGACGATAATGCCCGCGCCTTTATTCTGGCAGTGCTGTTAGCCGAGATGGGCGAGGATCCGGACGGGATGCGGTCACTTGCCACGGCCACCGCGGGGTTTCTTCAATATGCATTCGACAGGCCGAGCGGGCGGTTCCACAACCATTTGAGCTTCGACCGGCAATGGCGCGACGCGATGGGATCGGAAGACTGTCATGGCAGAGCGCTGCAGGCGCTGGGCACGGCAGTCGGGCGTTCACGAACGTTCCGCGCGATGGCAGGCCAGCTCTTTTTGCAGGCGCTGCCGGCGCTGACTGAATTCACTTCGCCGCGCGCGTGGGCTTTTGGGCTGATCGGAATCGATGAGTATCTGCACCGGATGAACGGCGACTGCATGGTGAGGAATCTGCGGGACACGCTGACCGGCCGGCTGATGAATATGTTCGAGGCCGTCGCGCAGCCTGACTGGGAGTGGTTCGAGGAAGGTCTGGCCTATGACAATGCGAAGCTCCCGCACGCTTTGATTCTGAGCGGACAGGCAATGGGCGACGGAGCGGTGCTGGAGTGCGGGCTGAAATCTCTGCGCTGGCTGGTGGAACTGCAAACAGCGGAACAGGGCCATTTTCGGCCGATCGGCAGCAACGGATTTCATCGGCGCGGGGGAGAACGCGCCCGGTTCGACCAGCAACCGGTGGAGGCTCACGCGACGATATCGGCATGCCTTGAAGCGTGCAAAGCTACTTCCGATTCGTGGTGGCACGAACAGGCCCAGAAGGCCTTCGACTGGTTCATCGGCCGCAACGATCTCGGGCTGGAGCTGTATTTCCCGGAGAGCGGGGGCTGCGCCGACGGCCTTCACGCCGACCGTATTAACGAAAACCAGGGCGGGGAATCGACTCTTGCGTTTCTGCTTTCGCTGGCGGAGATGCGCTCGGCGCAGGACATGGCGACCAGCTTGATGAGACCGCTTGCCGCAAGGGCTTAGAACAAACTATGGTGATCACCGAACCAGTAACAGTGCCTGTGAAGCGGACGCCGCCGATCCTGGCGCCCGACCAAACCCGCGTCCTGCTGCGGCCGTTCTTTCCGGGAACTCCGGAGAAGGTGGCGCGGATTATCGCCGACGTGATGGCGCTTCCCGAAGAAAGAGTTGTTTCGCTGCTGGCTGAAGTCTATGCGGAATTCTCGACGCGGCATCAGAACATTCGCGGGTTGTTCCTTGAACGCTTCGACCAGGTGTGCAAATCGCCTCCGGCGGGCGTGGAACTGTCGGAGGCAAGGCGGCTGCTGATCGGCTCCTACTTCATGGCGGAATACTCGCTTGAGTCGGCGGCTTTGTTTAATCCCTCAATCGTTTCGCATCCGGATCAGAGCGGGCTTCCCCCCGGGGATTTGCGGTTCGTCCTCAGTCTGCGAGCCACCGGCGAGGGCCACATCTCATCCATTACGTTTCGAACGGGGGTGGTTCATGCAAATGGCGAGATTCAGGTTTGCGCGCCGGCCGGATTTCTGGCGGAGCCGCGGCAGATTCCCAACGCGGTTTACGAGAAGCCGCTGTTTCTTCGCAAGCTCAATGAGATGGGGCTGGCGGGAGAATTCTCGCGCAGGATCATGGGCCTGCTTGGCGATTCATTTTCTCTGGAGCAATTGCGCGCCGCTCTGGGCGTCGAAAAAGACCGTCAACCCGAGGGCCTGAGCCAGGGAGATCGGAACGAATCGAAAGGTATGTGGATGCTGGCGCGGTCGAACCATGAGGTTCAGTTCCGGCCCGACCAGGAATTGTCCGAGCGAGTTCTGTTTCCGTCAACTCCTTCGCAGCGCAACGGGATCGAGGATGCGCGATTTGTTTGTTTCGATATCGGTGACGGTACCTGCATGTACTATGCAACCTTCACGGCCTACGACGGGCGAGTGATTATGCCGGAGCTGGTGGAGACTTCAGACTTTCTGCGATTTCGATTTATTACGCTGAACGGCCCGGCGGCTCAGAACAAGGGCATGGCGCTGTTCCCCAGAAAGATCGATGGACTTTACGCGATGCTTTCGCGGCAGGATAACGAGAACATCCATTTGATGTTTTCCGATAATGTTCATTTCTGGAATGAACGCACGCTGCTGCTGAAGCCGGCGTTTCCGTGGGAACTGGTACAGATCGGAAACTGCGGGTCTCCGATAGAGACGGAGGCGGGATGGCTGGTTTTGAGCCATGGGGTCGGGCCGGTACGCAAGTACTGTATTGGGGCATTTCTGCTGGATTTGAAAGATCCGCGTAAGGTGATTGGGCGGTTGCGCGAGCCTTTGATTAAGCCGAATCGGACAGAGCGCGAGGGTTATGTGCCTAATGTGGTTTATACGTGCGGGGCTCTATTGCACCGGGGTGAGTTGATCGTTCCTTACGGCCATGCGGACCATGCTACGGGTTTTGCTACGGCTAAGCTTGCGGATGTTCTTGCTGCTATGGAATAGGGTTTAATCGAGGGTTCCGGCGGCGTGGGATGTTCGTACCGCTCCCCTACGGTCATGGTTCGGAAACGAGTAAGCTATGGAATAGGGTCCCTGTGAAGCAAGAAGACCGGCTGCGCCGGTCTGGCCGATTACCTGCCCCACAACGACAAAAATGGCGCGGCCTCCTGAATCAGGAAGCCGCGCCGGAAATGTCCTCCGAGATATGTGGTGACTAGCGGCTGCGCGCAGCCGAGTCCCGATTCAGCGATCTTTCAAATTTCCCCGCTGCTTTGGGGGTTTTGAAGTCGCCGGTTAGAATTTCACGATTGGTTGTGTCATGGCCGTAGAGCTCACGATTGGTGTCGCCGTCAGGCCGCAGAGTGGCGCCTTCGAGCGATACGCCGGCAAAGAGACCGCGCGAACGGGAATAAGACAGCATTTCCGCGTTCATCATGGCGTCCGTTTGAGCGCTGAGATCGCGGCCCAGCGGGCCCGCGGCCGCCGAGGCATCGCCGCCCACGGTGAACTTATCGGACAAGAGGTGTTTCATGCCGCCGTCGTTCATGACCAGCAACACGACATCGGTTTCCGAGGCGCCGATCTGAAAGCCGACGCTGCCGCCTTCCACGCGCATCGCAGCCGGTGCGCTCCAGCCCGTTCCGTTTCCGCGGCGGCAGGCGGCGAAGCCCTGTCCGTACTTCGCTCCGAAGATGAAGCCCGCCTTTTTCATACCCGGTATGACAACGACGCAGCGCGCTTTATCGAGAAGCGCCTGAGGAATGCCGTTATCGGATGCGTGCATCATGTCGCCGAGCGTTTCTGCCGATGCGTCCAGCCTGTCGTCGACCTTGATCTCCCGGTCCGCTCCGAAAGCGGTAGCGGCGGTTACAGCGCCGGCGATTGCCAGGACGGCCAGAAATGTTTTGTTCATACTTGTTGGTTCTCCTTCCCTGTGAGAGAAGCACTTCGGGGTCCTTAGGGCCGGCGCTTCCCCACAGACGGCCGAGAGGGCCTAAGGTGAAGATGGTAAACAGATTAGGAACGGGCGCCCGGGGCGAGTAACGGTCGGGGTAGGGCCTGCGCCTACTCTTTTAGCGCGTCACCTGACCGGATGCGGTCAGTTTGGCTCCGGTCCGCGGCCTTTTGTGCCACCGGCCATAAACGTGCTGATATTTGTACGGATGAGCCCGGGGAAAAACTTGCCTGCCGAAGATCGAAAGACGATTCTGGTTGTCGATGACGACCAGCATGTGCTCAAATTCGTTTCGACGCTACTCATCCAGCATCACTATGACGTTCTGAACGCAAACAGCGGGCCGGAAGCGCTTCAGCTCGCAAAGGAGAACCCGGCGAAAATCGATCTGTTACTTTCGGATTTTCAGATGCCGGGAATGAGCGGGGTGGAACTGGCGACAGCTCTGTCGAATGTGCGCCCGGAAATCAAGGTCCTGCTGATGTCCGGATTTCCCGACGGAATGCTGGTATTGAACGAAGGCTGGCATTTTCTGGCCAAGCCGTTCATCGCATCGCAGTTGTGCGCGCTGGTCGCGGGGCTGGTGCAAACCCCTCTTAAGGCTAATTTGCGGTAAGCAGGCTGGTGGCCGCGCCGACTCCAGCGGTAACACCCATAGCCAAAGCTCCCCAGAAAGTTACGCGCAGCGTTCCGGCAAACACGGGAGCGCCGCCCACGCCGGCCGCGAGGCCGCCCAACAGCGCGAGGAACGCGAGCGAGGAACCGGACACACAAGGAATCAGCAAATCGCCGGGAACGAGGATGGACACCAGTAACGGCATGGCGGCGCCCGCGGTGAAGCTGGCCGCCGAGGCGAGTGCGGCCTGAATGGGACGAGCTTTGAGCGCGGGAGTGATGCCCAGTTCGTCGCGGGCATGCGCACCCAGGGCGTCATGGGCCATCAGCTGTTGCGCGACCTGTTTGGCCAGCGCAGGGTCAAGCCCTCGCCCGACGTAGATAGCCGCTAACTCTCGATGTTCTCCCTTGTCATCGGTAGCAAGTTCCTTACGTTCCAGATCGAGTTCGGCGCTCTCCGTGTCGGCCTGAGAGTGGACCGAGACGTATTCGCCGGCCGCCATCGACATGGCACCAGCGACGAGGCCCGCGGTGCCCGCCACCAGGATGCCGCTGTGCGTGGTATGCGCCGCGGCGACACCGAGCACGATACTCGCGGTGGAGAGAATTCCGTCATTAGCACCTAAAACCGCGGCGCGGAGCCAGCCAATGCGATCGATTCGGTGCTGTTCTTTTTGCCTCATCGCTGCCAGAGGATTTGACGGGCTTCGAGCGGCACCGCGGCGGCGGCATTGCGGGGGACGATTCGAGCGGTGTAGTCGGCGGCCGGGCGTGTGGCAGGAACACTGGCGGAATAGACCAGGGCGCCCTGGGTTTCTGCTCCTTCGGGTGCGGTAACAGTTACAGCGGGTCCGCCGGCTACCGGGTCGGCATAGATCTGCACGCTGAACTCCTCCGGCTTCATGCTGCCCGGAAAGACGGTCACCTGAAAACGATGTTCGCCCTCATGGGTATCGATTGCAACCGGTCCGAAACGCAGGGTGGCCCAGTGCCTTGCGAGATCCTGCTGCCAGAGCAGCAGTGCCGCACCCGCGTTGCCGTCCGCATCGATGCGTTCGCGATAAGCCGCAGCCGCGGGAACGTAATGGCTCTCGGTGTATTCGCGAATCGCACGGCTGGCTGAGAATTGCGGGGTCAGCAGCGCCATGCTCTCGCGGATACGCCCCAGCCAGCGCTCGGGAAGGCCGTTTTCATCGCGTTCGTAAAACTCGGGAACTACTTCGTTCTCAAGCACTCGATACAAGGCATCGGCATCGAAAGCATCCCATGCCGGGTCGTCGCCATGTTCCTTGCCGTCGCCAATTGCCCAGCCCACCTCGGGCGTATAGGCCTCCGCCCACCAGCCATCCAGTTCCGATGCGTTCAAGCCGCCGTTGACCAGCACCTTCATACCGCTGGTGCCGCAAGCTTCCCAGGGACGGCGCGGCGTATTGATCCAGAGGTCGACGCCCTGGACCAGCTCCTGGGTGAGCATCATGTCGTAATCGCTGAGGAAGACAACGTGCCCGCGAACGTCGTCACGTGCGATGAAGTCGTTCCATTCTTTGATCAGATTCTGTCCGGCCTGGTCCTGCGGATGGGCTTTGCCTGCCAGCACCAGCTGCACGGGTCGCTGCGAGTTCGTCAGGATACGCAGCAGCCTGTCGCGATCGTGCAGCAGAAGATTGGGGCGCTTGTAAGTGGCGAAGCGGCGGGCAAAGCCGAGAGTGAGCGCGTCGGGGTTGAAGAGGCTGCCGGTATCCGCCGCTTTGCCATACACGGAGGCCGTCTGGCGCGCATAACGAGCGCGGATATGTTCTACCAGCAGCTTGCGATTCTCCGTGCGCATATGCCAGAGGTCGGCTCCGCTGACGCGGCGAATATCGTCCCCGGCCGGGTGCTCGCCGCGCCACCGGCCTTTGTCGCAGGCTTGCGTCCACACGGTATCTGCGGCCGCTGAATCCCAGGTGGGCATGTGAACGCCGTTGGTGACCGACCCGATGGGAACTTCGTCGGGCGGCCAGCCCGGAAACAGCGGCTCAAACATGCGGCGGCTTACTTGCCCATGCAGTTTGCTGACGCCATTGACACGTCCACTGCCATGCACCGCAAGATAGGCCATGTTGAAAGGCTCGGAGGTATCGGCGCCATTCTGCCTTCCCAGTGCCAGCAGATCCTCCATCGGCAGAGCGAGCTCATCCTGGGCATAGTGGGTGAAGTACTTGCGGATGAGGTCCGGACTGAAGCGATCGAAGCCCGCGGGCACGGCAGTGTGGGTGGTGAAGACGTTTCCCGCGCGGGTAACGCTCAGCGCGAGGTCGAAGGGCTTCTCCCGGTCTTCCATATAAGAGCGCGCGCGTTCCAGAACGGCGAAGGCGGCGTGACCTTCGTTGAGATGACAGACCTCGGGGTGGAGACCGAGAGCGCGCAGCAGGCGCCACCCTCCGATCCCGAGCACCATTTCCTGCCTGAGGCGCATTTCGGCATCGCCGCCATAGAGTTCGCTGGTGATGCCTCGCTGAGTCGCGGTGTTGGCGAAATCGTTAGTGTCGAGCAGGTAGAGCTTCGAGCGGCCTACGGCCACTTCCCAGCAGCGCAGCCACATGTCCCCGCGAGACAACTGGATTCGCAAACGCAGCCACTCGCCGTTCGGTTTGCGCAGCGGCCGGATGGGCAGTTGGCCTGGATCGTTAACGGGAAACAGCGAATGCGCCCAGCCCTGGGCATCGAACTCCTGTCTTGAATAACCCTGGCCGTACAGAAGCCCCACGCCGGCGACCGGAACTCCGAGGTCGCTGGCGGCTTTCAACTGGTCGCCCGCGACGTTGCCGAGCCCGCCCGAATAGATGGGCAGCGCCTCGCTGAGCATGAACTCCATGCTGAAGTAAGCGGTGAGGCTGAGTGGGCTGCCGGGGTGCTTCTTTTGAAACCACGATTCGGCGGAGAACGATTCCCGGTTCTCGCGGAGCAGCGTTTCCAGGCGCTGGCGGAACTCGGGCCGGGCGAGATTCGCGTCGACTTTTTCGCGCGACACGGTTTGGAGGATCACCCAGGGGTTTTGAGTGGATTCCCACAGGTCGGAGTCGAGAGCTTTCCACAACTCGTCTGCCGAGTGATTCCACGACCAGTGCAGGTTGAGCGCTAATTCCGAGAGATCGTCGGCACCCTGATCCTTTGCATCCATACTTTAATAACTCCCCTGAATTTTAAATTCTCCGACAACCGGCATCGGGCGCACAACGTGTGGAAGCGGCGGGTACCCGACGGCGGAGAAAAGTGTTCACAGCCGATGGCGGTTGTCGAACGCAACTCAGCACGTAAGGGTCCGAAATGAAAACTGTTAAGCGATTCCCAGGAGGCGAAAAACCGGGACCT
>Ga0302320_10025923_pt1 | contig 11376 bp, 5 predicted proteins | sample Bog_T0_3_FD_202130 | JGI IMG/M metagenome (GOLD analysis project Ga0302320, IMG submission 202130) | Peat permafrost microbial communities from Stordalen Mire near Abisko, Sweden - Bog_T0_3 | ecosystem: Environmental > Terrestrial > Soil > Wetlands > Peat | place: Sweden: Abisko, Stordalen Mire... | reverse complement strand
TATGAATAGACAATATACATTATGTATTAATTTCTTAATTCAAAGAACTACTACTCATATACTCATAGATATTTGACTCCATTAACTCTTTATTCCCTAACTCATTTCCTTAAGTGATAGATATATGAAAAGAAAAAACCTACTGAATTAACTGAAAACATATTATAAGGAATAGATAGGAGAGTTAGACTGACATCTTTCTTTTCCATTTCACTTCTATAATGATTTATTTACTTTACTTATATACTAAATTTCTCATTGAGATCGATTCTCACTTTAGACATGAAACTACTCTCAGGCATTTGATAACTTACTACTACTTATATTTGATTTGACCATTTCCTTTATAACATTTTATATTTCACCATATTTCTTTAATTAAAGAATGCAGAGAAAAGTCATAGTAATATAAATTAGAATAATAGATCCACAAGAAGGTTCAGACTACTAGGTATCTATTCTAATAGCGCATCTACGGAGAGCTTCTGACTATAGCTCGAGAAGCTCGCCTAAGGGTGGGTGGCCGCACTATCCTCCTTAGTCATGTAGCTCACTAAGCCAGTAAGTATGTATGCTATCGAAGAGCTAAGTATAGATATAGATAAACAGGTCAAAGCAGGAACTCTTACTTAATAAAGATACGTACCATAGTGAGCCCCGGTAGTGTTGAGCTCTAACCTATCTATTTCAAGGAGTAGAGCTATCCCTAGTCTTCCTGTAGCTAAGCGAATGTGGCTTTGTGTGCTTCCCCCAAGTAAGGATAGATAGTGCTTGAGGTTGAGTACTCGCTAGAAACTTTCTTCCCGGTCAAATCCTTTCTCTCCGGGTTATTGCATCTTTGATCTGTCCTTGGGTCCAATGAGGCTAAAGAGTTAGAAATCTTATCCTATACCCGTCAATACAATCTATCTTAAAGTTAATCTTTTCTTCTTTTAGACAAGTCTATAGGAAGGTAATGGTTCTATCAAGCATGGTCACTCAAGCATGAGCGGGAATGAAAGAAACACGCCTTATTTTTGAGGAAGAAAGGGCAGCTGCCTATAAGAAGTAAGTCCTGTCCTCTCTGAAAGTACTCAAGGCTGGTATTTATGGTAAAAAGCAAGCTCTAGTAAATGGACTTATTGAGTTGGCTTAATCCCATGATTTCATTCATTTACTTAACTGAACACATTCTCATCTACTCATATCTCATCAACTCATATGTAGGTTCAAGCATTTTCTCTCTCTTATTTTTCATTTCTTTCTAAAGAAAGAAGCATTTGAGAATTAAGAGTAGTAGAGTTATGCTTTCCCCTTTTGATCAGATATAGTTGACTTTCGTTATCCTAGCCCTATCCTAACTTAGCTGCAGAGTGACCTACTCTACCTTTCTATACCAAGTTCCCTGCTTTCCCTATCTCGTCTATCCTAATTCCCTATTTGTGATTTGACCTAAGCCCATGACATGCCCTGATAAAAAGGCATATTACGGACAAAGAGAAAGTTCTTAGATACGAGTGTTAAAAAATGTCTTTCTACCTAGACCGACCACCAATTGATTGAGAAGATACCATAGATGGAACTGACTCGCTTAGATAGATGGAGTAGTGAGCCTTCCTGTGTGTTTGTTGTTAAGTATGAAATGAATTCAACAAAATAAAAAGCATGTCCCCGTTGAATTGCACTGCATGCTTGTCAACATCAAGCCACTTACCTCCCATGTCAAACTTTAGATTACATTTATCGAAAAGACGTAACCCTCAGAGATAAGTATATTCCCAAAACAAAGGAAGAGAAAAGAATAATAAAGCCTCGAATCGAAATTTACATAATATTAAAGGTCGAACCCAAAAGGCTCGGCCGAATCAGAAGCAAACCAAATCCTGAACCCCCCTTTTTACCCAACTCGTGTCGTTTAACTCGGTGCACTTAATCTTTTTCGAGCCTCTTGATCGCCTACACGTCTTATCTCGCTTTGGGAGATCTCTGTAGTGTGCCACACCTTTTGTTTTGGAATGTATTTATTTGGGGTCTAGTATATATTTTTCATGGCCTTGGTTTGGCTAGAGAAAAGAGAGGAGCAAAGCATGTGCTAGTTCTGTGGTGCCTCTTCCTTTGAAACAATGGAGAGATTCCAAATCGACCTAAAATGGGGAGAAAGAATATGAATCAATTTTATGGCGGGGAGTACGGGTTTTGCCTAGCACGCCTCGTATGAGCTACTGTATATTTAGTCTGACTTTTATAAGACAAACATATCTTTAACGAAGTTTGAATGAGGTTCAACATGTTAGGGTTCTTACCATCAATACAGATATTTTGCAAGGAATACAAGTCGTTTTATTTTACTTTCCACCCAAAATTAGAATAGAATTTGCCAAATGGAAAATGACTCATGTAATAAATCAAAGCGTAAACACATACCGTGTGAGCGGTTTACCAATGATAATTTGAACGTGTAAAGGTCTCTTGCGTCGTGTTTCCACCAGTGTATTCCTCTACGCTGAAAGGAAGTAAATTACTAGAAGTGACTCCAACACACTAAAACCCAAGTGTTTCTTCTCTCAATAGATTTATCTGTTGGATTTTCCTGTCTCTCATATACATACACAAACTCTCACACAGATTATCCAAGAGACTCACAGATAGAGAGAAAAAGAAAGAGTTCTTTTGTTTATTCCTCGTCAACTTAGAGATTATCCAGATTCAATGAATACTTTTATCTAGTTATATGACATTATATCCACTAAAGGGTGCTCATTTACGCATTTTATCCATTAATTAGTATCTCCCTCTCGGACATGATGAGAAGATATCTTGAGTAATTATCGAAGCACAGCCAGCAAGTTGCTAAAATAAAGTAAGTAGATCAGTTAACCCTTGCAAACCCAGTGCAAGGAATTGAATCAGCTATCTTCGGAAAGTCAAGCCAAAATTTTCTCTAAGCAGAGAGCTCAACTATGAGGGACAACACTTTTTGAAATAGTGCCGTGCCGAAAGAGCTTTTCTTTCTATGCGTCATATCTCTGGATTGGTAAGAAATAGTTGTACAGCTTCCGCCTAGGCTGTGGAAATGCATAAACTAGTGGCCACTGAGCCCAGTTTGCTTGCTTTGCTTGTTCCTTTGCCTTCTTTGAGTTTGTTCCTTAGACTGGATTACCTATTGCCTAAGTTTGCTGGCGGGTAGGTGTGCTTGGCTTGTTTACCGATATGCGCTACCCCTCTTCCTACTACCGATTCCCTCTACTAAGTTTTGAATATTTTGGCCTAAGAGAGCTTTAGAACGAAGAGGAAGGTTAAGTACCTGAGCCCGAGACTGAGCACTTAGTTTACTTCTTTTCTTTACTTTAATAAAGCATAGGAGTGCTTAAGAGCCTTAACGCTATGGGGTATGCTTGAAATGAGGTGGAGACTAGATTAGCAGAGACTGGGTTTTCATCACAAAGCTTTCCCCTAGTGTCCACGTGAGGTACGCCCGTCTGCCTATACCTGATCTGATACCGTGATCCTAACACTAACAAGACTAAGAGAGCAGAGGTCAACTAGTTTGACTGTTTTACGATGTCCGACGGAAGCAGTTGTTATATTTTGAGGGTAGGATGGGCTTGATTGGCTTGCTTTCTTACCCTAATGCCTGATATACGATTGCTTGAGTTGCCTAAGGACGGCTCTGACTTTATTAGTATATACCAGAGTTCGGATGAGGTACTTTACCAGAGTCTGTTACTGAGTAGGGGCGCCCCCAAGCCATAGAGAAAGCCGGCAGAGTAAGTACCGTCCGTCTAACGATTGCCAGAGACAGGGGCTGCCTATTCAATATGTGCCTATCTATGAGCGAGGAGTAAATACCATGCTTGAAACCAAGGGGAATCTAAATAAACACCCATACCTTGTCAAATACCTAGTCTTTTCTTTGAATACCTATTCCTCACCACAACAACGTTACCATCCGTTTCGGGAGCTACAAGGAAGATAAAAGGAGGATGATGAATTCGGATTCAGAATAAGAGAGAACGATGCCGAGGCTGAAGTCGAAGTTCAAGGTCAAGCAGGTTTTGATGTAAACAAATATGTTAGACCAAGTGAAAGAGTTGCCATCTGGAACCAGGGGACGAACCATCATGACACCTGCTGCATAAGGCTTATGAATGTTATCGATCAGTATAGTCTCGGTATCGGCTACCATGAAAACTAATATGATAGGTAGCTTACCCTAGCTAGAAGCAAGAACTCCTGACTACTCATAGATTATATACTAGAGTGAGACTTGGCCCTACTCCCATGTGCCTAAGCAGCTTACATAAACTCATGCATCAACTCACTCATTTCCTCAGACATCAAAGAAAGATGATAGGTGACCTGCTTGTAGTTGGTTTCGGCGGGATAGCTTGGTACGTAGCAACTTTGGGCATTCTCTGATGGGTCCCCCGGGGTACAAATGGGAGATGGGGATTAGGCAGCATTACCTGTTGGAGTTGCCGCGGACCGCTCCTTGTGCCAAGTCTCAACTTGACTTTCAAACAAAGCTTCTTCCTATCTTAAGCTGACCTAGTCCGCGTAGTAAAGCCTATGCTTAGCTATCCATTCGAAATGAGACTGAGAAACTTACCAATAGAGTCAAGTCGCCAAATAGTTGCTGCATGGTCTCGTACCACATGGTTATCTCCCCATCCGAACCCGGGTGGGCTCCGGCTTTCAATCTGAGGTATAAGCTTGCCCCAAGTCTCGCTTTGAATTCGTGCTTTTACTGGATTTGACTTTGAAGTGTAACGCTCCTCCGCATAGTTATATGCTACTTTTCTTCTTGCTTCTGGAACCATAACAGGCTGGTGTGTGTAAGCATCCTCGAATGCGGATGAGGAGCAACAATGAACTGGATTTAGTTGCTTGTACTGGGGATTGGCTTAGCAGAAAGATTGGGTATGATTCTACTCGAGGAAATATGTTCTGACTTTAGAGTTCATAGTGAAGATGGACTTACTCAGCGCCTAAGCACAATGAAAAGACTGGGATTGACGGATTTGGTATGCCTAGCTTTATGTTAAATCAAATAGATAGAGTAGATACCTCTACCTTATGAATTGGATGGTTCATTCCAGTTTTTAGTAAGTCAAGGCATTCGGGAAGCAGGAGATCGATCTCAAAACACTGACCTTTTTTAGGGGACAGGTAGATCTGTACCACTTTACGGTGCAAACCCGTGACGGAGATAGGCAACTAGGATAGACAGGACAAGTGCAAATCTCTCGTAAAATGATGATAGGATACGACCAGCACACCTCGTGGCGTCCAATAGGCCCATCTTCCGGTGTGGTGACATAGCTTAGCCTTAGAGAACTTTTGATCTTAGCACTCTCGTGAATATAGTCAAAGTGCTACCCTTCTTATTGGCGCATCGGATAAGAACAAGAGTGAAAAGGGATTTAGTCCACTATTTATACCGATATCGCTAGGCTTATCAAGCCAAGGTAGGTCTATTCTATTCAGAGCCACCACTTCCTCAAATCCTAGGAGCGAGACAAAGTAGACGGGGAGACTCACTCGACTACTTTTCATCGGAAGAGTTATACGTTTCACAAATCCGATAGAGCGGAACAAGAACTAGTACTCCCAATACAAAGAAATCAAGAAAGGATCGATCCGTGGGAGAACTTGAAGCACCTCCCCTAGATAAAGTAGTTTCTGTTCTTAGGGAAAAGAAATTGAATCTTCATAAGATCTAGTGGAAGCCAATGAGAAGAAAGCCTATTTTCTCAGTCTACGGGTCTTTGGATGTCGGTGCTTCCCCTATCTTCGGGAAGGAATAATAAACTAAGAAGAAGTTTCGCGATCATTGCCATGCGTGTTCCTGGGTTATAGTGATAAGCGCAAGGGCTACCCTTGCTTGTATCCACCAACGGGGAGAGTATAAATTTCTCGTCATGTCGTATTGTTAACTTCTTCCCCTTTACAAATTTGACTAGCTTATTTTATGTTCAACAGAAAGGAAGCAGGGGAGTTATGTTCATTCAATGAATGTACAGAGATGAGTGGCACGCAATCTACCACCTCAACTGCTGCCGATGAAATTTTTGATTCCTCGAGCCTGGATATCATCTCAACAAGCACTCAAGATGAAGCTGCCGTAATTCCTGCACCCGCACTCGCTCACTTGGATGCTGGAGGCGCTTTATCCTATTTTATCTGTTCAAGTAGACTCGGGCCCCTTTACTAATAAGGGCCGCTTTTATTCCGGGTATTGTAAGGTAAAAAAGAGTTTATACTACCTGTATAGTATTTGACTTCATTCACAGCAGTCAAAGTTAAAACAGTAAGCAAGTAGTTGAATTGAGTTAAACTGTAGTAGCTTTTAATCCTATCCCTACTCTTACATATAGTTGTGGAATGTAGCTTATTTATGACCCGGGGGTATTGGGCACGAACGGTCAAAAAGTAAACTAAGGAGTGGAGAAACATTAACTAGCATTGACTTTGATACTCATTCACAAGTAAAGTGAACAATGTAACCTATCCTGGAGTATTGCCTTAACTAGCTACATTTAACCTTAATGTCGATACGCTTAAGGAATGAAACTGTCCTCATAGCACCCTAGGAAAGAGACCTAGCTCTAGCTACCTAGCTCTTTTCTTTCCCCTTTGCCTTAGATGCCCTTATTCTTGGTGAAACTCCCCTTAGAAGCTATAGTTACTTTACCTCTGCAGAAACTAAACTGAGGTTCCCTCCTTGCTTAGTTAAATTCCAGGCTGACTTCAGCCCTCCCAGACAGGGCTACCTGGCATTGGTTCGCCTACCTCATTCACATCATAAGAATCAGTAATCACATCTGCAAGAACATCTGCTCTCGGTCTAACTCCGCTATCAATTCCTTCCGCTCACCGACAAGGCCAAAGAAAACGAAGAAATGCAAGCGGGCTACCATCTCATCAAAGGAAAAAGATAAAGGATCCAACTCAAGCCTAGGAGCGAGTTCTGGCTGCAAGGGCAAATGCCTTGTTATAAGTATCCTTTTCAGTGCCTGATTCTGAGTCTGACTCCGCCTGTGCTGAGGTTCGACAATTATCTAATGCTAGGCTATACTTTCAATCATTCACAGTTCTTCTATTTGTAAAGAGGGAGGAAAAGCTCACAAAAAAAGGAGGTACCTTCAGTGTAATACTAAGAGTACCCAGCTTTACATAGTTCAACCGGACTCACTACTTGCTCAAGTAGGACTCAACCTCAATCAAGTCAGAAAAGGGAAGGAATGCGCATATATAAAGAGGGTAGAAAAACTATAACCAGCTAGTCCTTTTCTAGTAGTTACAGAGACCCTACTCATATGAGTAGGGCGGGGCATGTCATCTGACTGAAGCGCAGCCTGGGGACTATAGAGGGCCGGAAGAAGAAGGAGAATTTCAGCGGAGAAGCATTTCCAAGGACCTTTGAGTCTGATGATGACCTCTCCATTGTCACCGGGGTCCAGCTCCATGTCGGGACCTACGGCTTTAGGTACATAGCTTGCTATTGCTATAGTTTATATTTGTTCATCCTGAAATGTCAAGTGAAATGATACACAACACAAAAAAGAAGGGTGCAAAGGAATCTTCTCTTAGGTACCAAAATGGAATTCGGGATCACCCGATCGAGGAAAGTCGTGGGGTGACGGAGCTCTCGTACTAGCTTTTGGTAAGATAAGTCGAAATACGATTTCCCAGGTTCGACATTCGAGTACCAAAGTGAAGGGGAGACAGCAGTCAATTTGTTGATGCGACTATGCCTGCTGGTATCGTTAAGTTTCAACAACTTACTGAGAAACAAAACTGTTAACAAAACTCTGGTTAACAATAATATTATGTACATTATGTCTGACCTTGACGTACTTCTTGCTGCGTACTCTCGTATCAAGAGTAAGCCTGGTAACATGACTCCAGGAGTTGACTCTTAAACTCTGGATGATATCAATATGGGTTACCTTCTTCAGCTACAACGAGAGCTTCGGTCTGGAACCTTCAAGTTCCGTCCGGCTCGGCGGTTTGAGATTCCAAAGCCTAACGGTAATGGAACTCGTCCTCTTGGTATTGCTAGCCCTCGGGATAAACTCGTTCAGGCTGCAATGCATCTTGTCAATCTTTGGACCATGTTTCAGTGTGCATTCGCACGGGCAATATGTACTCATAGCATTTATGATTTATTCCACTAAATCAATTCAATTCTCTATATGACTTTTTGAATTGAAGAAACGCCCTTACTTACAGAACGAAGAGCTCACAGGCATCTCATATCCTTTGCTAGTCTATCCCTACTTTACGTATTAAAAAAAAAAACTATAAGCTTGTTGACCTAGCCGCCCTAATCACAAGTAAGAAATAAAAAAAGGGGCGGCATACCTTGTAGCCCTTGCCTTTTTTGACCGTAGAGCTTACCCTTCTTTCTAAACAGACTCTACCGGTGCTTTCCTATGACACTACTACTGGAGGAACTAAAAAGCACAAGTTCCTATCCAGAAAACAAGTTAGCAGCCCAATGCCTGGGTATTTCTTTGACGCCCGGTGCAAAAAAAACCTGTGCAACGTTTCTCAAAACCTATTCTTACTACTCTACTGTGGCTATCCGTGTATACAGAAACTGGTGCTTTGCTTAAATACGCATATGACTAGCCCATTTACCCCTTTCCTGTAAACTCTTAAAAACAAAAGGAGTAATACCAAAAGATAAAGTGTTAGGAAAGAAAATCCAAAGAAAGAGGCAGCATACTATGTCGGAACTGGAAGCACTTTTCTCTCGTCCCTTCTATGGGACGTTTAGTCACTCGGAATCGAGAGTCACATCACGGGAAGCAAGTAAGCGTACAAGGCTTTCCGGATCCCAGCGCCAATCGCTGGAAAAGGTATGGCCTATTTCAACACCCGTGTGAAACTCTCGTCAGACTTATCTGGTCTATAGTCATTACTAGTCCTTATGGACTTCTTCTGGCAGAAAGGAAATTACCTTCCCCGAAAGCCCATTCAAAGGAGTGATGTACTTAAAGCTTAAATATGATGACACTGATCGGCTTCACGTAGGTAATGGCACTCCTCTGCCCATTCACCATCTTGGTCACTCCTCACTTCCAACTGATTGTTGCAGTTTACAGCTTCGTGATATGAGGAACATGGAGGATGTGCCAAGGAGATAGAGCTCTACTCAACAAACAAAGACTGTATCAAGATGCTTGTTGCAAACAAAGTTTACAAGGTATTGGTCCCATTTTTGGCCTCTTTTTGTATTTTCTGCTTAACTTGTTTGTGATGTTAAACATTCCTTCTACACCTCAAGGATATCAATGTTAATATTAGTCATAGCAATAAAAAGTTTCTCTTACTTTGTGGGCTCCCTGCTAGCTGTACACATTTTCAAATTTAAGGCTTCTTGTTTGGCCTACTTACTAAGATAATATTTAAATAGATGTTTTCCACCTTGTCTTGTTACATATCTATCTCCATTGAAAATACACCTTATAGATGTATGCTCATTTCACAATATATGAACCGCCATTTACACTATACTTACCAGTTGCATTTGGTGAAGCCAATGGTAATTCTTTCTCTGAAACTAGAAATTTAAGAGCCATACCCCCCAACCACCACATAAACCAACATACACATGCGCACAATAAAAGGAGAGGTTAGAGAACACATGTCCACACCATTTTTCTGCTATTGTTTTACCTTCTTTTGGATACATGACTAAAATACCCTAACTTCTTTTGTGTCATTGAACATTTGGACTGTTGCATTAGCCTTCTACAAAGAAAGAGTGGAAAAAAAGGCCGCACATTATCCATTATTTAGTGCTGCATTTATCAAATAACTTTTAGAAAAATAAAATTAGGATATATATTCTATTGTTCTTTTTATGTTTCAAAGCAAAGAGTTTATAAAGCATATTAAGTATTGGATCATTGTTTCTGAATTTGTAGTAAAAGGGAGAGAATTTGTCATGGCTCAAAAGAAAACAAATAAAATAAGTCCACTTATTATACAGACGAAGAAAGTCAAATTTGGCATTTAATCATTTCACTTATAAAGTTAATGGTTCCGGCGAATAGAAATTATTTAGGGACTCTAAGCTAAAAAGTTTTTGGAGTCTAGGTGTAAAAAAGTCCGAAAATGGAGGTCAAATTAGATCCGGAGCAAATTTGATAATCCCAAGAGAATACATTATATGAATTGAATTTGACATGAAGGACTAGGCGATTGAGATGCTTTTTCACAAAGGTCTAAGGTGCTAAATGTTCAAACCTTAGTTTCGGAAAATCAATATGGATTAGGAGGTGAAATAACCAAAATTTTGGCAGGTGTGGTAAAAATAAACCCTTTTTGCACAGTAGTAAATATGTACAGATCTTATTGGGAACATGTCAGAAGATAACATAAAAGACAATAAAGGATGAGAACATTCTGACATAAATATGATGTAATGCAGCAGGTTTCCCTGTAATAATGAATGGTAAGTACCATCCATAAGTCAGCAACTAACACTACTTGGACCCATAAACATCAATTTGCTTTTTCTTTCTCCACCATCTTATACAATAAATTGATATCTTTGTTCCGCATAGTAGGAAAGTGAAAGAGAGGTAACAAAAGAAGAAGGGGTTGCCTTTGCACAAGAATCAGGTTGCTTGTTTCTCGAGTGTAGTGCCAAGACAAGATCTAATGTATGTGGAGAAATGTTTTGAAGAACTTGCTTGAAAGGTAAATCAAATGCATCAGTACTTAGTGTTTTCTATATTGTATGTCCAACTTTTTGATCAAAACAGCTTTCTTTGGATGTGAAAACCACCTTCTTGCATGGTGATTTGGAGGAGCAAATTGACATGAGTCAGCCGGAGGGTTTTGAGGTTGCGGGAAAGGAAGACCGTGTGTGTCTTTTGAAGAAGTCCCTTTATGGCCTTAAGCAATCACCGCGGCAATGGTACAAGAAGTTCGACTCATTCATGGTGAGTATTAATTTCCATCGTTCCAATTATGATAGTGGTGTTTATTTAAAGAAGTTGGATGGTGGGGATTTCATTTACTTGTTGCTCTATGTGGATGATATGCTAATTGCGGCCTCAAACTTGAATGAAAGAAGTTAGGAGGTTGAAAGAGCAACTTAGTTCGGCATTTGAGATGCATAGGGGCCGCCAAAAGGATTCTCGGGATGGAGATCACAAGGGATAGGTCCAATAGAAAATTGTTTCTTTCACAAAAGAGTTTTGCCGAAAAAGTTTGACGCCGGTTTGGCATGGAGAAAGCTAAGGTGGTTTCAACTCCTCTTGCGGCGCATTTAAAGCTTTCGGCACCTAACCACACTCAACCACGATTGGAACTGGGCATGGTAGGGCTTCAACCAACTTGACTTTCGAGCCCTGAACTTTATGCATGGAGTTTTCT
>Ga0302320_10025922_pt1 | contig 11376 bp, 13 predicted proteins | sample Bog_T0_3_FD_202130 | JGI IMG/M metagenome (GOLD analysis project Ga0302320, IMG submission 202130) | Peat permafrost microbial communities from Stordalen Mire near Abisko, Sweden - Bog_T0_3 | ecosystem: Environmental > Terrestrial > Soil > Wetlands > Peat | place: Sweden: Abisko, Stordalen Mire... | reverse complement strand
TATAAAATATTAAGTTTTTTTTTTATATAAAAACAAATTAAAAAAAATAAGAACACCCTTAAAAAAAAAATATCTAAAACTCCTCTGGAGATTGGGGATTCTATTTTTTTAAAAAAAAAATACGTTTTTAAAAAACAAAACAAAAAATTAAAAAAAAAATCCTTTTGATTTGTTTTTATTTTAATAAATAAATAAAGCTTAGATTTTAACTCCAGAATCTTTTTTTTTCCATCTATAAAACTCAAACATTTCCTCTTCAATGATATGTAATTCAGGTGCGCAAATAACAAATGAATGCAATGGTGGTCCCATGGAGATCTCTAAAAAATCTTCCAGACATCCTGCAACTATCAGTTGGTCTTTCATACCTATTCTTCCCAATCCAACTGCCTTTGTTTTAGGTCCTATAGCTTTTTTCCCTAACGTTTTTTCGGTTTCAATTATTTGTTCAACGGCCGTTTTTATTTCCATAAATCTTGGGGGTTCATACACTTTTTTCCCTTTTAACAAATTTTCAACGGATCTTTCTTTCACTTTTATATCCAAAAGTAATAATGTATGAAGATTCGCCTTAATGTTTTGTTCTATTTTATCATAGAAACTAAAAGGCTTCCAAGTTTCCGTGAAAAAAGGCAAGGAAACCACTTCTCCAAATCTATAAACTTGCATCCCTGAACATCCCACTGCATTAATTATTGAAGCATTATGAACTATTTCAACCTTTAATCCTTTTTTTACGGCTCTTAAAAACAAATCCATATGAGTTGTTGCACAAAAAGGATCCCCCACCACAAGAAAAGCAGCATTTTTGTCTTCATTTATTTTTGCCTGGGCTAAAATTTCATCAATAGCTTCTTCACAGGTTTCCCTATCAGCCTCAATAATTTTTTTCCCATAAAACTCTTCCAATTTATCTTTTTGAACTCCCAAAATTGAGGTATAAGCTTCCAAATAAATATATTCACAACTCTTTATGGCCTGAAGACCTTTCAAAGTAATATCAGATTCATCTCCCAAACCCAGACCTATTATAAAGAAAACCATTTTATAATATCGTTTTTATAATTTTTGGTTAAGAAAGATAGGAAACTTTGCATTGTAATTTCGATTAAAATTTATATAAGAAATTATCCCAAATTCATTTCATATTCTAACGAAAAATGTCAAACGAAGAGCCAGAGTCCTTTCGCAGCAATGAAGAAGTCAAAGAATCATCTTATATGGCTTCCATTGATCATAAAGTCATTGAATTGGCCTCCCAAAACAATTTATCCCAAATAAAAAAGCTTTTTAATGATGAATCTCAGGATATTAACATTTTTAATTCAAAGGACCATAAAGAATATACAAGTAAAAAATATAAATGTTTCATTAAATTTTTAACCAGAAATTTAGTTTTACATCATGCGTGCTTGAATAATCAAATAGAACTTTTAAGATCGACAGTGGATTATGTAAATATTTTTATTTTTCCACATCCTAAAACAAATCATTAGACACGAAAACATCGTAGAGGATTAAACGATTTTGAATTCGACCAAAAGTTCCATGCCTGGATTAATGCGAAATCTGATGAAGGATTTAGTCCTTTGCATTTAGCTGCTTTTAGAGGCAATCTTGTAATAAAAACATTTGATTTAAAATGATCTAAATTGCACTGCCTTAGCCAATAATAGAGGAACTTGTTGAAAATGGTGCGGATCTTGAAGCGAAAAATGCCCAAGGTTGATATATAATAAAATTATTTGTTTTTTAGAAGAAGAATGATTTTTTTATTAGGTTTAAATTGTATGCATATTTCGGCTCAAGGGGATCAACCAATTTCTCTTGCCTATTTCAAACAAAAAGGGATCTCCGTGATATCAAAAGATGAAAAAGGCAGCACTCCTTTGCATTGGGCTGCATACATTGGGTGATTTTAACCTTCTGAAGACAACCGTTATAAATTTTTTAAAAGGTGCGAGAATGCTGTGAATTTTTTAACTAATTGGACCATAGAATTCAACGAAAGAGACACTGAAGGAGGCTTGACACCTCTTCATTTGGCAGTGATTTCAGGCAATTCTAGAGTGGTGAGAAAATTATTGATTAAAGGGGCTGATAGAACAATAAAAGTATTGGATTTTTTTAATTATTTTGAAAATTTTTAATCTGGAAATTTTAGGATAAACAAGGCAAAATCCCAGCTGATCTGGCTAAAGAAAACAATTATTTTAATATTTTGAAAATGTTGGTAAAATATTTAATAATTTTAATGTTTTTTAATAATTTCCTCAGGAAGAAACATCATCTATATATGAACTTTGTAACATTCGACCCTCTTTTAAACCCTTGAAAAAGAAGAAACGGTCTTTGGTAGCCTTTTTTGTCTTTTTTTTTGGACTAAATATTTTGCTGATACTTGCCACATTTCCTTGTAATTTTCTGTTAATAATAAAATATTAACCACATTTTAGATGTAACTGACCAGATATGGATAATATTATTTAGCGTTTTGAACTTTTTAACGTTCCTTTTCTTTTGTCTTTCCTGGTTAAAAGATCCCGGATTTTATTATAAATCACACGAATCAGACATTTTGGTAAATTTATTCTTAAAAATTCAATCAATTTTCTTTTAAGGATTTGCTTAGCAACAATGATTGTGCAAGCATATGCCCAGAATGTGAAATTATAAAACCAACAAGATCAAAGCATTGTGAAATTTGCAATAGATGTGTGGGAATCTATGATCATCATTGTCCTTGGATCAACAATTGTGTCGGAAAAAGGTAATTTTTAAATTTTTTTTTAATTTCATAATTATTTGAGGAATCATCGGTATTTTCTCCTATTCATCACATCTACATGGTTTCTGATGCTTTTTTCCATCTTGATGATTTTGTTTCGTCTGAATAAAAAAATTAATTAAAAATTTTTATCAGATGTTTTTAGATATTTATCTGCAAATATTACCATCATCTTCAGAAAAAATCATGGATTCTTGGAGTGGTTTAAGTGATAGTGCATTTTTTCATGTCAAATTGGCACTTAATATTTTTACTTTGCTTTTTCTGGCTATTTTCTTTTTGCCATTATCGTAAAAAAATTTTCTTAATATTTTTTTAATTCTTGCAATTTTTGTCATTTTTAGTTTTTTGTTTTGGATCCAACTCAACAATTTCTTCCTGAACAAAACAACTTCAGAACGTTATGGTTATAATTCTCAAAAACATGAGCCTCGGTCAAATTCAATTCATGTTTACAATTTTTTTCTTTTAAAGAGTTTTGCTATATTTTATTTACTATTTAGAATTCAACTGACACAAAATCAAGCTTTCTGGATGCTTCAAAGTCAGAAATAAGGAAATCAGTGCGAATGAAAGAACAATTGACATTCAGAGGATATTTTGTGAATTGTTATATGATGTGTTGTGGAAACGAAATCAAAAGTGATTTCGAAGAAGGCATGCTCGAAAATCCAGAAGGTTCTTTGCTTCAGGTCAATCATTAGAGAAATCGAATTCACAGCTAATTAAAAATAATTGTAATTTACAAGAAAAAAAATATTGGTTATGTATTTGCATTTATTAAAAATACAACAAAAAACAATTTTAATGAAATTTTTTCATGAGGTAAAATCAAACTATTAAAAAATCAGATATTTTATAATTTTGTGTCGAATTCATCAATGTTTGAATATTCCAAGCTCAAAGAAATTGATTGCATTATACCACCAACAGAAGATTATGGTGGCCTTTATTTGGGCAATTTGCAAGGTGCGAAAAATCATGAATTATTAAGGAAAACCCAAATTAGAGCTGTTTTGACAGTAGCGAAAGGAACGGGATTAAATTATCAGAAAATTGATCCTGTGGTGAACTTTCATGAAGTGATTCCTGCAGATGATGTTGAAACCTATGACTTGAGTCAATATTTTGATTTGGGTATAGAATTTATTGAAAGACATCGGAAATATACATCTGTTTTTGTTCATTGTTTTTATGGGGTATCCAGAAGCGCTAGCATAGTAATTGCTTATTTAATGAAGAAAAATAAATGGCAGTTTGAAAGAGCAATTTTGGACGTCAAAGAGAAAAGAATTATTAACCCAAATTGTGGATTTATAAGGCAATTACAAAATTTCGAAAAAGTTTTGTAGAAAGAAACTGGCTAAAATGTTTGGTGTTCTTTGATTTCTTTTGTTTGTTTCATAAAAATATATACGATATAAAAATTGATATAAAGGAACTGCCAAAATATGAAACAAAAAAGGATAGTTTTATTCCCATTATTAACTTTTTCTTGGCAAATGATTTTGCCTTTCTTAAAAAAAAAATCATCTCAGTTAAATAAAAAGCCAAATTTATTTATTTTATTATGTGCAGAGCCAAAAAAAAAAGTTGTTTTGTTGAAAAAAAACCTAAATGAATTCACTTTTTTTTTTTAAAGTTATTTTTTTATAATAAATCTATTGAGATAATCCTTCGACATCATCTGTAAATTTTTGAAGGATTTCATATCTGGAATCTGTTTCATATATTTCAAATTATCAGCCTTGATAGGCATCATTATTTGGCTTTGAATAGCTCTATCCTTTCTTTCTTTTTTCCTCTCTTCAATAAGTTGTTTATTAGTGAGAATTTTTGGCAAAATTATTTCTTTTTGGTTGAATTCTTCAATAGTATTACTTAAATGGCTTGAAAATTGCTTATGAAAAACCGTTTTTGATTTAAAAATGCTTTCAAATAATTCATTATCGAGATAATTTTCATTATTGTCGTTTTTTTCGAAATGTAATGAGCTCCTTTCCAATGAAAGCTCTTCATTATTTATGTTTTCAGGCAAGATTCTAAAATGCTTGTTTTTTTCCATTCTTTTGTAACCTTGCAAGGCTTTATTAATCTCAGTTTCATTTAATGTGATTTTCCTTGATTTAAGATGGATTATCGTAGATTTGGTTTCATGTTTTGGTGATTTCTCTTTAAGTTCCCCATTATTCAAAAATGTTTTGAATAAAGAAGAATGACTAAAATTCAAAGAGTCAAGGGATTTGCGTCTCATTTTTGGAAATGAAGAAACTGGTCTTTTCCGGAAAATATTCGAAATCAAGCCTAAAACGATACCTTGATTTTTTTTCGTCGTTCTTTCTTCCGTTTCAATTGAGTTATGCTTGATTTTTTGTAAAATTTTCGGGAAATATGAAAGGAAATCTTGGAAAAGATCAGAGATATCATAAATGAATGATTTATAATCAAATTTGTCATGTATTTTGAAAAATTCATAATAGGAAATCAATTCTTTTGCAGTTGTCAACACTTCAGCCATATACGCCAGTTCATTCCCTTTAAATAATGATGTTTCAGGGTCGAGTTGCTAAAATAATCCAAATTTTTTCAAAAAAAAAAAATATTAACGTTTTTGAGAACTCTGAGAAATTTCATGGACTCCTTCATTTCTGCATAAGCCTCATGAATTTCGTTCAGGATTGGATGAAGTTCTTGTAACTTTTGATCAAGACCATGTTCTAATTCCTCTTTCAAATAACCTTGGAGTTTGGCAAGATAGAATTGTTTGAGGTCGTTGATTGTTATTACTTTGGAATAAATCGACATTTGATGTTCGAGCATATATTGGTATTTGGTCGTGTAAAGTTTTTCCAATTCATGTATTTTGTTGGTTTTTTTAAGAAATTCTAAAAGGAAAAATTTGATGCTTTGCATGATTTCAAGAATCATTTTCAAATGAAACTCTTTTTTCTTGATAGTGAGGTCATATTCTTGAATTAATTAAAAATATTGTTAGTTTTTAATCGAATTACTTTTCAAAATTTCTTTCACCATTTTTATGTGCCGTTTCATAAATTCAAGGGTTTCGTAATATTTCAAATTGTAATATAATAAATTAAGAGCATTATTTTTCGGTGAAGATTTTATGTTTTTGATTTGAATGCAATGTCGTAAGGTTGTTATTGTATAATCAATATATTGAAAGAAAGGAGTGATTGTTCCAAAAAAAATTGTCTTGCTGTTGCCTCCCAAAGAATCCTTTACTTATTAAAATATTTTACTTATTTCTATGGGAATTTCGTTTTTTTGCCTTTATAAATCTGGTGAACAAATTTGTATTATAGGGGATATAAAAATCTTTTCTCATTTTTGTGCAAACTTCGCTCAAACGTCTAATGCAATTGCTAAAAGCCAATAGGGAATCAGAAATAGACTGGTCTTTAATTTATTGTGAAAAATTATGAATTTTATACATTTTTTTATTTATTAAATACCTTCTTCATATTTGCTGGTCAAAATTCCCCCTAAATCAATAAAAAGTATCCTAGAATATATTTTTCTGTCTTTAAACTCAATATTCGTTAAATATTCAATGTTAAGCTATTTTTTAAATTTATGCTAAATCATTTTTTTAGAATTTACTTCCACCAAGAAATGTGATTTTGGTAAACTAATATGCTTTCTTTTGGCGAATTTTTCATTAAAATTATCTCTTCCAACATTATTCTTTGTGGCAATTCTTTAATGAAGTTATAAATATTTTTTTTTGAAGTAAATACTAAAACCTCAGCAATTTTAAACCATCTTTCAATGAGGCAATTTTAATTTTGCTTAAACCTATAAGTGAGATTTCATTCGAAATGTTTTCATAAATGTCCAAGTTATAATTTGTTTTTATAAGCAAATCTTTGAATTTCTCATCAGAGTATTCAATGCAGCTTAGATATATGCTGGTTTTTTCTTTCAAGTTGTTTTCATCCATATAATCGAAAATTCCATACATATAATCGAGCAAAATACCATTATCTTGAATATTGCCTAACATAGTGTAAGTTTTTCCTGAACAAGCTCCTCCATAAAAAATAATGCTATAATTAATCCCTTGGAAGATTTCTGGGATGGTTTTTTCCAAATCTGATCGAAATATGCTCACCTAACTTCTTTTAAATATGGAAAATATTTTATAATATACATTATTTGTATCGTAGTTATGAATTAGATTGTAACGGAAAAGCTTTTCTTTGGTTAAGGAGCGTATTTCCATTCTCTTAAAAAAAAAAAATAAATCAAAATTTGTGTAAACAAACTTGATCTTGTTGGTTTTTGGATCTCATTATCAAACTTTCTCTATCAAGCACCTTGACTGTTTCAAAAAGACTCGTTTGCTTTTCCTCGAAGAGGATCGGCCGAATCTTCAAAAAGACCTTAAATTTCAGGTTCATAAACATAAAATCAATTTATATTCAAACTTTGACTTCTGCAGATCCAATGGCATAATTGCTTTTATGAACAATTTGTCTATAAGCCTCTGAAATATGAGATTAAAGAATGTTAAAATTTAAGATTTTAAAACTTTTCTTGGGGTTAAAGGCATAATGGAATCTCTTTATTTTCTTATGAATAGAGGGTGCATTGGGAAAATTTAGTATGTTTTCTGACATTTTAATATAACTGATTTCTGAAATAATGGGGAAACTAATAAAACATAATAACTTTATCAAATTTATTTAGAATCTATTTATTTTTTATTTGTTTTTGTATATTCTTATTCCTGATCTATTAATTTAATAAGTTCTGTGATGGGCTTTATCGCATTTGTGTTCATCAGCCATTCTTTATAATATCCTTGCAATAACGAATGCAAATTCTTGCTTTGTTCCTCATTGAGTCCTGCATTTTTTATATTATTCTGCATTTCATTCATTTTTTTATATCGATTCAACACCTCTTCTTTATATTCAATCGGGGCCAAAATTGGCAAAATCAAATTGCTTTCCTTATCTCCTGAATCCTTCATATCAGGTGCTTTCATTGCGACCATACTTTCCAAATCTTTAATTAAGAAGAATGGCAAAATTTTATAATTATTTGGTAAAATGCAAGGGAAAAAGTCCTTCGGACTCATAATATGTAAATTGATGTTATTATCTTTATTCATTACTAAGGGATTTTTGAAATTGTTGGTGTGTTTGCTGGATAAGTGCATACCACTTTTCTTCAAGGTATCAAAAAACTCCACATAATTAACATTATTCGGACCTAAGAAAATCGATCTATTGTCACCAAATAAAATGGGACTCACTGGACCATAGAAGTAAATTTTGGAATCAATTGTGTTTCCTATTCTGAGAACATTGGCCACTACACTCAATGAGATGTTTTCCGATTTATCAACAGTGCAAAATTTTCGGGCACATGCGATAAAAATTGAGCAATTCACACAGTTCATTATATATACGTTTTCTAAACAACCATCAATATAAATATAAGAATCTTCACATGATGAGATTCGAAGACTTTTGCCTAAACAGGTTTCAGCGTCTCTTAAAGTCACGCTTTTTGTCAAGCCTTGAATCACGATAGTATTGTCAGTGGATTCTGCAATAATCATATTGTTTCCGATCCATTCAGAAACTACATTTATATTGAGTTTATGCGCCATGTTTTTAAAAATCATGGAAAATGCAAACGATAAGGGACTTTGTTTATTAGATTTTTGTTCTGAAGTCAAAAATATCGCAAGAGGCTCAATATCTTGCAAAGTCACCATTGTATCAGCTTCACTTGAAATCGGTTCATTGGTAATTAATTTCAACATGTTCTTCATATTGAACTTCAAATAAGAGAAGATATTTTGGTTTTCCCCTGAATAGTTGAACATTCTAATGGTTTTGGTTCTTGGTGAGTTCAAAGGAGAAAAACTGATATTATTATTCATATTCAATAAAGGACTTCCTGAAGAATTTGATGTTTTATTTAGAATCCCTTCATTGAATTGGTTATTCAATGAAACCATACCACCACTTGTCCCGCAAAATGAAGCACTAAACTCCTTTGGCTTCTTTTCCAGGTAATGTCTAGTGGAGGAAGAACTGAATAATTGCAAGAAAAAAAAAATAGAAAGGCCTCGAACATCACAACCTAAATTATTTTTTTCATTCGTTTTGCTAGGAGAGGCGAATAGACTCAAAAAGCTCCAATCAGATTCAGAAAAAAGCTTATAAAAGAGAAAGATAATTTCAGCGTCGGAAGAGGTGAGATTGATGGAATTTTGCTCAACTTTGGTTTTGAATTGTTCGAGTTTTATTATGTAGTTGGAATTTGAAAATTGGCCAAGGTCTCTAAAAAGGGGAATGATGTTTTGTTGTTGAAGTTTTGGGGGCAAAGGAAAGATCCCGTGATCAAAAACATCAAGCTTTATCAGAAGTTTAGAAGGCTTCAAAAATTCCATCTTTTATCCAATATCTAGGAGTAGTTTTTTTTTTAATGCTTTTCCAATTATTGTTTTTATTTAATTTTTTTGAGGAAAAAAAATTTGGACTAATGTTTTGTATTTTTTTAAATAATTTTTTAGGAAAATAAATATTAATTTTTTTTAGCAAAATAAAATAAAAAAAAAATAAAAAAAGAAGAAAATTAAATAAAATAATAAGTAAATTCTTATCTAAATTCAATTGTTTTTATTTAAATTTCTTTAAAAATAGTTCTTTTGATTCTTCAAAAATAGATTTCGACTCCACACACTTCTATTAAATAATTATAAAAGAAAAAACATTTTGCATACTTCTAAAGGATTAACATTAAATTCATCCAATTTAAATCCATCTAAACTGACCTTGTTATACAAATCCTGAACATTTTTATTCTAAAAGTCCTTAATTATTAAATTCATAAAGAAAATTAAATTACTTCATGAAGCCATTTTATAATTTCGAAATCCTTAACTTTGTTTGAGCCATCGACGTCTTTTTCCTCTCCAGAAATTCCAGCTTTTCCGTCTTTTGTTTTTTTCTTGGTTTCTTTATTTTCTTTGGACTCTTTTTCTTTCTCCTTTTTAATCATTTCATTGAAATTAATTAAATATCTTCCCAAGGATTTAGCAAGGTTCTTCATTTTATTTTCTTTGCATTTTTTTTCGAATTCAGCTAAAAGCTTTTTGCTCATATTCATGTAAAGATTTTGATCAGCATATTGCAAAAAGGCTTGCACGGTTAAAAATATCTCGGTTGTCAACGGCAAAGAACCGAACTTTTTGAAAACTAACACATCTTCCACTGATTTCTTAGATTTCAAAGGTGTTTCTTCACTTTTTTTCTTTCCTTTCATATTCAGCATTCCTCTGTCTCTTTTATCAAATCTCAAAGACTTGAATCCCATCCCAACCCCCAAATTTTGGAGAAGATTCGGCTGATTAGGTTTATCTGGATCTTCAGACATAAATTTCTTATTATAACCTGGTTTATAATACATTGGAGGTTGTGGGCGGAAAAAATTCGGAAAATGCATAGGTCCCATTGGAAGAAAAGGTGCTCCATAAGGTGGTCCAAACAGTCCACCTTGCATTTGTCCTAAAGGGAAATGCTTAGCCTTTGATTTTTTGTGATGAGAAGAATTAGATGGATTAAAAATTTACATTAAACTGTTGAGGGTTCATAAAATTAGGAAAATTTGGTAAATTTCCTGTTTTTTTCTCATCATCTCCCATAGATTTATCCTTAGCATCTTTCGGTTTTTTTGATTTTGGTGGGGGATACTTCTCCTCAGATGATTTACGGGAATTTTTCGATGATCGTGAATGGGTTTTCGATTTTGACTTGGATTTAGAAGCCGAACGAGAACGGGAACGAGAATAAGACTTAGATTCCGAAGGAGACTTTGTGTTTGGGTTTGGATTGTTTGAATCAACTGTCCCAGAGTCTTTCTCTTCTTTTTTAGAAGAAGATGTCTCCAATTTCATTTCGATTTATTTAAAAATAATTTTTTGATTTTCTATGATATTTTTTATTAAAACATTTCTGAAATTTTTTCCAAAAAAAACTTAGTAGTTGAAAACTTTGAAGATTTTTTGTTGTTGTCAAATTATAATAATAAATTATTTATTTTTTTTCTATCAAAATAATGCTACATAACGTTTTCAAAGATCAAGTTAAAACCAAATCTCCTTTTATTTTTGTTCCATTTGCGAATGAGCGAGATAATTTAGGGCGGCTGTTACCTAAAAATTCCCAGACCCCTCAACGACAAAATCAAAAAAAATTCATTGAATCTTCACCTTTTGGAAGGCATTTTAAGATTTCAAGTATGGAAAATTAATAAAATCCATCAAGAATTTTTCTAGTTAAAAAAGTCAACACAAATAAAACTCCTTCCAAAAAAGTCGATAAACCGCATTCATTGAATCATAGAAGGACTTTTTATGATCTAAACTATTGTTTAATTGATAAAAAAACTCCAAAAGCCAAAATAAAAAATTCCAGGATCCTGAAAAATATTAGATCAGAGGTGAAAAAACCTCTAGATTTGGAATACAACTTGGAAATACCAATTGTAAAACATTTTATTGTCGATTTTAATAAGATATCTTCCAGAGAAAGACATCATAATCCAAT
>Ga0302320_10025921_pt1 | contig 11376 bp, 14 predicted proteins | sample Bog_T0_3_FD_202130 | JGI IMG/M metagenome (GOLD analysis project Ga0302320, IMG submission 202130) | Peat permafrost microbial communities from Stordalen Mire near Abisko, Sweden - Bog_T0_3 | ecosystem: Environmental > Terrestrial > Soil > Wetlands > Peat | place: Sweden: Abisko, Stordalen Mire... | reverse complement strand
TTGAGCGACACCGCGGCCAATGAAGCCCGCAAGCGGGCATTGACCACCCTGGAACAAAACTGCGAGCAGGCCAGTATCAAGGCAAAATCGGGCCGGCTCAGATGCCAGGCCGTGACCCTGTATCAAGGGGGTCAGTACTTTCTCTACAAGTACAAGCGCTACGACGATGTGCGGATGGTGTTCGCTCCCGAAGCGGACATTGCCTCTTTCGGCGGCGATCCCGACAATTTCCAATTTCCGCGCTGGTCGCTCGATTTCTCGCTGCTTCGTGCGTATGAGAACAACAAACCGGCGCCGACACCGAATTATCTACAGATCGACTTCGCCGGCCCCTCCGCCAATCAACTGGTGTTCGTCGCCGGCCACCCCGGATCGACCGCACGACTGCAAACTCGCGCCGAGCTCGAGTTCGACCGCGACCTGCCACTGCCGGTCACGTTGATGCGCGCCTCGGAGCTGCGCGGCCGCTTCATCCAGTTCGGCACCGTCAATCCAGCCGATGAACGCATCGTCACGGCGCCGCTCAATAGCCTGCAGAATGCGATCAAAGTGCGCCGCAAGGAACTCGACGCGCTGAACGACGATGCCATGCTCGCCGCCAAGTCCGAAGCGGAGCAGACGCTGCGCACGGCCGCTCATTTGACCGGCACGGATCCCTGGCACGAAATCGAAGCGGCCACTGCACGCGAACGCGCACTGTATTTGCGGTACACCTTCTTAGAAAGCGGCGCAGGCTTCAACAGCGGCTTATTTCACGACGCGCGGCTGTTGGTTAGGGGCGCCGCCGAGCGTGCCAAGCGCAACACCGACCGGTTGCGGGAGTTCACCGATGCATCGTTGCCGCTGATCCAACGAGAATTGTTTGCGCGCGTTCCCACTTATTCCGAGATCGAAGTGCTGACGCTGTCTTTTTCGCTCGAGCGCATGCGTGAATGGCTTGGGCCCGACGATCCGACGGCACGTAAGCTGCTGTCCAAGGAATCGCCTTCGGCGCTCGCGACCCGGCTCATCGCAGAAACCAAGCTGGACGATGCGGATGTGCGCAAGCAGCTGTGGCTGGGCGGCAGCGACGCGGTGAACGCCTCCCTCGATCCGATGATTGCGCTCGCTCGTTCGGTCGACGATGATGCGCGCGCCGTCCGCAAGCGCTTCGAGGACGAAGTCGAGGCGCCAATCGCAGCCGCGGCAGAAAGGATTGCGGCGGCGCGCTTCAAGGTCTACGGAACCAACGTCTATCCGGATGCAACGTTTACACTGCGCCTGAATTACGGCATCGTGCAGGGTTGGGTCGAGCAGGGCACGCCGGTTGCGCCTTTCACCTACCTCGATCGTGCATTCGAGCGCGCCACCGGCGCCACTCCCTTTAAAATACCTGCCAGCTGGATCAAGGCGAAAGATCAACTGAACATGCGTACGCCATTTTGCATCGCCACCGACAATGACATCGTGGGCGGAAATTCTGGCAGTCCCTTGATCAACGCGAACGGCAAGATCGTCGGTCTGATGTTCGACGGCAACATTCACTCGATCGCGGGCCATTACAGCTTCAACGCCGCGAACAATCGTGCCATCGCGGTGCATCCAGCGATCATTCGCGAGGCGCTGCAAACGGTATATGGCGCGAATTTCCTGCTTACTGAGCTCGGCGCCCGGTGAATTCAATGGAGTCGACCAAAGTAGGCCAGGCGAGCGAACCCGGCGAGTACGACGAGGGCATGCAGGCGTTGCTGCAGATCATCTGGGGCGACGGATTTCTCTCTCCGGGAGGACCTGCGGAAGTCGCGCGCTTGCTGGAAGGCAGTGACATTCGCGGTTGCTCGGTGCTCGACATAGGCTGCGGCCTCGGCGCCATCGATGAACTGCTGGTAACGAACTATCATGCAGAATCTGTGGTCGGCATCGACGTGGACCCGACGCTCGTCGCAGCAATGCAGGCGCGCATCGAGCGCGCGCAACTCGGCGGCCGAATCCGCGGCATGACGGTCTCGGGCGGTCCGCTGCCGTTTGCCGATGCCAGTTTTGATGTGGTGTTCTCCAAGGATTCATTGGTGCAGATCCCCGACAAGGCGGCGATCTTCGCGGAGGTCCGGCGAGTGCTCAAGCCCGGCGCGCGATTCATTGCCAGCGACTGGTTGCGCGGCGCCGGCGCCGATTATTCTGCTGAAATGCTCGAATTCTTCCGACTCGAAGGCATCGCCTACACTATGGCGACGCTCAGCGAGAGTGCGGCGGCACTGCGCGCGGCGGGTTTCGTCGATGTCGAACTTCGCGACCGCCATGACTGGTACCTCGAGCTTGCGCAACGCGAACTTCAGGCCATGGAAAATTCCCTCAATCCGATCATCGTGCACCGCATCGGCCCGGATCGGGCCCGGCATTTCATCGATAATTGGCGGCAACTGGTGGTCGTGTTGCGGCGGGGCGAACTACGGCCTGGGCATCTCAAGGCGCGAAAGCCGCCGGGCGAATGAGATGGCAGTCGAGGCCGCGTTCGCATTGCGCAATCTGAAGGTCGGAGACTTAGGGTGGGTGATCCACCGCCAAGCGCTGCTGTACGCGCAAGAATACGCGTGGGATTGGACCTACGAAGGCCTGATCGCCGGAATCTTGGCCGAATTCGTCGCGCACTTCGACGTCGAGCGCGAGCAGGCCTGGATCGCCGAGAACGACGGTCACATTGCAGGCTCGGTTTTCCTGATGCGCGGCAACGACGCCGCGAGTGCCAAGCTGCGCCTGCTATACGTCGAACCGGCAGCGCGTGGGCAAGGCATCGGTGCAGCCTTGGTCGCGGTGTGCGTCGCACGGGCGCGATCGATCGGCTATCGCCGATTGACGCTCTGGACCAATGATGTATTGATCGCGGCGCGCCATCTGTATATCACCGCCGGTTTCCATCTCATCGCCGAGGAGAAGCACCGATCGTTCGGTCACGATTTGGTCGGTCAGACGTGGCAGCTTGATCTTTGATCACGCGGGATGGCGCGACTTCTCGATCAGCGCCAGCGCTTTTTCCCAAGGTATGGGACCTTGGTGCATGGCAAAGACGGTATCGACGATGAGATTTTCACGCTTCACCGCCTGCGCAACTTCGTTCATCAATTCGGGATCGTACAGCGAACCATCATCGTTGAGAGCCAAGGTGTCGCTGGCGTACAAGAGATGATGCTCGGGAAAGTACACCATGTATTGCCGTTCGGTGGAGGCGCCTCGCAGCGGATACAGTTCCATGCGATTGGCACCGGAGCCGATTTCCTCTTTCTTCGCCACTAGCTTCCAATGCGGCTTGGGATTCGGCGCCCGTTGCAGCGCGTCGGGTTCGATGCTGTGCGGCGCACTCATCAGCTTGTCGAGCAGCGGCTGATTCAAATCGAGGATGTATACCGGCAATCCCAACGCCACCGCTTGACGCACGCCGCCCGTGTGCGGCCAAGAATCCGAGGTCGACAGGATGGCGTTGATCGGCAGACCCGGGTGGCGTCTGCGCGCCTCTTTGAGAACGCCCTGCGTATAGGCTCCCGAAATCGGCGCCTCAAGAATGATGATTCCGTCCGACTGTTTCACGATCGTGGCGTTCCAGGAGCCGGCAAACAAATCGATTCCCGGCGCCAGCGCGGTCGCCTCTTTGATGGCAAAGCCCCGATTCCAGCCAGGCGACGCCGAGCTTTGCTTAACCGCCCCCGCGGTCATCTCAAACGCCTTGTCATCGAGGGGCACGTTGAATTCGACGTTCAGTGCCTGAGTTGACCGCCAGAGGGCGCCGTTGCGCTCCTCGACCCAATTCGTCGGATACGTGACGCCCTCGACCAGCTTCCAATTATCCCAATAGACCCGCTGGTGCACGTCGCCCCAGAAATACCAGAAATCGTGAAACACCCGGGTGGTCTCGACCGCGTCCGGCAGATGATTGAACGAATTGAGCAAAATGCGCACCGGGATGTGCCGCCACGTGAAGGCGACCACGGCATGCGCAGTCGATCGCAACACCTCCGGCGCCTCGAAGTGCAGATCGGAGGCATCGACGGCGGTCAGTAGAATCCGCGCCGGACCCAATGCGAATGCGTCTCTGGCCGCGTCCAAGTCGGCCAACGAACACGGCGAATCGCCGAATTTGGTGTGGTACACGCCACCGTCCGCGCCCACCACCAATGTGGTATCGGACTCTGACTGATTGGGATCGGACTCCGGCCACGTGAGCTTGGCTTCCGCAAGCATGCGTTGATTGGCCAAATCCAGCGTCACATGGGCGCGCTCATAGGACGTGATGAACGGCGCCTGACGATAGGATTGTTCCGCGAGCAACGTGTGGCCAACGGTTTGTAAGCGCACATTGGTGATTTGCTGCAGCCGGTCGCGGCCTCCGATCGCCTCGAGCGCGGCGGTGACGCATTGTTGCGCGCTCTCGTGCGGGCAACCCGGGGCAACGACCGGTTTCTCGGCTGACGGGGCGCCCACGGCTGCTACGCTGCTCAGGGACAAGGCCGACAAACCCAGCAGCTGCGCGAATTTCGTCATTCGACCTCCTCGATGACGAACCATACGTTAGGCGCTGCGTCAGGTGCCAGGTGTCGCTGCAACAATACTCGGGCGGTCCACTAATCGTTGCTCGGTTCGCGCTCGGCCGTGGTGAACTGCAGCATGCATTCGTCGATCAGCGCATGCAGGGCAGCGGCCCGTTCCACTCCCAGGCGCGAATTCAGGGCCAGCTGGGCCTGTTTCCACGCCCGCTGACCCTCCACGCGCTTCGCCCGGCCCTCTTCGGTGGCCTCGATCAGGCGTGACCGCGCATCCCGGCCCTCCCCCATCCGCAACCACCCCTGCGCGACCAGCGGCTGTAGATTGCGCGTCAGCGTCGAGGCCTCCAGGTGCATGCGCCGCGCGAGGTCAGATGGCTGAATCGGCCCCAACAGCACGACGTGCGACAGCAACGAGTATTGGGTGTTCTTGAGGCCCGTGGTGGAAACATAGCGGTCGTAATGGCGGGTCACGGTCCGCGTCAACTCGCGAAGCTTCAAATTGGTGCAGCCACGCGGCTTGACAGTTTCAGCCATACGCCATTATTGTAGCTACAACAGTTGTATATGCAACCAATAACTCAGACCGTCGAGCAGACTCTGACCCGTTGGCACGCGGACGAAGAAGGGGTGCGCGCGCGGTTAGCCGCGGCCATCGGCTACGCCCGTCCAGACCAGGTGCAAGGACGCTCCGGTATGGAGATATTCGAGGCAATCTTTGCCGGTGAACTGCCGCGCCCGCCGATCGGCGACACGCTCGACTTCTTGCTGATTCACGTCGAACCGGGATTTGCGGTGTTCCAGGGCCGGCCGAATCAGCGCCACTACAACCCGCTCGGCGCGGTCCATGGCGGTTGGTTTGCCACGCTGCTCGATTCGGCGGTCGGTTGCGCCGTGCACTCGACATTGCCGGCGGGCAAATCCTACACGACGCTCGAACTTAAGCTGAATATGGTGCGTGCACTGACCGACGCTGTGCCGCTGGTGCGTGCCGAAGGCAAAATCATCCATGGCGGGCGACAAGTGGCGACTGCCGAAGGCCGCCTCGTGGGCCCAGACGGCAAGCTGTATGCCCACGCAACCACGACCTGCCTGATCTTCGATCGGGCCCCTGCGGTCGCATCGGCCGGATCCTGAAGCGTTTATACCCTAGGCGCTGGGGCCGACCGAATCAGCGGGTGCGCCAGCATCACCATCAGTTTGCGCTCCATCCCGCCCTCGCCCGCGGCTTCCCGTTGGGCCATGTCGATCACGGACTGTTCGTGATTCGCCATGAAGACGACCAACGGCAGATCTTCGGGAGCCGCCACCTCGGACAGCACCTGAAATCGGCGTTGATACGGCAAGGCGAGTTCCGCAAGGATTTTCATCGCTTCTTTCCAAGGCATCTGAGCGAACCGCTCCGCCGCGGCCGCGCCGGCGGCGCGCGTACTCTCATCCTCGACCAGGCTCAGCCCGTGACGCGCCAGCATCGGCCGCAGTCGGACCTTTGCTTCCGACTCGAGCTGTAGGAACAATCCCAACTTGTATTTTTGATCGGGGTCGGTCGCAAGCTGAAGCCAGCGCGATGCCAAACCCTCGCCTAAAACCTCTGCGGTATACAGTTCGGCAATCCCGAGACGATAAGCGTCCTTATCCATGACTGCCGACGCTATAGGCTTGGCAATTCAAAGGCAAGAATCGGCTTGAGTTGCGTCATCGGCTGCCGGATAGTAGCCCAATGAGCATGCCGCACCGCTATCACATTTTCGACACCGCCGGCGGTTGGTGCGGCATCGCTTGGAACGAAGTCGGCATCGCGCGCTTCCAATTGCCCGCGTCGAACGCCAACGCAACCGAGCGAAATCTGTTGCGCCATCTGCCCGGCGCTGTGCCAAGCACGCCTTCCGAGGCCGTGCTTACGGCAGTCGACGCGGTGAAGCGATATTTTGCGGGCGAGAAGGTCGATTTTTCCGATTTGAATCTCGATCTGAACGAACAAGACAGCTTCTTCAAGCAAGTCTATGCAGCCGCACGTCGCGTCCGCTGGGGTCAAACAACGACCTATGGTGCCTTGGCCAAAGAACTGGGCGCGGGGCCTGAAGCCGCGCGCGATGTCGGTCAAGCGATGGCCAAAAATCCCGTGGCATTGATCATTCCATGCCACCGGGTGTTGGCCGCCGGTGGCAAAGTCGGCGGGTTTTCAGCCCCGGGAGGTTCGGCGTCGAAAATCCGCATGCTCGAACTCGAAGGCGTTCAAGTCGGGCCCGCGCCAGCGGCGCAACAAGCACTGAAGTTTTGAGAGGCAGCCATGGCCACAGCGAGCGACGTACCGGTCTTCGTGCCGACGAAAGACTTTGCCGTATCGAAGGATTTTTAGCACGCGCTCGGCTGGAAATTGAATTGGCAGGATGACGAGCTCGCGGAATGCAAATTTCCGATCAGAGTTTCCTATTGCAAAACCGTTACGTCAAAGAGTGGGCGAACAATTTCATGCTTCAGTCAGCATCGACGATGCGCAAGGTTGCTACGATCTTGCCGCATCGGTCATAGCCACTGGAAAATATCTCGATGCCAAAGTCAACGCTCCTGCGCGACAGGCGTATGGCGCCTTGGTCACTCATTTGTGGGACCCAACGGGCGTGCTGCTGCACCTGGCGCAATGGGATTGAGCGGTCCGTTGGAATCCGCGCACTTCGGCGCAGGCGCTACACGCCTTCCCGGCGTACGGGCACATTGATGCCGAATATCCATTTCCAAACCTTTCCCTGCTTAACGTAGACCGAACTGCCCCAAATAGGTCAAACCTTTTGGCCGAAGCAGGTCCCGTCGGCACTGCCGTGAAATGTCAGTATGCCAACCGTCGGTGAGAGCATGGTCGCGGCGGCATCGGTGGAGCTGACGGTTTTCACCTCGCACCCTTCCCCAGACCGGTTCTTCAAGGCTTCGGCTTTGGTGCCGAGGTGGATACCAAAAATATCGATAAATTGACTATTGCTCGCCGTCAGGCCGTCCAATTTTTGAGCATCGCGATCTTTCCATACGTCCCAGATGACCTTTTCGAGCGCCAGCAACTCATCCGTGCGAGTATCTTGAGCCATGGCGTTGGCGTGGTGTCGATGCGCATTCTCGGCAACCGGCTTCGCAGCAGGCGCCGCCGGATTAACAATCTCAGCTTCGGTGTGAAAGGCCGCTCTCCACCGAGTGCCGTGCCGAACATACACGGATGCCGCCCAACTGGCAGGCGGGATCTTCTGTCCGTCGCATAGGCCGTTGACGCTTATCTTGTGAGTGATCAGCGATGCATTCTGGCCAAGCGGAGTCATCTGCTCATCGGAAAGCGCGAAGTCAATGATGTCGCAACCAGCGCCGCTGTATTCCTTGGTCGCCGATGCCTTGTCTAGCCTGCCCGATGCACCCAGCCAACAAAATTATCCGCAAGAAATGTGTCCCAGAACTTTGCGTCTTTGGACTTCCAGGCCTCGTATGCGCTCTTTTCAAGCGCTTCGATCGCAGCTTTTGACGGCGCTGCCGCGACAGTGTTTTCAGCCGCCTCGGCGTTGGCGCCCGATGTGAGAAGAGCGGCTGCGGCAATTAAACCGAAGTGTCGGAAACTTGCCATCGTCGCCACCTCAATTTTGTTATAGATTTAATTAACTGAAGCATGCCCTCTAAGGGTACGGCAAAACGACTCATCGGACTACGCGATATCCCGAAGCCAATGATACAACCCAAGACGGTTGACCAATATATCGCAGGGTTCCCGCCTGCGGTTCAGACGATCCTCACTCGAATACGGCAAACGGTCAAAGCAGCTGCACCGGATGCCGAGGAAACCATCAGTTATCGAATGCCCACGTTCACGTTGAACGGCGTACTGATCCACTTTGCGGCATTTAAGAAGCACATCGGGCTCTTTCCTCCGGTGCGAGGAGACGACAGCCTCATGAAAGCCGTGAAGCCCTACGCCGGGCCGAAAGGTAACCTGCAATTTCCATTTGGAAAGCCGATCCCTTACCCATTGATCCGACGCATCGTGAAAGCCAGGATTCGCGAGCTGGTTGCCTAGCCTTGCCATCGCCCACAACAAGCGCATTGGCGATCAGCGCCTGTTGTGCATGCGGCGGCGCCCTTCGAGTAACACGGCAAACTTGACGCTCGCGCCGGTTCATAGGCCGATCGTTCGGTGGTCTGACTTGGGCGCATCGCCTCGCTAGATCAGGCAACGCGACCGGCAGTTATAATTGTCGCCGGTCACTGCTTGGGCACGATAGATCCCGATAGATGCGGAAAGGGTCCGGATCCTTCGTATTCTCGCGCCTCACGTTACGGCTTGTGCTCGTGGTAGACGCAAGCGAGTTTGTTTCCGTCCGGGTCACGTACATACGCGACAAAAAAACTCGGCTCATAATATGGACGCGTACCGGGGGCCCCTTCATCAGTGCCGCCGCACTTCAATGCGGCGGCATGGAAAGCTTGCACTTGAATTTCATCCTTGGCGCGGAACGCGATCATCGTGCCATTCCCCGCAGCAGGTGCCCGCCCATTGAACGGACTGCAGACCCAGAACCCGTATCCCTCGTCGTACGATCCTCCCCATCCTGCCCACCCGTCGCTCCAGTTCGGCGCACGACTGACGCCCAATGCGCCGAATACCGCATCATAGAACTTGATCGCGCGCTCCATGTTCGAAATGCCAACAGTCGAATAGAGGATCATTTCTTCAATCTCTTCTCACATGGGTCCGTATCGTCACGGTAAATTTCAATGCAGCGGCCGGATTGCATTCAATACATCCCGAAATGCAAGCGCCTGGACCTGGCTGGAAAGAGGAAATGTCTGGTCGCCGGCATGTACGACGGTCAGCGACTTGAGTTTCAGATCATGCATGGCCGAGCGCATCGATGGCGTCAGCGTCGGAGCGACAGTGCGCTTCACCTCGAAGCCCAGCCTCAATCCTCCACGCACGACCAGCAGATCCAATTCGGCACCCTGATGGGTTCGCCAATGATAGGTCTCCTCTGGGGAAACGCCCAACTGTTGCACCAGTTGATCGATGATGAAACCCTCCCATGACGCACCAAGCTTGGGATGCCCCTCGATGTCCCGCTTCGTGGGAAGATTCAGCAGTGCGTGCAGTAATCCGGAGTCGCGAATGAAAATCTTCGGCGACTTCACCTGCCGCTTGCCAAGGTTCTCGTGCCAGGGTTTTAGCTGCCTCACGACCAACGCATCGGTCAGTTTGTCGAGATAGTTGCGCACGGTGGTATCCGCCACGCCGAAGGAACGACCTATCTCGGATGCGTTCCATAGTTGAGCGTGATGATGCGCAAGCATCGACCAGAAACGCCGCATGGTGTCTGCGGCGATATTGACGCCGAGCGCCGGCAAATCACGCTCGAGAAAAGTCCGGATGAAGGCTTGTCGCCATTCCATGCTTTCTCGGTCCGAGCGCGCGAGGAAGGCTTTGGGAAATCCGCCGCGCACCCATAGGCGATCCGCATGCTCGAAACCAACTTCTCGGACTGCCAGACCCGGCAACTCGTAGTAAGCAATTCGCCCGGCTAGCGATTCGGAACTCTGCCTGAGCAAATCAGGAGCTGCGCTCCCCAAAACCAGGAACTTTGTGCGGACCGGTTTGCGATCCGCCAATACGCGCAATACCGGAAACAGCCCCGGGCGCCGCTGCACCTCGTCCAGCACGACGAGGCCCCTGGGTTCCTGAAGCGCAAGCAGCGGATCCGCCAGCCGAGCGAGATCGGAAGGATTCTCCAGATCGAAGCGAATGATCCGGTTGCTCAAGGTAGGCGCTATTGAAGCCGCCAGAGTCGTTTTCCCGACCTGCCGCGCCCCAAGAATCGCAACGACGGGAAATCGCTTCAACAGGCCCGTGATCTGCCGCGCGTGCAATTCACGATCTATCATGGACAGTACGCTACCATGAAAGTTCGGTTTTTAATACCGATATTTCATGGCAATTGATGCATCAATAAGCGCCCTGGTCCGGTCACTCCCACTCAATTCTCTCCTGCACCCGTAAGCAATTGAAGGACAATCATTTTGTGTCGGAGCGCATTAATTACCGTCATTTGCGCCGTCAGAAAATTCCGCTTGGGGGCGATAGATGGCGATAGATGGCGAAAGGAATTACGAATCCTGAAGCTTCTCTTGCAGCCACACCTTGATCAGAGATTGATATGGCACATCTCGCGCGTTGGCAGCTGACTTTATAGAGTCAAGAAGATGCTGCGGTAGCCGCAATGAGATCGTCTGGGTAGACGGCTTTAGATTAGGAAGTACAGCCACCTGTGCTTTTTTCCAGTCCATATACACCGTTGAGTCGTTCTTTTCCCAGAACGCCCTTTCCGCGGCCTCACTAGCAAATTTCGGGATGGGCTTAAGACGCTTGTTCATAAATCACGCGCTCCTTCCGGTGCATGTCTCTGGCCGATATCACCCGGATGAACTGCCCGGCGTCTCTCAGCGTAAAGGTAATGTGCAGTCTCCGCCCTTCATTGGTCTTGCCGAGGGCATGAAAGCGCAGCTCAGCCTCGCTATGCCTCGGATCGGGTAGAACAAGCAACGGTGAATTAAAGAACACCTGCTCCGCCTCAGCCATCGAGACGCCATGCTGCTCATTCTTTCTCGAGTTGCCCCATTCGAAGCCAATGGCTTTCGCCAAGTCGATCATGTCTGTATATTACTGTAATATACAAGGGATTGCCAAATCCAGCCGCTATGGCCGTACCTGACCGGGTATTCCGCTTGGGCGTGTGGGTGGTGGCAACGAAGTCGCGACCGCCATCGCGTTCTGCTCTCGGACGATGCTTCCTACATGACGGGTGCACACCTTGCCGTCGACGGGGGGTTTCTGATCTAGCTCCGC
>Ga0302320_10025919_pt1 | contig 11377 bp, 10 predicted proteins | sample Bog_T0_3_FD_202130 | JGI IMG/M metagenome (GOLD analysis project Ga0302320, IMG submission 202130) | Peat permafrost microbial communities from Stordalen Mire near Abisko, Sweden - Bog_T0_3 | ecosystem: Environmental > Terrestrial > Soil > Wetlands > Peat | place: Sweden: Abisko, Stordalen Mire... | reverse complement strand
AAATCGTATGAGCACTGCCGTACCCATCTTGTCTCGTAGTTCTCTGTAATCAATTGCCCATGGTCCATTTCAAAAAGAAGTTCTCGGTGTGCAAGGAACGGCATCAGCGTCCTCCAATCGGAGGCATAATCGAGAAACGGATTGCAATACTGATCGTCATGATCAACACCATTACCAAGCCGGAAAGTACACACCAGTAGGCGGCCCTCGCCGCGTAGAATTCCGTTCGCACACTCGTAGATGCTTTCAGTTTTCCGATCAAAGGAATCACGCCTACCAGTACTACCATGCCGCCAACCGTAATTGCGATACTCCAGCGGAACACTAACCAGACGAAGCACTCCATGGCCCACCTCAACGCTGATAGGCTATCAAATCTAAGCTAGGAGGCCTTAATTCAAGATGTGTACTAATCTGGTTCATGGAATTCGCAAGCGGTCGCTGTGATGCGGTGCCTTTAAGCGGCGCAATGCGGCATTCCAGATTTGTCCCAGGCTAGTGGAGCTGAACGAGGCAAGAAGCTTATCCAAGGCCGCGGAGAAGAATCGATGGGATTCAAGAGCCCGTATGGGCGAACCGACCATCTGCCTCAAGACGGAGCAAGCCGCGAAGAATCAAAGCAACGGCTTCATCAACATGCGGCGTTTTGGCCAGGATGGCATTTTCCTCACGGGTCAACCCATTGTCCATATCGACACCCTTGAAAGCGTCGAGCGCATCGAGTCCCTTCCATTTTGGCCGGGAGGTAGCCGAGGGCAATATCAGACCCAGTGCCTCTGCAATATCTCTGGCACAGCCACCGAATCCGCCGATCAGAAAGAGAGGCTGCCTTGTCTGCAAAGACAGAAGCGATTCCTCGGCGATTCCGGGCATCACGCCTTTGTACCCTTCTACGCGCCCGCCGAGAACGACACGAGCATCTGTCGCGCGCAGCATTACTCGCCGCATCGATGTGAGTCCTTGGGTCCATTGGGCCTCGGTTGGCGGACCTTGACGCATCATATGACGCTCGTTCATCGTGCAACAATCACCTTCCAGAGTCAAAAGCACAAGCTTGGCATATTCCGTCAGTTCCGAGGTATACCGCTCAAGATCGGCAGTAGCCATGAGGATATGCACAGGCCAAGCGAGATAGTCTGTCACGCCCATTTGCCCATCCCCTTCGTCCTGCTTGCGGCTGTGGCGGGCAACCAGTTCGAAGAGCAGCTCAGTAAAACCCAGCGTACGGAGATCACCGCCATAGGCCAAACGCGCGCCAAGTGCGAGCAAATGGCGTGCAATTTCAGCCATGGCATCGCGCAAGTGCTCCTCTGTGAACCCAAGTTCAGGCATATCCGGACTCTCCGATACAGAGATGGCCGCAACCCGTTGGTTCAACACTTCCCTGTAGGTCATGCCAAGCCTCCCGCTACCCATTCTGTGAAACTGCGCAATCGCACGCGAGGCGCTACATTTTCGAACAAACGTCCCTCCTCACTGCTGAGCGGCGGGTCGGGGTAGACAATCGTAGGGCTGGGAACGTCCTTTTCGGGCGGCAAGCCCACAAGCGAGATTAACTCGGGCGGACGAGGCACAAACACAACTGCCGGGTCGGCGCTTGCAGCATGTGTGACACGGCACCGCCACAGAAAATCCTTCAAGACGTCATCGAGCAACCGCCCAATCACGACATCGAGCCGATCATTGCTGTGTCGGTCCATTCGGACAATGGGCACGTTCCCCATATAAGGAAAGCCTCGTTCGTCCTGATCTGTGATGCAATTGACAACCACGAGTGGGACATTCCAGTGTTTCGCCTCGATAATTTCTCGTCGGCACCACTCCCTGGAGGAGTAGGAATCCGTGTGGATCGCTACAACTGCACTGGACCGTACCTGCTTGAGCAGTACGCTCTGAAAGGGAAGGCCCGCTGGAATGTCGTGGGTGTCAAAGAAGCTAGAAAGGCCGTGACCAGCATGCAGGTGATCGCGGATCAGATTGGCAATGCGTTCGCCATCGTCGTCGTGCTTGGAATGGCTGAGGAAGATCTGAACTTTCTGAAGATACTTTTCAAGGGCGTCTTCTTCTTCCGCCGGGTGCCGGAGGTGTTCAAGGTAATGGCGCAACATCCGGCAGAACTCATACGTCAGTTCGCGGATGAGGCGCTGCTCAAGCTCGATTTGTCCGCCATCCCACTGATCCCACCGCAACGCCTGTTCATCGAGGCCGATGGCCAGGCCCGCACGCTCCACTGACACTGGAAACACCCGTGCGCTAAGGCCTACTGCTACTGTCTGCATTGCCAGCGCCTTCACATAACCGACCCAATCCGCGTCGCGCGAGAGGGCCGACTCGGCTAACACAACGACCGCGGTCGTCTCGGCCTCGCTTAGGTCGATGGGTAGCGGGACGGACAATCCTGGGCTAGCTACTGACCGGAAAATTACGCTCAACCCGATACCTCCGGCGACGTTCTCATAGAGTTTTCTGCGGAAGTGCTGGCGAATCGCTTCCGCGACACCCGCGCCAGCCGCGAAATCAGTGTGCCAGACGATATAGAGTGCGAGGAACGGACGGGTCGGGTGGGGCATCAGAGGTCCTCAATTGTTGCGCAACTGACGCTCACGCGAGTTGTTGATGAGGCGTCGGTCACGAGATTTTGAGTTGTTGACGTAGCGTTCGAGCTGAGCGGCGCTGGCTGTCAGCTCCTGCCAGCTCAAGAAAAGGGCAAATCCTGACTGTATGTTATCGTGGAGGCGGCCTGGGACGATGAGCTTCCCCTCGGGAGAGCGTGTGGCGCTTGGCAGGTAAGCCCCGATCAAACCGTGCTCTTTATCTAGTGTTGCCCTGATCTCCCAATCCACATATTTGCGGCGCCAAGTATTCTCGCCGACCAAGACTATGGTACAGGAGCTGCCAGTGATGTAATTTTCCCGTATGCGCCGCATTACATACTCGACGTCATCGCTCTCGACCTCCGCGTCCAATGAGACGTCGCGAATGACGTCGTAGGTGTCATGAAACTTGGTCGAAAAGGCATCGTAGTATGCCTGATCGCTGCCATGGTGATAGCTCACGAATATACGATGCTTGACCACCGGCGGATTGTTCAGCCCCCTCCCGACCGCTCCATAGCCCATCCGTTGTGAGCTCCCTTCCGAATCGCAGAACAAACGCACACTCCAGCTATTCTAGAGTGGCCCGGAATCGCGCGCAACGGCGAGTCGGGAAGTGCGAGGCGCGGGATAGTTCGAGTAGCTGCCGCTTCACCGTCTATTTGTGCGAGGATGCAGATGAATCCCGTCTCTTGTGTGCCTGCCGTCCCCGCGCAGAACCTTGTATTTTTCGGACCCGCATTCGTGAATATTCTATGGCGGAGGAAGATCCTTCGGACTATTATATTTTGTGGGTGTTCGCCTGACTCGAGAGGAAAAGGACAAATCCGATGCCCGATCAGACAAAGAACGTTTTTATCAGTCACGTCCACGAGGATGATGAAGGTTTAGGGGATCTCAAGTCGCTCTTAGAGAAGAACGGCATGACCATCCGAGACTACTCCATCAATTCCGACAATCCCAACAATGCGCATTCGGAGGAGTACATCAAGTCGCAGATTCTGGCGCCGCGTATTAGGGATTGTGCCACGATGATCGTCTACATGTCACCCGAAACAAAAGACAGCAAATACGTGAACTGGGAGATCGCATATGCCCAATCCCAAGAAAAGCGAATTGTTGGCGTTTGGGCACATGGGGAGAAAGGCTGCGAGGTTCCGGAAGCGCTGGCCGACTTCGGGGACGCCGTTGTTGGTTGGCATGGCAACAGCATCATCGATGCCATCAATGGCAAGATCAATAGCTGGGAGCAGCCCAATGGTAGCCCATGCCAGCCCAGAGACATACCGCGTTATAGCTGTAGGTGACCGTGAGTATATTCTCCTATGTTGTAGCAAGGGACTTTGGATTTGCCCCTAATCCCTTTGGCGGATTTTGCACGCTCGCGACTTGCAAACCGGAGATTCGTCGTCTTGCAGAAGTTGGCGACTGGGTTTTCGGAACAGGTAGCGCGACCTGGAATCGCAAAGGAAGTCTCGTCTACGCGATGCGAGTAGCGGAAACGATGTCCTTCGATCAATACTGGGAAGATCCGCGCTTCTTGCAAAAGAAGCCCGATCTTCGGTCCTGCAGAAAATCGGCCTACGGAGACAATATATACCATCGCGGGAAGGGCAGATGGATACAGTTGGACTCCCATCACAGTCTCGCAAACGGTGCCCCAAACCTCAAGAACATCAGCAATGACACCCAGACAAACCGTGTCCTGATTTCCACTCAATTCGCCTATTGGGGTGGATCGGGTCCTCAAGTACCACAGAATCTAAGGAACTACGATGGCTACGACCTATGCGCCGGACGCGGCTACAAACGAAAATTCACGCAGGAGATGGAAGAACAGGTCATCGAGTGGTTCTTATCCCTGAAGGCGCAAGGCTACCTGGGCCGCCCTATCAATTGGATGCGCTACGCATGACTATATCGTCAGGTGAGCCCTAAGCCCTTCAGACCGGAATCAAATACAGGCAAGAAGTGTAATTTCAGAAACCTCTGGATCTGCGGCCAATTAGATGGAGTGACGAGAGTTGCTTGCTATCCTGCAGCAGGCGTACTCCTGGAGAAGATGAGGTTCATGTGCCTCCGCCGCCTCGGTTTTGCCCACTGAGTTTTCTCTTGAGTATTCGTTCCCTGCGGGTTTTCCTCTGAAGCGAGCAGCCAATTAAATCACCGAGGAAGCCACCACGTCTACCAGTTAATCCGGCGGGGGACAGATACACGCTTCCAGCGTAAGGTTGTCGAATTCTGTTGATCCTGCCGCAACAGTCGCGCCGCAGTCACTGCGACAAAATTGCCTACAGCGATAATACATGGGAACCAGTTTTTCTAAGCTAAACCTTTGATATATTGAGGCGTAAGGCGATTCTATGAACGTTCGACTACCCCTGGTTCCAAGCCAGATGTTCTTCTCGTTAACGCGCGCGGGCCTTCGAGGCCTCCTCTCGTGGACCCGAATCCCGTGGAGGCTATAATCGAAGGCCGATAGTCAGATGCGCTTGACCTCATCCTTCGATCCGCAATGGTGCACACATCACGCACACAGGCTTTTGTTGAGCTCACTGCAAGCTGAAAAATACAAGGTAATCAGCGCGTTTGTCGCTGATGGGGCGAATCAGTGGCCATTACAGCCCCACGCTTCGTAGTTCCAGCCTGATCGTCTCGCGGTATGCCTGACAGGCACCCACCGAGCGCCTGCCGTCCAACTCTGGCGGAGCATGACAGCCCGAAGTCGGAGGTTACCACTTTAGGCTGGTTTTGATTTGTTGGTTGATTTTGAATGGCCTGAGTCGGTGGTCATCCAAGTGGCCGCTTTTGGGCGTCCCGCCAAGGTTCAGGGACCGGCACGAGCGTTACGAAAGTGGTTCAGCCAGTTCACGTTTTCCTGACACTGGCCGACTTACGAGGAGTAATCCAATGGATGAGATTGCTTCTTCGGCTATTGCCCAAGCGGCGGATGCTGCGGCGGGAGTCACGGCAGCGGTAGCGGCGATACGATCACCATCATCATAGTCATCCTCAGCAGCTCCACCAACCGGCGGAGTATCATAATCGCAAGAATCTTTGCGGAGACGTTTGCGGATAGGGACGAAGAACAATCATGTTTCTTGCCGAGCTGCTTATTGAGAACTTCAGGATTTTCGGAGAAGGACAGAATGCGCTCAAGCTTCGCCTAAAGCCCGGTCTCACGGCTCTGGTCGGCGAAAATGACACAGGCAAGACGGCGGTCATGGACGCTATCCGGTTCGCTCTCGGTACCCGTGATCAGGAATTCATACGCGTTGAGGAGTCGGACTTTCACCAGCCGCCGAATGGCGCCCTCCGAAAAAACGAGATCAGGGTTCGCTGCAAATTCGCGGACCTCAGCCAGTCCGACGTCGCCGCGTTTACCGAATACCTCACCTACGACACGGAAGACGATGTCACGATTCCGGTTTTGTACGTCAACTGGCACGCCGTCGGCGGCTTCAGGGGAAGCAGGCGGTTCATAACCGTCGAAACCCGGTCGGGCCGCGTGGCCGACGGGCCGTCGCTCGACCCGGAATCCAAGGTGCTTCTTTGCGCGACCTACCTCCGCCCGCTTCGGGACGCCGAGCGCGCCCTATCCGCAGGTCGCGGCTCACGCCTGTCGCAAATCCTTCAGTACACGAAGGAGATCAAGGAACATGGCGACGATTACGACCTTACAAACCCGCCCACCGACCCGTCGACGCTCAGCGTCCTGGGAATCGCCGACTACGCCAACGCACTCCTTGGAGAGCACGCGGGCATTCGAAATGCCCGCAAACGCCTTAATGACGAATTCTTGAAGGAGCTGTCCTTTCTCGGCAATACGTTGGAAGGTTACATATCGGTCAGTGGATCGAATGGCGACCCAAGCGTTCGCCTGCGTCAATTGCTCGAAAAACTGGATCTTGAACTGCGGGACGGCGACAACGCCGCCAACGCAAATCGCGGCCTCGGTTCGAACAACCTTTTGTTCATGGCCTGCGAACTGCTACTTCTCGGCTCCGAATCTGAGGGTTTTCCGCTGCTGCTCGTGGAGGAGCCAGAAGCGCACCTGCATCCGCAGCGGCAGCTTCGCCTCATGCAGTTCCTACAGCAGAAAGCGAACAAAGCTCGTACGGACGGTCAGACAATCCAGATTATCGTCACGACGCACAGCCCGAACCTGGCTTCCGCGATCCAACTGGACAACCTTGTCCTCCTCAGTAGCGGCAAGGCATTCCCCCTGTGCGCGGGCCGCACGGAACTCGACCCGTCTGATTATGGATTTCTCAGCAGATTCCTCGACGTGACGAAAGCCAACCTGTTCTTCGCGCGCGGTCTCATGATCGTGGAGGGTGACGCCGAGAATATTCTCCTACCGACGCTAGCCCGCATTCTGCAGCGCGACTTGACCGGAAACGGAGTGTCGATCGTCAATGTCGGAGGAATTGGCCTCCGGCGGTTCGCACGCATTTACCAGCGCAAGGACCCCGCGACCGACGGCATCATCCCGGTTCCGGTGGCGTGCGTCACCGACCTCGATGTGATGCCGGACTGTGCCCCCGAAATCACGGGCCGTGTCAGACCCGGTGAAACGTGGCCAGAGAAGAAGAAGCGACGGTGGCGCGCAAAAAAGGACTACACACCCCAGGAACTCACCGACCGGCGCGAGGAGATACGCGACAAAGCCTTCGGTCAGTACGTCAAGACGTTCGTCGCCGACGAATGGACGCTCGAATACGACCTGGCGCACGCTGGTCTGGCGCGTGAAGTCTTCGTCGCCGCCCGGCTGGCTGCGGACGACGAGCGCATAGCCGCCGGCAAGGTCAAGACGTATGTCGTGGCGCGGCAGGCGCTGCGGGATTTCGACGTTCTTGTCGGCGAGCACCCCAATAGGGACGAACTCGCCACCTACATTTATGAGCCATTTATCAATGACTCCGGCCTGTCAAAGGCGACAGCGGCACAGTATCTTGCTCGCATCCTGCAGTCCCGCCATAGGTGCGGACGGATGACGCCGGAAAGCCTGCGCGCCATGCTGCCGCGCTACATCGTCGATGCCATCGAGCACGTTACCCTTGCTCCATCGGATGAGACCACCGAGGGAGATTCCACTGACGCGACGGCACCGGCATGAGCGGCAATCCTCTACATCTGCCCGAAATAAGCGGTGAAGATGTCGCCTGGGCCTGTCACGTTCTCAAACTTCCGCATACGGCGTTCTCGGGAGATGACGGCAATGATCCCCGGTTGGGCGTCATCAGGTCGCTGGATTCTCTCGACGTCGAGGCGTGTCCCGGCAGCGGCAAGACAACCCTGGTCGTCGCCAAACTCGCCATCCTCGCCCGCCACTGGGCGGAACGTCGTCGTGGAATCTGCGTGTTATCGCATACCAATGTCGCACGTCGCGAGCTCGAAACCCGCCTCGGTAGCACGTCCGAGGGAAAGCGCCTTCTGTCCTACCCCCACTTCGTGGGCACGATCCACGGATTCGTGAACGAATTTCTTGCCCTCCCATGGCTCCGGTCGAAGCCTTATCCCATCCGAGTCATTGACGACGATATCTGCTTGCAAAGACGGTGGCACAAGCTCCCGAGGAGAACACGTTTCGCGCTTGAGAATAACGGGCGTGACGAACAGGTCCTGCGCATGGCCGCTACGGATTTCTCTGTTGGCGGTGTACCTTGGGGCAGGGGCGGAACTCTGGGCACCGAGACCGAAACCTGGCAGGCGCTTCAACGAACCTGCCGCGAATCCTGCGAGGAAGGCTTCTTCTGCTATGGAGAGATGTTCTTGTGGGCCACTGAACTGCTCGACCGTGCGCCTCAAATGCGCGAAGCGCTGCGCGAGCGCTTCCCCCTTTTGTTTATCGACGAAGTGCAGGACACGAGCGAGCAGCAGTCGGCTCTCCTTTTCCGTCTGTTCATGGACGGGGGAAGCCCGGTCATCCGGCAGCGGTTTGGCGACTCGAATCAAGCCATCTACCAGTATCCCAGCCAGACGGAAGGCGCTTTGACCGATCCGTTTCCCGATCCAAGCCTGAAACGCACCATTCCCAACAGCTACCGTTTCGGACAGCAGATTGCCAATCTCGCCGACCCGTTGGGCGTCACTCCGCAAGCACTTGTCGGGCTAGGCCCCTCGCGGCACAACGAGATATCGGCAGAAACCGACAACAGGCACGCCGTCTTCCTCTTTGACGATCAGACAATTAGCCATGTCATGCCGTCTTATGCAGCTTATCTCCTTGAACTCTTTTCGGAGCGTGAGCTACGGGATGGCACGTTCACCGCCGTCGGTGCCACTCACCGTCCCGGAGAGGACGACAAGGTTCCGCGCTATGTGGCCCACTACTGGTCCGAATACGACCACAAGATGACAGCGTTGGAACCGCGGCCGGAGAGCTTTCTTCAATATGTGGCGGCGGGCCGGGCGCTCGAGCGTTCCTCCGGTGAGGCTCATCATGTCGTCGAGAAGGTCGCTGACGGCGTCCTGCGGCTGGCAGTCATCCTAAATCCGACCGCCGACCTGTCGGCGCGCAAACGCAGACACCGCTATGTGCGGGAATTGCTCGCCAGCTATGTCGGGGCGGACAAGAATTACATCGGGATTGTTTCCGCTCTGACAGCCGACGGGTTTGGTAATGCCGTTCCGACGAATTGGAGAAGCGTATGGGCACCAAGGGTCAAGGCTGTTGCTGGAATCTTGTCAGGCACCCCTGTCGATTCTGCCGAGGCAACGGCCTTCCTGTCCGACCAGGCTGAAATAGGGGGCCGCACCCAACCTTCGTCGACGGCCCAGCGTGACAACGTGTTTCGATTTCCACCACAGAGCCCGAAGATCGAGATTCGTGTCGGCTCGATACATTCGGTTAAAGGTGAAACGCACACTGCGACGCTGATTCTCGACACCTACTATCGCAAGCACCATCTGGAGACTCTCAAACCGTGGCTGCTCGGAAAGAAGTCTGGCGGCGGCTCAGAGCACAACACCCTCCTTTCGCGCCTAAGACAACACTATGTCGCCATGACGCGTCCTAGCCATCTGGTCTGCCTTGCCATGCGGGAGAGTTGCTTGCCAAATGCCGACGTAGCGGCGCTCAAGAACCGTGGATGGCACGTCGCCCGCGTCAATGCGGGAGTTCCTGAGTGGTTGTGAGCGAAGTTGACATGTCCCCAATCTTCCCACAACCATGGCATGTCACGATCGGTTCAGACAAACGCCCATTGCGACGCTGATCTTGCCCCCTCGTATTAGCAACACAGCGAGGACGTGCCCTTGTCCGCCTCATCAACGAACCCGAAGGACGATTGCGCGGATTCTGGAGCATTGGCTTGGCCCACTGCAATTGGGTCACCAGTCCGCGACCTTCTGCTATTGGAGCTGTGGCCAGTTCTGACCTACAGGTCGGAAAGAGATTCAGTTCCAGCCCAACTTCAGGACTGACCGTGATTTTGAGGTCACCAACAGCCGGCAAATTCAACTGTTGTTTAGCAGGTCCGACACGCTGAGTTTCCCTGCACAGATCTGGTTCATACTCCCTTCGGAGGCGACCATTGCGTATGGCTCTCCACCTTATCTTTTTGCTTGCATGATGGATACCTCATTCAGGTTCGGAGGCGCGGCTGCGACGTTTGTAAAGGACGTGCATATCTACTGGCGAAGCCGGCGAAACAGATCGGCGATGTCGATGCCGAGCGCTGATGTGGCGCGTTCGAGCGTCTGGAAGGACGGAACCAGAAGTCCACGTTCAACCTTTGATATATGGGAGCGCACCGTACCCATGGCAGTGGCGAGTTGCCTTTGGCTAAGTTTCCGTTCTCTCCGAAGACTTCGAACCGCAGCACCGATGCGCTTGGCAAGAGGCTCGGTCGAAAGTACAGCGCCGTGAGACGGAGATGAACCTGCTTGCAGGCCAACATGCAGCGTCTCCAGAGGCTGGTGACAGCGGCGGCAGAGACCGCTTGTTGAGCGGAATTGGACGAGGCGGCAATGTGGACAGCGCAGAATTTCACGGTTTGGAAATGGATTTGATTGCATGGGGGATCTCCGGCACAACACTAGCGCGACCGTACAACTGACTACGAGGGAAGCGTGGCGGATGCGGGACTTGGCAAATTGCAAGACAGCAATGCAAATGGCAGGGATAGCATTGAGGCGCCGGTATGCTGGGCCTTTCGGACGTCCCAGTCAACCCCAGCACAGCGTAGGCCGGGCATTCAGTCGAGGTTCTGTCCGGCTCCGAATCGATCAAAATGAGATTGTTACGACAAAATGAACATACTTAGATGCACAATTCGACGCGGAGGCCCGGTTCCCTCGCGTATCCTGGCCGAAGTTGTGCCAAACTATCGTCTCCGGGAGTACCGGGGAAAGAGGTTTGATATGAACTTTATCGATGATCCACTGGCCTTTGATGCAAGCGGCGAGGTTGGGAAAGGCGGCGCCCGGCGCGAAGAGAAAGAGACGAACAGCCTTGATTTTGGCGACGGCGTCCCCATGACTTGCGCTGAGATGGCCGCCGAATTGAACGCCATGGCGCGAGGTGAGAATCCGCCTCCGGAACCACGGCCCGGCCATGAACGTTGGAGCGAAGAGGACGAACGCATTGCGGAGGCAGAGTCGCCCAGTCACCTTTCGAGTGATCCCCCATTTGACTTCCGGTTCCCGGAAGAGGTCGAACTCAATGGGCGCGGCATCTACGAGACGATGTTCGACACCTTGCCCGAGATGGACATCATCATCGAGAATGAGTGCATCATGTAGCGAATGCACTGGCCGCTGAGGCGCGCGAGGATTGC
>Ga0302320_10025918_pt1 | contig 11377 bp, 7 predicted proteins | sample Bog_T0_3_FD_202130 | JGI IMG/M metagenome (GOLD analysis project Ga0302320, IMG submission 202130) | Peat permafrost microbial communities from Stordalen Mire near Abisko, Sweden - Bog_T0_3 | ecosystem: Environmental > Terrestrial > Soil > Wetlands > Peat | place: Sweden: Abisko, Stordalen Mire... | reverse complement strand
CGCCCCTCCGCACCTCAGATAAGACTCTCCCGGCTGTGCGAACAGTTCCCATCCGTGGTCCATTAAGGCCAGCGCCAACGACATCCAGAGCAAAGACGCGGCGCGCTCCGTGCGCTGCTCGCGAGTAAGCAGCATCCCTTTGGGATCGCGCATGCGCGACCCCAACTCCGCCAGATTCGTAACGGCCTCCGGGAGGGAACCTGGCGTCACGCCTGCAATTAAGGAGGCGTATTGCGCGGTGTAGGCCTTCCACAGGGGAACGAAGACATCTGTCCCAATCTTTTCCCAAGGCACAGTTTTTAGGCCAGCGGTCTTCAATTGCGGGAATCTGGCGTTCAGCAGTTGCTGTTCAAGGGCGTCCAGCCCGTCAACCAAGCAGATGGCGCGGGCCTCGCTCGGCGGCGGCATGGGGTACGGGAGGGCGCGAGCCGCATCAATACGGAGCCGCAGCGGCGGATGCGTATCAAAACGGTTGGTATTGGTTTTGCCGAGTTCGATTTCGAGTTGCCGCGAAAGCGCCTTGGCTACAGCCGGCGCCTCCAGGAAACGGCCGAACCCATCGGCGATCGGGGGACGGTATCCGGCCTGCAGAGCGGGCGCAAGCTCCGACTGCCAGAAGGGAATCATGGCAGCCGAGGCTTTATGTATGGCGCACAGACCGTCGATGAGGGCTTGAGAACCCGCCAGCGAGCAGGCCAATTCGTCGGCGCGCAGCTCCTGCTTCCGGGATACCATTTGTGTGGCGCGCAAGAAAAGCGTCCAGTAGGCTTTCAGTCCCGCGATCACCAAAACGTGGGCGAGGTGCGCCACCGCGATTTTTTGCATGGCTTGAATCGGAGCCGATGGGTTGGTGAGATTGACCAGCGTGCGGACCATCGCATCGCGCGTCCGGTAGACCAATGGCCCTAGCCGTGTGTCTCCCCCGTAGTAGTGGCCGAATTCATGCGCCAGGACGGCCCGGAACTGCGAGATGGTGAGCATCTGCATTAAGGGCAACCCCAATCCCATCACGCGGCGGCTGCCCATGCCCATGGCGCCGCCGCGCTCGGCCACCCAGGCATTGACATCGGGGATCAAATAAACCTCGCGCGGCAAGGGCTCGTTCAAAGCCTTTGCGATGCTTTCCAACTCGGCGATGAGACGCGGTTGGCTGGCCGGTTCCAGGCGCGGCCCGGGCGGTTTGAAGTTGTCGCGGCGCGGGGCCAACGACCATAAAATTGTCGCCGCCAGAACGATGCCGCAAAGCAGCAATAGCCAGGCCTGGAGATTGGTGGTGACGTACGCAATCAAGAGCAAAGGAAGACCCACACACGCCACGGCCAAGAGGATGGTCACCACATAGGAACAAATCACCATGAGGACGGCGAGCGCAGCCCAGCCCGCGAGCGAGCGGCGCGGAGGCAGAGCCATGGTCGTGGGCGATGCGATGGGGTCGTTCACCGGATGGCATCTATTATCGTCCAAAACGGCTATCGTTCAAAACGGCCGAGCAGAGTTCGCCGGGCACCGTTTACAATAAAGATATGACCATCCGCTGTCTGCGCGCCCTGGCCATTGCCGCCTTATACATTATAGGAGCCGCGCTGGCTTGCGCTCAGGACTGGAACACCCTCGAGAACTTGCCCGCCGTGGATATGAGCAGCCTTTCGCCGGCGCAAAAGGCTACCGCCCTCAAACTGCTGCGCGCCCGCGACTGCACTTGCGGCTGCGGCATGAAAGTGGCGGAATGCCGCGTGAAGGATCCCAACTGTTTTTACAGCAAGGGCCTCGCCTCGGTGATGATTGCCTCGATCAAAGCCGGCAAGAGTGAGAAGGAAGCCTTAGCCGACGCGGAGGCCTCTCGCTTCGCCCATCCGCCAGAGCATAAGCTCCTGGAAGATCCCATCGAGGTTCCCACTGCCGGAGCGCCGGAGACCGGACCGAACGACGCCCCCATCACCCTGATTGAGTTCACCGACTTCCAGTGCCCCTACTGCGCCATGGCCACGCCCCAGTTGCAGGCAGTGTTGAAGGCTTATCCCACGCAGGTCAGGCTGTTCTTCAAGGAATTTCCGCTGGACATCCATTCGCAGGCCGCGCTGGCCGCCGCCGCCGCGGTGGCCGCGCAAAAGCAGGGCAAATTCTGGCCAATGCATGATGCCTTGTTTGCCAGCCACACCGATCTGCGCCGTCCGACGATTCTGGCCCTGGCCTCTGCCATTGGCCTGGATATGAAGCGTTTTGAAGTGGACATCGACTCGCCGGAAGTGCGCAAGGCCGTGGTACACGACCTTGAAGACGGCCAAAACGCCGGGGTGATGAGCACGCCTACGATCTTCATCGACGGCCAGCATTATAACGGCAACATCAAACTGGAAACGCTGAAACCGATATTGGATGCGGAGCTGAAGCGTCCCGCCAGCGCCAAGAAATCGGCTTTCGCGCCGCCGCCGGCCACCCGCTGACAGCCACAATCAAGTGATTAAGACCGTCATCTTCGATCTGGGCAAGGTCCTGATCCCGTTTGATTTTTCACGCGGGTATCGGGCCATGGAACCGTTCTGCGATCACCCCGCCGCCGAAATCCCGAAACGCATCGCCGCCACGGACCTGGTACATCGCTTTGAGACCGGCTTGATTGAGCCGCGCGATTTCGTGGAGCAACTGACCCGGCTGCTCGAATTGCGCGTCACCTATGAGCGGTTCTGCGAGCTATGGAGCAGTATCTTCCTTCCGGACCCGTTGATCCCCGAGAGCCTGCTGGCAGGCATCGGTGCGCGCTACCGCATGCTGGTCCTTTCCAATACCAACGCGATCCACTTCGAGATGGTGCGCCGGACCTATCCCTGGCTCCGCCATTTCGACGGCCTGGTGCTCTCCTACGAAGTGAAAGCCATGAAGCCGTCGCCGGTCATCTATCGCGCGGCTATCGCGCGCGCCGAGTGCCGTCCGGAAGAGTGCTTTTTCACCGACGACATCCCGGCGTATGTAGAGGGCGCGCGCCGTGAGGGAATCGACGCCGTGCAGTTCGAATCCTGTGCGCAACTGGAGCGCGATCTCGCCGCGCGCGAGATCCTCTGGCAATGATTACCGACTTAGTCCAGATCCGCCTGCTCGGCGAAAAGAAGCGCAACGAAAATGAACGTTTCCGCCGGCATATGAAGGCCCACGATCATTCCGATCGGATTCTGCGGCGCATCGCCGAAGGGGTGGAAGAAGAGATCGATTGTACGCAATGCGCCAACTGCTGCCGCGTGGCCACCGCGAAGCTTGCTGAGCGCGACATCGAGCGTTTGATGCGGCATTTAAGCATGTCGCGCGCCGCATTCTTGGCCGAATATACGACCCAAAGCGAGGACGAAGGCACCATTCTGCGCCGCACCGAAGAGCAAGGCTGCGTCTTCCTGGACGGCCTGGCATGCACGGTCTACGACGCGCGTCCCGAGACCTGCCAGCGCTTCCCGCACGTGGTGCGCGGCAACGGCTCCATCGCCAGCCGCATGTGGCAGTTCATCGACCGCGCGTGTTATTGCCCGATTGTGTATAACAGCCTCGAAGCATTCAAGAAGGAAACCGGATTCAGCCGGTAGGCATACGAGGGAATCGGGCCCCTCGCGGCTACTTCCTAAACCGCCGGATGAGCAGGGTATGGCGGTCGGAGCGATAGAAACCGATTACATAGACGGTGGCTTTGCCGCCCGTTGAGAAAAGCGCCTGGCGAATGCGCAGCACCGGCGCGCCGGCATGAATCCCGAGCAGTTCCGCGATCCGGGCGCTGGCGGGCGTGGCGTCCACCTCTTCATCCGCATATTGCAACTCGATGCCGTACTCGCGCTCCAGGGTGGCGAACAGGGAGCGGCGTTCCAAGGGGAGATCCAGCAAACCGGCGAAATCGTCAGCCGAAAAATAACAGATCTCCACGGCGAAAGCCTGCTCCCCGGACTGGCGCAGCCGTTCCAGCTTGACCAGCGGGCTGTGCGCCGGAAGCGCCAGGCGCGCGGCGGGTTCCTGCTCGCCTTCCACGATACAGGCGCATAAGATTCGCGAGCGGGCCGGCAAACCGCGGCTGGCCATTTGTTCGGTGAAGCTGGCTAAGCGGTTGAAGTGAATCCTGGGCAGAGCCACGAAGGTTCCCGCGCCGCGCCGCCGGTCGACTAAGCCTTCGTGTTCGAGCTCGGCGAGGGCATGCCGCGCAGTCATCAAACTGACTTCGTGACTCCGCGCGAGCTCTCGCTCGGATGGAACCGCGTCGCCAGGCTGCAACTCGCCAGCCTCGATACGCTTACGCAGCGCGTATTGAATGCGCCGGTACGCGGGCGCACTCGAATCGGTCTTGTGCAGCATCAGTTTTCCGTTTTCATGTCACTCTTGGCGGGTGCTATAGAGCTTCCCAGGCAAGGTGCTATAGAGCGCCAACGATGGTATTTTAACCCGAACGCGCGGCGGATTCCAGATATTTCGTAAGTTTTCTCGCCGCGTGCGCGAGAGGTTGCGAGTACTTCTGTCATAGAATTGAAGCATACGTGTCCTTCCGCACTCGCAGAACTTTCCTGGCATCAGCCGCCGGATATGCCCTGTCGCCGATGGCGCAAGCCGCGGTTTCGCCGGTATTCGACAGCATCCCGCCGGAAAAAAGCGGTATCGCCTGGGTGCATGACAATGCCCTCTCCCCCAACCGGTACCTTCCAGAAAGCATGGGGCCGGGCTGTGCCTTCCTCGATTACGACAACGATGGCTGGATGGACGTTTACCTGGTGAACAGCGGTCCCTGCGACTTTTTCAAGCCTGACAAACCGCTCCGGAACGCCTTGTACAAGAACAATCGGGACGGCAGCTTTACAGATGTCACCGAGAAGGCCGGAGTGGCAGGGGGCACTTTCGGCATGGGCGTGGCGGCGGGGGATTACGATAATGACGGCTTCCCGGATTTGCTGGTCACCGGATACGGCCGTACGATTTTGTATCACAACAATGGCAACGGCACATTCACCGATGTCAGCGAAAAAGCCGGTTTGCGGATGGCGGGATGGACTACCAGCGCGGTCTGGTTCGATTACGACAACGACGGCCGGTTGGACCTGTTCGTCTGCAGTTTCGTGGACTACGCCACACAGCATTTTTCCTGCGGCGACAACAAGCTGGGCCTCAAATACTACTGCATTCCGCGCCTGTTCAAGCCCACGCACAGTTTCCTTTTCCACAACAACGGCGACGGCACCTTCAGCGAAGTGAGCCGGGGGACCGACATCGAGCGGGCGTTGGGCAAGGGCCTGGGAGTGGTAGCCACCGACATCAACAACGACGGTCGCATGGATCTTTTCGTGGCCAACGATACGGTGCAGAATTTCCTGTTCATGAATCGCGGGAATGGCAAATGGGAGGAGGCCGGAGTTTCCGCCGAGGTGGCCTTCAGCGAAAACGGGCAGGCTCGTTCCGGGATGGGAGTGGACGCCGCCGATTTCGACGGAGATGGCTGGCAGGACCTGTTTGTGGCCAACATCGACCGGGAAATGTTCTCGCTCTACCGGAACCAGCACGATGAAACATTCGCCGACGTCGCGTTCTCCAATGGCGTGGCGCAGGCCACCCGTCTGCTCAGCGGCTGGGGACTGAAGTTTTTCGATTACGACAACGACGGCCTGATCGATCTGATCCTGGCCAACGGACATCCCGACGACATGATCGAGCGGTACTCGAAACAGGTGAAGTATAAGGAGCCGCTGCTGCTGTTTCACAATGAAAACGGCACGCTGCGCGATATCAGCGCCGGCGCGGGCCCGGCGTTCACCGGAATGCTGGCGGGGCGCGGTTTGGCGGTGGGCGATTACGATAATGACGGCCGGCTGGATGTGCTGGTGGGCGTCAACGGCGGGGCTCCCGTGCTGCTGCATAACAATGCGGGAGCGGCCAGCCATTGGCTGGGGCTGAAACTGGTGGGAACCCGCGCCAACCGCGACGCCGTGGGGGCGCGCATCGCCTGGTCCGCTGGAGGGGTTCGCCGCGCGCGGTTGAAGAACGCAGGCGGCAGCTATCTTTCCTCGCACGACCCGCGCGAAATCCTGGGGATCGGCACGGCGAGCAAGGTGGATTGGCTGGAAATCCGGTGGCCCGCGCCCAGCAAGCAAACCGACCGCTATACCGATCTGCCGGTGGACCGGTACATGGAGATCAAGGAAAAATAGCCGTCCTCGCGCGCGGCGAAAACGCGCCAATTTGGGGTTCGGAATTTTTGTGTTGACGGGAGCCAACAACCCGATTTATACTGGCTGGCATAGTAGACTTCTGCTATATAGCTTTAGGCGCCGGGGGTTTTTGCGGACAAGGTGTGCGATATAGCGCTCTTGATCCGTTGGACTAGAGGCCGGAGAGGTGCTGCCTCTCCTCAAACAATTGGGAGGAATTCATGGAACTACGAAAGCTGCTGTCGAATTGCAGGCTGTGGGGATGTGTCCTCTTAGTCTGCGCCCTGGCTTGTTCCGCCTGGGGCCAGCAGGTGGCGGCAACCATCAACGGGCGTGTAACCGATCCGACCGGCGCAGCGGTCTCAGGCGCCAGGGTAACAGCTACGTCCGTGGACCGCGGGGTCGTCACCCCGACGACCACCAATGCGGACGGTTACTACAACCTTCCGAATCTGCCCATAGGCGCGTATAACGTCAAGGTGGAGAGCCCCGGATTTCAGACTGCGACGCAGTCGGGAGTGACACTGGAGATGAACCAGGTCGCGAAAATGGCTTTCCAGCTTGTGGTCGGGAACGTCCAGACCACCGTCGAGGTGACTTCGGCCGCGCCGGTACTGCAGACCGAGCAGACCTTGCTGGGGCAAGTGATCGACTCGCGAACCGATACGACATTGCCGCTGGCGACCCGGAATTACGTGCAGTTGACGCTGCTGGCGCCCGGCACCGTGCATCCCGACCCCTCCACGTTTCAGAGCGGCCTGACGACCTCCAGCAGCGGACGCCCGTATGTGAATGGCAACCGCGAGCAGGCCAATAATTTTATTTTGGACGGCATGGATAACAACCAGGTATCGGATAACCTTGTGGGTTATGCGCCTAGCGTAGACGCCATCCAGGAATTCAACGAGATCACGCAAAATGCGCCGGCCGAGTTCGGCAACTTTATGGGCGGTATCGTCAATACGTCGATCAAGACCGGCACCAATCAGTACCATGGCGACGCCTTCGAGTTTATCCGCAACGATGTGCTGAATGCCAATTCGTGGCAGAACAATTTCGCCGACCCACCATATGGGGCGCCGCGCGCCAAGCTCCGCTGGAACGAATTCGGCGGCACGCTGGGCGGGCCCATCAAGCGCGACAAGCTCTTCTTCTTTGTGGACTACCAGGGGCAGCGTTTCGATACGCCCACTAGCACCAGCACCACCAGCGTGCTGACGTCGCAGGAACGCTCGGGGAATTTTTCGCAATTGCTGCAAGGCGCGAGCCCTATCCAGCTTTACAATCCGTTTGCGGTGTCGGGCGGCCTGAGGGCGCCGTTTCCGGGGAATATCATTCCCTCCACCCTTCTGGACCCGGTAGCTCAGAAAATCCTCGGCGACACCAGTGTGTACCCGCTGCCCACGGGCTCGGGCTTAGTCAATAATTTCCTGTATGCCACGCACACAGACATCAACGGGGACCAAGGCGATGCCCGCGTGGACTGGAACCCTTCGGAGAAAGATCGCATTTTCGGGCGTTACTCGCAGAGCATGATCACCAACCCCTCTACGAACAACTTGCCGATCGACTATAACTCCTTCAACAACTACCCGGTGCATACCGGTGTTGTGGATTGGGTGCATACCGTGTCGCCTTCGATCGTCAACGACGCCCGGGCTGGGGTCAATTACGTGTTCATCAATAACGGCGCGGCCGGGAACGGGACGGGCGACTTGCCCTCGACCGTGGGCCTGCCCGGCATTCCCTCCACCATTCTTCCGGCTATGAATTTTTCGGGTGGTTATGCCTCGAATATCGGCAACTCGGATGTGTACCAACTCTTCGCCGATACGGTAATTCAGCTTGAAGATACGATGTCGATCACGCGCGGCTCGCACGTGTTCCACTTGGGTTTCCAAGCCTGGCGCGAACGCATCGACACTTTTTATTCGGGCAATAATGGAGAGGCGGGAACGTTCACCTTCGATGGCCGTTATACCGCCGGCCCCGCTTCGGTTAATGCCACCTCGGGTGCGGGAAGCGGCGCGGGTGAGGCGGACTTCCTGCTGGGACTGGCGTCCCAGATCGGGGGGGGCGTCAATGGCGGAACCTGGGGCCAGCGCTCGACGGTGCTGGGCGGCTTTTTCCAAGACGACTGGCATGTATCGCCGAGCCTGACGTTGAATCTTGGCGTGCGGTGGGAACTGCACACTCCCTGGTGCGAAGTGGATAACCGGCAGGTTAACTTCGGGTTATTCTCGGGCACCGTGGAATACGCGGGCCAGAATGGAAACAGTTGCGCGCTGTACAACCAATACAACGGCATCACCAACTTCCAGCCTCGCGTCGGAATCGCCTGGAATCCTATGAAGCATACGGTAGTGCGGGCGGCGTACACTCTGTCAAATTATCTGGAAGGGACCGGCACCAACCTGCGTTTGCCGATCAACCCGCCGTTCGCGCATGAAACGGATGCGAACTACACTTCGCTGTCCTTACCCACAACCACGCTGAGCGAAGGTCTGACACCTTTGGCGGCTTCCTCCAACCCATTCGAGGGCGCCGGACTTCGCGTGTGGGATCCGAATATCCGGCCGGCGGTGTCCAACCAATGGAACCTGACGATCCAACAGCAGTTGAACAACACGACTACCTTCCAAGCTGGTTACGTGGGTCAAAAGACAACGCACCTTATGGTGCCGATGCCCTACTTCCAGTCACAACTCTTATCGAACGGCACCGTCGCGCCCAGCCCTTACCTGGCAGGCAACCCGTACGTCTATGACGCTATCAGCCAGATATCCGGCACGGCATCGAATGGCAACCAAAGCTACAATTCTCTGCAGGTGGTCTTGCAGAAGCGCCTCAGCCAAGGCCTCGAATACCAGGTCGCGTATACCTACTCGAAATGCATGACCGACTCGAGCGGTTACTATGGCTCCTGGGGTGGGGCGGCGTATCCGACTTCCCCGTACTTCCAGAACCTGTATGACCAGCGGGCAGAGTGGGGCCCTTGCTACTATGATTCCACGCATGTGCTGACCAGTTATGTCACGTACGATCTTCCGCTCGGCCGCGACCGCAAGTTCGGCAAGGATATGAATCCGGTGTTGAACGCCATCGTGGGCGACTGGCAGGTAAACACTATTTTGTCGCTGCACACCGGCTTCCCGCTGACTATCTCGGCGAGCGATGCCTCCGGCACCAACTCCCGCGGGTCGCGCGCCAATTGCCTGGCTCCGGCGCAAGTCTACGGCGAACAGAATTCGCCGCTCGGCGGTTATCAATGGTTCAATCCGGCCGACTTCGGACCGGAAGACCCGGGCACGTTCGGCACATGCGGCGTGGGCACGGTGCGCGGTCCAGGACTGCGTACTCTGGACGCGAGCGCGGCCAAATTCTTCAACCTTAGCGAACGTTTCAAGATAGAGTTTCGCGGCGAAGCGAACAACCTGTTTAACACGCCCATCCTGAATGCGCCCAACACCGGAGTCGGCAGTACGCTCGGCCTGCTCAACTCCGCGGGAGGGGCCTACGGGACTTTCGGCAGGCAAATTCAGTTCGCTTTGAAGTTCCATTATTGACCCTGCGCGACGGAGGCGCTTGAATCGGAGGGGCTACGGCCCCTCCTTTTTTTTTGCTTTTTGGGCTTCGGCGGTATGCGCTAATATTGGAGTTGAAAACGAAGATGCAGACTTTGCGCATGTCACTGGCGAGTGCGGCGGCGGTTTGTTTCGCGGGGATCGCCTGCGCCGCGGATGCCACCCATAAAGGCGCCGCGCCCGACGCATCCGCCAATGCGCGGCGGGGCACGCAGCTAGCGGAAGACGGCCACTGCGATCAGGCGCTGACACTGCTCACGAAATCGTTGGGAAGATTAACCCCCGGGGACCTGGAGAAAACCGTGGGATTCGACGGCATCAAGTGCGCGATGGCCATGAACCAGATGGAAGCGGCCGCGGATTTCGTGCGGATGCTGCAACGCGACTTTCCCAAGGATCCGCAAGTGCTTTACGTTGCGACGCACGTCTACTCCGACCTTTCGATTCGAGCTTCGCAGACACTGCTTTATTCGGCGCCAGGATCCTACCAGGTTCACCAACTGAATGCCGAAGCCCTGGAAGCGCAGGGCAAATGGGACGATGCGGCGACGGAATACCAGCAGGTGCTGAAGCAGGATCCCAAACTGAAAGGCATGCATTACCGCCTGGGCAGGATCATCCTTTCAAAACAGCCGACGGCTACCTCGAGCGAGGAAGCGCGCCGGGAGTTTCAGGCGGAGTTGGAGATCGACCCGTCCAATGCAGGCGCCGAGTATGTGTTGGGTGAACTGGCGCGGCAGGCGAGAAACTACCCGGAATCCATCGAGCACTTCGCGCGCGCCACCAAACTGGACCGCACTTTCGCCGACGCGTTCATCGGCTTGGGCCGCTCCCTGGTGGCCGACGGCAAGGTGGCGGACGCGCTCGCGCCACTCGAGACGGCGGTGAAGCTACAGCCGCGCAATGCCGCGGCGCACTATCATCTGGGCGTAGTCTACCAGCGCACCGGACGCAAGGACGATGCCGCCAAGGAATTCGCGATTCGCAAGGAGATTTCCGAGCAGAATCGTCAGTTGGCGGATCAGGTTCACTCCGGCATCGTCGGCCCGCAAGAGCCGGAGCCGGAGCCTTAGCCGCGCGAGCCCCGGGATGCCGCGAGCACTGTTTGCAGCCATTCTGTTTGCCGCGGACTTGCTTGCGGCCCCGCCGGCCGCTCCAGTGCAGTTCACCGATATCGCCAAGGCGGCGCACATCGGCTTCACTCACTTCAAAGGAAGCAAAGGCGTATCAACCATTCTCGAAGAAGCCGGGCCGGGCGTTTGCGTGGCGGATTATGATGGTGATGGCTGGCAGGACATCTACTTCGTAAACGGACGGGACCTCTATGGCCGTAAGATCCCGGCGCGCAACGCCTTGTACCATAACAACGGCGACGGCACCTTTACCGATGTGACTGAAAAGTCGGGCGTGCCTGGCAGCGGGTATGGCTTGGGGTGCGTATGGGGGGACTACGATAACGACGGCTACCCGGATCTTTACGTGACGCAGTACGGCAAGAACGTTCTATATCATAACAACGGAAATGGAACATTCACCGATGTGACGGACAAAGCCGGAGTGGGGGGGCTGGACTTCGGCACGCTGTTTCATACGGGCGCGACGTTCTTCGACTACGACCGCGATGGATTACTC
>Ga0302320_10025917_pt1 | contig 11377 bp, 5 predicted proteins | sample Bog_T0_3_FD_202130 | JGI IMG/M metagenome (GOLD analysis project Ga0302320, IMG submission 202130) | Peat permafrost microbial communities from Stordalen Mire near Abisko, Sweden - Bog_T0_3 | ecosystem: Environmental > Terrestrial > Soil > Wetlands > Peat | place: Sweden: Abisko, Stordalen Mire... | reverse complement strand
ATCCGCCAAGATGCTGGCAAGAAGCGGGGCCCCGCCTCCTGAAGAAAATCCAACTGAAAGAAAATATAACTTCTTCCTGCCAACCACAATCGCGTAGTCCAGCTTATTGGCCGGTTATCTCCGCCAAGGATTCGCCGATCTTCCCTTGGTCTCGGAATCCACCCAGAGGATAAAGTTGCTGCGGGTTGGCGTCCACATGCCCGACGGCGGACTGGGCCGGGTTGAGGGCTTTGCCGTCTGCGTGATAACGTTATCGTGCACAGCTCTAGCCCTCAGAGGCTACAGTTGCGCAACCGTATCCCGGCAGGTTAGTTTGACCGGGTACGGATCAGAACGCAGGCCAGAGGAGAGATCGCATGGCGACAACGAGACGGGATTTTCTGAAGACAACGGCAATCGCAGGCGCAACGGTCTCCGTGGGCGGTCTGACTGCCTGGGCTGAGCCTCTGGGCTTGCCTTCAACAAACGCGACTACGGGCCAGGCTGTGAGCCCTTCGCCCACGCTGGCAGCGGCTGAATCAACGCGAGGCATCGGCATGTATCCCGGATTACCCAGCCAGAACTTCAGCCCCACGCTTGTCCCCGAAACCTCGACCTACCGCAATCTGGCGCTGCTGCGCCCGGCCTACCACTCCAGCAGCTACGACTACAACCTGACGGCCCAGTTGGTGACCGACGGCATCAAGGACACGCGCCAGCCGAATTGGGTTGCGGTCTCGGATGGGTTTCGTGGAATCTATCGCAAGGAAGAGCGCGAAATCTACCTGGACCACTGCCCCATGGCCACTATGGAGTTGCGAGGGCCTCATCCGACCGTTGATTTCCGCTTGGGCGGCGAAAGCGTGCCCGAAGTCGATCGCGTCGAGCTTTACCTGGTCATTCCCAAAGGTGTTTCCCTGCAGACGCTCCGGTTCACCATATCGGTTTCCGCAGACGGGCGCGCCTGGCAGCAGGCAGGCAGTGTCGGTGCGCCGGAACCGGCTTCGACCGCTGCCTATCCACCGGACTTCGCCCAGCCTGGGAGTTTCTTTATCGTTTCGATTCCCTTTGAAGCGGCCAGCAGCAACCGCCATTACCGCGTGGAATGCGCCACCGGGAACGGAGGTGGAACCGGCAGGCAAGCCTTTGGAATGACATGGAAACTCGGGCAAGTGGCCTTCTTCCACGCCGACAAGCGCGTGCAACTTGGCGGCCCCTACAGCTTCACCAGCGCCTGGATGAGCGCTGGGATGGGGGAAGAGTGGGTTTACGTCGATCTGGGCATACGCTGCACCTTCGACCGCATCAAGCTCTATCGGATTGCGCGTGCGGCGGCAGGTTCCGTACAAATTTCCGACGACGCGGAAAGCTGGCACGATCTGTTTGCCTTCCTCCCCTCAACCGATCCAGTGGATGACTTCAAACTGGGTGCGTCAGCGCGGGCTCGTTATGTGCGCGTCCTCATGACACGACCCACGTCGCCCGACGGCTACATGCTCAGCGAGATCGAGGTCTTCGGCACAGGCGGATACATCGCCCGTCCCAAACCCGCGCAGACTGCCGATGCGAATGGCCGTCTGGATCTGGCCGGCGGCAATTGGAAGTTGCAAAGGGCAAGCCTTGCCGCCGACGCGGGGGAAGCTCTCAGCAAACCCGGCTATCAAGACCCTGCCTGGATTGTCGCCACCGTGCCCGGCACGATTCTGACTTCGTACTTGAACATCGAGGCCATCCCCAATCCCGACTACGGTCAGAATCAACTCTATGTCTCCGACTCTTTCTTCTACGACGATTTCTGGTATCGCAACGAGTTTACGGCGCCCGCTGTTGCGACCGGCAAAAACGTCTGGCTCAACTTTGACGGCATCAACTGGAAGGCCGATGTCTATTTGAACGGAGAAAAGCTGGGTCGCATCGAAGGCGGATTCATGCGCGGCCGCTTCGACGTGACCGGCAAGTTGATTCCGGGAAAGATCAACGCTCTCGCCGTGCGCATTGAAAAGAACGCCACACCCGGAACCGTCCATCAAAAGACCTATGAAGTAGCAAGCAAGAACGGCGGCGCACTGGGCTCGGACAACCCGACCTATCACGCATCGGTGGGCTGGGACTGGATCTCCACGATTCGCGGCCGCAATACCGGAATATGGGGCGACGTCTTCCTCACGCAGACCGGTGTCGTGACTCTCGAAGACCCATTCGTGTCGACCAAACTTCCGCTGCCGGATACATCGAGCGCGGAAGTGAGCGTCACCGTCGATCTAGTGAATCATCAAGCCAAGCCTGTGAATGGAGTGCTGCGCGGAAGCTTCGGCGAAGTGCGCTTTGAACAGCGCGTGAAGCTTGCAGGGTCAGCCCGCCAGACAATTAGGCTAGACGCGAATACCCACGCACAACTGCGTTTGAAAAACCCGAAGCTGTGGTGGCCCGCGGGCTATGGCGAACCGAATCTCTATGATGTGGAACTGAAGTTTGAGGCGGACGGGCACACCCTCGACAGCAAGGCAATCAAGACCGGCGTGCGTGAGATGAGCTACAGCGAAGCGGGCGGCGATCTGAAGATATGGATCAACAGCCGACGCTTCATCCCCAAGGGCGGCAACTGGGGCTTCGGCGAGTCCATGCTGCGCTACCGCGCGCGCGAATATGACGCCGCCGTGCGCTATCACCGCGAGATGAATTTCACGATGATCCGCAACTGGGTCGGACAGATTGGCGACGACGCCTTCTATGAGGCTTGCGACCGTCACGGTATCGTCGTGTGGCAAGACTTCTGGTTGGCGAATCCATGGGACGGTCCGATTCCGAATGACAATTCTCTCTTCCTGAACAATGTAAAAGATGTCGTGCTGCGCATCCGCAATCACGCCTCGGTTGGTCTCTATTGCGGCCGCAACGAAGGCTATCCGCCCAAGCCGCTCGAGGATGGCATTCGCAAGATTCTGAGCGAACTGCACCCCGGCCTGCACTATATTCCCAGTTCCGCGGACGATGTGGTCAGTGGACATGGGCCCTACCAAGCGATGCAGCCCGGCATCTATTTCCGCATTGCGGACCCGAAACTGCATAGCGAAATTGGCGCGCCCGCGATTCCCACCATGGATAGCGTGCGCCTGATGATGCCGGAGAAGGCGCTCTGGCCGCAGGGACTCGACTGGGGTCTACATGATTTCTGCATGGAAGGCGCAATGGGTGGCGAGGGCTTCCAGTCAATTGTGAAGAACAGCTATGGTGGCGCAACCAATGTTGAAGACTGGGTCGCGCTCGCGGAGTATGTCAACTACGAAAGCTATCGCGCGATGTTTGAAGCGCAGAGCATTCACCGCATGGGCATCCTGCTATGGATGAGCCACTCCTGCTGGCCTTCGTTTGTGTGGCAAACCTACGACTATTACTTCGATCCGACCTCGGCATATTTTGCCTGCAAGAAGGGCTCGGAGCCGCTGCACATTCAATGGAACCGCATCGCCGATACCGTCGAGGTCGTCAACTACAGCGCCGGCGACCTGAAGGGACTGACAGCAAAAGTCGAGATCCTCAACATGGACGGCAAGCTTCAACAGCAGTACACCGCTACGCTCGATAGCAAGGAAGACAGCACCAGCTCGCCAATTGCGATGAAATACACCGCAGGTTTGACTCCGGTGCACTTCCTGCGACTCACGCTCTCGCGCGGTACGGAAACGCTGTCTTCAAATTTCTATCTGCGCGGCGAGGAAGAAGGAGACTACCGGGCAATTCGTGAACTGCCCAAAGCCAAGTTGCAAGCATCCACCACAGCTGAACGCGTGGGAGATCACTGGAAGCTGACGACAGAACTGCGCAACTCAACGCCGGCCCCCGCATTGATGGTGCGTGTCAACGCTGTTCGGGAAAAGAGCGGCGACCGCATTCTTCCGGCGATTTACTCCGACAACTATATCGCTCTGATGCCCGGCGAGAGCCAGGTCATCACAACCGAGGTAAATGATGCCGACACGCGCGGCGAAAAACCAACCGTCGTTGTCGCCTGACGAAAGCAAGGCCCGCATCGCAAGAACGATGCGGGCCTTGCCTCGAAAACACATACAAGATCAGATTATCCCATGACAACAAGTACTTTATTCGTGGATGCAACCGGCTGCGGCTTGATGGGTCCCTCGACCAACTCCCCATTGAATGTGATCGACGCGATGCCCTTCTGAACTCCGTTGGGATTGTGGACGGTGATTTCAAATGTCGCACCGCGCCACTGCCGAGTGACTTGAAATTCCTTCCAGTCAGCGGGAACGCAGGGATCGATGATCATGCCTTCAAAGCTGAGACGAATGCCGAGCAGCCAGCGCGTAACCGCTGTGTAGTTCCAGCCTCCGCTGCCGGTGAGCCACGGATGACGCGCCCGCCCATGTGCCGTCTGATCCTTGCCCATGACGAACTGGCAATACGAATACGGCTCTGCCTCGCGCACTTCGATACGATCGTTCTGGTTGTAAGGCAGCAGTGAGTCATAGAACTTCATTGCCCGGTCGCCGCGGCCGAGTTTGCACTCCGCGATGATGGCCCATGGATTTGGATGACTGAAGATGGCTCCGTTCTCTTTCACTCCTCTGTAGACGCGGCCCATAAAGCCGATATCGTCATTGGGTTTGGAGAAGGCCGGCCACAGAAGATGAATGCCCCACTCACTGAAAAGAAATTTGTCGACCGCATCCATCGAAGAGAGCGCACGCTCCGGCGACGCAGCGTCGGAGACCACGGCCCAGGTGTTGCTCTCCAGAAAGACCTTGCCTTCCTCGCATTCCTTTGAGCCCACCTTCAAGCCCTTCGCCGTGAGTCCGCGCAGGTACCATTCTCCATCCCACAGTTCCCTCTCGCATGCTGCTTGCACCTTGTCGGCAAGCTCCCCATAGATGCGTGCCTCTTCACTGCGGCCAAGATACCGTGCGGCCTCAACAAAAGCACGCAGCGCCCAGTGGTGCATGAAAGAAACCATCGCGCTCTCGCCGCCGCCAAGGTTCAGACAGTCGTTCCAATCGGCCCGCAAGCCCTTGCAGATTCCTGTCGCTCCCACTTGCTCCGCAGAGAAATCCAGCGACCGCTTTATGTGCTCATAGACCGTTGCTTCGCCCTCGTCGGCAAACGGAAGAACCAGATCGAAGAGTGCAGTGTCGCCCGTCTCCTTCACGTATTCGCAAATGGTGACCACGATCCAAAGCGCGTCGTCCGAGCAGACATGTTCAATGCCGTGAATCATGCTTTTCACACTGGGGGCATGAGCAATGGTTGGCGACTTGAAGGCAGGTACCTTCTGCTTTTCCGGATCGAACCAGTCCGGGTCGAACAGGTGAAGCCCATATCCCTCGCTGACCTGTGCCTTCAACAACTCAATGATGCGTTGGCGACATTTTTCCGGATTGGTGTGGACCACGCTCATCACGTCTTGCGAAGTATCACGGAAGCCTAGCCCAGTGCGGCCACCCACTTCAATAAAGGATGCGAATCGCGACCACACAACACAGGTCTCGGCTTGATAGAGCGTCCATATATTGACCATGGTATCGAGGCCCTGGTGCGGGGTTTTGCATTGAAAGACGTCCAGCTTCTTTTGCCAATAATTCCTCAGCGCCGCAAACTCACGGTCGACATTCGCGAAATTGGAGTACTTGGCTTTGATCTGCTTGCCCTGGTCTCGTGCACCGACACCCAGCATGAAGATCAGGCGCGATTCTTCTCCGGGAGCAATCGTGATCTTCTTCTGCAAGGCTCCGCAATGGTTGCCGCCTAACTCAGTGCTTCCACTGCACAATCCGCTCTCAACGGCCCGCGGGTTCGACTCCGTGCGATAGTTGCCCAGAAACTTGTCGCGCATCGTGTCGAAGCTGTCCGGTTCGAAGTTACCGGCGAAGTAGTGAAACGTGGAGGGCTCGTAGTAGAAGTCGTACTCGATCACGCCATCTTGATAGCTGGTTCCACTGGCGTACAAGCTCATCTGCAGATTCTGATTGTCGATTTCGATGTGGTGGAACGAAAACTCCACATAGGCGAATACACTCAAGCGGCGGGGTTTGTCGCCCGAGTTCCTGAGCTTCACATCCCAGAGTTCCACATCGTCTTCAATAGGGATGAAGAGAGTCTGCTCGGCGTGAATGTCACGATAGTCGCAACTGAATTTTGAATACGACAATCCGTGACGGCATGTGTATCGTGCTTCATTGAGGCTCTTGCCAACGGGTTGCCAGGAGATAGACCAGTACTCTCCCGTATCATCGTCGCGCAGATAAACATAGTGCCCAGGGCGATCGAGAGGCACGCCATTGGCGCGGAAGCGCGTAATCCGCTGGTGCTCGGCATTCTTATAGAAGGAGTAGCCACCCGCATTGTGCGAGAGGACCGTGCACAGATCCTTCACCCCAAGATAGTTGGTCCATGAGACGGGCACATCGACGCGGTCAATTACATATTCGCGGTTCTCGTTGTCAAAATAGCCGTAACGCAAGAAATGCCTCCGTTGGAAATGATCCTGATAAAACCCTCAAAGAACTTGCTTCTCTGCGGTCACAAATTGTCGAAGCCATTGGATCAATTGCTTCGCCTTGTCTTCGGAATCTGCCTGAACAGAGAGACGCAAAATCGGTTCAGTACCTGAGAAGCGCAGCGAAGCCCAGTTCTCGTTTTCAAGGAAGAACTTGATTCCATCGTAATGCGTGATGCGCTTGACTGGATAGCCGCTGACATCGGTGCACGGCGCTTCCTTCACTTGCTTTGGCACGGCAATGCGCATCTCGGGCGTAGCCGGGATGCCCTCTTCCAAGTCGTAGAGTGCCCCGGTGAGTTGATAGACGTGGTCGCGCAGTTCGCTGATCTTCTTGCCAGTTCGAGCCAGCATTTCCACGACCAGGGCGCAGGCAAAGATGCCGTCTTTGCCGAGGATATGCCCGCGAATGGTGAGGCCGCCAGACGACTCTCCGCCCAGCAAGGCATTGTGCTGTTGCATGACGTTCACGATGTGCTTGAAGCCCACCGGCACTTCATAGCATTCTTCGCCCATGGAGCGGGCCAGGCGATCGAGCAGATGCGTCGTGACCAGGTTGCGCACGACCCCGCCGCGCTCGCCGCGCACTTCATGCAGATACCAATACAACAACAGCAGCAGATCATTGACGGAGATGTAGCGGCCCTTTTCATCGAGGATAGCAATGCGATCCGCATCTCCATCCATCGCCAGGCCCACGTGGTAACCATCCTCTTCCATTTGCGAACTGAGCGAGCGCAGGGCTTCCAGACTGGGTGCAGGGGAACGTCCGCCGAAGAGAGGATTATGCCGCTCGTGAATGAAAGTCACACGGCAGCGCGCTTCTGTCAGCACGGTACCCAGGGTGAGCTGTCCAACGCCATACATGGGATCGACAATGACCTTCAGTCCAGCCTTGCGAATCGCCTCCATGTCGATCAGCTTTTCGACAGCATCAACGTAGGCGTTGGTGTAGTCCTTGTACACCACAATGCCAGCTTCGAGCGCGATATCGAGTTCGAGTTTGATGACATCGCTGGGAGTGAGCGCATTCGTCTCCACTTCAATGGCGCGCGTCTCGTCATCGAGCAGCAGCGATCCATCGCTGTGAAAGACCTTCAAGCCATTCCATTCGGGAGGATTATGGCTGGCAGTGAAGACCAGACCAAAGGCAGAGCCCTCCAGTGCGGTTGCATAGGTAACCAACGGCGTCGGCGCATCCTCATCGAGGAGAATGGTTTGAACATTGTTTCCTGCAAAGACCTCCGAAGCTGCTTCGGCGGCCTGCTTGGAAAGGAAGCGACGGTCATATCCGATGATGACGCCCTGCTTCTCGCGACCGCGTCGCGCGACCTCATTGCTGAGTGCCTGACTGAGGCGGCGCACGTTGTGCATGGTGAATCCTTCGCCGATGATCGCTCGCCAGCCACCGGTGCCAAACTCCACCATGTTGTTTTCTTCCTGGCGGCGCGGGCGAAAGAGGCGCTTCTGCAGAATGAATTCCGCGTGTTCGAGATCCTTCTCAGAGTTGATCCCCTGCACTTCGTCCTGATCGTAAAGCTGATAGTTGGCTACGCGCAGCCCGGTGCGAATCAGTTGATGAACACAATCTGTCAGACGGTAATCGCCATCGCGCGGAGAAGGCGAGAGTTTGTCCAGCACAGCGGCAATCGCCGGGCAATTCACCACATAGGCCCCGACATTGAGCTCATGAATCTGACGTACTTCGGGCGAGGCTTCAAGGTCTTCGATGATGTCGATGATCTGGCCTGAAGAATCTCGGATGATGCGTCCATAGGGAAGTTCGCGTTCAACAACCGCGGTCAGCAGAGTCAAATGCGCCTGGCGCAATTGATGGCGATTGAGCAATCCGCGAATCGAATCGGGGCGGAAGAGCGGCGTATCCCCATAGAGGATGAGCAGATTTCCATCATAGCCATCGAGCGCCTTTGTGACCTGCAAGACTGCATCTCCGGTCCCCAATGCCTTTTCCTGCTCAACGTAGTTGAACTTCGGGCCCAGATGGTCGCGTACCTCCTGCTGGTGATAGCCCACCACGACATAGATGTCTTCGGGTTCTACAGCCTGCAGAGCATTCTGCAGGACGCATTGCAGAATGCTGCGTTCCCCGAGCGCCTTCAACACCAGTGGCTGGCCGTCAGGCGTGATGGCATCGCGCCCCGCGGCGAGAATCACCGCTTTGAGTCCTGCAGGAAGATCGACAGATGCGATGTTTTGCGACTTAACCTTGGAGGTCTTACCCATTACATTTCTCCGTAGAAAGATAAAACTGAATCAGCTTTGCGGCTCCTCGATAAGGACCGCGATTGGTTGCGCGCCGCCAAGAACTGGAATGAAGCGCGATAGAAACAGCGCGGGCAACGCCGCAATGATGACCCAGATAAAAAAGTGCGTGTAGCCGAGTCTCGATTGAATCCATCCGCTTCCTGCTCCGGGCAGAATCACGCCGAGATTCATGAGGGAGTTGGCAAAGGCATAGTGGGCGGTTTGGTATTTGCCGGGCGCAATCTCTTGCATCATGAGCAGAATGACGCCGACAAATCCGAAGCCGTATCCAAACATTTCGGTGCTCATGGCAACCGTAACCAACACGGGATTGGTGGGCAACGAAACACTCAGATACCAATAGGCAAGCATGGGAAGATTCAGGATAAGAATGAGCCAAGGCAAGGCGCGCTTGAGTCCTAGTTTGGCAACGAAGTAGCCGCCCAGGACGCTGCCCACGACAAACGAGATGCTGCCGAAGATGCCGTAGATAGCCCCGACCTGCTTGGGGTCTAATCCCAAGCCCCCGGTGGCGCGCGCGGCCTGCAGAAACAAGGGACCGACCTTGATGACCTGTCCCTCACCGGCGCGATAGAGGAAGATGAAGAGCAGCAGCAGATAGACGTTGGGCTTTTTGAAAAAGCTGACCACGACATCCCAAAAGGTCAGAGCCATCTGGCGCGCTGTTTCGGACTTTCTCTCTTCGCCGCCGGTGGGCAAAAAGTGCGCGTGATAGAGGCTGAGCGCCACCAACAGCAAGCCCGAACCGGCGAAGACCACCATCCACGCATGGACCATGGGAGCGGGAAGCAGCGACCGGGTGAAGATCTCGGTGAGGACACCCACCGACCAGAGCAAAACTCCGGTTGCGAAGACGCGGGCGAGGTTATAAAAGCTGCCTTGCCATCCGATCCACGCGGCCTGCTGTTTGGGCGTGAGCGCGGCGATATAGATGCCGTCGGTGGCAATGTCGTGCGTGGCAGAGCAGAAGCCCAGAACTGCCAGCAACGCCACGACGTAATGGAAGTATCCCGGCAGATTCAGCGACAGCGCAATCAGCACCAGACTCAACCCGCCCACCAACTGAGTGAGAACGACGAAGAACTTTTTGGTCTTGAACATCTCCAGCATCGGACTCCAGATCGGCTTGAGAGTCCAAGGCAGGGCGAGCAGGCTGATGACCAGTGTGTTCACGGTGTTGCTGACGCCCATCTTCTGGAAGAAAAACAAGGCCAGGATATTGACCGCATAAAACGGAAGACCTTCGGCGAAGTAGACAGTTGGTACCCAGGTTGCGGGATGGCGATAGGCGCGAGGTTCTGCTGTGTTGCCGGTCGTGAGGGCAGACATGAAGGTCCTTTTTCAATCAAAGCGGAGTAGGAAGGCATGAGAATTGAGCCAACCCAGCATACCGCATAGCCTGAAGAGGACGCGTTGTTCCGAACTGGGGTGTCTGGATGAGGCGCGATCCTGTGCAGGCGTTTCGCGCTTCCCTTCCAAAGGCCGGACCCAGTCGCGGTCAGTTTGCGAACCTGAATGCAAGCTTTAATCCAATATGGGAAAGATAGGGCAACAACCGGAAATTTTCAAGAGAAAAATGAACGTTCCTAGTTTAAGTGATCAAAAGATTGGTATTTTTAATTAGAAGAGATCTCAGCACACATGCCAATCTGAAGCACAATTGCTCTCCGAGGAATTCGGTCCGACGGAGAGAGGTTGTTCTTTGTCGCTTGTCCAACCATGCAAGCAGGGCTCTACACTACCAAGGGAAGAAGCTTGAAATCTGGGATGAAGAACTTTCTTTTTGAACTCTGTGCGGTGAGCTGGGAAGCGGCGCGGGCGGGCGAGTACGGGGGTGCTGATTGCATCGAGCTCTGTGACGACCTGGAGATTGGCGGCGTTACGCCGGATTTTGATCTGGCGAAAACCATCGCAACGAACCTTTCGATCCCGGTGAACATACTGATTCGCCCCCGCGGTGGGGACTTCGTCTTCTCCGCAAGCGAGTTCCTGCAGATGCGCCACCAGATCGAATCGGCGCGAGCCGCAGGCGCACAGGGGGTTGTCTTCGGGATTCTCCATCCGGATGGACGGGTAGATGTGGAGCGCACGCGGACCCTGGTGAACCTGGCCCGCCCCATGAACGTAACCTTTCACAGAGCATTCGATGAGACGCCCGATTTGATGGAGGCACTCGAAGCGGTGATTGAGACGGGGGCCGATAGCCTTCTCACCTCTGGAGGAGCGCCGGATGTTCTGAGCGGTGCGGAGTCGATTGAGCGGCTGTGCAGGCAGGCTGGGGATCGAATCCAGATCATGGCCGGGGGCGGCCTGCGCCTTGCAACCCTTGGCGAAGTGGCGCGCCGCACGGGAGCCGACGCTTTTCATGGGTCATTGCCCCACGCAGGGGACGCTCCGTCGACTGCGGACTGTGCGAAGAGGCTGGAAGCGGATGTGAGCGAAGTGGTCCGTGTCCTGCGCGAGAGTGTTGCGCTGCAAGCGACTGCGAGCTAGTACTACAGTTGTAACTGATGTTACGCAGTAGCCCGCATTAGAAGCAGTTGCTCGTAGGCTGATCGGGAAGCGTTGATGAGCAGTTTGCGGCAGAGGGCAAAGGGGCTG
>Ga0302320_10025916_pt1 | contig 11378 bp, 7 predicted proteins | sample Bog_T0_3_FD_202130 | JGI IMG/M metagenome (GOLD analysis project Ga0302320, IMG submission 202130) | Peat permafrost microbial communities from Stordalen Mire near Abisko, Sweden - Bog_T0_3 | ecosystem: Environmental > Terrestrial > Soil > Wetlands > Peat | place: Sweden: Abisko, Stordalen Mire... | reverse complement strand
CTGGCTTCCAAGTGGAGGGCGCGCCGCAGGACTCCAAGATATCCTGGCAGGGTCACGCGCTTTTTGTGAACAAGACCGTTCCGGCACCCGGCCAGATCACCATCGCCCGCATGTTAGCGCGTGCCTTCACCCTCGCCAAGCCCGAGGAGTACCAGGACCTCCGCGGCTTTTATCAGAAAGTCGCCGTCGCCGATCAGCAGCAGCTCGTACTCGCCGCCGCTCCTGCTCCGAAAGGAAACTGATGTTTATCGCTAAACCGGCTCTTACCCCATCGCGCAAGCACGCCATAGCGCGGCCTCAATCCTGGCTGCGCTCTGCGCTTCTGCTGCTGGCCATCGCCTCGCCAGCCTTGCTCCATGCTCAGTTCCAGGAGCCCACCGCCGATGAGCTCAAGATGACTGCCGACCCCAAAGCGCCGGGAGCAGCCGCCGTCTACCTCTATCGCGAAGAAGTCACCGACGATTCAGATCACTCTCATACCATCTACGAGCGCATCAAAGTTCTCACCGACAAGGGCAAGGAACTGGCCACCATCCAGACTCCGTACATGCAAGGTGTCGACACCGTCACCGGCATTCAGGGCCGCACCATTCACGCCGATGGAACCATTGTTCCCATGACAGCCAAGCCCGCCGATCTCATGGATTTCAAAACGAAGAAAACCCAGATCAACACCATCACCTTCAGCCTGCCCAGCGTCGAGGTCGGCAGCATCCTTGAGTATCGCCTCAAGATCGGAGTTCCTATAAACCAGGTCGCCGAGCCAACCTGGGATATCCAGCAGGCCTACTTCGTCCACAAAGCCCACTACCGCTATCATCGCTCTTTGGGCCTCTACGATTACGTCACTAACAGCCGCGGCGAGACTCTCGGCAACTTCACGTGGTTCACGCGAATCGGGAATGGCGCCAAGGTTGATTACAACAGGTCCAAAGATACCTATAGCCTCGACGTCACGGATGTTCCCCCTGCGCCCGACGAAGACTGGATGCCGCCCATCAATACCTTCAAGTGGCGTGTAGACTTCTACTACACCAATGCGAAATCCGAGGTCGACTTCTGGACAGATGAACGCAAGCAGTGGGCAAGCGAAAGCAATAAATTTGCCGATCCCTCCAAGGCACTCAAGGTTGCTGTCGCCGCAATCGTAGCCCCGGCAGACACCGACGAACAAAAGGCCGAGAAGATTTACGCCGCCGTCCAGAAGCTCGATAACACCGATTTCAGCCGAGAGAAATCAAAGGTCGAGCGCAAAAAGGAAAAGCTGAAAGACATCCATCGTGCTGAGGATGTCTGGAAGCAGCAGAGCGGCTCCGCCGATGACATCGCCCTTCTCTATGTCGCCCTTGCCCGCGCCGCCGGCTTGAAGGCATGGCCTATGCAAGTGGTCAATCGCAACCGCGCCATCTTCGATTACGGTTATCTCTCAACCCGGCAGTTGGATGACTACATCGCCATCGTCGTCCTGGGCGGAAAAGACATCTTTCTCGATCCAGGCCAGAAGATGTGCCCCTACGGCAGCCTGCATTGGAAGCACACCATCGCCACGGGATTCCGCCTTTCGGATACCGGCGCAATCCTGGCAACCACTCCCAGCGGCACCTTCAAGGAAGCGGTTGTTCAGCGCATCGCCGACCTCACCATCGATGAGCAGGGCAACGTCAATGGAACCGCGCGCATCGTCATGACCGGACCCGATGCGCTTTACTGGCGGCAGTTGGCGCTTGAAAACGACCAGGAAGAAGTCAGGAAGCGGTTCAACGAGTCCATGCGCGCATACCTGCCCGATGGCGTGCAGGCCGACTTCGATCACTTCCTCTCTCTCGACGATGAAACCGTCAATCTCATTGCCATTATCAAAATCTCCGGCAACATGGCCACCGCCACCGGAAAGCACTTCTTCCTGCCCGGCCTTTTCTTCCAATCCCAGGCCAAGCACCCCTTCGTCGCCCAGGATAAGCGCGTGATCCCCATCGATGTTCACTATCCGCTCTTAGAGCAGGACGATGTGGTCTACCATCTGCCTCCCGGCTTCAACGTCGAGAGTAGTCCCAAGACCTCCGATGTCAACTGGCCCGGCTATGCCGCGTTGAAGATCAACTCTGCTGTCAGCAACGGCTCCGTCGAGGTGGCACGCGCCTTCGCTCGGGGCTTTGCCCTCCTCGACCCCAAGGCGTACGGTGATCTGCACGACTTTTATCTGAAGCTGGCCACCGCCGACCAGCAGCAACTCGTACTGACCCGCGCCCCCGCGCAGAAAGGTAACTAATGAGCGACGCGCGGCGCGTTCATTCCGCATCGGCCAGGGCAGGCGCAGTGCGCCCCCGCTTGTGCCGCGCGTTGCTGCTCTTCGCCATCGCCTCGCCGGCCCTGCTGCTGGCCCAGTTCCAGGAGCCCACCAGCGATGAGCTCAAGATGACCGCCGATCCCAAGGCGCCAGGTGCAGCCGCCGTCTACCTCAATTACGAAGAGATCGACTTCGACAAGGAGCATTATCAGAACTATCACGCGCGCATCAAGGTGCTCACGGAAAAGGGCAAGGAAGCGGCTACGGTCGAGCTCCCCTATTTCGCAGGCGACTTCTCGATCGGCAGCATCAACGGCCGCACCATTCATGCGGACGGAACCGTGATCCCGTTGGTCGTCAAGCCGGAGGATTTGCTGGTCAAAAAGAGCGGAAACCAGCGGGTGCAACGCACAGTCTTTACCTTGCCAAGCGTTGAAGTCGGCAGCATCTTGGAATATGCCTATCAGCTGCGATTCAATGCTCAGTTCTACTGGCATCTGTCACCAGATTGGGATGTCCAAAAAACTTACTTTGTCCATAAAGCTCATTATCAATTCACACCCTACGACAATCTCAGTCTGATCTATTGGCCCCATCTGCCCCAGGGCGCGAGCATCAAGACCGACGTTGCCGGCCGCTACACCCTGGACATAACAGACGTTCCGCCTATCCCCGAGGAGGAGTGGATGCCGCCTGTTCAGAGCGTTCTTTATAAAGTGCGGTTCTATTACAGGAGCCCTCTCGATCCCCTTGATGTGGATGATTTCTGGAAGGCCCAGACCAAGGATTGGTCAAAGGATGTGGATCATTTCGCTGAGCCTACGAGAACCATTCATGCGGCGGTGGACAGCCTGGTTGCGCCCGCCGATAGTGAACTGGATAAGGCCAAGAAGCTGTACACCGCCGTGCAGGCCCTCGACAACACCGACTACTCGCGGCAAAAGACCGAGTCGGAACGCAGGGAACTGAAGCTCAAAGAGATCAAACGGGCCGAAGACACCTTGACGCAGAAGAGCGGCACCAGCAATGACATCGCTTTGGTATATCTGGCCATGTTGCGCGCAGCCGGATTGACCGCATATGGACTGAAGGTGGTGGACCGCAAAGAAAGCATCTTCGATCCCTCTTATATGAATTTTGGCCAGTTCGACACTGCGATGGTGATTCTGAGCATCGGCGGCAAGGAGACGATTCTCGATCCGGGCGAGAAGATGTGCCCGTTCGGCACGTTGAACTGGAAGCACTCGGGGGCAGGAGCCGTCCGCCAAAGCGACCACGGGGCCGGATTCGTCGTCACTCCGCTCCAGACCTATGCCGATAACCCCGTTCGGCGAACCGGGGACATCACCCTGGATGAGCATGGCGCCATCACCGGAACGTTCCAGATTGTCATGACCGGTCAGGAGGCGCTTTTCTGGCGGCAGACCGCGCTCAGGAATGACGCGGCCGAGCTGAAGAAACAATTTGATCGCGAGCTGGAGAAAATGGTTCCCGACGGCATCGAAGCGAGTCTCGATCACTTTCTGGGGTTGGACGAGCCCGATAGCCTCCTCATGGCAGTCGTTAAGGTGAGGGGTTCGCTGGGCACGGCAACCGCAAAGCGCATAATCCTGCCCGGCTTCTTTTTTGAAACCCGTGGCGGCGCTCCGTTTGTGAACCAGGAAAAGCGCCTGGAGCCTGTCGATATGCATAGTGCCAGTCGAATGACCGATCAGGTGACCTACCATTTGCCCACTGGCTTCACAGTTGAAGGTACGCCGCAGGACTCGAAGATTACGTGGGCAGGGCATGCGGTCTACGGCACCCAGACAGTCTCCGCGCCAGGACAGATCACCATCGCCCGCACGTTGGCCCGCGCCTTCACCCTCGCCAAACCCGAGGAGTACCAGGACCTCCGCGGCTTCTACCAGAAAGTCGCCACCGCCGATCAGCAGCAACTCGTACTCACCAGCAATATCGCACCAAAAGGAAATTGACCATGCGCACCTATTTCGTTGCTCTCTCGTCCCGCGCCCTGGCTGCCGCCCTTCTCGTGGTGGTGTGCCATCACGCTCACGCCAACATCTTTGGCAAAAGCACACAGCCTGTGCCGCAATGGGGCCTTGACGCCGCCAAGACGCCCACGCCCGCCTATGACAAAGATGCCTCCGCCGTCATCCTCTTCGATGAGTATGTCGAAACCATTGACGCGCAGGGCCGCGCCGTCGAGCGCGAGCGAGAAGCTATCCGCATTCTCAAGCCGCAAGGCCGCCACAATACCTGCGCGGTCTCCTACGATGCGGACGAGAGAATCAACTACTTTCGCGTATGGACCATTGCCGCCGACGAAAAGCAATACCAGGCCCAGGACACGGACTTTATTGACGAAGGCGACACTTCAACTCCCATCATGCTTTCCACAAACAAGACTCGCGTTGCACATCCCCCCGCTGTAGATGTGAACGCCATCGAAATCTGTGAATCGGAGGAGTTCATGGAGCCCTATATCCAGGAAAAAGACTGGCATATTCAGACGGGCATTCCCATCGTCTTCCAGGCCCTGGAAGTGGATCTCCCTGCCGGTCGCGCCCACACCGAGGCGTGGCACAACTACCAGCCCGTCAAGCCCGTCGAGGTGGCTCCCAACCACTGGCGCTGGGAGATCAGGGATATGCACGCCCTCATTCTGCGCGATGTCCGTTCCGCGCCGGAATGGCCGGCTCTCGCCGCGCGGATGGCGGTCCAGTGGGGTGATGCCGCGGTCGAGGGCAAAGACAATCAATGGCGCGCTATCGGCCAGTGGGTCACCACGCTCGAGGCCAATCGCCCCGACCCCTCGCCCGAAATCACCGCGCAGGCACAGAGCCTCGTTGCCGGAGCTCCCGATTTCTATACCAAACTCAGCCGTATCACCGAATATATCCAGAAAAACATCCGCTACTTCATCGTGATGCGTGGCATCGGCGGCCTCCAGGCCAATCACGCAGCAGACATCTTCCGCAACCGCTACGGCGACTGCAAAGATAAAACCACGTTGGTGATTTCCATGCTCCAGGCAGTCGGCATCCACGCTGTCTATATGCCCGTCGATGACCGCCGTGGCGTCGTCGATCCCGACGAGCCTTCGCTCGCCGGCAACCACATGATTTCCGCCATCGAAATTCCCGCCGACGTGCAGGATCCGCGCCTCAAGGCCATCGTCAAGGCAAAAGACGGCAAGCGCTACCTCATCTTCGATCCCACCAACGAGCGCACCGCCGTCGGCAATCTTCCCTCCTATGAACAGGGCAGCTTTGGAATCCTTGCCGCAGGCGCCTCAAGCCAGATCGTCGCCCTCCCCGTCCTCGAGCCCGACACCAATGGCACCGAGCAGAAAGGTTCCTTCGCCCTGTCGGCCGACGGCATCCTTACCGGCTCGGTCGATACCTCCCACATTGGTCCCGAGGGAGGTTTTTTCCGCCGCTTCCTCAAAGAAACCGATGAGAAGGAGCGGCGCGAGGATTGGGAAAGTTACGTGGCCGAGACCTTGCCCGGTGTGGTGCTCGACTCCTTCCAGTTCATCCAGCCCTCGGAACTCGACAAGCCCCTCGAATTCCACTACAAGGTCACCGCTCATCAGTACGCGCACAACGCCGGCCCTCTGTTACTGGTGCGTCCTCGCGTCGTTGGCACGCTCGCGCAGCCGTTTGACGACAAGCCTCGTACTCTGCCCATCGAACTGCCCGCCACCGGTCGCTGGCGCGATAGCTTCGACATCGCTCTGCCCCCCGGCTACGTCGTCGATGAAACCCCCGACCCCGTCAACCTCGACCTCGACTTCGCCAGCTACCACTCCTCTGTATCGGCCAAGGGCAACACCCTCCACTACGAGCGCGAATACGTCGTCCGCCAGGTCCAGCTTGCACCCGACAAAGCCCTGTCTTTCCGCCTCCTTGAAGGCGCAATCCTGGCCGACGAAAAAGGTGCCGCCGTCCTCAAGAAGCAGTAACACGAAGGCCGAGTACCCGGCAGGGAACAAGGAGTAGTCTTCTCCGGCGGATTTGGAGTACGATAATGAGTATGACGATGCAGGCGACAACTCGCAAGATGAAGAAGAGCTTCACTCTGACGCCGGAGTCGATAGCGTTCTTGGGCGAGACCCGGCATCTGCGGAACGCAGGCTCGGACTCCGAGGCGCTCGATTTGCTGCTGCGCGAACTAATGCTGGAAGCGAAGCTGCGTCGGATCGACGCGGCTTACAAGGAGTACTACGACACAGCCTCCGAGGAAGAGCTCGCCGAGCAGCTACAGTGGGCAGAGATGGCCGGACCGAACATTCTGCTGGAGCCGCCTGAGGCCCAGGCGTGATTTCGCCTGAGGTGCGGTATCCACTGCGAGGGGAAATATGGTGGACGCATTTTCCGACTGATCCCCCGGACAAAGGGCGCAGGCCCGTCGTTGTCGTCTCCGTAGATGGCCGCAACTGCCATCCAAGGTCGAATACCGTTCTGGTGATTCCGCTATCTACGTCAATCCACAAGTCTCGTCCGGCTGACCTGCTGCTGAGGGCTGGGGAGACCGGGCTCCGAGCGGACAGCGTAGCGCAGGCTGACAACATCTGCACCGTGAAGCGTGGGGATTTGGACGAGCCGATTCCTGGCCATCGCGCACTCGCCAGCCGTCAGATCGGCCGGCTAGCGGACCTCGTACGGCAGGCGATGGGTTGCGTGGAGTAGGTTCTACGCTACTTTCAGGAAGTGGCTGGTATGAACCGGCGATAGGCGACGTGATCTTTACTTTCCCAGCGCCAGCGACGGATCGGCAGACAGCGAGCCATCGGCGAAGTCTCGCGCCAACAGCCGCGGCCAGGCGGCCGCAGCGATCATGGCGGCGTTATCCGTTGAGAGCGCCAGTGTTGGAAACGAAATTCGCACGCCCCGCGTAGCGCCTTCGGCCGTAAAGCGCTGCCGGAGTTCGCGATTCGCGGCCACTCCCCCGGTGACTAAAATGCGCCGCGCACCGAGAGACTCAGCAGCGGCGAAGGTCTTCTTCATCAGGTCGCCAACCACCGCATGCTGAAAGCTGGCGATCAAATCGAGCGTCTGCGGGTCGCAGGTTGCCAGCGCCGCTTCAATGGTAGGTCGTGCGAGGGCGTCGGGACCCGTAAAGAGTGCCTCCCGGCGCGCTTCGGCCTCGGGCCGCAGATTGTGCAATTCAACGTAGCGCAGCACAGCCGTCTTGATGCCCGAGAACGAAAAGAGGAATCGGGGATCGAGGTTGGCGATGGGTGCCGTGCGTGCACCTTTTGTCCGCGGAGCCTTGCCTGCCAGATGCAGCTTGGTCTTGATCTGCGAAAACGCAAACGGCACTGCCTTCGGGTTGCCATGCAGGGCCAAAGCGTCGATCCACGGGCCTCCCGGATAGCCAAACCCCAGCAGCTTGGCCACCTTGTCATAAGCCTCTCCGGCCGCGTCGTCCAGCGTGCGCCCCACCAGCTTGTAACTCCAACAGCCGCCAGCCGGCCTCGCCAAATAGAGGTGCGTGTGCCCGCCAGAAACAACCAGCGCGAGTGCCGCCTCGTCGCTCATGTTTTTACCACCGTTGTCATCCTGAGCGAACGTAGTGAGTCGAAGGACCTGTGGTTGGGTTTCCCGCTCATTCAACAGCACCGCATGGATATGCCCTTCCAGGTGGTTGACCGCAATCAGCGGCAGGCCGCTCGCGAAGGCCAGCGCCTTTGCGTAGGTAATCCCAACCAGCAGTGCTCCGGCAAGCCCCGGGCCGCTGGTCACAGCGATGGCGTCCAGGTCGGCAAGCGTCACATTCGCCTGCGCCAGCGCGGCGCGCACCACGGGAACAATCGCGCGGAGATGCTCGCGGCTCGCCAATTCCGGCACCACACCGCCATACCGCGCATGAGTAGCGATCTGTGAGGCCACCACCGACGAAAGCGTACGCGCCCCGCGCTCGACAACCGCCGCGGCCGTCTCGTCGCACGAGGATTCAATACCGAGGATCAGGCCAGCACCGGGCATCTTTATAGTCTAATGGTCTCGAATGTTGGGCCTGCGACGAATTACTCTCAAACAAAGCCATGTCCCACGCCACGCGCCAATTCGATGCCGCATTTCATGTCGTGGAAACCTTGCGCGGAGCCGGACACCAAGCCTATCTCGCCGGCGGCTGCGTGCGCGACCTCCTGCTGGGCCGCGAACCGAAAGACTACGACGTAGCCACCTCCGCCACGCCCGATCTCGTCCTGAATCTCTTTCCCCGCACCTTTGCCGTAGGCGCGCATTTTGGCGTGATTCTGGTAGCGGATAGCGACGAAGAAGGCTACGGCATCACCGAGGTGGCCACCTTCCGCTCGGACGGTGCTTATTCCGATGGCCGTCATCCCGATGCGGTGCGCTACACCGCGAGCCCCGAAGAGGATGTCCAGCGCCGCGACTTCACCATCAACGGTCTGCTGCTTGACGCCCCCCACGCCGCCGGCCACCTACAGTCACCGGCCGATCTCCGCCCAGCCGTGATCGACCATGTAGGTGGCCTCGCCGATCTCGACTCCGGCATCGTGCGCGCCATTGGCCAGCCCGACGCCCGCTTCGAGGAGGACCATCTCCGCATGCTCCGCGGCGTGCGCTTTGCCGCTCGCTTCGGCTTCCAGCTCGACTCCGGCACCGCTGCCTCCATGCGCCGCCTCGCCGCCAAAACCGCCGCCGTCAGCCGCGAGCGTGTCCGCGACGAGCTCACCAAAATGCTCACCGAGGGCCACGCGCGCCGCGCCTTCCAGCTCCTCGACTCCACAGGCCTGCTCACCGAGGTGCTTCCCGAAATCGCGCGCATGAAGGGCGTCGAGCAACCCCCGCAATATCACCCCGAGGGAGATGTCTTCACCCATACGCTGGGCTTGCTCGACCAACTTGAGCCCGGCTGCCCGCTCACCCTGGCGTGGGGTGCCCTGCTCCACGACGTCGGCAAGCCGCCTACATTCCGCCGCGCCCCAGACCGCATCCGGTTCGACCGCCACGTCGAGGTCGGCGTCGCCATGGGCGCCGATATTTGCCGCCGCTTCCGCTTCTCCAACGACGAGACGCGCCAGATTCTCGCCCTCATTCAGAACCACATGCGCTTCGCCGCCGCCCAGCAGATGCGCTCCTCAACCCTCAAGCGGTTTTTCCAGTTGGAGAGCTTCGATCAGCATCTTGCCCTGCACCGCATGGATTGCCTCGCTGGCAGCGGCAACCTCGACCATTGGGAGTTCGTCCGCGATCGCTGGCAGTCCATGCCACCAGAAATCGTGCGCCCGCAGCCGCTCATTACCGGCCGCGAACTGATCGCCGCCGGCTACCACCCCGGCCCAGCCTTCAAACAAGTACTCCGCGCCGTGGAGGATGCCCAGCTGGAGGGCACAATCGGCACGGCCGATGAAGCCTTGCAGCTGGTTCGGCAGCTGTTTCCCATTGCGAACCTGAGTTAGCCAATCGCCGTGTAAAGCGGGATTAGGACGATCTGTGCAACGCGGTATGTATTGTGATACAACAGAGTGTCTGGGAGAAATGACCGAAAACTCCTTATGAAAAGCGATTTACTAAGAAACTTCCGGCAAAGCGCTTCTCCTTTGGACTGATGGTGTTGACACGGCCAACTCGCTGGCTAGATTTTGATGTTCTTGAACAATAGGAGATTTGCAATGGGTGAAACAATCTTTAGCTCTTTTGAAACGGTAAAGTACGAAGGCCCTTCGAGTGAGAAGGCTCTTGCTTACCGTTGGTACGATGCGGACCGGGTCGTACTCGGCAAGCCCCTCAAGGATCATCTGCGCTTCGCAGTCGCCTACTGGCACTCGCTTGCGATGCGCGGCGGCGATCCTTTTGGCGGCGCAACGATTCAGCGCCCGTGGTTTGCCGCCGGCGACCCAATTGCGCAGGCCAAGGTGCAGGCCGACGCGGCCTTCGAGCTCTTCAGAGTGCTAGGCCTTCCTTTCTACTGCTTCCACGACGCTGACGTCGCGCCGGGCGGCGAGACGCTGGCCGAGACTCTGAAGAACTTCCACACGATCGTGGATTACTTGGAAGCGAAGATGGCCAAGTATCCCACCAAGCTGCTTTGGGGTACGGCGAATCTTTTCTCCCATCCGCGGTTTATGGCCGGCGCATCTACCAATCCCGATCCCGAGGTTTTCGCCTGGTGCGCAGCCACGGTGAAGAATTGTATGGACGCCACCAAGAGGCTCGGCGGCTCGAATTATGTGCTCTGGGGCGGACGCGAAGGGTACGAGACTCTGCTGAACACCAATATGAAGCAGGAACTCGATCAGATGGGGAGGTTCCTCTCCCTGGTGGTGGAATACAAGCACAAGATCGGCTTTGAAGGCCAGATTCTCATCGAACCCAAGCCGAAGGAACCGACAACGCACCAATATGACTTTGACGTCGCGACTGTGTATGGATTCCTGAAGCGCTTTGGCCTCGAAAAGGAAGTCAAGGTCAATATCGAAGCCAACCACGCCATGCTCGCCGGACATACCTTTGAGCATGAGATTTCGACTGCGGGCGGCCTGGGAATCCTGGGCTCTCTGGACATCAATCGAGGCGATGCGCTGCTTGGTTGGGACACCGACCAGTTCCCGAACGAGCTGTGGTCGATGACGATGAGCATGTATCACGTGATCAAGGCCGGTGGCCTCAACCAGGGCGGATGCAACTTCGACGCCAAGGTGCGGCGTCAGAGCTTTACCGCCGAAGACCTGGTCCATGCCCATGTGGGCGGCGCCGACCTATGCGCTCGCGCATTCCTGACGGCTGCCAAGGTGATCGAAGACGGCCGGTACGATGCGATCCTCGAGCAGCGCTATGCAGGCTGGAAGTCGCCTGAGGCGGTCGCTATGCTCGAAGGCAAGGTCTCGCTTGATCAGATCGCGGAAACCGCTCTCAAGAACGGCATCAATCCTCAACCGCGTTCAGGAAAGCAGGAGCAGATCGAGAATCTCCTGGCTCGACTCATCTATTCAGACACCATCTAGGGCGTATCGACATATACTGGCGCGACAGCGCCGGGAGCCAATTTTTACGAGTTCGAGGAGTGAGGAGAGACAGATACCGGGTGTATCTTAGCGACGATTGACGAAGAA
>Ga0302320_10025908_pt1 | contig 11379 bp, 11 predicted proteins | sample Bog_T0_3_FD_202130 | JGI IMG/M metagenome (GOLD analysis project Ga0302320, IMG submission 202130) | Peat permafrost microbial communities from Stordalen Mire near Abisko, Sweden - Bog_T0_3 | ecosystem: Environmental > Terrestrial > Soil > Wetlands > Peat | place: Sweden: Abisko, Stordalen Mire... | reverse complement strand
TTCCGCTTTTGATTGCATACCATAATCGAGAGTAGTTGTCACCTTTAACCCGCCGTTTTCAATCCTATCCTCACCATATTGATTGATCAACTCGTTTATGACATACATCACAAAATGAGGCGCGCGCAAGCCGGTCAGATTTTTTTCAAGAAAAGTCACATTTTCAGCTATGGCCTGGTTGTATTGGCTGGCCGTGATAAAACCAGCATCTTTCATCTTTTCCAACACGAGGTGTTGGCGAGTGTCCAGTGCGCTTTTGTTTGAACCATAAGGAGAATAGTATGTCGGTGCTTGCAATACCGCGGCCAAATATGCTGATTGGGCGATATCGGTGCTCGAAGCGGAAAGACCAAAAAAAGTTTCACTGGCCTCTTCAACACCATAAATATTTCCGCCGTATGGCGCCTCATTGAGATATGCTTCCAGGATTTGATCCTTGGTCAAAACATGCTCCAATTTTATAGCTAGAATCGCTTCCTCAATCTTGCGAGCAAAAGTCTGAGAGCTCGTCAAGACAGCATTTTTTATGACCTGTTGGGTGATGGTCGAAGCGCCCTCCTTTGTTCCTCCGGGCGTTATATCGCTCAGGATGGCGCGAAAAATAGATTTAACATCAATACCGCCGTGATTGTAAAAATTTACGTCCTCGATGGCTATGGTGGCCTTTTGGATATAAGGGGAAATAGCCGATAGCGGCACAACCGTCCTCTTTGATCCGGCGTTTACGTCGTAGAGGAGCACTGTTCCAGTTCGGTCGTATATTTTTGTCGATTGAGATATTTGCCGAGTCTCAAACGATGAAAGATCTGGGATTTGCAAGGTGGAAATCCACACAACAATAAGCCCAGCGATGACAAGCAGTATCGACGCCGCGCTGAAAAATAGCCCTTTCCAATGTTTTTTTTCTAGACGGAGCAGGCGGTGCCACCAACGTTTAGTTTTTCTGTGGGAGAACATTCCAAAATTATAGCACATTGCGTTCTCGTCTAAAAAATATATTTGTGGTAAAGTATTTGTATGAAATTGTTTAAAGGAAAAACTTTATTTAAAGGAGGAACGGCTGTAGTGACCGACGATGAGAAGATAGATGAGGCACTTTCTCGTGGCGTGGAAAACGTCTTCCCAAATGTCGAGTTCGTAAAATCCCTTTTAAAAAAAGGAAAACAATTTACTATATATCTGGGTATTGATCCAACCGGGCCGAACATACACCTCGGTCATGTCATACCAATTCGAAAACTTGCTCAATTCCAAAAACTTGGGCACAGGATTATTTTTCTTATCGGCGACTTTACCGCCACGATAGGCGATCCGACTGACAAAACAGCGGCAAGAAAACAGCTTACTCATGCGGAAGTTTTGGACAATTGTAAAAAATACAAAGAGCAAGCCGGACATTTTATCGACTTCACTGGTGCGAACAAAGTCGAAATTCGCTTCAACTCAAAATGGCTGGCCAAGCTTTCTTTTGAAGATGTGGTCAAGCTGGCTTCGCACACAACAGTTGACCAAATGCTCAAGCGAGACATGTTTGAAAAAAGAATGAGCGAAGGAAAACCTGTTTATCTACATGAATTTTTGTATCCTTTGATGCAAGGCTATGACAGCGTGGCCATGGATGTTGACGGTGAAATCGGTGGCAACGATCAGACATTCAATATGCTTGCCGGTCGGGATTTGGCCAAGTCTATGTCTGGCAAGGATAAATTTGTCGTAACCACCAAACTCCTTGTCGACCAAGATGGCAAAAAAATGGGCAAGACAGAAGGCAACATGGTCAGCCTTGACCAAACTCCATCCGATATGTTTGGCAAGGTCATGAGTTGGCCGGACGAACTTATCCCGACGGGCTTTGAGCTTTTGACAGATGTTTCAATGGATGAAGTTAAAACTCTTGGAAGAGGATTAAGAGAAGGATCTAATGCACGAGACGCCAAGGCCAAGCTTGCAGAAGAAATCGTGGCAAGCATTTATGGTAAAGGAAAAGCAGGAGAAGCCCGCGAGCAATTTTTCTCTACTTTCAAAGAAGGTGCAATTCCAGAAGACGCCACCAAGGCCACAATAAAAAAGGGCGACAAACTAGTTGATGTACTTTTGCGCGAAAAAATTGTTTCTTCAAAAGGAGATTTTCGAAGACTAATAGAAGGCAACGCCATTTCTTATGTCGGAGGCGAATCGATTTCCGATGCAGATTACAAGATCGAACATCCCGGAACAATTCGTGTTGGTAAAAAGAGGTTTATCACCATCTCTGTCGTGTAACTCCTTGTAAAACTTGAGATCACAATTTGTGATATCAAGTTTTAGCTCCCTACTCCTCCCACTTGTCCTTGAACGGGTCGATCTCATCATCGTCGATACCCAACTCGTCATCCTCGTCCTCTTTTTCTTCAGCATCCGGGGCTAATATAGCGAGCGGGTTCAGGTCGAGCTCTTTTTCCTCTATCGGTTCACCGGTGTTTATTGAAATATTTTGCCTTTTGATTTTTGTTTTTGGCATTGTTTTTATTTACTAGATTACCAGACTTCTCTGGCATGGGTATTTGTAGCAAATAGGAATTTTTGCGACAAGGGCTAGTTGTGGAAAACTTTTTACACAGGTCCGACCTATGTATAATGGCTCATTATCTTGCTCTAGCGGAATGCGTCAATGCCGCGGCAATAGCGTCATATTCATCATCGTGGCGCTTCCCCGGCTTCATTTTGATCAGAAGGGGGATCATCTTTATCATTTGTGTTTTGTCGCTTCTGCCGTCGCTCGTGATAGCCGCTTTTATTTCCGGCGGGGAATATTCAAAAACAGAAATATCTCTTTTTGCTGCCGATACAGCTATTACACCCCTTGCTTCAGCCACACGCATGCCCGTCTTTTGGTTTTTACTTATAAAAAGTGTTTCTATAGATAATACATCCGGCTCGAATTGGTCGAGTATTTCACTTATCCTTCCTTCAATTTTTACAAGCCGCTCATAAAAAGGAGATTTGGAGTCAGTCGTAAAGCATTCTGAATGAAGCAGGATATTGCCGCTCTTACTTTTCTCAATTACAGCTATACCGATGCGATCATAACCTGGGTCTATGCCTAAAATTATCATACGATTATTATTCTTGAATTCTACTCTGCATTAGTGTAAACATCCTGCACATCATCATTTGCTTCGAGCTCCTCGACAAGCTTTTCCAATTTTTCAATGTCGGCATCTTCGAGCGGCATGGTGCTATTGGCTTGCCAGCCGTCATGAGTTTTTGTAAAAGCCCAGCTTGCGGACCCGGGAGAGGCGAGTTCGGCACCATTTCTTGAAAGAATAAATTTTATTTCTTGCGCGGCCTTGTTTCGGTTGTCTGTGAGAACATGAATCATAATGGCCACGCCGCCTGGACCATACGTTTCGTATGTGATATTTTCCATTTCAGCCGAATTGTCAGTTGAGGCTTTTTTAACAGCGCGGTCGATGGTGTCATTCGGCACATTCTCCTTGCGTGCACGGTCGATGGCGGCGACTACTCCAGGCGAAGTTAATACGCCTTTTGATTTTTTGACCTCCATAGTGATCAGTTTGACCATTTTGGAAAAAACCTTGCTCTTTTGGGCGTCAGTCTTTGCCTTCAAATGCTTTATTTTTGAGAATTTATTGTGTCCGGACATAAGCGAATCATAGCAAAATAACGCAGCAATGTAAAAACATTTTCATAGTAATAAAAAAGCCGCAAAATACCATTTCTGCGGCTGTTTGTGTAAACGACACTAATCATCCATGAAAGGCCAGACATAATTATTATTTCCAGCAGTCCCCCCTACAGCCCTTTCCGATTGCCTGTAGGCGACCTCATAAGGAAGACCTGTTTGGTCAATAATCCTCCTCGTTTCTCTTTGACGAGCCATCTCATAAGCCCTCATTTGAGATTTCACGAGCTCGTCATGTCTTTGTGCCCAAGAATATACTTTTTTACTCATATGTTTCCTTTTTTGTTATTTGGCAAACGCCCATTGTGTTTCTGTGTACCGCCGCAGCCGCTTCAAAATTTAACAAGATTCTTGTTATTTTTTCAAAGTGCCCTTGGGGATCTCTACCGCCACTTCACCCTTACCAATCTTGTTCAAGATATTCCTCGGTAGTTTGTTGCTTGCTGGAACTGCCCCAATAACAATGAGGCTGTTACGATCCGTTTCGAACACCGAAGGGCAGGCACCTATACCACAATAGTTTTTACGAGAAGTAATGTTTTTTGCTTTCATAGTATTCCTTTTTGTTTTTTTACTGTCTTTACACACATTATAGGTTTCAAGCACGGCGCGCGAATGATTTTGCTTGAATTCCACAATACCCATGCATATCAATACAGGACACTTAAAAAGTTGACAAGAATCTTGTCAACTTTTATGATGGCTGTATGAGACGCATAATCCTCGAGGCGCTTGGGCTTTCATTAAAAGAACACGCTGTTCTGGTCATTTTGCAACAGCAACCACTGGCACACAAAATAAGTAAAATCGCCCAGGAGTCTGATTTGCCGCATACCACGGTCGGTTTTATTTTAAAGAAGCTAGAAAAAAGAAAACTAGTAAAGCGTGTCAGGAGTGGAAATCATTTCGAGTGGGTGTATAGAAGAAATATAGAAATGATAGATAATCCTACACTAGCAGGTACATCTGGAAACGCTGGTAAAGAAAGTTTCTTTTTAGTTGTCTCCGGAATGATGAATATCATAAAGGAACTAACAAAAATTCTCGAACTTGCGCCGACAGAAAGGCTTTATTCTATCCAAGGTGCCGGTATTTCCAAAACCATACTTAGAAAAATGGACATGAAATTTATGTCTCGTGTTCACAATGAAATACGCCACCGCAAGATAATAATAGAAGGAGTCGTCGCTGAATCGGTCTTTGGGCTTTTCTCAAAAATGAATGAAGGTCAGCTATTGAGCCATCTTGACCGCATGACAATCGCTTATATTTTACCCGACGAGCTTATAAAATTTCCCTTGGACATATTTATCTTTAGAGAACGCGTGCTTTTGGTCGACTACGAAACAGAGCGTCTTGTTCGCATTGACGACGGCGCGCTGTCGCAAGCATTTAAATCACTTTTCTATATTGCTGAGCAGTATGGCAAAAAAGTTGACCTTAATGATTATATTCGTGGTTTGATAGCGAAAAGGACAACCGCCTCTCAATAAAGATCTCTACAACAATTTCCCCTCACCCTTTATATTCAAATGTTTCCAAGCCTTTTCTGTCGCCACACGTCCTCGCGAAGTGCGGTCAAGGAGACCTAATTGAAGCAAATACGGTTCATAAACTTCTTCTATAGTTGCTTGTTCTTCTGACAAAGCCGCCGCGAGAGTGTTCAAACCGACTGGACCGCCGTTGAATTTGTCTATCATCACTTTTAAAATGTCCCGATCTGCTTGATTAAGCCCGAGTTCGTCAACACCAAGCATCTTTAATGCTTTTTCAACCGCACCATTATCGAGTGGAACCTTGCTTATCTGGGCATAATCTCTGACCCTTTTCAAAAAATAGTTTGCTGTACGAGGAGTGAATCTGCTTCGGCCGGCTATTGTTTTTATAGCTCCGTCGCCGATTTCAACACCCAAAATCTTTGCGGAGCGACGTATAATCTCCGCTATTTCATCCTGTGTATAAAAATCTAGCTTGAAAACACCGCCGGAAAACCTCGATCTTAAAGGGGAAGAGATCATGGCATACCTAGTTGTTGCGGCAATTAAAGTAAAAGCAGGAAGGTCAAGCTGAATAGTGCGAGCCGAAGGGCCCTTTCCGATGATGATATCCAGCTTGCCACTTTCCATGGCAGGGTAGAGGATTTCCTCGATCGCTTTGTTCAAGCGATGAATTTCATCTATAAAAAGAATGTCGCCATTTGAAAGATTGGTTAAAATTGAAGCCAAATCGCCAACTTTCATTATGGCTGGCCCGGAAGTGACTTTCATTTGCGCGCCGCTTTCGTGGGCGACAAGATGAGCAAGGGTAGTCTTGCCGAGGCCTGGAGGCCCATAAAATAGTATATGTTCTGGTGGATGTTTGCGCTCTGCCGCGGCCTTTAGTAGTATGTGCAAATTATCCTTAACCGATTTTTGGCCGATGTAATCTTCCCAACGTGATGGCCGCAGGGTCTGATCGAGATGGCGGACGTCTTTTTCCTCGCCAGTATCGGTATTTTTGGCTGATTTCCCAGTTTTAATTGAGTTGCTTGACATAAATAGTGATATATGCTATGATACCGACATACGAGAAAATATAAAGATTTTGTTGTTTGCCATCGAGTTCATACATCTCTAAGCAATATAGCCGACTTGTTCGACTATCCGGCGCTTTTTTGAGGACGTTCTGGTCGCATTCTTTCGGGAATGCGTACTGTGACTATCCTCCAAGGTGTGCTGACCTTTTGATTATCGCATTGAAAGTATTGCTTAGAGATGCACGCACTCGATCTCACCTCTCGAACCATACGAACCTTCTCCATCCCTGCGGAACTCGCATCGCTAAATCGTAAGTCGCCTCGGGCTGTCGAAAGTTGCATGATTCTCGAGGAAAATCGGTTTCTGATTGCAATACTACTCCCACTTTTATAAATTGCAATTGACAGGCTGTGAATAATGGTTCGCAAATGATTTAAACTTTTTGCTTTTACTGTATTTATTTACTCTTCAACTTCAACCACACGTTTTAACTCATCCAAATCAGTGATTCCTTGCAAAATTTTGACCACCCCGTCTTGTTCCATATTCATGATGCCTTGACCGCGGGCCGCGGCGACGATTTCGCGCTCGCTAGGGTTCGCTTCGACAGCGTTTTCTATTTTCTCGTCTATTTTTATGGCTTCATATATGCCGATACGGCCTTTGTAACCGGTATTGTTGCATTTTGGGCAACCGCCAGCCACCCACATACGGGTTCTGTTTTCAGGTATTTGACTTGTATCCTCTATGGCCGCGATAATTTGGTCAATTTCTTTTTTTGTTTCCCCTTCAATTAAAGTTTCCTTTTTACAAAAGGGGCAAAGGCGTCGCAAGAGGCGTTGTGCCATGGAAATGGTCAAGGCTGAAGTGATGACTTTTGGATTTACATGGAGGTCGATGAGGCGGGGGAAAGCTCCAGCGGCGGAATTTGTGTGCAAGGTTGAAAAGACCAGGTGGCCGGTCAAAGCAGAGTTTATGGCAATATCAGCCGTCTCGTCGTCGCGGATTTCACCGACCATAATTATATCTGGATCCTGGCGGACAGCCGCGCGCAATCCCTCGAGAAAAGTATAGCCCTTGTCATTGACTTGGGTCTGGGTGATGCCCGGCAAATGATATTCTACAGGGTCTTCGATTGTTATTATTTTCACGCCCGGATTGTATGATTTCTTTAAAAAAGCGTACAAAGTCGTGGTTTTGCCGGAGCCTGTCGGGCCGGTCGTCAGGATCATTCCGTTCGGCTTGTCTATTTCCTTCAAAAGAATGGCCAAAAGTTTCGGCGGAATGCCTAGGCTTTCGAGCGGCACCGAAATACTTTTTGGATCAAGGATACGCATGACGATAGATTCGTTGTATGCGCCGGGCAAGACAGAAACGCGCATTTCGATATCGGAACTATTGACATGAATGCTGAATCGGCCGTCCTGCGATTGCTTTTTCAAATTCAATTTCATTCCAGACAATAGTTTGATGCGGGACAAAAGCAGATTGTACGTGTCGGTGTCAAATCTGATTATCTCCGATAGAACGCCGTCGAGGCGATAGCGCAAGCGGACGTAAGTTTCCTCCGGCTCGATGTGTATGTCGGAAGCGCCGACAGCCAGAGCGCCGGCGATGGCCGTTTCCAATATCCTGGAAACACGGTAGCTTTTTTTCAAGGAAACCGTGTTGGCCAAGATGGAGACGACTGTAGCCAAATCTTTTGCCTCTTTTACAATGGCTTCGATCTCATCACTGGATATTTCTAGAGAGCCGGATTTTGTTTCTGATGCAAAGGAAAGTTCTTTGTAAAGAGCCCATGCTTTTTCCAAACTGGCAGTCGAAGCCATAAAAAGATCAGGTTCAAGGCCCTTGCCTTTTAAATTTTCCAGGACCTCAGCTAGTTTTGGCAATGAAGGATCGCGCACGGCTATGCTCAGTTTTTTGTTGACGATGGCGAACGCCGCCACTTTTGCTTCGCGAGCGTCTTTTTCATCGATATAGCGCAAAGCGTCTGTGTTGACAGCGATAGAAGACATGTCGATATAAGGCAAGTTGTTTTTGTCGGACAAGGCCTGCACAAGTTCCTCTTCTTCCTTGCGCAACAAATGGTCTATTTTTTGTTTTTGCTTGTCCTCGTCGAATTGGATCATTGGGACAAGTATAGCCTATTTTTAGGGCTATAAAACGATTGTTTTACACATATTGACAATTTATTTGGAAGTGATATAATACAGGCAGGTTAGGTTAAAGTGTATAAAACAAAGCGCTTGTCCGAAAGGCTTGCGCGCAACAGAAAGTGAAGTTTGTTCTATGAAAACAAAAATGTTTCAGTTCGGTTTGTTGGTTTGCTTCGCGGCCGCCTTGTCGCTCGTGACTGGATGCGGCACGACCAGCGAACACAGGAACGTGAAGGACATGACACCAACATCAGCTATGTGTGACGAATCATCTCGCAGCACGTTGAACGTCCTTGGTTGGCATAACGAAACAGTGAAAATGGACGTGGCCAGCACGAATGCTGACGGATATTTTCACTCCGATAATACCACTTCACACCAGAGCGGTTTCCACCCACTCCGTGCGTTGCTCGATAGAGTATCGGTTCGTTTTGATGCCACATATGACGATCGTGGATACAGTAGCGGATGGGTTGGCAATGTTCGCCTTGCACAAAATTATCCGCAAGCTGTTCAATACGTCAGCGCGCCGGCCGTATCTTACCAACAACAGGTTCAAGAAGTTGATGGAGGGAATGTCTCTGTTGGAGTTGCTGGTGGCGGGTATCAGGTCATGGGCTACGACGCCTTTGGTGTGGCAATCTACGTCTCTCCAAGCTACCCTGGGTGGTTCTGGTATCACAACCAGTGGGGTCGGCAAGCACCGATTGCGCGGTATAACAATAGCGGCGGCTATGGAAACACTTATCGCCAAGGCCCTAATACTAGTGGCGGCTGGTTCAATCCCCGGCATATACCACAAATAGGTAGTAACCGCAGTGGAGGTGGTTATCCTCAAGGTGGCGGGAATCGTGGTGGTGGAAATAACAATGGCCACTCCCAAGGCGGAAATGGTGGCGGTCGCGGTGGTAATGGTCACAATTAATCAAGAGATTTTACGTCTCGCCGGTTTCGCGAAAGTGGGGCCGGTTTTTTATTTACCTTTGTGGATCAAATCCGTCATATGAGCGCAAGCTTGTACAAGGGCTACCCTTGTACTATAGTTTTGTACAAGGGCTACCCTTGTACTACATGAATAAAATCTTGTCGAAATCGCTTGAAGATACCGCGCGCATTGCTCGTGAGTGGCTGGCTTCACTTCCAAAAAAAGAGGCAAAAAATAAAGACGGCGCACTTGTTGTCGGTTTGTCAGGTAACCTTGGTTCCGGTAAGACGGCTTTTGTCAAAGCGGTTGCAAAGGAATTTGGAATAATCGAGTCGGTGACAAGCCCGACGTTTGTTATTGAGAAGATTTATGTAATCGGGTCAAATGGAAATTGGAGCCGACTAGTTCACATCGACGCGTATCGTCTCGAATCAGCGCGAGAACTCGAAGTTTTGAATTTTGAAGATTTAGTTGAAGATCCGAACAATCTGATTCTTATCGAATGGCCGGAAAACGTAAAAGAAATTTTGCCGGAGGGCGCGCTTACGATCAAATGCGAGTTTGTTAGCGAGACGGAGAGGGAATACACTTTTCTTGCTACAATGTAATAATGAAGACAAAGAAAACTGGCGACAAATCAACCCTCGTCCTCCTCGATACGCACGCCATTTTGCATCGCGCTTATCACGCCATACCTGATTTTGCTTCGTCAAAAGGCGAGCCGACGGGCGGGCTGTATGGGCTTTGCTTGATGCTCCTCGGAATTGTCAAAGAATTAAAGCCGGATTATATCGTGGCGGCGTATGACTTGCCGGGGCCGACATATCGTCATGAGGCGTACAAAGCATACAAGGCTGGCCGGCCAAAGACTGATCCAGCACTCGTTGCGCAAATAAAACGATCGCACGACCTCATCGCCGCTTTTAATATTCCTGAATACTCGGCGCCAGGGTTTGAAGCGGACGATATTTTGGGAACGATTGTTGAGCAAGTGAAAAAACAAAAAATGAAGGAAGACATCATCATCGCTTCCGGCGACATGGACACAATGCAGTTGATTGACGACGACCGTGTTCGCGTTTATACCTTGAAAAAAGGAATTAAAGAAACGATTATTTACAATGAAAAAGCCGTGATGGAAAGATTTGGTTTTGGACCAAAACTCATTCCTGATTACAAAGGTCTGCGCGGAGATCCGTCCGATAATATCATTGGCATCGAAGGAATCGGCGAAAAAACGGCGACGGAATTAATGACAAATTTTGGTTCTATTGAAGACATTTACAAAGTTTTGGAAAAAGGCCGTTCGGCCCTGAGGGCCTCAGGCCCGATGGGGGAAAACGGTGACAAAAAATTTCTTGCGGCCGGAATAAAGCCACGCATCGTCGAGCTTTTGAAGAATGGAAAAGAAGAAGCCATGTTTTCAAAAATGCTCGCAACCATTCGTCGTGACGCGCCGATAACTTTTGAATTGCCAGTAAAAAAGTGGCGGGAGGATTTTGACTTTTCAAAAATAGAAGTTTTGTTCATGGAGCTTGAATTCAGGACGCTTGGAGCGAGAGTAAAAGCGGTGGTGGAAGGGAAGGAAGAAGGCAAAGTGCAAAAGGTAAAAGGCAAAAGTGATGAGAATGATCAAGTACCAATGATCAATGATGCAAGTAGAGACAAGAGCAAGGAAGGGGAGAAGAAACATTCTCGGAAGGGTCTCTCGGAGCGCGACTGGCGCGAGAGCGAGACGCGCCGAGAGCACGAGGCGACGGCGTACCCTGACGGGGATGTTTCTTCGACCCTTCCACCAAGTGTTCCTGCATCCGAACTCCGTCCAATCGCCGTCGGTGCATGGCTCCTCGACTCAAATTACACAGGTCCGACCTATGAGGATGTTTTGAAAATAACAAACGCGAAAGATTGGGATTCAGCAAAGAAGGCCGTGATCGAAGGAATAAAACAACGTAACTTGTCTAGAGTATACGACGAAGTGGAGCTCCCCCTTATCCCAGTTCTCGACGCCATGAAAGAGCGCGGAATCAAAATAGACCGAGCGTATTTAGCAAATTTGTCAAAGGAATACAATGCAAAAATAAAAGACCTTGA